>Ga0123337_10000099_pt1 | contig 175692 bp, 191 predicted proteins | sample frozenSSSSmetaG_FD_89792 | JGI IMG/M metagenome (GOLD analysis project Ga0123337, IMG submission 89792) | Glacier valley bacterial and archeal communities from Borup Fiord, Nunavut, Canada, to study Microbial Dark Matter (Phase II) -... | ecosystem: Environmental > Aquatic > Freshwater > Ice...
ACGAGAGGAAGGAAAGGGATTGGGCAGTCAGCAGTCAGCAGTGTTTTTTGGGAGGGAGAAGGGGAAAAAGGGGGGGGGGTGTGTGTGTGTGTGGGTGGGTGCGGTGTGGGTGGGTGGAGGCGGAAGAGGTGCAAAGGCGGTGGAGGCGAAGGAAGACGGGAGGACACTGAGACAGAGGAAGGAGGAAGGAGGAAGGAGGAAGGAGGAAGGAGGACGGAGGAAGGAGGAAGGAGGAAGGAGGAAGGAGGAAGGAGGAAGGAGGACAGGAGCACACCAAGCACAGCAGGGCAGGAGATGCATAGAGTACAAGTGCATGTACGTACGTACATACTGTACATGCATACATACATATCTCATACATGTGAAGTACATACATGCATACAGTAGCTGCATTGTACATACATACAGATAGGAATCAGAGAGGGAAGGGAGAAGGGGGGTGTGAGCAGAGAGAGCGTGATGGTTGGCTGGGGGTGGGGGGATCAGCATCAGCATTAGCACAGCATTAGCACAGCATTAGCACAGCATTAGCACAGCATCAGCACAGCATTAGGCATAGCATTAGGCATAGCATTAGGCATCGCATCAGGTACAGCATGTGTACCTGGATATGCTACCATACTATAGGGGCAAGGGAATAACGAAAGAATGAATGACTGGATGAATGGATGATTGGCCCACACTCCGACGACGTGCAATGTTCCACTGTAGCTTATGTAGCTTAGTACCCCAACCCTTGGGTCCTAGCTAGCGTCCTAGTGTTGGTGTTAGGGTCCTAGTGGTAGGGTCTTAGTCCTAGGGTCCTACTCAAAGCTCTGGACAGTCGGCACGGTGGGTGTGGGCCGAAGAAAGAGCACATGTAAGATACATTGATATGTAGACACAGATACATAGATAGACTTATTTTGATGACAGTGCTGTGAACACTGTGAACACACTAAATATAGAGACTCGATGGGCTTCTACTCTACTTATGCTCCATGTACGACGCCGTCTACTCTACTTCTCGTCTATGTACGGCGCCCTCGACTCTATCTGAAGCTCTGTTGCCCACGGCCATTCCTGCGTCTCCATCAGCAATCACCCATCATCCACATCCATCCTCCTCGTCTTCACTCTTCCAAGCACGACAACTCCAACAAGACGAGGCCGTGCTGCTCAGCCCTACTCACCAACATACGCCCACCAAGTGTAGGCCGGAATGGAATGGAAGGAAGGGATACCCAGCAGAGCGAGTGGTTCACTCTCCTACCACCTATGTACCACGACTCACACACACGCATTATTGGTATGTCAACGTCAACGTCACCGTCACCGTCACCGTGCCCCAGCTGAACCAAGGTCGGTCGTCTTTAGTACAGTACATATGTACATACATACATACATACATACATACATACATACATACATTCATGCATGCATGCATGACCGACCGCCCCTGTATAAAAGCTGCAACTGCAACTGCAACTGCAGCCACCCACTGCCACTGCTGAGAGATGTGACTGAGGACAAGCTGTGTCTGGCCGACCTGCCGACCTGCCGACCTGCCGACGGGTTAACAGCTCCCGGCCGACCTGTCTCGAGTCTTCTTCCCCTTCCCATCGGCATAGAGGACATCACCTATTCAGACTCGCACATCCTCTAGGGAGTACATGTGCATCCTCTGAGTACAGAGTAGTACATACCTCCTATTCAAGGTATTAGGGCAGCCCTAGCAGTAAGTTTACTTTAGTGTGTTTAGTGGTTTAGTGTTTTTAGTGTTAGTGTGTATTGTTGATTCTAAAAACAGACACAGACACAGACACAGCCACAGACAGACGGATAGGTACCTGCTTTAGTATTGTACTTACTATACTCTACTGTACTGCATTGTACTGTACTCAGTCATCTTGCACTGCGTTGTACTGTACGTACTTACTTTACTGGACTGCACTTCTTGCACTTATTGTATTGTATGCAGTACTATGCTTATTGTACGTCACTGTACTGTACTCTGTTGTACTGTTGTACTGTTGTACTGTTGTACTAATGTACTATACTGTACACACTTACTATATCCACGCCCCACAGGCCACAACGCCAAGACAAATGCGGAAAACAGGCGCTGGCGCCGTGGGCGTCTGTCTCGACAGATTTCAGGAACAGGCTTAGCGTCAGGAACCAGACACTGGAGTACTGGAGTACATATGTAACCCGTACATATGCTATGCTATGCTATGGTTCTTAGTAGGAAAGGAAAGTCCCTTCTCTCTCCTCTCTCCTCTCTCCTCTCTCCTCTCTCCTCTCTCCTCTCTCCTCTCTTCTCTTTTCTCTTCTTCTTCTTCTTCTTCTCCTCGCCATTGTACGGATCCGCTACGTGGGTACCTAGGCACATATGTACATGCCTCCACATAAAAGGATCTCCCGAGCCTCATCGAGACAGATCGGCGGATTTTGGCGGGGAAGGGGAAGGCGAAGGCGAAGGCGAAGGCGTGTTTCAACTCTGCTTTATGCTTCGACGCTTGCTCTAGAATTTCATGCATGCGAGAATTCAATTCAGCACCGCAGCAGCAGCAGCAGCAGCAGCAGCTACGGAGTATGACGCCGATGTAAGCGTTAGTGGCAAATACTTTATGCTGTTGCTCCATCTCTTGTGGAATATCTGCTGCGCTTGTTTGCAGTTCGCTGTTTGATTTGAGATTCACGGGAGACGTGTGCTCGCTTTTATTTATCCTGGTGCGGTTTCGTCTTTTCCTGTCACATTCGTCGTGGATCACCGTGCCTCAAAGGACATGTTCCATTCCTGCCATGCTGCTCTCTCTGTGCGCTTGCAGCTACGACGCACATGCGTAATATTCTAGAAGGATTGTCATTTCGCACATTTCTCATCTCTCTTATCTGCTCTAATGCATATTCCAATTCCTTAAATCCTCTCACCGCTTGCTTCTCACCATCACCTCGCATATGTCGCATTTCTTCCGTTCCTTGCGCGGCCTTCGAACCAATATCATGTAGCATTACGGCAATGCGTAGTCTATGACTACACCACACAAACGTTAGCCTCACTGCCGTCACGCATAGATGACTCGACATCGGATGAACACCCACCTCAGGAGCGTACCCCTCAACCATTCATGCATTTCACTCGCTGAGATCTCTCTGTTGCACGATCATGCGTTGAGCTCTACATTACGGCATGTCGACATGCACCTCGATGACGAGGGTGGCCATCGAGGCTCGATTTGGGAGAGGACGGCCCTGGCTATTATCTTACAACACTTGCTGCATTGTCTTGTCACGCACTTGTGTACTGATATCCAAATCGACATCAATGAAAAACCATATGTTTCTGCTCGCGCATGCCTCTGAACCTGTCAACGCTATTCTTTTGTTGCATTGCCCCCTCCACGAATGCATAATGAGAAGTCTGTTACCTTGCGCCGAGCACTGCACTCCGTTTTGAACGGGCTGGAGCATTTCGGTGAGCTGTACTTCTACTTATAGGGCCACAACTGCCGTTTTTTTGGGCATATTTTGAAAACCCTTCAACATCGACTTATACCGACGCTCCTTCTCAGAACAACAATCACCTCCAAACCCACTTCCCTGTGCGTCACGGCAGCAGAATCCAACCCCCTCCATCGCTTTCACATCCAGCCTAGACTCCCGCAGAACCAACCCGCACACAAATACAAAGCTTGCTTCCACAACCATCAAAAGAGAGCACACCTCTTCAAAAGACATCTCCAACTGCTCTTCGACCACGCCAGGCAAGAACCCCTGGTCCAGGAACCGACGAGACCGCGAGGACTCGGGGCCCGGCCCGAAGCGGATCCTGATGATGCTGTGTCGGGATGGCCTAGGAGCTACGGAAATGCCGTCTTCGACAGGTTTGCTTTTGCGAGACTAGAGGCGGAGACTGGGATCGGTCGCCACGTAAGATATATAGATCCGATGTTAGGGAGTCAGTCCTTTTAGGATGCTTTGCTTCTCCTCACCAGCTCCGCAGCCTCGTGCCACTGAACCCAGCTGCAAGCCACCATCAGCCAAGCACCGCCGCTGTCTTGGTCGCGAATCTCATGTGCGAGATATTGTGCTGGATCGTGCACGTACGCAAGACAGACAGCAAGCACTATGCGACGCCGTGGCTCTGGCAGTTGGGTAGATAGATGGGTTAGAGGAGATTGAAGTTGTATTTGAACAGAGTGCATCTTCCTACCAACTTTGCAGAGTATGACTTAGAAATCCCCGTTTTTAGATTTCCCATATTCACATCTGCATCCATCTTCCATCTTCCATCTTCCATCTTCCCTCTTCCCTTTCCCCTTCCCCTATCCCTCGGCCCTCGCGTAAACAATCCCCCGACGATGCAGCACCTCGCGACCAGCTCGATAGCGATAAGGAATTACCGACAGAAGGCACGAGCTCCATCCCTACCTCACCAGCTCCATCCCATCCCATCCATTCTGCCCAGACCGGCAATTGCACTGACAGGCCATCTGCAAACAAACGAACAAACAAACCATCCGGATACCTGCATCACGCCCCCATCTCAAACAAACAACCACATCTCACCATGGCAGACCTAATGCCCGGCATAACACACTCTCAGCGCCCCATCGCCTCCGCGAAGAAAGCCAGACGGAAGAGGAAAAGCCACGGCGACGCCGACAGCGCCCCCGACGGCAGCGACAGCCACCCCCCCGAAGGCGACGACATCTCCGCCGCCGCACCCAGCCACGACGCCGCCACCACTCCCGACTGGTGGGCGGAGGTCCGTCTCCCCCCCTTCCCCTTCCCCTTCCCTCTCCCAGCTAACCCCCAACAGATCATCCACCACCACACCACCCTCCTGACCGCGCACCTCCGCCTCCTGCGCGCCCTCCTCCGCTCCACCCCGCCCGCCTCCCCGCGCCACGCCGCCCTCGCCGCCTTCGTCGCGCGCACGCACGCCCTGCTGCAGCAGACGCGCGACGTCGCCGTCGAGGAGGCGGCGCCCGCGGGTCGGGAGCGGCGGAGGTCGGATGCTGCCGGGGCGGCGGCGGGGAGCGCGAAGAGGAAGCGCTGGATGGAGATGGAGGGGCTGGGGACGGGCGAGACGGAGGTAGCGGGGCCGCCGAGCTCGCCGCTGCCGATCCGCGAGGCGAAGAAGGTGAGGCGTGGGGAGGAGGGGGAGGCGCCGAGGACGCCGGGGGAGGGGAGGGTGCAGGGCGGGGTCGAGAGGGAGGATATTACGGCGGAGGTGGAGGAGAGGCTGAGGGCGAAGGAGAGGGCGAAGGCGAAGATTAAGGAGGGGGGGAATGGGAGGAAGAGGCGCAGGAGGAGTAGTACGGTGGAGGCGGAGGAGAGGAGGAGGGAGAAGAGGGTTAAGCGCGAGAGTGGGGGTGGTGCGGGGGCGAAGCGGAGTAGCTTGGGTGGGGAGGAGGGGCGGGGGGCGAGGGAGGGAGGGAGGAAGAGGAGTAGGACTGTGACGTGAGAGATGGGAGGCCGGGGGGGAGATGGTGCGGATGCTTGTGGAGGAGCAGCGGCCAGAGTGCCGATGGGTGGGAGGAGGTGAATTGAATACCCCGTAGAACATGAGACGCGCTCGTCGCTCGAGAACTTTCTATTATCACGCACGTCTGATTCGTTTATTCGTACACGCACTCGTCCATCCAACCAGCGCGTCTAATTCCTCCTCGCCCACTCCCGATACCACTCCAACACCTCCTGGTTCACCACGCTCCTCCCGACCTTGGTCTCCACGCCGCTCACGATCTGCTTGACCGCAATCTCGACCTTCTTCCCATTGCCCGTGACGGGCACGCCGCCGCCCTCACACACGACGCCCGGCACATGGCGCAGACTCAGCTTCTGCGCCACGGCGCGCCTGATCCGGTCGCCCAGCGCCTCCGTCCACCGCTGGCCCTCCGCCATGACGCAGAACAGCACGACCGTCTCGTCGGCCTCGCCCGCCCGCCGCCGCCCCACGCACACCGCGTCGTCCACCTCCGGGAAGTCCGCCAGCAGGATGTTGTAGATCTCCGCGCTGCCGAACCGCACGCCCGCCGGCTTCAGCGTCCCGTCCGACCGCCCCAGCATCAGCAGCCCGGACGCGCCGTTGTTCGCCCGCGCGCCCGCGCCCGCCCCCGCCCGCCCCGCCGCCGTGTGCGCCACGAACGCCACGAAGTCGCCGTGGTGCCACACCCCCGGGAACTCGGCGAAGTACGCCGCCTGGTACTTGGCGGCGCCCGACGGCCCGAAGAAGCCGATCGGCTGGCAGGGGAAGGGGGCCGTGCAGACGAGGTCGCCGGACTCGCCCGCGGGCGCGGGGACGCCCGCGGGCGTGTAGGCGGCCAGGGCGAGCCCGAGGCCCGGGGACTGGATCTCGCCACGGTAGACGGGGACGAGGGGGTTGGGCGCGCCGAAGAGGGAGATGATGTCGGTGCCGCCGGTGATGGAGCTGAGCTGGATGGAGGGCGGGAAGGCGGCGTAGATGTAGGAGAAGGTGGAGGGGGCGAGGGGCGAGCCCGTGGAGTAGATGGCCTCGAGCGAGGCGAGGGAGGCGGCGGGCGAGCCGTCGGGCTGCGGCAGCAGCGGCTGCAGGGACTTCTGCTCGAGGATCGAGAGGTACTTGGCCGACGTGCCGAAGTGCGTGATGGCGTGCGCGTCGATGAGGCGCGGCATGGACATGGGACCGCAGGGCTGGAAGGGCGAGCCGTCGTAGAGCACGATGGAGGCGCCGACCGAGAGGGCCGACACGAGCCAGTGCCACATCATCCAGGTGGTCGTGGTGTAGTAGAAGAGGCGGCTGGAGGGGAGGAGGGAGCCGTGCAGGACGTGCTCTTTCTTGTGCTGCAGCAGCGTGCCGAGGGCCGAGTGGATGATGCATTTGGGCGGGCCGGTGGTGCCGGAGGAGTAGAGGATGTAGAGGGGGTGCGAGGGCGGGAGGGAGGTGAAGCGGAGCGGCTCGTCGGGGTCGGGCACGCTGCTGGGATTAGCACGAGGCACGGATTGAGGGCGTTTGTCTAGGAGGGGGGCAGAGAAAGGGGGTGTACGTACCAGCAGATGAAGTCCTCATACTCGAATGCCTTAGCACCCTCGTCGAGCACGGCAGACAGCGACTCGACGCCGCTCTCGACGCCCTCGACCGTATCAAAGACGACGACGGCCTGCAAACCATGCCCGCTCAGACCCTCGACGATGCCCCTCGTCTTCTCGGCACTGCTGTGCACGCGGCCATTGTACGCGACGGCGTTATCGACGAACAGAACCTTGGGCTCGATCTGCACGAGACGCTCAAGGACGGCATGGACGCCGGTGTCGGGACTGACGCCGGTCCAGATGGCGCCGATGCTCGCGGCGGCGAGGGCGGCGACGAGGGTGTTGGCGTGGTTGCCGAGGAAGCCGGCGACGCGGTCGTGCGGGTGGATATCGAGCTCGTGCAGGGCGAGGGCGCAGCGGCGGACGCGCTCGCGCAGGTCGGCCCAGGTGATGGCGCGCGAGGTCATCTCGTTGGCTTCGATGATGGCGGTTGAGAGGGGGTCGATGGAGACGTTGGCCGGGTAGAGGAGGTTCTCGGCGAAGTTGAGGGAGGAGGTGGGGAAGAAGTCAGGGCGGGGGTACATGGGTGCGTCTTTGGGGAGGACCTGGGTGGAGAGCGTTAGACTGGGGATGTGGAGGTTGATAAGATGGGAGGTGCGTCGTGTGAGTGGAATGGATATTGAAAGGGAGGAATTTAAGGAAAAAAGAGATGAGGAAGATTCATTAACACATTTGACCTTCCTTATGAAGCATCATTGATACACTTGTGACCCTCATTATGAGGCAGAAAGAGATGATGAAGCCTCATTGACACACTTGTGACCTCCTTATGGGGCAGAATAAGATGAGGAAGATTCATTAAGACACTTGTGACGCTCTATATGAGGCCTCATCAACACACTTGTGATCTCCTTATGAGGCAGTCTTGACCTACACCAAGACCTGATGATTCTACATAAGAGAGCATACCCTGCCCCTCACCACCAAACCCAGGAACTCCCAAGCCGAAAAGGGGGAAAGGGGGGAACATAACGATCACGTGACAAGACGAACAAAAACCCCACATACCTCATGAGACCCCCTCTCTCCACAAATACCAACAAAATCCCAGACCTCGCCCCAGAAGTCGGCCAGGTTCTCGACGGACCAGCGGTGCAGGTCCTCGTAGTGGTCGAGGTCGAGGCCGTACTTGGCGTTGACCAGCGCCTTGAAGGCGTGCATGCGCGTCGACTCCGGGTCGGGATGCCGCCAGAGCTCGAGGGGCTCGGCGGCGGGAGGGGGAGCGTCGGAGGCGGCCATGGGGACGGAGTCGGGTGAGGTGAGGTGGGCGAGGTAGGTAAGGCAGGTAAGGTGAGGAGGGTAGGTAGGCAGGGTGTCAGGCTGTGGCAGAGAGAGAGATTAGGACAGCCAGGCCGATAAGGGATGGACGTGGATGCTCGAGACGGCAGGAGAGATCCGTGGCAGGAGGGCAGGGTAGGGACAAAGAAGCCTGTGCGTTATGGGAGAGACTCCTTTTTTTTTCCCGCTTCTCTGTCACTTTTTTCTTTTGGGTCCTGCAGAGGAGATCAGGTATTAGTAAATTTTGAGGGTCGGGACGAGTTGGAGACGGAGGCTCGAGGGCGTTTGGCCGAGGTCGCGCAGGGGATGGAGGCGAAGATCGGAGAGGGCGTCTGGCGGCATTGGCGGCATTGGCGGGGGAGAAAGGGAGGGAACTAGAGGGGCGGAGAGGGGAGGGGATGGGGAGGGGTGGAAAATAGGGGTGGAGACAAAAGGCAAAGAATGGAGGGGCGGAAAATGGAAGGGTGGCGAGATGGAGCGGTAGAACAGTGGAGAGATGGCGCGGGGCGGAGAGCTGAAAGATTGGTGGATAGGGAGAGAGACGGCGGGAATGGGAATGGGAGAGGAATGGCAGGGGAATGGGAGAGGAATGGGAATGGAACGGGAGATGAATGGGAGGCAAAGGGGGCTGTCCCCTCTCAAGCTTCTTACCCAAGGACGGCGCGCGAGGTGGCGAATGGGGCTCTGTGCTCTGTGCTCTGTGCTCTGTGGATCTGTGCTCTGAGTGTGCATCGCGGATCTTGGGCTGGTGATGTGAGTTCAGCCTTGCGGTACCTGATTATGCTGTGTATATATACTATTATGATGTATATATATATGTATACTTATATGTATGTCCAGTGACAAGAGACCAATAATGGCTCATAGACTGTGCTATTATCATGTCGACTGCCTAAGCCCTAACTAAATTGTCCCACTAACCCTAATTATTATTTGCAAAACATTTACCATTGCCATTATTATTTAATTATTTCTAATTATTTTATTTGTTATAATTATTTTATTGTTACATATTAATGCAACTACGCGTAGCAATTTCCTAGACATGTGGACCCTTGCTTGATCCTTTTTTTTTTCCTTTTTGCCGAGGCTCTTGATGATGATGATGTTGATCAAGGGCATATCACGTGATCTCTCCAGTGACGATTGCTGTGCATACATATATCATGGACTTGTGATTATCGAGTATTGAGTATGTAGATGTATGGATTGCACATCTCGGAATCGGAGCCTGCTGAGTGCGCGCATGCTCCGTCGAGGTGATACTCATTCAGTATGGCGACGCATGATCCCTTTCCCTTTTCGCGAAAGGAGCCTCCGTTGCTCCTCCTACAAGAGAGAGAGAGAGAGCCATCCTGCTTTGAGCCATCTCAGACAGTAGACCGCCCCTATCTATGTTATACTCCGTATGTATGTTATACTCCGTATGTATGTATGTTATTCAACTGTGGTGGTATTTGGTATGCACAGCACATGCACAGCACATACACAGCATCATCATTATTATTGTACATATGTACTGTATAGACATGTCTGTACTGCCTGTGTGTGTATTGTGTGTAATTGTGTGTAATTGTGTGTAATTGTGTGTAATTGTGTGTGATGCATGAAACAACAACAGTGTAGCAGGTATATATAAAGTATATATGTATGTAATATGCATGTAATATGCATGTAATGTGTATGAGTATATACATATATCTACATCTGCTCTCTAGCGAGCCTCTCCCTTCGCTGCTTGCAATCAAATTTCGCAGACAGGGTCATGGATGGCTGTCATCATCCGATCCGATGCACATTCATAATCCATAATCCATAATCCATAATCCATAACCCATAGCCCACATCCAGAATCCAGAATCCACTACTACTCTACTCCCTTTCTCCAATTCCCTGCCTCCGCTCCCTCCCTCTCCGTCACTCCACCTCTGCAGCACCCTTCTCGTCTCCCTTCCCTCTTCACCCTCTTCACCCTCTTCTCCCTCTTCTCCCTCTTCTTCCACTTCTCCTCACCTCCAACCTCTTCCTCACGACATCTTCAATTTCGTCATCTGGATCCTGTGTTGCCGTGAAGGGTCGTTGTTTCTCGTAGTCACGCCTGCCATCGCACCGCACTGCACTGCTGCACTGCACTGCCACGCGACGGAGAAAGGGTAATGAGCCGTCCGTATCAAGCCATCTAGCTTTAGCTTCGTTGGCGTCGCCCTGCTCCTTCCACGACCCTCCTCTTGACTTCCAGGGTATCTTCGGATCTCAATCATCTCTCAATTCCCTCTCAAGCCTTCCCAACAACACAGAGTCGTCCGGTATGTCAATCCTCCACCCATTTCCTACGTTGCTTGCGCTTTTCAACCCTCCTCTCGCCCTGCGGGACCTTGATCCCGACGCCTCGAGCTCAACGCTGTCTTGCGACCTCCGACGAACCCCGAGGAGCGCCGCAGCGCTCGCTCTGAGGTGCTTCGTCATTGAGCCAGGCGTTCCACGCATTTCTCATCTTCATACCCTGTTGCTGACTTTATCCGGCCCTTCCGCAGATTATACCCACACGCACCTCGACTTTGATTGCTGCCCTTGAACCCAACACGGCCCGCGCCTCGCAGCTTACGGCGTCGTCTCTTCAATACCAACATCGATCCAGCAATTGAGAAAGCACAGTGGCATTACAATATACCGCTCGGAACCAGCCTTATTCGATTAAGTCTACCTCCTACGACCTCCTGCCGCAGAACAGACCCCTCGTTTCATGACCACGATGCCTCGTCAAGCTCTGAAAAATCCGTTTGCGAGTGCCGCAACACCCCCCGTCACGGTTCCAGCCTCCTCTGAGAAGCCCGCCGCAAGAAGGAATTCCTTCGCCAAACCGACAAGGCTGACCCAATTCTTCTCGTCGACCCCGAAGAACAAGGAGCAACAGTCCGCCCAAGCTGCTCTACTGGCTGCAGCTGCAGCTCAACAGCAATACCTCCTCAACAACCCATCACCGCAGATCAGCGCTCCATCTTTGTCACTACCGACCATCTCCTTATCCACGGCCAAGGCCGGCGAAGCAAATATGGACGAGCCTCCTACCACATTATTCCAGCCGCCTTCGGCCGCGGAAGCCAAACGCCAAGCACTTATCGATGCCCAATTCGGGCCCCTTGGCAGCCAGTCTCACAGATATGTCAGTAAACACATGGGCGGAGAGCTGGAAGAACCCGTCCAGGACGAGCCACCATATTACTACCTCCTCACGACCTATCTCAGTTATTTGATCCTGATCGTCTTCGGACACGTCAGAGATTTCTTTGGCAAGCGCTTCCGTCCGGACCATTACAAGCTTCTCAAGGCTGCCGACGGATATGCAGCTCTCAACAGCGATTTCGACAACTTCTACGTGCGCCGATTGAAGATGAGAATTAATGATTGCTTCTCTCGCCCAATCATCGGCGTCCCTGGTCGATACATGACCCTGATGGACAGGAAGTCGGATGATTTCAACGAGAGCTTCCACTTCACCGGTACTTACACGGAAACCTTGAACATGAGTTCCTACAACTATCTCGGTTTTGCTCAATCAGAAGGCCCATGTGCAGATGCTGTTGAAGAGTCTGTCAAGAAGTACGGAGTTAGCCTCACAAGTCCAAGAGCAGATGCTGGTACATCTGAGTTGGCACTTGAGGTTGAGCGAGAAATTGCAAAGTTTGTTGGCAAGCCTGCTGCAATGGTCTTCTCGATGGGGTTCAGCACGAACTCCACGACCTTCCCCGCATTGGTTGGCAAGGGCTCCTTGATCATCTCGGATGAGCTTAACCACGCATCCATCCGTATCGGCGCCCGTCTCTCCGGAGCCATGATCAGCAGTTTCAAGCACAATGACATGAAGGATCTCGAGCGCCTTTTGCGCGAGGTCATTTCACAAGGACAGCCGAGAACGCATCGCCCATGGAAGAAGATCCTTGTCGTTGTCGAGGGTCTCTACTCAATGGAGGGTACCATGTGCAACTTGCCAGGACTTTTGGAGCTGAAGAAGCGCTACAAGTTCAACCTGTTTATCGACGAGGCTCACTCCATCGGTGCTCTCGGGCCAAAGGGACGTGGTGTGTGCGATTTCTTCGACATCGATCCTTCCGAGATTGATATTCTTATGGGTACACTTACGAAGTCCTTCGGTGCCAATGGTGGGTACATCGCAGCAGAGAAGCATATCATCGACAAGCTTCGTGCAACGAATGCTGCGACTATCTACGGCGAATCACCGAGTCCACCTGTCTTGATGCAGATTCTCAGCGCGCTCAGAATCATCACGGGCGATATCTCTCCAGGGCAAGGCGAGGAGCGTCTGCAGCGCATTGCGTTCAACTCCCGCTATCTCAGATTAGGATTGAAGCGCCTTGGCTTCATCGTCTACGGCCACGACGACTCTCCCATCGTTCCCGTCCTCCTGTACAACCCCGCGAAGATGCCCGCCTTCTCTCACGAGATGCTGCGTCGCAAGATCGCCATCGTCATCGTCGGATATCCCGCCACTCCTCTGATTTCCTCCCGCGCCCGTTTCTGCGTCTCTGCCTCCCACAACAAGGACGATATGGACCGTCTCCTGGCCGCCTGCGACGAGGTCGGCAATGTACTCCAGCTCAAGTTCTCCAGCGGCGTCGCCGGTGGTGCCGAGAGCCTCCCCGACGGAGTCACTCCCGAGATGGAGAAGGAGTGGCTCAAGGCCAACGGCGCCAAGGCCGTCATCAAGCCACCGCGCTGGAGCCTCAGGGAAGTCATCGCCAACGGGGTCCAGGACGTCAAGCACCCTCTGAGATAGTCACGCTGCTGCTGCTGTTGTGTTCATGTTTGAGCGCGTATCCGCTGTGTTCTATGTACAAATACCTTGTGTGTTCCAATGATTCATTTCTCCACGACCCGATCGTCATCTCTCTGGTCTGCTTGCATCCTCGCCGTTCCCGTTCAGCGAGCCATATACCTACCTACGTGATTCGATCGTTCGCTCCGCTCGGGGCAACATTGTGCGGTTGCGATTGGAATTGATTTCCAGCCCAATTTTTTCGCCTTGGCCCTCTGAGTGCTTTTTATACCTTTCTTGCAGATCATCATAGACTTTGGGGCCCCATTCGCTGCGGCTCCGTTCCGCATGGCTCTTTTTTTTTTGTTTTTGAAGAGGAGGTGTTTTGGGGGGGGATTGATTAGATGGGGATATGGAGTGCTCGGTGGCATTGTTTGCGTCTCGAGACGTGGGCGTGGACATGGATGGGATGTATGTACGGGGTGGGGTTAATTAATGGGTCTGTGGTTGGGGGTATTGTTAATGTGTGAGCCTGACCTGTCGGTTGATTGATGGGAGACGGGACTGCAGCGGCTGCGAGGGGATGAGAAGGGAAGCTGGTTGTGGTGGATGGCGGTGGTAGATAGGATATAGCTTGAGAGATTAGCTCGGACAGCTTGGAATGGAGAGTGTTGGAATATCTCGATGTTTCCACGGGATGCGGATGTTTGAAGGATTCGCATGATGCTGTAATGGACGTAGTGAGGTAGTGAGGTAGTGAGCGAGATCTGAACTCTTGGGGAGAGTCAGAGTGCATCGCCCCCGTCTTGTTTATGCCATAGATCCGGAACATGATCGCACGCATGTGTACCCTAGACACGTTCTCACTCCCTCTCCTCCCCAATCCACGTGCAGCGTGAAGCCGCTTGCTCGCTCGCTAGGCGCGTCAGTCACGGGCGCACGCCCCCCGGCCGCGCTTGCCTCGGTGACGTCGGGGCGGCGGGCGCGAGCGCGCGCGCGCAACGCAACACCAAGCCCAGGGCCGCGAGGAGGCGTATACTTTGTGATCTGACCCCGCACAACGACACGACGGCGTTCGATCGAGCGTTTCCGTCGTCCTGGTTCTGGAATACATCGGCGGAAGGCGCGTGAGGGAGCGAGTGATTGGGAGGCTGTGGCTGTGGCTGGCTGGTTGGGTGCGCGGTCCGGGGGTTCCGGAGGTAGGCCTGGTAGGGTGAGGTGCGGGATTGCGATTGCGATCGGGGGATTGCGAAGAGGAGAGCAGAGCAGGGCAGGGCGGGCAGGCAGGGTAGGCAGGGAGAGCACGACAGACAGACAGACAGACAGACAGACGCACGACGCGCGGTGCGCTTGCGGACGCGACTGGCGGCGGGACGAGCTACGGCGCTGGAGCGAGCAGGCGGCGCGGCTTCTGCGACGGCGAAGGACTGTGGGCCGGGAGGGGGCATGGCGGACGCGCTGCCGCTGATCAAGGTGTCGGATGGGAGGGGCGGCTACTCGCCGGTGCTGGGGGAGGAGGGGGGGCAGGGTGCGAGGAGGAGGTCGAGTGGGAGCGAAGGTGCGTACATACAATCTCGCGGATGGGAGCTCTGGACTTGCAATGCAAGGAAGGGGGGGATCTTGTGCGGCAATGAACGTCTTGCTGATGCACGCCACTGCTTGTAGAGAATCCAGGGCCCAGGAAGTCGCCGAGTAGCGGCAGGTTGATGAGGAACTCGTCGACGAGGACGGGGGTCAGCAAGGCGTCGTCGTCGTCGCCGAGCGAGAGGCCGCCCACGGTGATAGATCCGTTGTCCCACGTAAGCTTGTGCCCTGCTGCTGCTGCTGCTGCTGCCGCTGCTGCGTCAAGACGCAGCAGCAGCGTCAAGAGACAAGTGAGGTACGAGTTGTGCGATTCGACGAGCTGATTCTTTGCAGCACATCCTCCGACGCAACAATACCGAGAACACGATGCCTCCGAGACTGAGGACTGCGGGCGCCGCCGCTGCGGAGAGTCCGGGCAGCGACGCGGCGACGCTGGCGGGCATCGAAGGAGGGCCACGAGGCTCAGTAAGGCATTCAGCGACGGAGCCGATACGCGCGGAGAGCCTGCCGATTAGGGAGAAGAAGTACGTTGATTCCCAGACACTGTTGGGCGGGCATTGGCCACGTCTGCGGCGGCTTATGCGCGCTGATATCGCGTGGGGCTGCTGGGAGTGGCCATTTCTGTCATCGCTGTGTGTAGCAGTGGGCCGGGGCTGACATTTTATCTGCAGGAAGGGAGTGTCGTTCTTGAGCCGGTTCAGCATCGGGGGGAAGAAGAAGGACCAGGATGAGGATGTGGACGACGACGAGAGCGAGCTTGGGGATTTCCGAACCGAAGGCATGAACGCGCAGGTCTTCTCGTCGACGAAGGATGCGAACGGCTATATTCCGCAGCACAAGGAGCCGCCGAGGTATATCAAGGTGCGCGCGAAGTTTAAGAGGGAGAGGGAGTTCAACCGCATGTTCCTGGCGCAGGAGTTGAGCGGGACAAAGCACGGAGTCGGTGAGGAGAGGACGCCTGGGGCGCTGGCTACGGACGTGGCTGCGCGGCCGAGCTCGAGCTCGAACACCGGCGGCGCGATATGGTCCACGGAATTCAGCATCGACGGCAAGTACCTGGCTGCCGCGGGACAGGACCAGGTCGTCCGAGTCTGGTCGGTGATTTCGACGGCGCAAGAACGGGCCGAGCATGAGAGGGAAGAGGATCTTGGGAATGGACGTACGGAGCGCTTGAGCGCACCGGTCTTCCGCAGCAAACCGATCCGCGAATTCGAAGGGCACACTTCGACTGTTTTGGATCTAAGCTGGAGTAAGAACAACTTCTTGCTCTCGTCTTCTATGGACAAGACGGTTCGACTGTGGCATATCAGTAGACAGGAGTGTCTCTGCACGTTCAAGCACAAGGATTTCGTCACCTCGATAGCTTTCCATCCGAAGGATGATCGCTTCTTCCTGGCGGGTTCCCTCGACTCGGTCCTGCGATTATGGAGCATCCCGGATAAGAGCGTGGCTTTCTGGAGCCAACTCCCTGATCTTATCACTGCGGTAGCTTTCGCGCCTGATGGCCGTACTGCCATGGCTGGCGTCCTGAGCGGCCTCTGCCTCTTCTACGAGACAGAAGGCTTGAAATTATACACGCAGATCCACGTCCGGTCATCCCGTGGCAAGAATGCCAAAGGTAGCAAGATCACTGGTATCCGCACCGCGACCTATCCGCCAGATGACCCGAATGGAGAAGTCAAGGTCCTGATCAGCAGCAACGACTCGCGGGTCCGGCTATACAATCTCCGGGACAAGAGTCTAGAGATGAAGTTCCGCGGACACGAGAACACATGCAGCCAGATCCGCGCATCCTTCAGCGACGATTGCAAGTACGTGATCTGCGGAAGCGAGGATCGCCGGACGTACATCTGGTCCACCGGCCCCGTCGAGGGCGACAACAAGGACAAGCGCCCCGTCGAGATCTTCGCCGCGCACTCCGACATGGTGACCACATCGATCATGGCGCCGGCCAAGACGCGGCAGCTCCTGGGCGTCTCCGGCGACCCAATCTACGACCTGTGTAACCCGCCGCCGGTGACGCTTCTCAGCCGCGCAGAGACGCGGTCCACAACAGGCGATGACGAGAAATGGCTGAGCGACACGCCGAGCGGGCCCGCGGACGTGGGGCCGACGCCCACCTCGGCCTACCTGGTGCGCAACCTGCACAACGACGGCAACATCATCATCACGGCGGACCACAGCGGCAGCCTGAAGGTGTTCCGGCAGGACTGCGCGTTCATCAAGCGGCGCAACGACACGTGGGAGACGTCGTCGACGTTCTCGCGCAAGCTGCAGCGCCACGGCAGCCTGATGGCGCGGCGGTCCGGGTCGACGCACTCGCGGCGCAACTCGCTCGGCCCCGGCCACGGCCACAGCCTCAATCCCGCGCGCGGCAGCGCGACCCATCTCCACGCCCAGCAGGACCACATCCTCGACTGGGCCAACTCGATCCACCCGAACGCCTCGACGGACGGGCTCGGCTCGGTCCGTAGCATCGGCTCGACGACGACGATCTCGGCAGGGCCGCCGAGCACGCGCCCCCGCAGCGAGCGCTCCGCGTCGCCGTCCGTGTTCACGCTCCGGGGGTCGGCGCTGCTGAACCCGGCGAGCGAGGCGAGGCAGGCGCCGTACGCGGTGGGCGGGGGGGACGCGGGGAAGCCGACGCCGAACGCGAACCCGACCTCGAAGCTGGGCAAGAGCAAGGAGCGGGAGCGGGAGCCGATGCCGGGGGCGCTGCTGCCGACGCCGAGCTTTAGCCTGAAGACGGCTGCGTCGGCGGCGGCGGCGGCGCGGCACGGCGACGAGAACGAGAACCCGAGCGCGCTGCGGACGGGGTTCTGGAACGTGGCGGCGTGGAAGAAGGCCGAGGCGGACAGGCTGTCGGCTGCGGGGAGCAATGGCGGCGATAGTCTGAACAGGGAGAGGACGATGGCGAGTCGGCTGAGCAGCGATACGGGGCCGAGCATGGAGGGGGCAGACGAGGCGGGTGGGGAGGAGGACGCGATTGGGATGGGGATGGGAATGGCGTGTAAGCGGTGTGGGGGGAGGGAGTTTGTGCAGAAGAAGGGAGGGTTGATGCTGGGCCGGGGGCAGGGGATGGGTGGGAGGGTCGTGTGTGGACGGTGTGGTGCGGGTGTTGAGTAGACGTGGACGCAGGAGAGGGGGGTGTCTTTTATGGGAGAGCGCGGCGTTTGTTCACTCGTGCTTTCGGCTTTTGGCTTTTGGCAGGAAAGCATAGGGCGCGGGCGTAGGGTACATGAGCGCGATCAAGCGAGGGAGCGGGCGAGTGAGGAAAGCATGCAGCAAAGGGGAGACGAATGAACGTAATGAAGACCTGTTTAGCTTAAAAGTACAGCAGACGAATCCACACTCGCAACTATCCATCCATCCTCCTCCACTCTGCCGACCTAACTACGCGCCCTCATCCTACAATTCCCCTTACACAGGCAAATCAATCACGCTCACACTAACCCTCGTATTCTCGCTCGGCGGCAGCGTCCCCGCCCCCAACACCACCAACCTCCTCCCCCCCTCCAACAGGTTCAAACTCCGCGTATACGCGACGGGCTGCGGCGTGCTCCTCCTCGCCCAGGATCCCTCGCCCAGCGCATGGTTGACAAACACATCGCTCTGCGTCCCACAGCTCACGACAACGGTCCCGTTCCGGCCACCGCGCGGGCTCACGACGACGTACGGACTGCCGACGGGCTGGGCGCCGACATCGGGCCGCAGCGGGCGGCCGACGACGCCGCCGAAACCGTGCGGCGACGCGGCGATCTTGAAGTACACGGGGAACGAGTACCAGGCGTTCTCCCAGGGCCCGCCGCCGTACTCGTAGACCATGATCCAGCGGCCGTCGGGCAGGCGCGCCACGGTCGGCATGCCGGGGCGATCGGTGTAGGTCGGGAGCGCGACGTCGTCGACGACGGGGCCCCAGGCGCGCAGGTCGCGCGAGGCCTGGTGCACGAGCTTCTGGCCGTGGGCCGGGTCGCTCTGGTCGGAGTAGTAGGCGAGGAGCTGGCCGCGGTGGGCGAGGAGGAAGGGCTCCCAGACGGGGGTCTCGCCGTTGTTGGGGATGGCGCGGCCGCCGGAGGCGACGTGGGAGACGAATTCCCAGGTGCTGCCGGAGTCGCGCGAGGCGTACAGCTCGATGTGGGTGCTGGAGAGGTCGGTGGGGATGGCGCTGCCGGAGGCGAGGAGGGTGCCTGCGGGGAAGGAGCCGATGGGCTCGGGAAGCACGTAGAGGGCGGGCTGGTAGCGCAGGCCGTAGTTGTAGACGGTGTCGTGGACTTCGGAGAGCGGCGACCAGGTGAGCCCGTTGTCGAGGGAGCGGTGGATGGGGAAGTAGACGGAGGGCGGCTCTGTGCTGTAGTTCTCCCAGGTGGCGAGGAGGGCGCCGCTGGGGAGCAGGACGGAGCGAGCGTAGAGGACACGGGGGGTGGTGTAGTTGGGCCCGGGGGTGTAGATCAGGTTGTCGGATATGGGGGTGAACGCGCGGGAGGGGTGGGCGGAGGTGGGGGGGAGGAGGAGAGGGAGGATAAGGAGGGAGAGGAGAGATAGCTTCATTGTTGGAGAAGAGGTTGGAAACCTGGAGAACTGTGGCAGGCTTAGGTGACCTGGAACAGAGGAGAGATAGAAGGGTGATGAGAGCCTTCATATAGCAAGCGGAGGACCTGAGATTGATGAAAACCACTTACCGCGTGCCACTTACCCCAGACTCCCTGCCTGCCCTGTGCCCTGCCTGCTTTTACCCCTCTATACATCCCATCATTACCGTCGTCTAGATCTTGCATCCCCCCATATCCTCCCCAGAGGGGTCAAGAACCACCACCTAACCATATGCCCCACGCGTCGCCGCATCTCGACGTCTCCAGCCCACCACTCACGACTGGCGACTCCGATTCGATCGCATATAGCGTCCCGCACTCGCCCATCCCATGAATACAATGCGGAGGCTGACAACAGCGCTGGGCAAGGACATGCATAAAAAGCCCACGAGGATCTTCCCCGCGTGAGCGTGAGACCATGCGCGCCAATCGGAGGCGCTGGGCAGGCCAGGCCAGGATGACGACTGAGAAACTTCATGTCGGCGGAGGAAATCCGGGGTAGGGAGGATCGAGCGTCCCTTCCCCGTCATCTCCCTTCGCCGATGCATGCTATTGCCTGCAGGGCCCGAAGAGCTGGAGAGGAATGTAAATGGAGTTCTAACTTCTAACTGGCGGTTGACATTAACATCAAGACGCTCGAAGGATGAGGCTCCGTGCCTTACTGGAGTTCCTTCCTCCCTTCCCAAGCTCTCTTCAGAGTAATTTTGCAACGAGTCCCAATAGCTCTCCTCTCAAAGCTCCCAGATTTGCTCTGACATCAATATCATGAAGTCTAGCAAGGTGCAGCTGTAGCGAGGGAACTGGCGGGATCATATAATTAGATATTTCTCACGCGGAACTGAGTAAGAGACAAGATGGGGAGATGTCCATTCGTCTTACAAGTAGGCATCAAAAATTCTCACAACACCAAAGGCACACTAAAACAGAAGTGATACCACCATAAAATTAAAAGCTGCACAGACTATGACAACCATATACGCCTTCCTCCCGCCCCTGCCCCTGTCCTCGCTCTTCCCCATCCCAGAAAGGTACTGGAAAGAGCAACAAAGCAAGCATAAGAGCATTCAGCATCCCCAACCTGCAGCAGAGGCAGAGCGAAACAAAAATATATACCCACAAACACCCAGCGCCCAAAGCCCCCCCAAATGGTTATATATCCCCATGCCCTTCCTCCATGCCATCCAGAGTCCCGCGGCGCTGCCCAAAGAACAGATCAAAACCCCCCACAAACAACGAACCAAGCGCACAAGACCGAGTAGAGTCAAGAATACCACAAATTAAAAGAGAAGCCGTCCCATCCACTCCAACCCTAATTCTCCACCTTGCGACACCTCATCCCGCACTTCCCCCCACGCACCTTCTTCCCCTCCACCTTCTCTCCGCCCTCCCGCTCAGCCCTCCTCCTCTCCCGCCTCTCCCTACGCGAACACCTCCTACCCGCGCACTTCCCGCCCACTGCACCCGCCTCACTCGCCCTCTTCTCGTACTCCCTCGCCTCCGCATGCTTTCCCTGCAGCCGCAACCAGTTGAGGCGACTGCGTACCTGGGCATGCAGAATCGCATCTTGGAGCGGCTCACGCACCATATCGACGCGGCTCTGCAGATTCTCAACGAGCTCCTGCGATGTCTTGACGCCGCGCTTGGCGAGGTCGGATGCGGCCGATTGCGCGAGGACGGAGAGCTTGTTGCCCGATTCGAGAGTGGCCTCGTGCGCTTTGGCACGCGCCTCTTCGGCGCGTTGGCGGCTGAGGGAGACGAGGTACTGGGCATGCTTTGCAGCCTCCTTCTTCCACGTTTCGACCTTCGCCAGAGTCGCATCAAGACTGAACTTCCCTGGCAGCACATCCAGCACATCTTCGTAGACATGCTGGCTGAGCTTCTCAAACGCATCGTGGAACTCGTGGCTCCAGTTTGAGCCAAAGTCGACCCGGAAGGTCTGGTTGACCTTGGGCTTCTTGGTCGTGATGACTGAGATGTTGAGGATGCCATATGCTTCCTTTCGGTGGAACTGCAGGACGATGCCTTCGTTGGAGCTGTACACACGCTCTGTACCGACGCTTTGAGCGTCACGGGTGACGTTGACGGACATGGCTTCCTTGGCCAACCAGCTTAGCTTGGTTGCGGAGGGGATGCGGATGAGAATTTCCTGGGCGCCGATACGCTCTGCTGTGCAGACGCAAGAAGGCTCCGCATTGGAGACTTGAGGACTCACAATCTTCTGAGCCACCTTGCTCACTTCCTTGGCAGGAAGTAATGATAGGCTTGTCGTGGTCGAAGTCTGGACATGTGCAACCGTGATCGTTTTTGTTGTAGTCTTGGTATCAGTTAAAGACGAATAAGATGCTGTATTGCTGCTAGCGGCCACCGGTGTTGAATTCGACGTAGTTGCAAGGACGGGAACCGGTGAAGGATTTGTCGACGTACGATTGCCGTTGATGGAAACCAGATTCGCAGATTCAGACTTAAAGTCGTAAAAGTTGACAAAGACCGAGGCGAGGACACTGACTATCAACACTCCAACAGGCATCAATGCTCTCCAGGGGCTTGGCCTAGAGCGACTCTTTACGACAGCCCGATCAGCTTTGCTGAAAAAATCGGTGACTTGTTTCTCGACTAGGGAAACAGGGTGGCCAGCTGGTTGTGGACGAGGAGAAGCTGGAACAGGCTTCTGCAGTGGCTCGTACAGCTTTGTGAGATAAGCCAAGTTTCGGTTCATCTGTCTAGCATCGATATTCATGAATGACGCCAGAGCAATCGGCAACCTCTGATGTATCATATTTTCTGACCTCGTTGGATGTCTGGATTCCAAGCACATGTGAAGAGGATGCTGGCTAAGTCCAATCGACCAATCGAGCGCCGTCTCAAAGAGCTGTTTGTGGGAAATGACAATCTTAGGAATTCCATGTCTGTTCATGAAGGAGTTGACAACCATCCGCGTCCGTAGCATTTCTGCGGTGTCATTGTCTGAGCAGTAGAGAATCGCAACGTGAGGTAAGTCCCAACTTGGCTCGATAATGAAACCATCGTCTTCAGGCACAGAATGATACGAAACTTGGTAGTCGAGTGTCAGCTTCAGGACGTCGGGCTTGTCCTGCCCATCCTCAAACTTGATTCTGACTGCCTTGGCGCAGTCTTCGACATGGATCTGATAACCAGAGGATTCCATGAGCTCTATCTCTGGTGTGCTATGAGAGCCGAAGGCACTAACAGGGACGACATTAAAGAGCTGTGACGGGCGATTGTCTGGAAGAGTATCATTCTCGACCGACGCGAGCACTGAACTTGCGATCTTGTGTATGATATCCTGCTTAGCACTATGGCTACCAACGTAGAGGATTCGTAAAGGCTGGCGCGAAGATAGTCCTTGCTTGGTCATCGTCTGTCGGATAGTACCCACCAAACGCTCCGGCGGCGTGCTCCCAATATTCTGGACAATAGCCTTTGCTTCCTCTTTGGAGAACTCCTTAACGGTATGCATAACGTATACTGCCTCGACCCCGACGCTATAAGGCTCCTCAAACTCGATGGGCTGGTTGGCTGGTGCATCGATGCCCTCCAAGAAGCTCGTTGCACTCCGGCCCGCTGTTGGGGTATCCTCATTGTCGTCCAAACCTGCAAACATCGGAATGCCACTTGTGACATGGCTTCTTTCCGATTCACTGTCATCGTAGCTGTTCTCCGTGTCGGCAAGGCTTGTGACGTCGTCTGGACGAGTGTAGTCTGTAGAGGCTACAGATTCAGTTGCATTTCCATCTCTACTCTCGATATCATCATCGACAAATTCGTATGTGGAGTCACCGAGGCTGCTGGGATCGTCGGACTTTGTACTGTGAGGAGCCATGCCTTCAGAGGGATCGGGGTGATTCGACAGCCAGCTGCTAATCCTCTCATCAACTCCTTCAACGTCAGAAGATTGTGGCTGAGATGTGGGTGTGAGGATTGTATCTGTCGTGTTTTCCGAGGACGAGCGGATGCTGGGAGTCGGCATGACGTTAGCCCTTATGTCCATCCTGATGCTGAAAGAGAGCCAGCCAGCGATGAGATGTCGACGTGAATGTGAGCGTGAGCATGAACGTGAACGTGAACGTGAACTTGAAGCTACTGAGAGATAAAACGAAGGACCTACGAGGTCGACCTGACTACCCGAGTTTCTCGAATCAAGCTTCTGGTCTGGTACCGAAAGTCTGCTCTGCCTGCTTCGACGCAGCGGTACCTGCTTGGGTTGAAGCTAAGCGGCCACGACAGCGAGACAAGGCTGGACTAGGACCCGATAGACTTTCGCAGAGGTTTGGAGACGTGCGCTGCGCTGCGCAATTACTCGGATCACCTCGACAATAATCCCGTCTTACCGTGTACACAGTTCCAAGTTCGGAGGGCTTTCAAATGAATTTAGGAGACGCAGTATGTGTCTTCGCTTTCTTTGTTGTGAGATGAAGAGTGAGGTGAAGAGTGAGATGGAGAAGAGTAGGAGGGGCAGAAGAAAGAAGAGTAGGAGTCGGAGTTAGGGATGATGACGGATGCCTGGCAAGGAGGGGAAGTTGTCCCGATAACGATAAGGCCATGGTCAGTCGTCACTGCGACTCTGACGCATGCGCTAAGCTTGCCTAGACCCGTGACTGAAGACAAGGAGCTAGATGGTGCCCTCTTATATACACTTCCATATACTTTTATAATGCTTGGACGTTTCAACTAAAGCCTATGTAAATATTAAGTCGACGTAAATACCAATATCTCCATGTCTTCCACCGCTTGATTGTGAGCAAAACAGGCTACTGGCCATGTTTGACGCACATAGCTCGCCGGGAACGGCCTTGATGGGCCCCAAGGCTAACGATAGTAGGGTACCAGAGATAGCTGCCCGACAAACCCCGACCGACACAGCTGTCGACGAAGCTTTGAGGCATATACTTCTTATATATATATAATTATATATATATATATATATATATAAAGTATGGTAAATATAATGTCCTGCAGATGAAGAAGATGAATGCTGCAGCATTCAATATACCTCATTTTGCTGAATATGCACCATCTCCCATCTCATCCCACCCCGAGGCATCATCATTAAATACTTCATTGCCAGCGCTGCTCATCTATCTCCAAAACTCGAGAGTAGACCTTCTAATACATGCTCCGAACGGACAGTTGCCAAAAAACCACTCATAGTATACACAACCTTCATCAAGATGCGAGCATGCAACCGTATCGCCGCCACCGTGTGCATTTATAACACCCCATGCTTCCTCAGGACATCCTTCAACGCCTGCGTGTCGAACAGCGTGTCCTCGGGTATCTGATCGACGATATACGTGAGGTTTGCGAAGAGATCCCCCTGGTTCCTATACGCCAGGATGGCCGGCACGCCCGCGTTGTCGAACTCGATTTCGTCGTAGTGCACCTTGACGAAGTGGACGGCGGGGTTGATGGGCACGAGCGGGCCGAGCGCTGCGTCGATGACCTGGCTGACGGGGCACTTGGGGGCGAGGTTAGCATGGCTGTACAGGCAAGACGCTGCGCCGGTAGGTGGTGAAGGAAACACACCTCGACATCGTAGACGAAGACCACCACGACCGTCTCCCTCCGCACCTTCTCGATCGCATCCAGATACCCCAGCGCATCCACCTCGTCGAACCGCCCATAGCGCCTCACACTCGGACTTGTCCTGCGATTCCTAATATCATTCCCCTCCCTCGCAATCTCCCTCCTCCTCTCCTCCCTCCACCTCTCCAAAAACTCATCATCCTCTTCGAGGCCCTCCTCCTCCTCCTCCCTCCCCCCCATCTCGCCACCATTTATCCTGCCCGCCTCCCTACTCTTCTCTCCACTCTGCACCCCCCTCCACCCCACCTGCCTCCTCGCCTGCTCAAAGCTGCGCGCATCCGCAATCACCCCCTTCACGCCCGTCGTCCTGCCGCTGTCGAAGCTCGGCGGCGGGAGGTTGAGCCGCCCGCCCGCTCCTCCGCCGGGCAGCCGCATCTGCTCCTCGACTCGGCGCTGCTGGTACCTGCTCTCCTCGTCCTGCTCGTCCTCGGGCTCCGGCGAGTCCTCGGGGTGGTAGAACGTCGAGCCGGGCGGACACGACGCCTTGTCGACCATCGCCTGGAACTCCTCCTGGGCCGGTGTTCGCGCTGCCATCTTTCCGGCGGTGGGATGGATGTCGTCGTCGTGTGCGTGCGTTGTTTTATTCGAGCTCGCGTCTGTTCTTCGCTATCTATGTACGCACGACTTATAAAGTGGCGCGGCGGAATGCGAATGTGGAAAAAGCAAAGAGCGCTTCCCACGTACGACAGTCAGTCGTCAGATCAGATCGCCCGCCCACTATCACGCACCCCAGCCTAAATGCCCGAATATCCCCGTCTGCACAGAGGACACAGTCATATAGCAGCGGTCGCTCGCTCGCCCGTCTCTCTCGATTTTGTGAAACCGCGGTCGCTGTGGCTGTCCCGCACGCCAATTGCAAGGTCTCGTCAGCCTGGATAAATGGAACAGGCAGCCGGCGGGTGGTGCGGAGTAGCGTCCGTCTTCTGGGGGGGGCTCTGGCAGAGCTGTAGCTGTCAGGTCTTAAATCGCGTATACTGTACTATAGTATGTACTTGCTGTATGTCTGGGATGTCGCTGTCTGCTAGTTGCACTCCTAGTTGGGCGATGAGTGCTGGATGTATTGTGTAGAGTGTGTACCTGCAGTCCCCGCAGAAGGCCGTCTGGCTGTATGGAGCAGGGATCGGCGGAGGGGCAGCGGTTCTGAAATTTCAGGGTTCGACGTCTGCCGATCGCGAACTTGGCTCCTGGCTTTCTTTCCAGTGCTATATTAGAAGTCCATTTCGCGGTAGACTCCAGCGGATGCAGGTTCAGGGGAACCGGATTTATTGATATTATTCTCGGCAGCTATACATAGAAGGATGAATTTCTCAAGATCCCTCCCGCAGATATTTGTTTTGTTCGCATGAGATGAGATGAGATCAGCGGCAACTCCCGTCTGATCTGACCTGACCTGTCCCATCCCATCTCAATCGCTGGAATGCGCTACGATAAATGGCAGGAGGGCAGGGTATGCGATTCCATTCCAGGCCATCCTCATCTCAACCTCTGGACGAAAACGAAGCAAGCTCTAGAGATCCCTGAGCCCTGAGCATCGCTGATCCAAGGTCGCACCGTATCATGTCACGCCGTGCAACTGTCGCGGCGCGCACGATAGTGGAGTAGGTAGATCTGTTTCAAGTGAATCTCAGAGCCTGCACGCACTCCGTTTCGCGTCCAGAATAGGAACTTTTCATCTGATACCCATACCACGAAGAGGTCCTCTGCTGCATCTACCCCGATTTCCTCATATATAGCGGGCGTCGGCTCGTCAAATGTGATATATACCATCTGAATTAGTGCGAGTCACGAAGCAGGATCTTGCCATACATGGCATGATATTCCACGGGCACCATCACAGCAAACGAAGTCATCATGGTTCACATTTTTTTTCTTTCTTCTCTAAATCTTGGACACCCCAGTTCAGATCTCCACTCAGCTAAGGAAACCCTGCCATAGAAATCGTGCCTCCTGAAATACAATACAAGCCATTATATGCCATCCCCATGCCAGAGGAATAGCAGAACTTGATAAAACGACGGTGCGAGGCGGATTCCAACAACAAGTATCGCGCCGCCTATTAACGGGCAAGTAACCAGAGAATCCCGGAGGGCCAACGGCCGGACGTGCCGCCCTCCAACCATCGAATGCTGCTCATCTCGATTGTATAACAGAACAAAGGAGAACTGTGTAGGCGGGTTGAATGCGTTGGAGAATTATCTTTAGAAACCCCGCAAGGCCCATGGCGGATAGAGTAGCTCAGGCTAGCCACCCATACAAACAAGGATAACAGAAAAAGAGAATTAATGTGCAAGAATCAAAATGTGCGAGCCGCAAACGATCTCGACTGAGACCGGGCCAGCTCGCTACGTCTTTTAAAAGCTCCCCTTCGCTAAATTTGGAGAGCTTCCGGATATCATTCATTGCTCGAGTACGCCGCAAGAAGTGGTAGAAAAGTGGGACCGTAGAGGGTGATTATGCAGTAACAACGGGAGTCGATATCTTTTGAGATCATGATGCAGCTCTGAGCTTAGGTATCGAAGAGAGATGGATGGTTGAGATCGAATATTTTGATGACCATTACATAGCCCAGATCTTGAGCTGTAGGTATTGGTCAGTCCTCGTTCCTCGTTCCTTGAAAAGGTGTTCATGATTCTTACCAGAGAATCCCATGATCCAGTGCACAAGCTCATGCCATCATTACTGACGCCCAAACAACTGACACGGTTGTCATGGCCAACCAATGAGCCCACCTTCTCACCCCGAGTAACATCCCAGACCTAACACGAAAGCATTAGTATATTTATAACAAGCATGAACAATGCAGCATACCTTGCACTCAAAGTCGTCATAGCCAGCAAAGAGCAATCTTCCGGATACAGAGGTTGCGACAGATGTAATTCCACACAGGATAGTATCAGACTATGTCAATGTTAGCAAAAAATTCCCATGGTCAATGAAGTTATCTTACGCCGTATTGATTGAGCTCTCTATCGGCACGGATATCAAACAGACGGCAAGTAGCATCATCAGAACCAGTGACAAAGGAATGGCCATCTGGAAAGAACTGAATCGCGTTGATATCCGATTCGTGTCCCGCAAAGGTCTGAACGGCCTTGCCAGCTCGAATATCCCAGAGCTTCGCAAACGCATCACAAGCACCCGAGATGAAGGTGTTTTGGTTGGTTGGATTGATGCTAATGCTCATGACGTCGCCCAGATGATCGGCGAACTCGGTGACCTTAGTTCCAGTCTCGACATCCCACTTCATGCATGTCATATCACCTGAAGATGTGAGAATGCTGCGATCGTTGATGAAGCGACAGCACGAAAGATAGCCAGAATGACCCGAGAGTTCTCTAGCCACACGGGTGGGTCCTTCTCTGTTCGAGTTGAGGTTGTAAATCGAGCAGATATTATCGAGACCACCACAGGCGACAAAGTTTCCACTCGGAGCATATGCGCAGGTCATCACCCACGAAGATCGGAGGGGGATGGCGTGGACCTTGTTGGTTGTGTATGCATCCCAGATGATGAGCTTGCCGTCCTGGGAAGCCGATACCAGATGCCTCCTATCCGTCGACCAATGCATGGCGTAAATCTTGGCGAGATGCCCCTTCAATGTCTTCTTCGTCCTCATCATCTGGCCCTTCGGGATGGGCTCCTGCTGTTGTTGAGCAACAGCTCGGACTGGATTGCAGTTGTTAGGCTCATTGGCAGTGGTGGTGGTGGTGGATGTGGTGGTGGTATGAGCTGGGACGAGCAGGGCAACTTACGAGTGGTATCCGCCAGCTCATCCTTCTTGCGCTTTATCCTGTCCTTCAAGGTCTCTGCTTCCCGGCGAGCCTGTTGGATGCGCGATTGCATGGCCTCTGGTGAGACTTCGTTCGACATAGCTTGTTGTGGTGTCGTTGTGGTTCAAGAGCTCGGCTGAGTCGAGAGATGATGTGAGTGGTCTGGCAGGTTCGGTCGGCCGTTGCGCGTGGGAAAGCAGAGGCGCTGGGAGGGAGGGGTATGGAGAGGAGTGATCACAACTGGCCAATGTGGATAGCGAATTGGCAGAAGATGGCTCTACGCTATACTTTTCTTGCCAGATTGGAGATCGACGACGACGAGACGACGGCGACGACGACGATCTGTTGTGGTGCAATTGAATTGGCGTGGAGTGTGGAGTAGACGAAGGGTGCCGGAGAGATTGAGGGAGGTTCCTTCGGGCCTTGTTCGCTTTTGGGGGTTGACGGGGCTCGGGATTGGTAAAGCGAGGAGGGCCGTTGCGAAGCGAAATCAGAGGAGAGCGTAGTACCAGAGCGGAGAGTAGTAGTGAGTACCTAGGTAGGTACCTAGATACCATACCTAGACTAGAAGTATTCCTCCAGTCTTTCCAGTCTTTCCAGTTTTCCAGTTTCTCCTTTGAAGAATATTAATACTACATACCTGGTAGGTAGGAAGTAGGTACAGTACTACTTGGTAACGAAGATGCAGGCAGAGCGCTCTACTCTACTGGAGTACCGTATGTACGTATGTATTATGTATGTTTACCCTATTGTGGCCCCTCTATGATGCAAACTGATACAAAGTGACAGGTGAACTCCCCATAAAACACATAAAAACACACTGTACACCACGCTACGACGCGTTCTGTAACGCCAGCCGATTATATAAGTATTCTATTATATAAAACACCTAGCTAAAATCTCCTTTTCACCTTTTCTTCTCTCTCAAACTGCTGAGCTTGATTGAGCTTGCGGCGAGAAAACAGCATCATCGGCTGGTGGCATGGACCATGACCACGGGTGGCTACGGCGACTACAACGACTACGACTACGACTACGACGACGGACGGAGTGCCAGCTGCAGATCGGCCCTTGAGCTGTCGGGAATGAATATTGATTACCTAGGTAGGTATTGAGGGGCTCCGTGGCTGCTGGAAATTACTATATGTATGTATGTATGTATGTATGTACATATGTACTGACCACCGACGCACCAGCAGCTCATCAAATTCATCAAAGGCCAAAGCTTCTTGCTTGGGAGCGACCAAGAGACCAAGACATGCAATTACCAACCGGGGACCCAGGGGCTGCTGCTTTTGTTGGCGCAATCTCACCAAGGGGCACGGACGGTCAGGGGAAGACGACGCCGGTAGAGTACATATGTACATACATGCAGTAGAGTACAGTACAGTACATGCATACATGCATACTAGCTAGGCCCAGTAGAGAGCTCTACTACTGCTTGACTCTCAAGATGTATGTGCATATGTACATACTACTACTGCACATACTCCGAACAATTGCATCTCGAAGTTGGCAGACATTACTCTTTTGGCTGTTGTTCGAGCTATGAGATCGTCGCAAATGGCTGGATCGTGATAATATGATAATGCTCCACAAAGGCCTATCGCGGGTTCTCTGATGCAAAACGGCTGAACCCCTCCAGTCTTGCACATGAAAGGAAATCCGCCCCATAGACGAATACATGTCCATCATCGCACAAAGGCTGCTGTCATGCAGCTAGAACCCTAAATCGACTGTGTTGCGATGGAGTGCTGCTGGCAGAGAAGCACAATGGAGAGAGGTTCCAGGCAAGGGGGCACGGAGAATTAAATATGTGCTTCAAATTCATCTTTATGCTTCGCAGCTGCATGGATGGGTCACTCTGGTATGATGGCTTGGGATCAACAACCGTGGAATTCCTTTCTCACTCCTTTCTCACATTTTCCCAGTATCATTGTTGGGAAGTTGATAATGATAGAAGCACGTCTTTGCGAAATAATCTGTATGACCGACAACTCTCAGAGACTGACATCTGCAGGTCCATCACCACCAGAAGAAGCGTCTCACTCACTACTCCACATCTCATTTCCACATCCCCTTTCCCACGAGAGATCGATCTTTGACAGATGCATGTCTCTCTGCGCCGTGCCCTACATGTCTCAAGTGAGTATTCTGATATCGCAAAGAAACTCTAATTGTCTCGGTATGTCTGTTGTATGGACTATAAATGTACATATAGCCTCGTACGACTTCGATTGTCTCAGATTTGTACTTCCATTCCCAGATGGACGTCCGAGTCTGCAATGCGGAGTTTGTGCTGACGCCGTAGTAAAAAAGGAGGCAATTCCATTGCGGCTGTCAAAATTGTTAATCAGCCGGAGAGAAACAAGGCCGGCAACCTCAACCGCCTAAACGGACATCGTTGCTCTACAGCAGAGTAGTACTCACTACTATTGTCTCAAATACTAAGACTTGGCCGGATTATTCCCATTACCCTTCACCCTTCATAATTTTGTGGACAAACTGGGCAGTTGTTGTCTTACCACACATAGTGCATACACACTCAGAATCCTGGTGGGGCTTCATTTGATTCATCATTCGCAACACTGCGGTGCAACGTCGTTGATTGCAGTCAACAGATTGGATGCCATTTTGCTCGCTCGATTCATCCGAACTGGAACCAACAACCAACTATACATATCCAGGAACATTTCTTCTATCCATAACGGTTGACCAGGGAGGTTATTGGTAAAAAAAAACATGGGCATGGATGTGGCGGGTGGCTTGGACCTCAAATCCATGCCAAAGCTTGAAGTATGGCCCATATAACAGAGCTCGCTCCCAACATTCTAAGTTCCCCCAGAGCTTAAGACGTTAAACCCCGTCAAACCCGAAGTTCCTTTGCTCGTATCTGATGCTTCTTATAGCTCCATGCACATTTGAGTGGCAGTATCAGTCCGCAATGCCTCCATCAAATATGGCTATCAAAGACTGCTGGTGATGGAAAGGGGAATGTTGTTCTTGCAGATCCTCTTACAGAGTTGTCTTCAGATAAGACCTTCGACCTGATAACGTAAGTTTTCAACGTTCTACAGCCTTCAAGCTTTCTATCAGCGTCTCTCCTCTCTGGCACTTCGCTCATTTGGGGTGAGCAGCTTCTTTCCTCTTTTCTCCAAGTACATCTATGAGCTATGCAACGACACGGAGAGTATAATATTTTCTACCAACTCCGTCCTTCAGGACTTCCAAGACGACGGTGTGGCATATCTTGAGCTGCGAACAACGCCCCGTCAAATCCCGGCAGCAGGCATAACAAAGGATGATTATGTGAAGCTTATACTTTCATGCAGTTTGAGCTTTCCGTCGTCCACAATAGTTACTAAGTTAATTCTGTCCATTGATCGCCGAAACACAGAGGAAGAATCGTTGAAGGTTGTGGATCTCGCCCTGAAGTATAGAAAGCATGGCGTGGTTGGTGTTGATCTCTGTGGAGATCCTGCGAAGGGCAACGTCGAGATCTTCCGCGATGCTTTTTCAAAGGCAAAGGACAACGGCCTCGGTGTCACCATCCATTTTGCGGAAGCGCCACAGTCTTCGACTGACCTCGAGCTCAGTACCTTGCTTTCGTTCGCGCCTGATCGGATTGGTCATGTTATTCATGTTCCAGACAATATCAAGAAGGTCATTATTGAAAGCAAAATCGGCTTGGAGCTTTGCTTGAGCTGCAATGTCAAGTTCAAAATGACAACCGGAAGCTTCGCGGATCATCACTTCATGTACTGGAGAAGCACCGGATGTCCCATAACCCTATGTGTAAGAAGGTCGCCTGTTTTTGAGAATAAGTGAATAAGCTGACCGAATATAGAGACGGATGATGTAGGTGTTGTGGGAAGCACCTTGTCAAACGAGTACTCTCTGATCGCTGAGCATTTCGGATTAAGTTCTACTGAAGTTTGCGAACTTGCGCGCAGTGGAATCAATACCATTTTTGGAGGCAACGAGGAAAAGGAGAGACTACGGAGATTGATGTGGTGATGTCGCTGGAAGCTCTACAGGGTGGGACATTAAAAGACTGCCATCACATCATAATGCTGCTGTGTGTTCTTCATACTTCTGTAGGTCTCATTGAAAAAGACAGACAATATGAAGTTCAGAAAAAATGGTTTGCACGAGTGCGGACTCATGCATCTTTCAGACATTATCAGGACAGCATTCAGCTTTCCTGTAGCTACCCAGATTAACCCATTTAATTCGAATAGAATATTTCCTGTCTCTGCAGCACCGAAGCTCTTCCGTAGCTTGAGATAAATAATGGAACATGCCTTGATATTAAAGATATATCAAAGTCACATGTCTCGTGGGGTATTCGGTGTGGTGGCCCAGGCTGGATTCACTCCACCATTCAGGGGGTACAGTACTTTGGAAGCTCAAATTTGCCCAACGCACTAGTGCCGCACAAGCGAGGTGACCTCAGAATTTCAGTGTTGACAAACAAGAACGACCCCACCATCCAGCAGAATAACCCCATTTTACAGCTGATACATCCTTTTCAACGTCAAAACAATACCTGAAATAGCTATAGCATACAGTCTGCATCATGTCTGCCACCGACGCGAAGATCGATACCAAGCCAGAGGTTGCTGCCTCTGAGGAAGCAAAGGCGGTGGAGGAGACCAAGCCAGAGACCAAGGAGGAGACACCTGCCGTTGCGCCTTCTGTATGTAACCGCCTGAGAAATTACAAACATATTTATCTCTTGAAGCCTTTAAATATATGAATGCGGACTGATTTTCTTAGTCTGTTGTAGAGACTGCCTCAAACGTCGCATCCACTGCTGCTAGCACCGTCACCGCCGCCGCCAGCAACATGCAAGACAGCGTCTTCTCCATGTTCGGTGGAGGAGCCAAGAAGGAGAAGGTCGAGGAGGAAGATCGTGGTGATGTCTCTGGATCTGCGAAGGCCCAGAAGGCTGCCGCAGCTGAGGAGAACCCAGAGGTACGTACGAGATAGCTACCCCGCATCACTCTTGAGATTTTGCTTATGCATATTCAGGAGGAGGCACCAGAGTCCGAGGATGTCCACTTCGAGCCAGTCATCCGTCTCACTGAGAAGGTCGAGGTCAAGACCGGGGAGGAGATTGAGGAGCAGACCTTCAAGATGCGCGCTAAGCTCTTCAAGTTCGTCCGCGAGTCCAACGAGTGGAAAGAGCGTGGTACTGGTGATGTCAGACTCCTGAAGCACAAAGAGAACGGCAAGACACGCTTGGTTATGCGCAGAGATAAGACCCTCAAGGTCTGCGCGAACCACTATGGTATGTCCCACAAAACATTCCCACCATTGCGGATGATTTTAACACAGAAGACAGTTGTCCCAGAGATGAAGCTTTCGCCAAACGTTGGTAGCGACAGGAGTTGGGTTTGGAACGCCGCTGCCGATGTCAGCGAGGGTGAGGCTGAGGCCGTTACGTTCGCGATCCGTTTCGCAAACTCCGAGAGTAGGGGCTCCAATTCTTACATCGACGAAGCACAGCTAATCATGTCTCACAGATGCCAACCTTTTCAAGGAGGCCTTCCTCAAGGCCCAGCAGGAGAACGAGGCTCTGTTCAACAGGCCAGCCGCCGAGGCTTCTTCTTGAATCTAGCGTGTTTGTCTTAAACTGTGGATGCACCCGAATATCAGCAGAGAACTTTCACATTACAATTACGAATATCATGAAACTCTTTACATGAACTCTCTATTATCCCGTCTCACCCATCACACCCAGCTACCTGCGTATACTTCGACGCAAGCGTTTTCCTGTAATAAGTGCCCATATGATGGGCTCAGATTGGCCTTGACTTTTAGGTAGTCCTTGCTGATAGCGGAGAGGCATGTTGGAGGCACGATGCATGAAGGTTGAATTGGTCATAGAATAGCACAATACATGGCCTAGATATTGAAGTTAGATAATGATGCTTTCGGCTTTCACCCCCCTCGCTCTCCATGTGTCAGTGTCACACCCATGTGAAGCGGAAACTTTGACAGGATCAATATTCTTGAAAATTGAATTTGGAAATATGATATTCAAGATTAGACTCAATATGGGGGGGTTCTTTCCTTTTCCAGACCAGTTCTCTATGTTAGATATCTGTATCCTTTTGTTCTATTGTGGAAGAAAGTTCAGCTAGGCCCTAACCTCCTAATTATAGCATGAGGAGTTTAAAGAATCATTCCTTATAGTACAATCCATATTATCCTGTAGAAAAGGCAAGGCAAATGCAGAACAGCAGACTCGAGCTGTTCCGTGCGTGAATGCAAGATCCCGTGCCGTTAGACCGCCTCATACGCAATACAGCTTTGGACAAAATCCTCTTGATTTTTGATATATTTTGCCCTTCACAATCAACCGCAGTTTAAAATCTTCTCGGCATCAAATGAACTTCAAATGACATGAAATGGTGAACTGGGAGTCAGTTACACGTGACTGACACGAAACTGCCTCGCTTAATTAAGGTTGGAGCCATTGAGCTCCCCCGCGTCTCAATATCACAGAGCATCCGCATCCGGATCGCGATATAAAAGCCAACAAGCTCTCATTGCAACTTCATCAACTTGCTATTATTCCCTCCAAGCTTTTCTCAACCTCAGTCGCGCTGTGATACTCAATCTGTCACAATGGTCGAAGTAAGTTTTCTGAGAATGCTCTCTGGTGAACAAGATGCAATGACTGAGACGTGCAGGTCAAACGTACAGTGAAGCTTGTAACAGAGCAGGCCACGATTCCGTAAGTGAACCCCAGATGCTTTGCGCGTCTTTGTTCTAGGAGGCCACTTGGCTAACGTCTATGCTGTAGTGGCCGAGTCCCGGAGGTCGAGGGTTACCCAATGAAGCTCTGGAGCATCGAGATCTTCCTCTTAGACGAAGCTGGCAACCAGATCGAGGCAAACATATTCTCGAAAGTGACCTATAATTTACATCCGTCGTTCGCAAATCCAACCCAAAGTAATGCCCTTGCCCGCAGCTTGGCAAAATCAATGCTAACACTCATGGCGATAGCTTTCCATGAGCCACCTTTCCGCTGTCAGAATGAAGGATGGGGAGAGTTTGACATGAGCATCGATCTGTTCTCCGTGGAGAAGGGCGGCAAGCACACAATCGCGCACGATCTGAACTTCGCCAAGCCCCGTTACGAGGCCAAGCACACGATCACCTTCAAGAACCCCAACCCCAACCTCCTCGACATCCTGCGTAAGTCGGGCCCAGTGCCCGAGGACGTGAACGGTGCGCGCAAGAAGGCCGGCGACTCCGAGGCCAAGAAGAAGCGGAAGACGGCACAGGTGGACATGGACAGGTTGGCCGACGGCCTCGTCCGGTTGCAGGAGGACGATCTGCTCCAGGTGGTGCAGATGATCCACGACAACAAGTCCGACGAGACGTACACCAAGAACGACGTCGAGCGTAAGTCGAAGCCACGCGTTAAACTCCGTGTCAAGCCCCCTAAGAAAGCAGCTGCTGATGATGACAATGCAGATGGCGAGTTCCATGTCGATCTCTACACCCTCCCGGACCCGCTGCTGCGCATGCTCTGGGACTTCACCCAGTCGAAGTATCCCAAGAGAGCATGAGGCCGCGATTGCGATTCAATATGATTCAATATGATGCCAAAATCAGCAGCATACCCTTCTTCCTCCGGCACAAACAGCACACATAGCACATTTCAGCACTTGATGACCTCGGACCCCCATCTTCATTCACATTCTCAAGCACTCACATAATATTCATAGGCGTTGACTCGGCGGGATCTAGGCGGAGCAGGGGAACTGGGATTGCGGGTCTGGGGCGCGATTTTCTCAGTCGTTTGTTCTTCTGCGTTTTCTTGTTTCCCTTTGAACTATGTTGAAGCGCTTCTGCCCCGTTTTGCGAAGACTCGGCGGGGTTGGAGGCATCTTTATAGCTGTGGACATGGATTTGTGATGTCATCTGAAGGTGGAACGGGCGGGTAGTCTAGGGAGGGTTGTTTTGGAGGGCGTACTGGTGGTGGGGCTGGGCCTCGAATAGGGAGGATAAGGGAAGGAGTAGGGAGGAGTAGCTTCGAAAGACACATCTTGCCATGCCGAGCTCCACGTCTTCTTGCTTGTGTGCCACGAGAGGTGTGCTCGAATACAGATCTTGCAATATTCCCAGGATCCCAGACTTTGTCTCTTCGAAGCATCCTCAGTACAGGGCAAAATACGTCTAACTCGCATTCGCCGTTCTGTGGTTTTCCGTACCAAAAGGTTGGGTGGGGGAATCGTGCATTTGGGACACTTGGGAGTTCTTTCGTATGAGATGAGATGGTAGAGGAGAGGAGGGAAGAAAAACGAGGTGCTTTAATACGAATGTGACTTGATTTTAAACGTCATCGTGCCATTGCGCCGTTGTATGCTGCAATGCAAAATAAATCTGATCGGGGTATCTTAACGCCTTCCATGCCTTTCCTCCCTTGTATTCTGCGCCTTTCCAATACCCAGCCGATCCCACGATATAGACTCACTCGTCGTCGCCAAAGCTGAGCTTGACCTTCTTCGGCTTCTTCTTCGGCTTCGAAGGCCCGTATGGAGGCGCGCCCTTCTCCGCCGGCGACTCTGCAATCTCCCCAGCGCCGTCCTTCCCGCCCTCCTCATCCGCAGCGCCCACAACCCTCCCCGCCTTCCTCCGCCTCCCCGCCCCAATCACCGCGGCCTTCTCCAGCGTCCTCTCCTCTCTCTCCTCCCTCCCGTCCCCCCCTCCAGTCCCCTCCGCACCCCCGCCCCCCTCCCCCTTCGCCCCCTCCCCCCCCATCTTCATCACCCTGACCTCCTCCGCCCGCATCTCCACGCCCCTCTCATCCACATACATGGGCGCGTCCTCCTCCTCGTCGTCCGCGTTGCGCGCGCGCTTCGGCCGCGCAAGCGGCCGCTCGTGGCGTCCGTCGCCGGCGGAGTTCAGGGCGCGCAGGCGCTGCAGGAACGGCGGCAGCGTGGCGTCGTAGGAGAGGTTCTTGGCCTGGAGCTTGGGCGACATGGTGCGCGTGGTGGGGTTGCGAGGGGGTTGTGGCGAGGGACAGGCGCCTTCGAGGCTCCCGGCGGTCGGGGATGTCAGATGCAGGTGTTCTGATGGTAAGGTGGGAGGAGTGATGCTGTGTTCTTGTGCTGCTGGGATGGAATCGCACATGCGCTGCTGTAAAGGTAAAGGTGTTTGGGGGGGGGGTTTCGTGGATGGGCGGCGATTTGTGGATGGATCAAAGTATTTCCACGACAGACACACACACAGATAGACAGACAGACGGATGCGGACGCTAAACTCACAGCGGACGGCTGGGCATTTCTTGACACGAGCTGACATGTGCGCGCATCAGGCGTTGTGGTCACTAGAATGCCATCTTTTCTGGGCCAGAACTTTGAGTTTATTTATGTTAGGTAGTGTTGCACGTTTTTGCCAGGTCTGCAGGTCTGCAGGTCTGCAGGTCTGAGGCTCTGAGGCTCTGAATACGAGCAGATGACGGATGATGTTTGCAAGGCCTTCCCTTGCACGGCAGAATGTGTGAAAGGGGCGTCTTATGTAGGTATGTATGTACTGTACTGTGTACGGAGTATGTATATACGCATAGATATCATAGATATCATAGATATCATAGATATACGTTACTCAGGTAATTTTGAACTCCTTATATCATTATATGGGACATACTCCGTAGGAGGAGGGCTGTATCTGGACAGAGGTGTGGAGACGGGGAGATGGAATTTCTTGGCAGGTTGCAAGACGAGATGAACTTTGAATTCCCTGATGTGTATGTACATATGTATGTACTCCGTATGTACATATGTCCATTTCCATTTCCATGTGCATCTCCATCTCCGTCTTGCTACTGAGGAGAAATACATGACTGTGATAATTCACATATGTGCTCTGTATAGAGAGAGTACTGCACATAATATCAAGAGTCTTTTCTAAGAAGCAACTTCGTGTTTACAAAGTAATACAGGTAGTATATACATAATATGTACTAGTGAGATATGTACTGTAAATGTACTATATACGATATAGCACATAAATATGTATGTAGGTACATAACTTCCACCGTCCACTGTCCAAGACGGCAGGGATTCGGTGTCTGTGTGTGTTAGCCTGAACCGAGCTGGGCCTTCTGAACCAACACTATTTTACGCGAGATCAAGGAATCTTTTACTGGACCATTACTGGACCAGACCACTGTAGACCACTGTAGACCCACTGTAGACACTGTACATCGCTGTAACTGTACTGTACCTCCCTCACTGTAGACCACTAATCGTCGATACCGCGTACGCAGCAGGACTGCCATTTCCAAAACGTGACCCGAAGGAATTCAATCCCATCTCTCTCTGATCGCCTCGATTCCCATCAACAACCTCAACCGCGACAGCGACAGCGACGGCGACCTCCACCCCTATACGAATCCAGCATTGCGACGTCCGGCGAGAATCTGCTTCTCGACGTCGCCGCTGAGCAGAGCAGAGCAGAGCAGAGCATCCTCTCCATGCGAATGCCTCGAATGCCATAACACAGCTCGGAATCGCCTGTCGCAATCCCCCCCCTTCTCCCCCCAAGAAAGACGCCAGTTGAGCTTGGCCTCGCTCTCTCCGAATCAACAGCAATCACAACGCCTTCTCGAGCATAATCATCTGCCCTCGCAAGAGGCCCTGATTTCCTTCAGCCACTCGTTTGATCTGTCCTGTTTTACGCCGGTCCAGCTTCGACAACTTCCCCGAAGCCTCCCTTCTTTGCAGCAACTCCCATTCTCCGAATACATACAACTATTGTAATACGAGCACTGTCTCGGAAGTTGCTGACGCGAAGCCCTCACATACACACATCTGTAGCGCCTCGAGTCCTCGACGTTCCGTGTCGGACGTAGACGAGCCTCGCAGCCATGGAGGTCGTACGGAGAGCCATCAAGCGGCTGCCCTCAGCACCTAATCTGCCGACGATGAAGGAGTTACGGACACGGAGCAAAAACTCATCTAGACTGGCGTTTTTCAGACGGCCCTTGCGTTTAAGGGGCAATTCCAGCATTTCCATACCTCTCGGCGTCGTGCTTTTGTTTCCCTGTATAGTGGTTGTTTTCATACTCGTTTTGTTCGTGAGGCATCCCTCGAGTCCAGGGAGGGGGATATTAATGCCGGCTGGAACACCGCCAGCGATAAGGTATGCTTGCATGCGATTGAATTGATGGCTTGGGAGTGCTGAATGAGGGCTAATGGCACCACAGGAGAATTAGTGAGGAGCATGATAAGGTGTTTGTGACGGGGTGCGCGGAGCCGGATACCAGGAAACCGAGAGCCAACGCCGCGTTCGTCGTGCTGGCGAGGAATAAGGAGCTGGAGGGTGTCATTCAGTCGATCAAGTCCATCGAGCGTCACTTCAACAGATGGTATCATTACCCCTACGTCTTCCTGAACGATGGCGAGTTCAACTCGACCTTCAAAGAGACCGTCATGAACTATACCAGCTCTCATGTCGAATTCGGCCAGATCGATCCGAGTATGTGGGGATTCCCGGATTGGATCGATCCAAAGGTTGCAAAGGAGGGCATTGCCAAGCAGGGAGATGCCGCGATTATGTATGGCGGCATGGAGAGTTACCACTCCATGTGCAGATTCTACTCTGGGTTCGTTTGCACGTTGTATGGGGGCGGGACACAGCTGATTGGTGTTGCAGATTCTTCTACAAGCACGAGTTACTCGCAAAGTATGAGTGGTACTGGCGTCTGGAGCCAGAGATCAAGTATTTCTGTGATATCACATAGTATGTTCCTCCTAAGTGAGTTTTGGCCACGCTAACAATCACAGTGATCCCTTCCAAAAAATGATCGAAAGCAACAAGACCTACGGCTTCACCATCGCCGTCAAAGAACTCAAAGAGACGGTCCCGAACATCTTCCGCTACGCATCCGCATACAAGCGCGTCAACAATCTGACGTCCAAGGGTCTCTGGGAGATGTTCGTCGAGCCCGAGCCGGAGGAGCCCAAGCAGCGCCCCGAAGACGACCCGAACTATCGCCCGCCGATCCCCGAGGAGATCCTCCTGGGCGGCTCGTCGCTGCCCGAGATCGACCCAGAGGCCATGGAGGGCGAGAAGTACAACATGTGCCATTTCTGGTCAAATTTCGAGATTGCGCGCCTGAGCTGGTTTAGGAGCAAGGAGTACGAGGATTTCTTCCAGATGATGGATCACAGTGGCGGGTTCTGGATGGAGCGAGTACGTGCCTGCCTCTCTCCCCCGAAATCATCGAAGGCGTATCGTGAGATGGTCTTGCTAACACAACGCAGTGGGGCGACGCACCCATCCACTCGCTGGCGGCGGGCGCGCTGCTGGCCCCGCGCGACATCCACTACTTCCGCGACTTCGGGTACCGGCACACGACGATCCAGCACTGTCCGGCGAACGCACCGGCGCGGCAGCTGCCGCGCGACCCCTTCCTCGAGCTGACGACGGTGGACGAGAAGAAGCGGAAGGAGGAGGACGAGTATTGGGAGTCGTGGGACGAGGAGAAGGAGAATGGCGTGGGGTGCAGGTGCAGGTGCGATACGGACATTGTGGATGTGGAGGGGAAGCATGGGAGTTGCATGGCGGAGTGGGTTGATGTTGCTGGGGGGTGGGCGAGTCCGTAGGCGTGGCGTGGAGGATGGGGCGAGAGAGAGAGAAGGGGGGGGGGGTGCGGGGGCATAACAAGCTGCAAGCGAGCAATGATGGTCATGATGCACGGCGGAGCGGATGGAGCACTATCTATGGCAGTTCGAATCGCGGGGAATGAACAGCAGCAGGACGTACGTAATCATTGTACAGTACCCGTTTCCTGCAGCCCCCCAGCCCCCTCACCATCAGAGGCGGCTCCATGCGGACGGGATAGAGCGGGGAGATGAGATGAGCGAGTGAGGAGTGAGGAGGCAGAGGGGGGAGCTGTACTGCATACGGGATGGCGTTCTCGGGCTGGGTCAGAGAGACTTACTTGTAGTTGAGACTAACCCTCCCTGGCCATGGCACCTTTTACATAGATAGTGGGTTCGATATACTTTTTTCCCTGATGCGCCGCTGCCCTGCCCTGCCCTGCCCTGCCCTGCGTGTTCTCGTGTGCTGGGTGCCGTCTTGTTGCTGTGCTTTGGTGGGGGAGTGGAGAGGAGGAGAGGGCGTAGTCGCAATGCTTCTAGGACGGACGGATAGAGCACGACCTCGATCCGCCTTTGCGAATGCTGGGGATGGATTGAGAGAGGTGAATACCTAGGTACAGAAATGAAAATGATATTCGAGCATGGACTAGTCACATGACTTAGTATCACATGTACATCTGTCACACAAGCTCGTTGTCACGTGCATCTGATGCTGAGGATTTTCTAAACTGGTTGTTCCCGATGAATAAGTCATATGCATTACTCTGCCTCTAAAGATACATGTCCTCTAGCGAGACATATGCGCCCCAACACTCTTCTCGAGTCTCCTTCTACGTGGTATCCCATCCGACCCATAGATCACAACGAACATCAAAACACCCCCCCGAAAATGCCAAATCTGCCTTTCAGATGTCCATAGACATTAGACCCTATCATCTGCGCGGATGCTCATGCGAAGAAAACAAATTGTGCCCAGAACGACAACAACAAAACTCCAAACGTAACCAGTATATCCCTACAGGTATCCGCTCCCGCAGATGCCTTACAGAAACGACGAAATCGCACCGTGAACTGTCTTACCCGTCGTCCCCGTCTCTGTCACACCCAACTCACTTCCGGATCGGCTCCTCGGCGAACCGAATCCCTCTACTCCTGGCACTCACCGTCGACGCCTCGTTCGGCAGCGTCGGCACCGTCTTCGACCGTCCACCGCCCTCCTCGTCATCCTGCTCGACGCTGTGGCCCAGAGCCGCGATCCGACGTCTCCGCTCCGCCGGCGTCTCGCCATCATTATCCTTCGCCTGCGCCGCGACACTACGCTGTGCAGGAGGAGCAGCACCAGCAGCAGCCCATCTCCTCCTCCTCTCCGCAGGCGTCTCTTCCACATGTGTCGACTCTTCCGTGTCCTCGACGCGCCGCAGCACTTGATCGCGCCGACTGCGCTCCGCCGCCGTCTCCGGGACTCGAGTGGGGGGTGTGACGCGCGTCCCCGGACTGACTGGCCGTTCGTCCTCGCGGGACAGGGCACCCAGCGCCCGCGCCCTCCTGTGCTGTGCTGCGCGATCCTCCGAGTCGCCAGAGGTTCTGGTGGTGCTGCTGCTGGCCTCGCTCACCTCCTCGGGGCTTGCGCCCCTGGCACTTGCCATCACAGCGCCCACAGTCTTGGCCCCGCCGGAGGACGCGCCGAGCTGTGCGGCCCTCGCGCCTAGGACGCGGTTGGAGCCGGGGAAGTTGGGATCGGCGTCTTTGCGAGCGAGGTCTTTCATCGCGGCCGGGGCGTCGGATTTCTCGATCATGGCAGCGCGGGCTTTCGGATCCAGCGAGCGGATCTCGTTCAGAAAGTCTTCCTTGGTTAGGCGACGACCTGCGGCGCCGCCGATGGTAAAGCGGATATGCTCGTCGTCGACGTTCTCTGCCTGAGTCTTCTTGGCAAAGTCGGAGATGGCATTGAGGCCGCTCCATTTATTGATGCCTTGCCTCAGCTTGCTGGGATCTGCTAGTTGGTCCTCTGTCGGCTCGCCGTGAACCAGCCCGCTTAGGCCGGCAACACTTCCGAGACGTGACCTGATCGGTCGCGAACCTTGGGCTTCAGGCTTCTTGTCTTTTTGGGATGGCAGCTCGTATTTCTTAACGACTTCGCCATCTTCGTCTTCGACAATGATCTGGAAGGTTGTTAATTTGAACTCATGAATAGGGGAGGGGCAGAAAAGCTTACAGTATTGCCGAATTGATAAGCCAACGCTGGACCCCGTGTTGTCTTCGGCGTTCTCAGATCACCAGCTTCAGCATCCTTGTGCATCCAGACGCCAAGTTTCTTCTTCAGATTTTTATAGCCAGTCGCAGGATGCTCAAGGTCTTCCTTCAACTCTTCCTTAGTAGCTTTCATCTTCTCCTTCCTCTTCTCTGCCGATGGTGTTTTCTTTATTGCGACAACTTCACCATCCTCGTTTTCAAATACAATATCATCACCTTCTTGATAGGTTTCAACCTCGCCAGGATGCCTTTCGGCATCAGACTTGTGTAAGTTTGGCTCTTCTTCCCTTTCACCGCCGTAATTAATAATCGCTTGCACTTCACGATCATGCTGAATCTCTCCAATTTCTCTCTCGGCATCTTCTTTTTGACTAGGAATCTCTGGCGATGGAGTTATAGACGTAGCCTCGCTTATGTTGCGAGGTTGTGGGGCAATTGCAGACTGGCTGATCGGTCCTCCTGGCCCAAATCCCTCCCACTTAGACTTCTTCCTACGTCTTGGTAAGAGAGACGAACTCCGTCCGGTTTCTTTACCATTGTCTTCTTCTTTTTGGCGCCTGAGGAACGCTCCGGGCACGCCAACAGGGGGGAGTGTTCCCGGTGGAAGATCTTCCATTTTGATTTCCTCGAGATCCGTGTCTGACATTTTAGACATGGATTTCGACTGTGATGATATCCGAGGTAGTCTATTCATCCAGGAGGGACCATCTTCGTGGGCGGTGGTGTATGACATGGTGAGTGTCAAAGTATTGATATGCTTTCCGAGAGTGAAAACAGCAATGGATGATCCATGGACGATAATAGACGTGATGACGAGGAAGGTGACAATTGGCCATATAAGAGCAATCAAATGAAAATACGGCGCGTCTTCGTCTGGTAGCTCGGCCAGCGGCGTTGGCCCTCCAGTTTCTAACTCTGCTCGAGCGAGAATAGCGACGAATATGGCCCCTACACCAATAGGGCCAAAATGTCCTGCAAATAGTGCCTCTCGCCAACTCTTTATATCTGGTATAACTGGCTTCAGAGCTAACATGATCGGAATTCGACGGAAGAAGAGGACAAATAGTGCAATGATGACCAACCTCCATGCAGCAGTACCGAGCTCTGGAGAGTTAAATTGTTCCCAAGGGATGATGGTGCCGAAATAGACAAAGTATGCCAAATTGATAAGCAAATCGATAACATTCGAGACATGAGATTCTTCTGTCTTCTGAGTAAACCATCCATCGTTTGAGAAGCCCACACCGGCAGCAAAACCGACAAGCAAATCATCGATACCCAATATACTACCTGAACCCGCGCAGAAGAGTGCCAGGACAAAGTAGAAGACGAGAAATGATTCTCTATCAATTAAATCGTGCTTCTCGGACCATCTGATGCCTCTTCTGCCGATATACCCAATGATAAAGCCAAACACGGCGCCAAATACACATTCGTAAAGTATGGTGAGGACGATCCAGTGAAAAGCAACCTCCGAGGGTTGAGAACCGTAATGGATGATGTAGAGGCCGAGATAAACGAAAGGAAAAGCCATGCCATCGTTACAGCCAGACTCTGCAGACAAGAGATCACGCAGATGTTTAGGCACACGCTTGGCGAATTTCCCCTTGCCGACAACGGAAGAGGCAAGAACAGGATCCGTGGCAGTGACGCAAGACGCAACGACCAGACTTTCGAGCCAATTGAGCGTTGGTATCATCCACCAGATGAAAAGGCTCGTAATAAGCCATCCGAATGTCATGACAGGCAGGAGGAGCAACGTAACGGACCTCCAATGCTTCTCCATGTAATATTTCGGCAATTCGACTCCGACGGCGAAACATTGGACGACAAGGACGATTCGTGAGAACTCCAAAGTGATCTGATCGACATTGCCCCAAGTCATTGGGTTGATGAGGTCGGCAGCATGTGGCCCGAATATAATGCCACAAATCGTGGCAACTGTCGCTTCGCCGATGTACAGTCGTTCCTTAATAAAGGAGGAGCATAGCATGAACAGCGATGTGAAGCCGCCCAGGATGATATACGCCAAGTGCGGCTTGTTGATCGACAGATGTTCCCAGACCATCTTGCGACAAAGTCAAGCTTCCTTCGCTATGCTTGTCGTTTCGAATTCGGTACGTCTCTGGAGAGACAGGACAACGAGTTGTTGGCCCGGTCGTTGCCAGGCTTGACAAGACCTTGAAGAACTCTTGTCTTCCAAGAATCTCTTTCTGGACTCGATTCCTCTTAGATGCCCCAATCGGCAGATTCCTCCGCAGCAAGTCTTATGCGTAAACGGTGCATCCGCGGTCGAGTCGCGCCGATGTCAAGCGCAGGTAGTTCAGGTATAACGAACGGATGCTGTCGGGACGATGACGATCGGCTTGGAGAGGGCTGAACACCCGCGCATTTGTCGTCGTGAAGGTCGTAGATACGTAGGTTTCCGAGCGGCGAGGGGTATGGCGAGGATTATGGCGGATGGTTCTGTACTCCGTAAGGAAGTGAATCACTAGCGTATTTGGGTTTGGCCTACCAGCAGATTAGAAAAAGGAAAATGGAGAACGTGGACATCTTTGGCTTTGCCCAGAGAACGCCCAGACTTTCTAAGACAGGCCAAGCCGGTCGACGGAGATAATGACGAGTTATGCTCGTGTGTAAATTAAATTGAATGGAAGTTGTACGCAGTGCTCTGTAGAGCTCTGCTGTGAGGTAATGCGAGATTCTGCCCGCCAGCATGGTCTGTAATAGTCTGTAAACTACCTACCTATCCACTCTACTCGGTACTTTTTCTGCCCAGATCTAGATCTGATTTCGTTAGCGGTGAGCCAAGCTGCACTGCTACCGAATCAAAGATAAGATTTCGAGCTAGCCAGCTAGCATCTGTCAAGGTCTCAAGTATGGTTCACGTGACCCATCTCGCTGTTCCAGCCTCAACCTTAAACCGATGTGTGGGGAGAGCTGAAGGTGACCCCATTTGCTCTCCTTCGTGGGATACATACATTATGGTCGAGCTGATCATTTTGTCTGATAACTCCATGGATATTAGCTTTGATGGTCGATGCATAACTTGTTTGTCGGAGCCAGCACCAGTGTTTGCCCAAACGCGGTGTCTGTTGGATCTGTTGGATCTGTTGGAGCTGTTGGACTTGGATCTTTCCAGTGCCAGATTTCATCGACTCCTCAACACCCGTCCCAGAGCGATCTATGCCCACGTCGAGTCATGATCCGAGCATTATCTTCTTTATACGACTACGACGGCGTCATCCATATACCAACTGCCCTCGCTGATGGATCCATATCTGACGGATTCCTCTCGCTGGACAGCCCTCGAAGCACATGATCCAAAAGCTGACGGTACTTTTGTGTACTGCGTCAAGACAACTGGCATCTATTGCCGTCCGACGTGCGGTGCACGCCTTGCGCGTCGCGCTAATACTGTCTTCCATGACAATGCTTCTGCTGCCCAGAACGCCGGTTTTCGCGCCTGTAAGCGCTGCAAGCCGGATCTTGCGGAGCATGACCCTCAGGGCAGCCTTATAGCCAAAGCGCGGCAGACGATCGAGAGGTCTCAGATTGAAAAGGGCACGATACCTTCCCTGAGTGATTTGGCTGAAGAAGCCGGCCTGACGAAGAGTCATTTCCATCGCGTCTTTAAGAGGATCACAGGCGTTACGCCAAGGATCTATGCAGAGGGTTTGAGGAGAGAAAGTGTGACGGAGCTGAAGTCGCCGCGATCGCCGTTTACTGAAAGGCCTTCTCTTTCATACCTGGCTAGTGAAACCGCCAGCAAGAGCCCGGTAACAACCGTGCTGCCTCAGCTTGCGCCGGGCTTGGATGGATCAACTGCTCACAAACTAAGATCCAACGAAGGATCGCCGTCCCTTGGACCACAGTTCGAATCCGCAGCCTCGAATGGGAGCGAGCTTATGGATGACTTGTATCGAGCGGCATCTGGAATATCACCTCGCAAGGCTGCGGAATCAAAGCCGATGCCGACGGAGATCTGCTACACTATTCAGCCTTGGCTGCCAAGCTTCGTCTTGATCGCTACAAGTCACAGTGGTCTTTGTTCAATTGATATCGAAGAGTCGAGTGAAAAGCTCCTCAGAGCATTAGAAGCGCGTTTTCCGTCTTCGAAGATATCTCTGTCAACGTGGTCGCCAGAAGCACCATCTCGGCCGATAGAGACTCAAAATCCACAGCATCTGATCTTTGCTTCAATCATGGAGGCTCTGCTTAATCCCACCGGGAAGATATTGGATATACCATTCGATCTGCATTGATTTCGTTGTCGAGGTGTTTGTCAGCGGAATCAGCGTCTCAGATTCGACATATTCTGATCTGGAGATTAGCTCTGTACCAAACCTTGGCCACGTCTCGGACAGGCGACGTTATGCAAGATTCCATGGAGCATTCGGTCTCAATCAGCGTCAAGACCGTAGATGCCAGCCTATGGAGCTGGTGAAGGCATTAAACGGAATCGCTTCATTCGACTAGGCATGCTGTTGGTGATACATGCAATTACATGCGTAGCCAATATCTTTAAATGTGCTTTAGAAAGAGCACTGGCAAAGATCCCATATTAGGTCACCTTCAATTTACATGAGGAAGGCATGCTAGTATGTATCTGGTCAGATCCGCATTGTTGCTGCTGGTACGGAGCATGCATGCGTTAATAGTGGTCAACCCTGAACTTTAGAGGCGATATCTTTAATTACACACTTCCACAATCCAATATCTAAAATCCTTCACATCTCTATACCATGCAGTCTAATTGAACTCTACAAGGGTATGTACCTAGCGCTCCCGAGAAGCTCAAGTGCCGATTGGCCACATCGAGAGCAACCATCCATCCCCTAGCGTCCGTACTAAACTGTGGGGTGAGCCAACGATCCTGGAACATCAAGTCTGTCCAGTAACCTATCTATATGTACGTATCTTAATCTGTGGTGGACTCCGAACTCCGAATCGCAGACAGCGTGGGACGCTTATTACGGGCAAGATATCTCTCGACGCAGACACTATGGGCGCCCGAGACTCCTGGACGAAAACGCGATTCTAGAGATTACGAGCGCGACGGCTGGCCTTTCTCACTTCGACGCGTCTCATCCTCTCCACTACAACATCAACGGGCAAGACCGCACACCGAAGCCAGATCGTCAAAATGGCGACGAAAGTCACGAAAGTCACACCCTACCAAGAGGTAGTCTGCCTTGCTTCCTCCTCCTCCTCCTCTTCGGCCTAGGGAGCTTCAGCGAGCTGACAGTCTCTAGCGCGTCTACACTCTCCTCAAACAGATCCCCTCCGGCCGCATCACGTCGTACAAGGCTCTCTCGGCGGCGCTGAAGTCGAGTCCCAGAGCCGTCGGCGGGGCGTTGCGGAATAATCCCTTTGCGCCCGAAGTGGTGCGTTGTCCTTTTTCCTTCGTGGTCTTTTCTCCTTCTCTCCCTTCCCTGGCCCATTTGCTCTCCGCTCGGCCTTCAGAGACGGTGTGCTGCAGAGCGGAAGAAGGGATGAGGTGGAGATGGGTTAGGAGCAGGCCAGCGAGGCTGACGTGCGGGAAAGCCGTGTCATAGGTGCATAGCCGCCACGGGCTTCATAGGCGGATTCATGGGGGACTGGAGCGCGGCGCCGAGTGGGGTGAATGTGGAGAGGAAGCTGAGGTTGCTGAAGGAGGAGGGCGTGGAGTTTGATGAGAAGGGGATGTTGGTTGATAAGACGAGGTGGTGGGATGGGTTTGTTGTTTGAGGCGGGAGAGGATTCGATATAGTCGCTGTGTCCTCCTTTGGGGACCTGAAAGTCTAAGATACAGGTGTGAAATTGTAGGGAATCAAGAGCTGTGCAGACCGTGATAGGTAATCGGGCGGCTGCTCCGCGCTTGCCAGCCTTAGACGCCCGTCTAAGGATATATGTCCAAGTAGGTCGATTAGTCGATCCTGCCAATGGGAGACTAATTTCCTAATTGGGACACTGGGAGACGACAGACTGATGCACTGTACAGAGAAGGAGGTACATAATATACATATATATATATATGTGTATGTACAATGTATGTACACAATTGTGTAGCCTACCTGAACCCACATGCCAACGTCAGCGCCAGGATGGTTGCGCCGCGTACCACGTCTTCTTTATGTACTACATAGATGTATCTATGTACGTACCATCAGGTACGACGCGGAAATTTCTAAAAAAATAAGAAAACAGCCAATCAGTGAGTGAACCGAAATAGCCCAAAATGATGATTCTTGATTTTTTGTTTTTGCATGCTAACTAATTCCTTGTAGAATATACATATGCAGGAACACACCAAGTACTAGCTCCTTTAGCTCAGTGGTAGAGCGGAAGATTGCAGATCTTCAGGTCGATCGTTCGAACCGGTCAGGGAGCTCTTTTTTTTTTTCGCCACTGTTTGGAGGTTCGCTTTCATTATGCCGCGTGTGTGTGTATATGGGCATGATAAAAGGCTGCATCTATGATCCATTTCATCTTTTGGAGTCGACGGGCACATCTGCATTGCATGCAAGACTGTCGGCGGGGAAGAGATATTTTGAACTTTCGCTCCTCGTATAGAAATTCTAGAGGCATCCATCTATCTCTATGCACCATGGTAATAAAACGGCGGACAGCATCCTGTCTCGCCGAGTTCTAAATCTAAGCAATCCTCCCACTCTCTCCAGCCAGGAGTGGTTCGTCCTCGAGTTCCCCCTTCTCGCCCGCCCCGGGGTATAATATATAGTGCTGCAACATAAACACAACATCGAAGAAAATGGAGATATTCCCCAGCGCCAGCTTTACTGGGTTGCCCGTGATCCCCGACCAGTCCCGCTGCAGATACGAATCGATGCCCAGCTGCACAAGCGAGAGCACTCCGCCGAAGAAATCGAGCAGAATCCCGTGGATGGACCAGCCGTGCGTCGAGCCGTTGCGGTAGTTCGCGAGCACCTGCGGCATGTACTTGACGAGTGTGACGACGAGCTTGACGTATGAGATTGCATAGATCTATATCGTCTCATTAGTCTTTCCCCTTCACCACCTACCCCGCGAAGATATGGTCGGCAACTCACAACGTCGATCGAAGCCCACCCGCGACTCAGATCCTGCGTCGGATTCAGCGCGACCACCGTGGCCACCATGCCCACACCCACCACGCTGCCGATGAAGATCCCCACGATCGGCCGGCTGACCCGCTCCGCCCTGCCGCGCTGCTCCCACCACAGGCCCGGCACGTACTGCGACACGATGATGATGCTCATGGCCGTCGCGTGCGCCGCAAAGGCGACATCGTTGAACTGCACCGTGGGCGTCAGCCCGTGGTTGCGCGCCGCGTATTGCTGGCGGATGGTGGGAGAGTAGAGGAAGGCGATGTTGGAGACGAGGTAGGCGAAGAAGCCGAGCACGTTGATGACGGGGAAGTCGATGGTCGCGCCGCTGGTGGAGCGGCGCGAGAGGTTGAGGAGGGCTTGTGGGTAGAAGGAGAGGGACCAGGCGATGGTATACACCCAGCCGAAGAGGTAGGAGATGGCGGAGAGGACGGAGAGTGTCATGGTGGCATAATAGAGATGTAATAAGGGAGATAGGGGTCGGAAGATGAAGGTCGAAAGATTAAGAGGATTTAGAGTTTGGCAAAGAGAGCAAGAGAGCTCGCCTTGAAGGGACGGATGGCGCAAGATTACGCCACTGACACATAGGATGGGGTTACAACCATGTACATTCCACGCGCCCGGCTAATGACTGCTAACATGGAATCTCCAAGGGTCTCTTTGGTAACGTGAGTTTTGGAAAATATAATATCTCATCTTGTAGATGAGATATTAGATGAGATATTCCTGGCCATCTGAAGGACAGTCGTCTTTCCCAGATCCAGTGTAGCCCGGAAGGTTTCTCGACCTAAAGCGGAAAGGTACCCAGCACGATACGATAAGCTTAAAACCAGATCTTATCTAATCTCTTTATCGACCCAACGCACTCATTCAGCCCATATTGACGAAGCTGAGAACGATGATGACGACTCACTCCCAACATCCCCAAGCCTCCACCACAATGTAAGTTCCTCTTCGTCCCTCTTCCTCAAGTTCCTCTCCCAAAACGACACACACGGCCATGTCCACACCCAAACCCACCTTCCTCACCCTCCCCGGCGAGATCCGGAACCACATCTACGCGCTCCTCCTCGTCATCCCGCCTCCCAGCACCACGACCACCCTGGGCGAGAAATCCCCCGTCTACCCACACATCCTGCGCGTCAGCCGCCAGATCCACGCCGAGGCCCTGCCCACCCTGTACGGCCAGAACACCTTCATCGCGCACCCGACCCTGCTCTGCGGACTGCCGCAGCTGCGGCGCTGGGTCGACCCCGTGACCGCCCCGGCGCTGATCGCGAGGATCCGTAAATACCACATCTTCGTGAGGCTGGAGTGTGATGCGAGGTTCAGCAAGGAGGCGGCGACAGAGGCGTTTAGTGGGATGGAGGAGTTGACGATTGAGGTCTTTCAGAGCCAGTTCAGAGGGAGTGGGAATGAGGTGCTGAGACTGTTCGAGGGGGTCAGGGAGGTGAGGAGGGCGAGGGTGTTTGGGAGTATTGGGGAGTGGCCCGTATATGTGGAGGAGTTGACGAGGAGGATGATGAGTAAGGAGGGGTATGAGTTGGAGGAGAAGAGGGAGGGGATGGGCGGGTTGGAGGGCGTTTCTGGGAGGTTGGAGGCTAGGGAGGTAGGTGCTGGTGCAATGAGATATGGCGTTATGTGTGTATGATTAGATGATTGCAATGATAATATGCTTTAATTTTGGGTTTAAAAGCCGCTGTGTCTATGTTATGATATGTCTATGCTATGACAGCGGGACAAACCTATTGGTCCATGCCATCCAACTCCACGAGCCGCGTTACGAGTGCCACAACTTCATTCTTTGTGAGATCCATCTCTGGGTCGTCGATTTTCTTCGCGAGAACATCATCGAGCATGCTTCGCAGTCGACTGACAAGGACACCAATCCTCGCCCACCCACGTAGCCGGAGCCACCCGTCAACGACAAGTCCTCTGCCCAGAGTATCCAAAGTAATAGGCCCAGAGAACAGAAGTGCAGTGTATGCATTAAATGCTACCATATTATTAGCATCCATCTCGCAAGAACTAGAGACAAATATACTTACGTGTGAGATCTCTGATGAACACCTTGCTCGTCGCCATCTTATTAAAATAACTCATATACGCGGCATTTCCAGGGAAAGTCTGCGCGTCAAACATTGTGCTACTGGGATGCACGAAAACCCGCCCATTCTCCTGGTTGAAATACTTGATCGTTCTCGCCTCCGGATCCAGCTCCACGGCGCCCGATACCGACTGCGCGAACTTCTTGTCTGGGAAATCGATGCGTGCGAGCTGTGGATTGAAAGCGCCTGCGATCAGGGAGCGGAGGAGTGACGTGTTGGAATTGTTGGCATTTAGCGGTGCAGAGGCGCGAGGAGGGAGAAATCCGATTTCTCTCAGGGAGGATAGAAATTGCGTTCGGTTGGAGGCGATGTCGGAAAGCGTTTGATAGGAGAGGAAGTTGTCGCCGCACCAGTTGCGAACTTCACCCTGGCGGATGCTGCGGTTGCTCATCATCTCGTCCCATTGCTCGAAGGCGTGAAGGTCACCGATGAGGTCGCCCTGATTACCAGCGAACTTGGCTCGAGCTGCCTTTGCATCCTCGCGCTTGTCCTGAGGAGAGACAAAGGGACTTTTGACGGTGAGAATGGCCGCAATGCTGACACAAGCATCCAAGCAGCCAAACACGGCGCCATAGACCATCAGCTTTCCGCAACGAAGGTCCGCTGGTATCATGGAAAGGTGTCTTCCCAAAGCCGTGAGGTCATCGCCATCAAGAGCACCCATACGGCCAAGCAAATCCATAGCTCCGTCCACAGCCATGCTTTCTGGTGGTGTCAGAGCACTCGCCAAGAAATCGGCAACCGCCTTGATTCCCATCGCCCGCACGGATAAGCACAACTGTTCCAGGGGAACCCGTCGAATCTCAGGCTCTGGCCGTTCCGCCATCTTCGACATTTCAGCGTTTCGGGTATAGAGCTTGTAGCACTTTCCAGCTTGGACACGACCAGCACGGCCACGTCTTTGCTTGCAAGCAGCTCGCGAAGCCCAAACTTCCTCTAGCTTGCGCATGTTATTCTGGGGGTCGTAACTCGTTTCCTTGACCCTACCAGTATCGATCACAGCAACAACATCATCAATGGTGATGGATGTCTCTGCCACGTTTGTCGCACAAATAACTTTCCTCTTGCCTTTCGGTGCATGAGGGAATACTCGCCGCTGTTCGACTGACTGTAATGATGCGTGTAATGGAAGGGCATGGAGATTTGGAATCGATCGAAGGCAGTCCAGAGTCCTGTTGATTTCCATCACGCCCGGAAGGAATATCAAGATCCCGCCATCTTGATTCAGATGTGTCAACTCAGCGTCGATCTCCCTGACGGTTTGAGAAATGAGGTCGTAGTTGATCCTCATTCCGATACTTTGAATGGCGCTTCTCACATCAGAGTCCATGCCCGCAGTGTCCTCATCATCATTACCAGCGCGTCCGCCACCACGGCCGGAATTAAACCCAGTCATTCGGATTACATCGTCAAGGTAATAGTCTTCCACAGGGTATGTTCGACCGCTGATTTCTATCCGTCCAACATTTCCATCGTTCCTGAAATAGTCCTCAAAGACGCCCGCGTCCAATGTAGCACTCATCAGGATCAGTTTGAGGTCTTTTCGCTTGCGTAATACGTCTCGAAGGAGGACAAGCAAGAAATCAGTGTCCAAACTCCTTTCATGAACTTCGTCGATAATTACGTGGCTGACATCCGCTAACGAGGCCACCACATCATCACTGCTGCCCCCAGATGTCTGTAGTCGACGAAGGAGCACACCGGTTGTCACAAAGGTGATCTTCGTTTGTGAAGAAGATTTCGATTCTCCTCTGATGATATATCCGACCTCCTGGCCCACGATTGAGCAACGCTCGTCGCTCACACGATCAGCCAGACCTAATGCTGAAATCCTACGAGGTTGTGTGCATATGATCTTTGCTGTCTCGCCTAAAGCCCTCGCATATAAATCATCGAGAATGAACTGAGCAGACTGCGTGGATTTTCCACTGCCAGTTTCTCCCGAGATGATTGTAACTTGATGGCTATTAACCGTATCAATGATATCTTCGCGCATTTCCCACGCTGGAAGAGTTCTTCGGTCAGCAATACGAGCTTGAAGCTTTGCATCTGTTTGTCGCCTCTTCCACTCGTCTCTACTTCTTGGATTTTCGACCCAGCGAATAGGAGGTGGATGCCTTGTTATTCTTTGCCGTTTCCGCCGGTCAGGTGCTCTGACCTCACTAACTGTGGATGCAGCAGCTGATACATCTCTAAGCGTTCCTGGCCTCTCGATTATGCTGTAGAAGTTCTGTTCAACCCAGTCGACCAAGAAGAAGATCATCTGCTCTCCAACGAGGGTCTCCATGCCGTGGCTGAGCGCCTTCTTCATGATGCTGAGTCGGATATATGCTGGTAATTGTGCAATGATTGAAATAACCGGGACTGTCTGAGGATATTTGGCTGATCGACGAATCTGAATCTCTGCTTCCACTGCTGCATTTCTGCCCCTGTTAGCTGGCTGAATTTTGATTTTGCAGACATCAGGCGCCGATCTCGAGTATTTTTCGCCGAAGACAGATTCAAGACCAATTTGCTCCTCTTCCCATACTTCGTCGAGGTTCTGATCCGGATCAAACCAGTTGAGCGATTCAGGAGGCGTGCTAGTGCTATCCTTTCCACTTGCCATAAGAATATCTTGCAATGCTTCTGCTGCCTTGGCCTCGTCTCCTTTACTCACATCCAGAATTTGCTTGCAAAGATCCATTGAATAGCCAGCTTCAGCCAGCCGCTTAAGGATGCCTTCTTTCTTCAAGTCGCTGCTGGCCATGCTGATACCCGCAACGTAGCCTTCGGGCAAGGCCCAGCGTGGTAGGTCATCTTCTGGCACGTGAATAAGAAGCCATTCCAACGTCTCTTCACGATCTTTACACTCAAGCACAGCCTCTTCGATATGGCTCTCCCTGAACTCCAGCTGCTTGAAGTCCTTGATGATGGAGTGTCTTTGAAATTGAGACATCTGATGGTCGTAAGGATTCCAGATGGCATGTCTTCGAATGAGCTCTTCAACGCGAGCACGCGTCCGTCTGCCCATCTCGACCTTTGGTACTTTCGTCCAGCCTCTGTGTATATTATTCGCACCGGTTCCAGCACCACTACTTGGACCGCCGCTGCGAATTGCAAGGCCAACGCCACCAGGCGCGCCAGGTGTATTGGCTGCTTTCTCTCTTGCAGCATCGCGCTCCTTTCTCTTCTTTTCCATGACTGCCTTGGCTTCCTCCCGTTCCCTCAGAGCTGCGAAAGGATCTGCCTCGTACATCCATCCTCTGCCATCCTTGACATCCTCTTTTTTGAGCACTTCGAATTCTCCCTTCCATAAGTCTCTATAGTCTGGTGGTAACATCATATGTATATTTCGCATGCTGCAAACTCGAAATAACGCGTATGTGGCGGCAAAGTGTCGAGCTTCGAGCGGCGTCGGTTTCGCCGCAAGGTGCTTATGTGTTGGAGGCAGTTTAAACGGTGGCAAGCTCACAAGCTCCTGCGTCTTCACATTCCGTGCTTTTACAATAACCATCGAAGAGTATCCATCCGGCGTCTTGGACATCGTATACTCTGGCTTTTCCCATTTCTGCTTCTGGCAATGCTCCGAGAACATATTCACAGGCAGCTTCCCCGTCCACGATGCGCCGCCTATCAGTTTCTTGACATCTGGTCGTTTCGGCATTTCTCCGAGTATATCTGGTCCGCTCGCGCCAGAAGATCCTGCTTGCACATTCGTTCTCCTCTTGGGTTCTTTATCCGAATTCGAGAAAACGATGAAGCTGTCATCTGCGCCGGATGTTATTGGAGCTGCTTTTTTGCCTCCACCAGCCCCCGGCTTTACGCCCTTTGGCTGCCCCTTTTTCACCATCTTCGGCCAGTAATTATTCGCAAATTCAATTTTCCATGGATGGCAGCGTGGTGGTGATGGTTGGATGCTGGGTGGCGGTTGGGTCACTTGGGGGCACCTTGGAGATTTTTTGGCAGGGCTGAGGGGCGCTAAGGGCGGGACGTCATACCGCCCGCCCATGAATGTGATTGTGTGTGGCCGTCAGCCCTCCATGTTTACTTTGGAACACTCGACACCACCAGGCATTTACCAATTTCGTATCTCGAACTCACCATTAAATTCCTCAGTTGCTACTACTTTCTTTCCGAGCGTTTGAATATGACGTCGCTTCCAGAAACTTCTCAAGATGCCATCACAGACGAGGAGATGCAAGACACAACTGTGCCAGCCTCGTCACCATCCACGAGGAAACCTACAAAACGCAACGCATGTAGTCATCACCTCCAGTGCCTCTCAAACCTCACCATTAACACACTTCAGTCGCCGAGATGATGATGTCTGCAAAACCAAAGAAGTCCAAAACCATGCTCTCGAAAGACCCCAAAGCCAAACCCGTGGTCTTCAAAGGCCGCGACGGCCTCGGCGCATACATCCACGACCCCGCCGCCTTCTCTCCCGCCACCGTGATCTTCTACGATGAGTCCTACGTCGCCATCAAGGACCTCTTCCCCAAATCATCCGTGCATACCCTTCTCCTCCCGCGCTCTCCGATGAACCTCCTTCACCCCGTCAACGCCTTTGAAGACGCCGATTTCCTCGCCGCCACGCGAGTCGAGGCTGACAAACTCCGCACATTGGTCGCCAAAGAACTACGACGTCGGTATGGGAAGTTCTCCAAGCAGGACCAAGTGCGCGAGCAAGCCTTAAACGGCGAAATCGAAGTCCCGGAGGGCGAAGATCTTCCGGCAGGCAGAGATTGGGAGAAGGAGGTCATGGTGGGCGTTCACGCGCACCCGTCGATGGACCATCTACACGTGCACGTCATCTCGAGGGACAGGTGCTCGGAGCGCCTGAAGCACCGCACTCATTACAACAGTTTCACGACGCCGTTTTTCGTGCCACTAGACGCCTTTCCGCTGCGCAAGGATGACCCGAGATGGCATCCGGGAAGAGAAGGGTATCTAGACCGCGATCTGAAGTGTTGGAGGTGTGGAGAGGAGTTCGGGAGAAGCTTTGTGAAACTGAAAGAGCACTTGGCCGTCGAGTTTGAGGAATGGAAGAGAGAGTGAGGAAATATATGGAGAGAAGAGCAAGGAACCGGTACCGGAAAGAGGCATATCCCTAGCGTTATCAAGCGTTGATGAGGAAATGACGTTACGAAATACTATATACGGCTTGTTCTGGCAGCATAGATGGAGTGGTTTTCGACCTTCAAGAATATGGTGGAGACATGACTGCAGGGCACTTCGCAAGCGTAAAAGAGCAATCTACTGGCAACGCATCCGAAAAAAGAGACCAATTACGAGAGACGGAAGAGGGAGGAAAATGGAAGAAGGAAAAAACATTCTGAAGAACAGTGTGCTGTTCTTGAAGAGTTAGATTCCCTTCGCGCGGAATCGAACCGCGGGCCCCCGGATGAATGTCATGTGACAAGCAGTTACAGTCCGATGCTCTAATCCAACTGAGCTACAAAGGGGGAATTGTTGATAACTGTGGCTTCCTATTCAATATAGTCGTCGATCTAAGTCGATCTAACAGCTAGCTTCGCTCCCAGTCAAAGTTGTCAGATGCGAGTTATCTGTCCCCTCTTAAATCCTGTGACGACCACACAACATGAAATGATAACTTGTACCTTTGCATTATATTTAGTAGGAACTGTACACAATTGAATTATAACTATGGGAAGAATATAACACTATCACTACTCTCATCTCCTGACTCCTTACTGCTTTCCTAAATTGCCTCCGCCTCTACCTTTTGTCTGAGACTCCACCTTGGGATCTACAATAGGCTGTAGAAGGTGGTCTGGAACAAGCTGCTTTCCCTTAATTAGAATAGCAACTGCCTTCTTGCATGCTCTCTCTTCTTTGGGATTTTCAAGTAGACATTGTAGTGCTTCACAAAGCCTTTCCTTATTATCTAACATTTTTATAAAATTGATATGGACTTAATTAAATCATGTGTGTTTTACTCAATTCTACTATCTACAAAACAATGGGATTTGAGACGGACAACTCGCTTCCGACCAGTCAGGGATCCCACGATTATCGCACAGAAAATGAGATCCAAAATGAAAATTCATTCCAACCACGGCTCTTGAAGTCCCACAAGGAGCCAGGAAACAGCAGAGATAACAGAGCAGGGTGGCAAAAGGTAAATCACAGGGTTATTGTGAGGTATTGAACCGCACCCGATTTGAACGGATAACCTTTCGCTTGCAGTAACGTGAAATCACGTGACTTCTGGAGGCGAACGCGCTACCGTTGCGCCAGCAGTCCTGGTTTGTTGGATATCAGCTGCTTGTTCCATCTTCTATGTTCGAATTCTCAAATCACTCAAATGTCTTCCCACAAGAATTCACCAGCAAGAATCCTGCAAGGCGCAATTCGTGAATAGATATCCAACAGCAAGATGTAATTAACGACGAAAATGCAGATTCAAATCCGGGGATCCTCCGCAGTCTTGAGACCCGTGAAGCCAGGCAGAGGAACCTTAACACCGGCTGGCGGTGCCACAATAAAGTTCTTCTGCAATGCCTCCCAGTCCACTACTCCAGGCTCTCTCTTCTCATGCGCTGGCTTCCTCCACTCCTCATCAACGACAAACTCCCCGTCTCCCTCACTCGCCTTCTGCCACCCGCCCTGCTCTCTTTCGTGCCTATCGTGCATCGCCGCAACCTGCCCAGCGCTGTCCGGCCGTAATAAGACTCTCTCTTCCTCAATCTGAGCATCCAAGTACCTCGCAATCTTCCATCGTCCGCCGACCACATTCATCTCCTGACCACCCCACCAAATCACTCCCTCGCTATCCTCCGGCGTCGTGACTTCAAGGACTTCCGCCTGCCGTCCACCACTACCCTTCATAATCTTAAGTTTGACCTCGAACTTCCCCAGACTGGTAGAATACCCGCCCTGCGCATGGCTCAGCCACTTCGTCAGATGCGGGCGAATCTCCCATCTCCTCCCCAACGGCGCCAGCAACTTGATGCCTAGGATCTCAGTCAATAGCGTCATCGTAGGTCCCGTAGACCAGCCATGCGCATGGCTCCCCCGCGCCGGACTCCAGTACGCAGGGTACTGCGCATAGCCATCCGTCCTATATCCCTCCACGAGCGTCGAATTCGTCATCCCCGGTCCATCCAACATATACCCCCACATCAGCTCCATCAGCTCCACCGCCGCGTCATGATTCCCCGCCGCACAGTGCGCCAGCAGCTCGAACGAGCTCGCAAACGGGCTGATCACGTTCGGAAACTCGACGGCGGGGGCACCAAACTTGTTCCAGCGCCTGCGCAGATTCTCGCTCACGTTCAGGGCCCGCGGATCGTCGGGGAGCAGGAGACGGGTGAGTAGCGTCCACGAGTTCCCGTCTTGTGGAAGCACTTCCTCCGGCCCGCCGCAGTTGCGCCGCCCGATGTTGTCGGCGAAGAGGCCCGTGGAGTTGCAGTGCATGCGCTCGATGCCGGCGCGGATGCGCGCTGTGGTGTTGAGCCAGAGACCGCCGGGCTGGGCGTCGGGAAGGTCGGAGCCGATGAAACCGGAGAGTTCGACGGACTTGTGGAGAACGTCGTAGAGGATTGCTGAGGCTTCGAGGTTGTGTCCTGTCATGCCTGGGCGCAGCCAGTCGGCGGTGGAGCTCACGTGGAGGAGGCCTGTCTCGTCGACTTTGTTGATGCTGACTTGCAGGGCTACGAGATAGGCGGGCCAGGCCGTCTTCAGCCAGTTGAGATCGCCAGAGTAGAGGACGTAGTTGTAGACTCCGAGAAGGGTATGCAGGTGATATGTATCGCTGAATTCCCCACGAAATCCCATTGGCGGTCCCGCATATGGCAAGCTCCCATCCCAATACTGGTGCGCGAAGAGCGTATCCAGTGCGTTGCGCACAGCAATCATGTCATAGGTCGACACCGCAATGCCTGGCACGGCTATGGACATGTCGCCCGGCCAGACCATGCGGTCACGCTTGGCGCCGTCGGTTGTGACCGCACTGCCATTGGCGATGGAGAAGTTGGAGTACCATGAGCCTTTAGGAGATTGGTTGTGGTCGATGACGCGGTTATAATCGATAAGCGCAGAGCCTTCCTTTGGATCGAGAGTTGATAGTTGTAGTGTATAGGCTCCGGCATACCAAATGCGATTTAGAAGAGTCGATGAGCTCGAGAAGTAGCCGGTGTATGCTCGTGGGTTAGGATTGGACGGGAATGCTGTGCAATTGACCCATATATCTGCCAATACCATGCCAGCTGTTGAGTCGTTAACAGCCTCGCTATCGAATCCCAAACGGTGCTGTGTCTTCGACCAGAGTGCTCTTGGCCAGCCAGTCTTGCTTCTCACAGGCCTCTGAGATCCAGTATGCCAAAATCCGACATCCTCATTGGGATCCGCCGGTAACCTTATTGAGAGATACTTAAAGCCACCTCTTATAAATTCCGGCCCTAAGCAATTCGTCCCATTCTGCAGTGGGAAGTATAGCGGAATATCCGTCAACAAACTATCTGTTGTCGCATCGCCGTCGACCGTTGCGAATTCTGGAGATTCCGAATACGTCAGGGCAACAAACGGGCCATTTTTGACCGAATCGACTTCAAAGCACACTCTGTGTAAAAATTAGGTTCTTCCACTCTTGAAAAATGAGAGGGAAGAGAAGCAGAAGCTTACCGTCCTGCGATGTTCTGCTCAAATTCGAGAATCATGAGGCCACCAGGACCCAGCACAGGTTTCTTCTCCCAATAGACTCCCTCCAGCAGACCCATCGCATTTGATACATCCCCCTCTGTAGACTTTACTGCTATCGGTCTTATATATGATTTGTTCGCCGGCGCCTGGATGTAGTCGTCCCATGGTCCCGGGAAAACGGCTTCAGAGGGCAAGTCATCATACGAAAACCTAACTTCTCCATTCTTTGCAGTCGATGTTGAAATGGTAACAGTTATAAGAAGGCCTAAAATAAGGCCCTTGGCTTTAGAAAACATGTTTGTTGGCGCAGGGTTGACTTGGAGTGAAGCTTAGAGACGGTGCGTATACCTTGATGTATATCAGTTCTCCACTCTTGCGGCTACAGACGGCTAGCAGGGTTAAGGTTTTACGCTAATATTTGGAATGCATCTAGAATGTGGGGAAGCGGATCATCCCCCTTATTCTTGAGGCTCACCACGCGACTGTTTTTTCTTTGCTTCACGCGACAGTTGGTACCACATTGGATATTCCTTCATTGTTCAGAGGAGATTTATGTCGCCGCATGATATTATACAATTGTCCAATAGGATGCACCCAATAGTATATTCACACATAACGCACATAGACGCCGTCAAATGCAAATGCTGAATCCCCCCTGAAAATCCCCCACACCTCCGCTCCGCTCCACTGCACACAGCAAAGACAAAGACACTCTGACGTAGTCACCTCTAGTCGCTCTATCGCTGCGCTCGCTGCAAGGCTCTTCAATGTAAAAAAGAAACAATGGCAAAGAGATCTATCTAGGATGCTCTATGTGCATGCAATGCCTCGCAATCAAGCAACGCGAATCATGAATTAGCCACTCTTTCACGCCTTCCCACCCACAATCTTGGGAATCTGCTTCCACCCCTGCGCATCAGGCGTCTTCACACGCCCAAAGTTCTCGTCCAGATCCAAGATGATCTTGAGCGCATTCTTACTCCGGAGATAAGTCAATGGACCTTGTGCCTCTGGCAGCCCACCAGTCCTCGCGACTCCCATATGCGGCGCATGATCCTTCACAGCGCCTGGCATCGGCAGAAGGCCCTGGAGAACTTCGTATCCAGCGAGAGTGAAACCGAACTGTGGGGAAGATCTCATGATACGTGCTGGACCACCCTTGAAGAAGGCCTTGAAGCCTTCCTCCTTCCATACGGTCTGCGCGCAATGCCTCAAGGATACGTAGCTGGTATCGCCCTTTCTCGCCTCGACTTGGAGACGGGTCTTGATGACGTCGCAGGGAGTGGTGAGGTAGGCGGCTGGCATACCAGCGATGGCACCAGCGGTGAGGAGTTGCAAGATGCCGAGCTTCTTCGTTGGAGATTCGCCGAAGTAGTCGCGCTTGAGATGGTTATAGGTCGGGAAATAGATGGCGGAAAAGGGAACGTCACGGAGGAGACAGGCAGAGGCTCCTTTGTAGAGGCCCACAAGACCAAGATTTTTTACAATCCACATGGCGGAACGGTGAGGGGCACCTTCGACGGTCTTGGCGACTTCGCCTTGCACTTGAAGACGGATCTTGACGATCTCTAGAGGGTTCGTGAAGATCTGAAATTGTTAGCTAATGAACAAAGAAGAGATGCAGAAATGACTCACAACTTGACACGCTCCAGCAGCACCACCAGCCAAAAGTTCATGGCGGACCTTAATCTGCCCATCTTTAGATGAGAAGTGGCCGCGCACGAAATCGTTCACGGTCAGCTTAATGGCTTTCTCGGGTGCAACACCAATCAATTGTGGTAAGACACCAGAGTACAAGCCCTTAAAGCCCTCATTCTTGATGACTTTCTTGGCACAATCCAAAGAATTCTTATAAAGCATCTCGCCAACTCTCGAACTACGCTGGTTCTGCATGCGTGTCTTGACGAGATCAATAGGGTACACCATGAATGCACCGAATGCTCCTGCCAGCGACCCCAATGCAAAGTGATGCGCAGATTCGAGAACTTGGGCAAAGAACTTCTGCGTGTTTGTCTTCACCGCAAGCACGTTCTTTGAAGCCATATCACTGAAGACATCGACCAATGGACTACGCCATGATGGATCGAGGACTTTTGCGAAATCTGAAAGGCCAAGCTTGCCGGATGGCTCGTCAATGCTTGCGAAGTGAAACAGTATGTCTGCTTCCATTGGAGTGAAGAGAGAGAAGCGGGTGATGCGAGCTGCCTCATTCAGGAAATCGGTCCGTGTGATCTTGCCATCATAGCTTCTGTTGGCGGCTTGTCTGATGATCAATTCCACCAAATCCATCTCTCTGATCATATTCTGGAAAGCTCGTACATTGGCATATGAGATCTTGGTGCCGGCGGAGATGTTGCAGAGAGTATGGAGGTTGTCGAGGAGATGGTCGGAGAGCTTATGCTTTGCAGTCTCAATGATAATGCGCTGGAACTCCTCTGGCTCAATGTACCCGTCGCCATCCTTGTCGAAGAGGTGGAAGGCTTGACGGATGCGCTCTCCTTGTAACCCACGAAGCATTTGTGCGAATTGATGATACGTCATGTCATGCCGCCTCTTCTCGCCTCCAATATATAATTTTGCCCATTCGCATTCCCAATCGAAGGGTATGCTGTGCTCGCCCTTGTTCAACTCGTATAACCTCCTGAATTGGTCATACTTGACTGTGCCCTCCCTATCCACGTCAAAGAGGCGGAAGGCGATATCATACTCGGCATCTGGCTTCGCAAGGAGGTTTTCGAACGTACCCCAGTCTTGTAGGCTGAGCTTTCCGGCGTGTTTCCTGTCAGCGACACGGAAGAGAATGGCATATTGTTCGCGCTTAATCTTGTGCTATGAAGCAATGACATTAGCCAACAGCACATTGTGACGAACATGCTACATATCGACTCACATAATCCTCATTCACGGGCGCAATTGCATCCACAAATTCCTTCTCATTCATGAGAAGCTCGCCAGAAGCTTCGTCCTTGTGCGCGTGCTTCAGGAACGTGGCCTTGGTTTGCGCCGACAGCTGCTGTGGCTCTTCCGACCCCAGAAGAGACTCCTTCAGGGTTTCCTTGATGGTCCCGATAGCAGGGCTCGTAGATATGCTCGCCATCGTTGCAATCAGCCGTGAAGTCTATTTTCAATTGTATGAGGAAGATCGATGACAGCCCAAATGTCGCAGCGAGCGCCTCTGACTCTTAGCACGCCAAGCTCTGCCTCGGTGTTCGATTCAATCGCCGACTATGTGGGCTCGCAGCTTAAAAAATGGATATCCTCAAATAAAAGCGGGAAAAGAACTATTCTAGGGCGTTGTTGATGATGATTGATGTATCCAGTAACTCCAGATTCAGCGTCGTAATTTCGAGGTCGGCGTTAACTTACAAAATGCCAATTTCATGATACATGGCCAGCCATCAAAAATATTTCGTAGACAGTCAGCGAGGGGATGGCCAATGAGAGCGGGAGTCGATGGGAGTCGGACCGCCTCGGATTCCGCAATCTGACGCTTATCTGATGGGATTGGCACACCGCCAAGAAGATGGGGGTGAAGACATATATACCTGGTAGCTTGGGTAATCTAGGGTTTCGAATAAGAAAATATAATTGAATAATGAATTAACATCATACGTTTATTATCATGTCTACATTATGTGTGGTTTCTGGTCTCTGGCACCTGCGAACACATGTTTCAAGGTCCCTGCAAAAATATTTATTATTTTCTTATTTTCTTTCCGTGTTGATAAATGTTGACTTTATTTTCTGACTTTATTTTCTTTACATCCTGTACTTTGCATGTGATCAATGGTCATAACCATATTAATTCTACAGACTACAGATTTACATAACAATGCACAATTTCGAAAAATCCCCATTAAATGTCTCAACTGAAACTCGTATTTCCGATCTCATGAGAACTGGATGCAAAAAAGAACAGCTTGAGCATCGAACACGTGCATCCTCGCCCATAGGCGCCGTATTCACAACCCGCCCGTCCTGCCACCCACCACCTGTCCCCCTCCTCCACCCTCCTAAGAACAATCACAGCTCTCCGCCCATCCCTTCGGCACCTCCCTCGTCTCCTGCTTCGTATATCCCATATTGCCACAGACGCCCAGACGCTGATATTTCTCGCACTCGTGTCTTTCCGTCCTCACATCAAGCGGCCTGCGGCAGTCTTTGCAGACCGTCTTGAAGGTGATGGACTCGCACATGGCTGTTGCTGCTGCTGTTGCGTAGTACACTCCTTACTTTCTGTCAGTCTGTCAGTGTCGTTGCTCATCAGATCAGTATCTGTAAATGATATATTCAAAAGCCACCAAGGGACGGGAAGGTCCCGCTGTTGAGGAAACTTCGACTCGCTGCGGCGCTGACTCGTTGGACGGTAATACATACATTGTTTATGAGATTACTCTAACTCGAGCTTCGAATTGTCTCAAAGTCTGTCCGAATCCGCCTACCAGAGATTCTAGTCGAGGTAGCGAAGGATGCGTTGAACTAATCGTGCAAGATATGAATGCGTTGTCGAGTACTCTTGGAACGTCGAACACTAGAAGATATACAAGTGTCGCGCTGAAAGTTGAAGGATGGAGAAGATCTTCTCTAGGATCTACCCCGAATCTTCGTAGACCTAACCAGGAAATAGGGCTTTCAAGTTGGCTCATAATCAGCGTCATGGTCAGGTCAAATCAGCGTCATGGTCAGGTCAGTCGGCCTCAATGATGAGGATACCACGACTCTGAACGAACTTCCGTCAATATGAGATACACTCAAAGGCGCGACTTATAGACGGCCTACAGCCTGTGATTAAAGGGCCATAAAATCCATGCCAATCACTGAGACAAGTCACAGATCACCAGAAACAGGAACAAAATTGGTAAGAAAACAATGGCTTTATTCTATTATGCCATCTATTCATACTCTTGAAGTGTCATGCATTCCCTTGCTTTATGAGAACACAACTGTAGACTGGTGCAATCTTATAACGAACATGGAGATACCGGACACAAGCCCACCAGCCCCCGACACAACAGTGGCCCATCTCATTTTTCTATGTCTAGTTTCAATGCAAAGGAGAATCGTGTCTCGTTAACTCGTGCGGTATCATAACGCTGACCTGACCCTAACAGCAAAACGCCATAGAAAGGAAGGAAACAAGGCTGGTCAAGATTCTGAGAGGAGGATCATTGACAGCACGATGAGTCGTAATATCGGAGAAGAAGAAATTATGCAGTCGAAAAGTAGTTGTATGCAAGAGGCTCTATGGCGTATGAAAGCGATGTTGATGTTGATGTCGATTTTGTGTGGAGACTCGGATATGGCTTGGTCAAAGATGCCATAGTTGGTAGTGGGCGATCAATGCTGGCCATATCTGAGGTATTAAAAACTTATACAGAGAATCTTGAAGAGGTTCATGGTGATAGAAGTCTGAGCTGTGAACTAGCCCTTCACTGGGACTAGATTATTGTAGGAATCGTGAGACTCATATGTGTCGTATGGCACATAACCATCTGAACACCCAATGGCTATTGGCGAATGGAGAGCGAAAGCTGGGTTGGAAGGAGGAAGCTTGAAGTTGCCTTCAATAGTGGTCTTCACAAATTGCGACGCACGCTTGTATCTCCGATCGGAATATTTGTCGAAAATAGCACCGTGATGCTTCTCAGCATTTGTGCAGCATTCAAGCATAAGAGCTGCGAGAGGTCGAAGCTGTGTCCAGGTATACCCCGAGTAATGCACATGGGCCGGACTCTATGGCATTGTTAGTATGAGATTCGGCTATGAATAATTTAAGAATGAACGTACCCAGTCTCCCTTCTTCAGCATCATGCGAGAGATGCAGTGCGCCCCAGCAGCAACAAAGCTGGGTGGGCTTCCAACAAACCTCTCGTCCATGATAGTAACCTCGAGAAAATACTTGGCCAATGTTCGAGTTTCAAGATCGTAGTCGTCGGCCTTGCTGATTCTACGGAGAAAGCTCATGGGTCCTGGCCAACCAAGCTCAAAGTTGAGCATTCCCAGCATGAAGCGCTCAGCCTTGAGGATCTCATCAGCGGAGTAGCCGTCATCTACCATGTAGACAATCTCGCTTACAGAAGGGCAGTTGATCTCTTCGTACTTGGCGGCGATGAAGATGGCTGTAGCTCCAACCAATTGAAGTTTGCCCAGAGAGACAACTTTAACACTGAGGAAGCGGTCGATGTAGTTGACACAAAGGAATAATGTCTCAGGGAGAAGCGAAAATCGATGATGGACTTGAACGAGCCAATCCATGAGAACAGAGCGCATTGACCATTGAATCTCGGCCTGATCGTCCATATAATGTGGATTTGGAGATAACTTGGCCTATGAAAATGATAGGTCAGCATATGTTCTGAAATGTAAACAAACAAACGAACAGGGATCATGAAAGTGGTCGCGTTTTCAGGCCTCAACCATGTTCCAAATAAACAAAATGCATCAGTTGGTACTGACCTCAAGCTCTCTCATATATCCGAAGATCTCCTCGCCATACTCTGCTACCATACTAGTATCCCAAGCATCGTCCTCAATGTCCTCGCGGGTTCTCGAACCCTCGACAATCATCTTTGCTGCAGCCAGTTCTCTCTCGACATTGCTGGAAACTTTAGGAATCATCACAGTTGTCGCACCCCCAGTAGTGTTATCGCCGCGAGATCTGTAAGAATGAGCTGTGGTATAGCCTTGCTCATCATAAACTTCCTCCTCTTCTTCCTCCCAGTACTCTTCAGCCTCTGATACCAACGGTAATGCAGGAAGCTCTCTCTCCTCATGCTCAAAACTCTCAGAACGTTGAAGAATCAGATTTGTCTCAACGGGTCCAGAGTTGTGCTCCAGCTGAGCAGGAGTATCTTGGAGTAAATAGGCACATTCCTGTAATTCGGTCTGTTGTCGTATTGATTTCTCTTGAGCTTGCTCAGCCTCCATGTTTTGGACAACTGATGTAGGAGCAACGTCCTTGGCAGACACGAAGACTGAATTGGTGATACATCTGCTTTGAGTCCGACGAAGAATGGGCTGGTCAGCTTTTAATTGTGGTTGACTCTTGTGTTGACGAGGACCGAGAAGGGTCGAGCCGACTGGTGGTAATGGAATCGAATTAATCGGAACGCTCTGCAAAGGTCCAGGCTGGGATATCTCCTCGGATTCTGCGACATTCTCGTCCTTGTATATAGCGGTGGCACGCTTTGAGAGTGCATGAGGCCTTGTGGACTGGGACTGATTGGACGATGGCAGAGGTTGAACAGTCACAGATTGAGAAACCTTGCTTGAAATAATCGCAGATGCTGAGTGATTGCTCGAGTTGTGACCAAGAAAGTTCTTTACAACGGTCGAGAGCGGCCGCTGAGCAGGACGATTAAGGACGTTCGGCTTTTCTTGCAAAGATGGCTTGATGTTCTCGGAGCCATTGTTCTTGCCCAATGCGCTGAGATCGTCTTGTGCATTATTGAGGACTCGAGCGGTATTGCTCACATCGCCGAAGACGGCACGCTTCGCACCGCCCTTCAAACCGCCGGCGCCTAACATGAGTGCTCCGGTTGACTTATGACGCTGATGCAATGATTGCTTCTGTGGAGGAGCCACGTTTTCGTCTGTCTGGGGGTGCAGAGCACGTCGAACAGGCTGATGAGAGAAGATATTAGCAGACCATAAGCGACAAATAAGTTGAAAGATTATTAAGACAAGCCTGATGTTATGTTATGTCGGATAAAAGTGGAAATTATGAGGAATGTCAGGTTGGGTTGCGAATGCCCAGGGAAATTCGATGGTGAGCGGGTACCAAAACAACAACAATAAAGGATATAAACAAAACATACCTTCGCGTCCATAGCTGTGAAATTGCTATTCACAATTGATGGTTTTGTCTTTACGAACCCCAACAGAGTAGGGGTAAAGTATACTCTTCAACAGACTTATTCTGTCGCGTCCAAAATCGTAAGAAGCTTGTTGACTCTGGTCGTGATACTCGATACTCCTTTTCGGCCACAGCGTAAGAGACGTAGTCAATTCCGAGGTGAGCTTGCTGGATCGGAAAGGAAATGAAGAAGTTTGTCGATGGATGACAAGGACCAAGTCGAGTCCCTTACGGATACCGGAGTGATGTTGATGTTATTCAAGACATTTGTTGTTTGGTTGTGGAGATGGATTCGCTATAAATTAAGATGACCGAATCTCGCAAACGAGAGGAAGCTCGGTCCTCCGAGTTGCCTTTGTTTACTTTGGGCCTGTTTGGGCTAAGCGTCGACGGGTACTAGTGGCGGGAATTAGTTTCCCCATAACATCGCGTCTCCCGATGACGCGCTGTTTTCTCAAAAGTTCCAATATACGAACACAACAATAGTAATCTAAGAAAATTGCAATTTTTATTACTATATCTATATTGAAATAAGAGCATTAGCCGATTCTAACCAGAGGAAAATACGTGTTTGAGATGTTGTATAGGTTATATGCCGAAGCTGTGAGGATGACGATTGCTCGGCCGGAAAATCTTATTTCAACGCGCAATCACGTGCTGCACTTTGTTCACTGTCTAAAAATACAACATCCAGACATCATGTCATCACAATTGATATCTGCTGGTCAGTATTCCAGGAAACCTTTAACTTTCAATATGCGAAGGACATACCGAAGCCGCAAAGAAGGATTAATTGCTGCTGACAATGTGCGACAATAGCAATGCGTCTTAGTAGCCGCCCGGCAGATTCGGTCTTCAGCCCTCCGACTTAGCTCGTTGGGCCGGAAGCATCCTATCCACTCAGGTCACCGATACTATCCAGAACTGTTGCTGGCATGGCCAGGTGAACTGGCCGCAATGTTTCTAGGATTTTGATTTTGTTTTGTTTACCATGATAACTGACCCTTGTTGTGTATCCTGTTACATACGCAAGGGAAAGTTTCCTCATAATAGGCTCATGCCATCATACTGACGACGACGCAACTGACGACGACGCAGTACATCGACAGCTTTACTGCGCAATGCCACGGTGCATTCTAGGACTTGATTCATCTTACAGAACAGGAATCACTTCACTGATATGTTGTGGACGAAATCATGGGATTGTTTTGTTTCATGCTTTCAATTTTATTGAGTTTTTGTGGCTATGGGCACAACGCAACGGGATCCCTTGGGCATGTACATACCGTGTACCGTCCTCACCTGGCCGCATCATCAATCTCTAGGTACTTTCCCGGATAGTCCAAAATACCAAGACAGATGCCGCTACCTAGAAGTTACAACATCTTTCTTTTACTCCTGAGTCCCGATCAGGAAATTTACGATCGGCTGGTCAGCTCTTCTTGGTTCTCTTAGGATTTTGGAAGAGAAGCACAAAGTACTCATGGCAATAATGAGCGACTTCGGCAATGTCAGATACGTTCCACGCCAAATCCAGACATTGAAATTCCCGATTGGATCTATTTCGTCGGCTTGCAGTCGATCCAAAAACATACAATCAGCTGCGTGGTCTACCCTGCGCCACAATATGCGACGAGATTCCAAGACTTCTGCAAGAGCATGTGTGTATGGTACCTCTGAAATTACCTTTACATGCCTGGTTATCGTTGCTGCATACATAGCGTCGGCACGAAGCCACAGATCCGATCTTTTTGAATGCGATATCCTCTTCAGGTCCGTTGTGTGCTGTCTTCTTGCCGATAAGACATAGAGCAAGAGCTCGTTCAAGATTTGCGCCTCTCTGTGCCGTTATCCGTCACGTCGGCACGAAAGGTACATATCTGCTGCATTCAATGATTGAGTAGTTGCAGCGACGAACAATCGCAACCATATGATTTAGAAAGTCCTTGGGCATAGGAGATTTCTCATGGACCCGGGTTATCCTAAGAAGTGAAGTAGTGCTAAGACAGAACCACAACTGAAGGCTGTTGCTGACAGAGGTAAACACAGCGTGAGGAATTATATTATCTCTGGGTGCTCAATGGCACTGCAAAGACTCGAGAGCGCTTCAGGCGCTCCAAGGGTTTCCAGACGTCTCGAATGGACAATCCGGTGCTATGCTGGCACTCGAGGATGATAAAATCCTGTTATATCCTATTATATATTATATATACTCCTAGATACTAGGCTTGGTTCAAGGCAGAGGAGACCCATGGATGATGGCATTTATAGCGTATCGAAATTTCATCTGGAAGTTGTTCGCAACCTCTTGCAAGAGTGGGAAAAGAAGCTGTTCAGCTGTTTGTTGCCAGTGGCTGTGAGACTCGTTAATCGCCGTGGTGTCCCATCCATGGTTGATATGGTTCATATGGTTCATGGGTTGGCGCATGGCATCACCATCATTGGCTGGCTCACATGCAACCGCAGTCCACGGGTTTGCGCCAGCACCCTACATCGGTCTACAAGTCTACAACTGATGATTTGTTTCAACTAGGCCAAGTAAGAATGAAGGAATGACTTGATATGAAGCATCCAGAGACGAGCAAGCCTTCTAATCGATTTGGCCGTCGGCTGGGCGTACAATTAATTTACGGCGGGAGGGTGTAAAGCCAGCAGCATTCTTGGTAATATGAACCCCCACCAGCTAGCTGTGAATGCTCGTGTCTGGTATGTGACACCAAAACGTACGAGGGCAAGAAAGATACTTTATCTTTATTAATGGTGAGCTAGAATCAGTCGGATTCTTGAAATCACTTGCGATTGCGACTACCACCTCCAGATGTGTACGCGGCAATAACAAAGATAAGTCAGTAGTGCTCGACCATATACATACATACATGATATACTGCCCACTCACTTCTCAATCATCTGTATAATGGACTTGCTTGGTATGAAGAGGAAAAGGCCGGGAAGATATCAGATGTAGAAAAGTAGAAAGACAGCTTGAGCGTAACTTGAAATCCTAAAATGTCAAATCATTCCATGTGGGCGCCAACGTACATAGCTGTTCAAACAGCAGCTTGCACAAATTATGTGATGGTCTCAGAAACGAGCGAGACACAATGGATCCCTCGCTCGCCTGCACATATATGCCTGACTGCTTCTCCTCTTCAACCACACCCACCGACGAACTCTTCCCGACAACAAGACCCAGAAACGACAAATCCGATCAGGTATGTCTTTGAATCCCATCGACTTCATAGAGCAGAATTATTGAGCTCTATGCCATCCTTCCCCTTGCCATCTGTGCGACTCTATTTCTGACGCTTCCGTCTTCCAGCTTGACATCCCGGATTCCAGCGGATTCGACCCAATGCTTCGATAGACACCACAACGTCGTCTTTGGTATTCATTCGTAAGTCATATCGTTTTACAAGCTTACGCGATCGAGAAATCGAGCTCTTCTTCGTCCCGAACACCCAACTTCGCTTTCAGCGCTTTGCCTTTCCTCGCTGTATGCGCAGGCCGGCGAGCGGCTTGCGGTCTCACGGGTATAGTGGCAGATGATGGCTTGCTGTCTTTTGATGCTTCATTTCATCTCATTGGGGATCTCTGAGACGCTGAGAATGTATACTAACATTTGCTGGATAATCTTAGGTCGATCATCCCTCCCGACGCTGAAACTGCCTCCTCGAGCCCAGCTTCTGGCTGCTTGCGACGCACGGCATCATCCGCCCACGAAACCGGGAATCTGCACCCGCAGCCATCAACATCTGACGAGAACCATAACATCTTGGAATTAACTATATACGGTCTGCTATGGAAGCATTGATTCTTGCGTCAACTGAACATACGAAGCATCAACTTTCTTCCGCCATTTACAGTGCTTCCTCGTCAGCTCAGCCTACCCAGCCAGACACCATTCGCAGTACAATGAGTCTTGCCTACGCTGACAATAGTGTGGAGCGATTTGCGACGACTCCCCGGACTGCACATGGCGATGCGCAGAGCGGTTCACACATGCCGCGCAATCCCAACATGTCCCCGGCTGAGAGCCCAACTCCGAAGACTGTCGCATTCGAATTGCTTGTTCCAAACACACCGCAATATCGAGCGCGTCTTCCTATGCGAGTGGGCATCTATCCACACGACACCACAGACTCCATAATAACGACAGTTAAGAACTTCTATGGGCTTTACAATGGAGGCATCAGCTTCGAAGATGAGCAGGGCAACACTCTCATAGCAAGATACGAGAATTTCAGAGACAAAATGAATGTCTATGTTCGTGTCATCGAAGAGGCACCTCATGCCTCTGCTGCCTATGGGCCGCCATCATATCATTCTGTCTCGCCAGCTCCTGGTCAGCAAAGCTACTACAATGGCGACAACCACCAAATGCCTCCTCCACACCCGGCCCAGGCCCTGACCTATGGTCAAGCTGTTTCTCGACCAGCATCCAGAGCATCACGTAAACGAAGCCCCTCTCCCAATTCAGGTCGAGGCCGTCGCAGTGCTTCTGCAAGTGCCAATCCTGCCAACAAAAAGGCGAGGTCTGCGTCAGGCTACAAAAGCCGTGGTTCAAGCACGCATGGTGGCCTTCCGGATATCTATAGTGATGGACTCAACGGCTATAGTAGCGGCGATGGCGCTCCAGGTTCAGTATCTAGCAAGACTAAGAGCGAGCATCTTGGTAACACGGAGATCAGCCTCGATAATATCGTCGAAGGCGGTCGACGTAAACGCGCGAAGTTCGAGAGCTCTGTAAGCCACTCCTACCTATACGCAATGGATATCGGCTGTCGGGCATTATCTAACGCATTTTATTTTCTAGGAACTTCCTTTATTTGCGCCACCTCAGATGCCTGCAGCTACCTCAAACTCGTCAGTATCGCCTGCGAGACGCATCGAAAACCAAAGGGCCTCATTGCCATTTACACATCCTGGACAGCATGCATTTGCCCATCCACAAGTGTTACAATCGCCCCAAAGCTACAATAATGGATTCGCACAGTCGGGAATCTATACGACGCCAAATAATGATGGGCGACGAACTCGAGGCGGCCCAACATATCCTACCTCAAGAGGGTCTATCAGCGTTACACCCAATGGCAACAGCTCTGGTATACTCCCTACACCGGATCCCACTGTCGGCAGCTGCATGTCGGAAGAGGATAAAGACGTGGCACTGCAACTCATGAGACTTGGAGAACCGTCCAACTCTCGTGGCCGCACTTCAACCTCTACTCTAGACGACACTTTCAGCGGACGTGCGGATGCTGCTTCTTCAACAGGAGCCACTAGTGATGCCGAGAGTGAAAGTGAGGATGAGCTACCACCTGCTCGTCGGCAGAAGCTTGAATATAGCCCCATTTTGCCGCCTGGAGCTATAAGGCGATTTGGCAAGCGTTTGGAAGACAATCTGCCAAGCCAAGATAGTACGGAGATGAGCGGAGAGGAAGCTGAATATGAGGATGGGCGTGATGCAACCTTCAAGCCAGAAGTTTACGATGACGCTGTACATAACTTCACCTTTGCAGCCGGTGAGAAGTCGCGAAGCCGGACACAAAGCACTGCCAAGCCGCGTAACAAGGCTACAAAGCCAATTAAGCCAGCAAAAGTCCAAAGAGCTGCGAATGGTGCAAAGAGCAAGAGCAAATTGGGCTCGGTCGCGGGACGACAGCCAATTTCTCCAACCTCGATGTCGAACCATTCCCGCAAAGCCTCCGTCACTTCGGCGATCAACTTTCAGCATCAGCTTGGCGAAGATGAAGAGGACTTGTCCTCCAAGCCTCGCTGTCAGCGATGCCGTAAGAGTAAAAAAGGCTGTGACCGTCAACGGCCATGCCAGCGATGCAAGGATGCAGGCTTGAGTGCTGATCAGTGCGTGAGCGAGGATGAAGGAAATGGCCGCAAGGGCAGATATGGACGCCATATGGGTGTCAAAGTCAAGAAAGATGAATCGGCATTGACAAATGGGTTTAATCCACCTGAGATGATGATGGCGACCGCCGGCAGCCCTGATAAGAACAAAAAGAGAAAGAGGTAGAACACTTTTCGGTCGTGAGAGGCAATCCTCAATCGGTATCTCCAATTTTTTTTATTGCCAATGCAAAACAGCTTCGTCGTCTGTTCGACGCTGCACACTTTCGGACCGGTTTTGAAAGTCGGTGCTCTGCGGAACTCGTCAGAGTCAGGCTGAACACCAGCCTCATGTTCGGATTACCGACAATTATACGACCAACCTTTTTCAATAAGCTATTGTCTACGCAAAAATATTGCTTTATTATCGCTTTTTCTTTCTCGTGGGCTGTGTTGTGCTGGGATTGGCGTTGGGATACTGATCGAAATGACGGCACTCTGTCGCTGCATGGCAGCCATTAACACTCCTTAGAACTCAATGAATTGATGGGAGATGAGTTTTCTTGGGCCTGCTTCTTTTTATTTTTCATATATCCTTTACGAGTGAGGCTTACTTGGCGCGAGATATCTCTGTTCGCTCCGAGTTCTTAGGTATGGTGGATAATCGGCGGAGGATCACAGATCCGGAGGGGGGAAAAGGGGAGGGGGGGGGGGTGGTGCAAATGATTCCGGGTTCTTGTTTTTGTTATTGATGCGGGTGCGCAAGTACAATTTCAAAACCAAGTGTTTCCATAGTCAATCAAAGCATAATTATCTGGAAAGGGGAAATTGATAGTCACGTGATGCTCGACAATTTCGACAAATATCATCGATTGAAATGGCTAAAGGCTTCGCGATAATAGTAGAACTGCTTGCTCCTCATGATCCATCTAGAATCATGCCCGAAGCCCACTATAAGACACGAGACCAGCACACTGCTTTCATCGACGACATTCATCAACCATACGAAGCGATGATGAATTCTGTGCGCAAAGCAATAGGGCTTCTAACACGACCTTTTTGAATCAGATGCCAACTGATCATTTTTAGCCGATGAACGACTTCCAAGTGCGAGATTGCGCATTTTCCCCTCTCTGATGTCTCATCTCTCAATTCTGATGGCGCCACGGCCATTTACCCCGCGATTGCCAACGCATGTCGTTGGGATTACCTGTTTCGGCCAAGCATCATATCATCCGACGCTAACCTTATTACGCACTAGCGCACATACCCCTGTTCAAAAAGTTCACGCTCAATCGTACCCCACCGAGCTCCAGCAGTCATCGCGAATTTCAGTATCCAACCGTCAACTTTCCATTCGCCCCCCAATAATGGCGTAAAACGACATCTTTCTCTACAAACCACAACATTGAACTACAGTATAGACGGATAGATACAGAAAATGCCACCAAGAGCCGCACCCACAACCCGCGGCCGCGGACGCGGCAGAGGCAGAGGCGCCGCCGCCGCCAGCACCCGTGCAGCAGCAGCAGCAGCAGCAGCATCCCCCAGCACAGACGACGCGCAAGCCCCCGCCGCACCACACGACGACATCGAAATGGCATCGCCGAACACCTCGCCCGCGAGTCCACCTACCGAAACTCCGGCCTCGACGCCGGCGACGGCCCCGAGGGCACCGGTGGCTCAGATGGGCGGCGGCGCGACTCCCACGGCGGGCAGACCGGCTGTGCAGCGTCTCGAGTCGCTGTCTTCGACAAGGGGAAGAGGCGCGAGTGTGAGGGGTGCGGCGGCGCCGAGGGCGAGGAGTACGTTTAAGCCGAGAGCGGTGAGGAGGACGGCGGAGGAGAGGGAGGCGGCGGCGAGGGAGGAGGAGTTGAGGTTGCGGGCTAGTGAGCGTGCGGAGGGCGCCGATAGGGGGAGAGGTAGAGGTAGGGGGAGGGGCAGGGGAGGCAGAGGGAGAGGCGATGCGATGGGGAGGGGAGGATTGGATAGGAATGCGGTGTTGGCTGTGGCTAGTGGGCCGTTTTCACAGGCGCCGCAAGTCGGAGGTATGTTCTCCTCGTTTCGCGAGTTATTTGATGGACTTTGCTGATGGACTCCTTAGATAAACGGGGTGGCGGTGGAATGTTCGCGCCTGGTTCAGGTGCACGATCTTCCGGTGGTGGTGGTGGTGGTGTCGGTCTAGCCAGATCCTCAGGAGGTGGAAGCAAAGTTAAATCAGAAGGCGGGATGTCACATTACACGCGCGGGGATGGCGGGGGCGTCGACCAATATCGCGAGCCTGTATATCCTGAAGAGATGGAAGATGGCGACGAAGTGGCACCTCGGATGGATATCGAACAGATCAACCTGGTCAGCGACGACGAAGACGGTGTGGTCATCACCGGTTCAAGGGTGGCCAGGAACAAAGGAAAAGGTCGGGCTACGGCCGGCCATATGATGAAGCCCATTCGGTTGACGAGACATGAGCATAAGGAGAGAGTTGTGCTGGTCAATACCGACTCCTCAGCCGATGCGCCAAAGGTCGAGGAGGTCGAGGATATCGCAAAGGAAGAGGAAGATGAGGACGAAGGCCTCTTCGTCTCACAGGACGGAACGGTAATTAAACCCGAACCTCCTGTCGATATGATGGATGTCGACGTCGTCCCTGCCGCGCTGCGCCGGGGGAGCGTCGACCTCGACGCGATCCCTCGACCTCTCACCGCAGCCCAAGTCGTAGCCGAGAAAGAGAAGCGAGCAAAACGCAAGTCCCTCGCCGCCAAGAACAAAAAGCCAGTCCTACAGACCGAAGAGGACAAAGCCGAGTACGCGCGTCACCTCGAGGACATCGAGATCCTCTCCCGAGAGCTCGGTGGACTGCGTACGGAGACCGCAGACGGCGACGGGGACGGCGACGTGGAGATGGGCGAGGACGGGCAGCCGATCGTCAAGGAGAAGGTGGATGCCAAGGAAGGACGTCTATACCTCTTCCAGTTCCCGCCCATCCTGCCAAAACTGAGAAACCTCGAGAAGCCCGTGAAACCGGACCCGGGCGCGCCTGACGCGGACACTGAGCTCAGCGACATCCCAGCCGCAGGCACGCCGGTGGACCTGACGGGTACGCCTGACATCAAGGCCGAGCCCGCAGCGGGCGCGGAGATCGAAGTCGTCGGTGCGGGTTCCGGGGCCGAGGCAGCAAACGACGTCCTTGTGCAGGAACCGGGGCTGATTGGGAAGCTGGTGGTGAGGAAGTCGGGGAAGGTGGAGCTGAGCTGGGGCGGTACGAGTTTGGCGCTGAATAAGGGCTCGGAGTTTGATTTCCTGACGACGGGGCTGGTGGTGCAGGGGCTGGAGAAGGGGGGGAAGGCGGGGAGGGAGGTGACGAAGGAGGAGGAGGGGAGGATGGCCGGGACGGGGATGGGGAGGATTATGGGGAAGTTTGTTGCGACGCCGGATTGGGAGAGGTTGTTTAGGTGAGAGGTGGGCGCCGAGGAGCGGAAGGGGAGTGTGGGAGGAATGGGGGAGATGAGGAAAAATGGATAGATGTGGAGATGGAGTTGGATTAATATGGTGGCGATGATGGGAGTAATGATGGATCTGCATAGATACGGCGTTTACCTTGGAAGGATCTGTTGGCAGCGAAGCAGCATACTGTACAAAAAGTATAGACGGTGGATCAACTAGAAAGCAGCTGCAATTCGCAGTTTGCACTAATGAATCTTTAGAAACATTGTCTTCAGGACTCCAAGTTCTCTATTAGATGCCTTGTGACTCCATATGTTCTCAGATCTAGCAGACATTGGCTCTATATCGAGAAATCGTGCTGTTCCGCTGTATATGGAGCGGCCATGCTATCTAGACGTGGCCATGTGGATATTTCCCGGCTTCCATTGGCTCACCGTCTGAACTCCCCATCAGCTCGTTTCGAGGGCTGGGAAGCGCGAGCTGTTGAGAAGACCGCGGCTTTCAGAATAATCTTGGTTGCGACTCGGCTACGGGATGCTCCTCAGCCATTAATCGACCTCGAGCACCCATAACACAGAATCCCCAGCTGCCTCTCTCCCTCCTCCTTCCTCGTCCTCGCCACCGAACTCTGATCCCCGCCCCATCCATAAATCCCATCCGTCCCCTCTGCGACCGGGATACCGCACAAGGCACACGCCGTCCCATCCTCGACCTCCGGCGCCTTCAGCTTACTCCCCGTCCTGACCACATTCGCCACAATGCTCGGATAATTCTCCTCCACGCTCTCGAAATACTGCGTCATGAGCGCATCGATCGTCGTCCCCTTGCTGCTCGCCGACACCTTCGCCGCCTCCTGCGCCACCAACTCCTGCAAGCCCGCGAGGCTGGCAAATACCACCAGCTCCTTCTTCAGCAGGTCGCGCAGCGGATAGTAGAAGTTGGGACCGAAGGGCGAGGCGCCGTCGGAGACTTGCCAGGGGAGGGAGAAGCCGCGGCCCTTGGCTGTCTCCGTGAGCGTCTTCTCGGCGAGCCGCGTGGTTGAGTCGCCGAAGAGGATGGATGTGCAGGCGTGCGCTGTGGCTTGGGAGACGAGGAGGCGCGAGAGCAGGGTTGAGGCGATGTCGGCGCGGGAGGTTGCGGTGGAGATGGATGCGAGTAGATATTGTAGGCGCTCTTTGCGTGGTAAGTCTTTGTCGACGGAGAAGCCTAGGGAGGACCAGTCGATCGTCGGGAGCTCGAGTGCGTCTTGGAGGCTGACTTTGACGTATGTGTGTCTCGGAAATCTGGCCTGGACGGCCTCCCATAAGGCGTTGTTCCTTTCGGATGCTGCCCCATCTTCGAACTCGAGATCTACATGTGCGACGATGAGGTCGTAGGATGTGCGGCCCATGCGCTCCTGTTGCTTGCGCAGTTGTTCATCGAGGATGTAGAGGAGGGATGTGGATGACGGCCCGAGCGAGAGGGGGAGGAGATATTTCTTGGTCTCGGATCGTGGCCCGCGCTCTTTGTAAGTTTCGATGCGCTTGATCGCTTTGGTGTTCACGTAGTATGTGAAGCATTGCCTAGGGAGTCAGCGAGGCTGCGTGGAAGGTGGGGGAGAGACTCACTGGCAGACTGGCTCGGCGCGGATGTTTAGAGCGGCCTCTTCTTTGCTGCAGCGTTTACAGATAATAGGCTTCTCTCCATTTGAGGCTTCTGGACTTTGCGCTTGAGCTGCCATGGTCAATGTGAGAATTCGTGTATCTTACTAAATCAGAGACGCTGCTTTGCTTCGCCTTTGGCGTTCGTCAAGGCTGAAAGATTTGTTGTCAGCCTTGGGCTGTTGAACAGGGACTGGTCGGGACGGAGACAGTTTGTTCCGGACCTAGGGGGCTCGAGCCGCGTACAGCTACTTGTTCGTTCCAGTCCGCGATTATCATCAACGGCTTTGGTATCTTTTGAACACCAATGCACAGTACAGCTTTCGAGTCCATTCTGTGCCCGAAGCAGAATACTCCTGCATGAGCTTCCAAATACCACTTGGTACCACAGCTTCAAAACAGCTTGAAGGGTTGCGGAGCGGATACGACGGAAGTAGCTCGTAAGGCTACGCTCACAGCACAGGCACAGACACGATGAGGAGTTGGCAATATGGACTCCTGTTCCTTGGGCTGCTGCTGGCCAGCGTCAACGCCGGCGAAGTTTTACTAGTTAGTTCTCACTACGAGGCAGAGTACTGGATGACTGACGTAATCAACCTGCAGAACCAAAATGACGATAACAGACAAAGATGCGCTGGCATGTACGGCAGGAAATCCTGGGGCGGGAACGTGGATCCCTTCATCCTTGTGAAGTTAATGAAGCCAGTCGATCCGAAGGAGGCGACGGTCAGCCTACTGATCTTTGAATGGAATGACGAGGAGCTTATTGGCCGTTATCCTGAGCCGGGTGCAGCTATGGTGCGTAAATCCATTGTCTGACGTCTGATGTCCTGTTGCTAATATGAGTTATAGAAAGAACTAATCTGTGACGACGAGACTGTCCAGAATCAACTCTGCAACAGCACCGAAATTGGCCAATTCATCCTCGCGCCCAATGCGACTGAAGCTGCTATCTCTGAGATCAAGACCACCGCGATAGACCTGAACAATGCGCCAGCAACAAACTACCTCATCAAAAAGACTGGTTACTACTGTGTTGCCACATATGCTCCTGAGGGCGTGGAGTATCAGGCTGTTGTGGAATTCAGGAATGCCTATGGAGAATTGGGTGGTGCCCAGATTGCCAAGCTTCCATTTTATGGAGGCTTGACCATTGCGTATGCTGTCCTTGCAGTATTCTGGGGATTCTTCTATGCGCAGCATAGGCACGATATTTTGGCTGTGCAGAATTACATCACTGCTATCGTTATATTCTTGATCGTGGAAATGCTGATGACATGGCTCTTCTATGGTATGGGCAATCCCAAAACCGTCTAAGGCAATGGCTGATTAGAAACAGATTATCAAAACCGCAACGGAGGCAATGTTGGATCGAAAGTTCTGATGATCGTTGTTGCAGTCCTAAACGCCGGTCGCAATTCCTTCTCATTCTTCCTCCTCCTAATCGTCTGCATGGGCTACGGCGTCGTCAAGCCCAGCCTTGGTAAAACTATGGTCTACGTCCGCTGGCTCGCTTTCGCCCATTTCGTATTCGGTCTCATCTACGCCATCGCCAGCTTAACCATCACGCCCGACAACGCCGGCCCTCTCGTGCTCTTCGTCATCCTGCCGCTTGCAGGCACCCTCACAGCCTTCTATGTCTGGACGCTGAACTCCCTGCAATTCACAATCAAAGACCTCACTGAGCGCAAGCAGACTGTCAAGGCGAGCATGTACCGCAAGCTATGGTACTGCATTCTGCTAAGCATCGTTGTGATCTTCGGTTTCTTTTTCTTTAACAGCTTTACCTTTGCCGGCGTTAGAGATCCAAATTTCGTGCCAAACCATTGGAAGACGAGATGGTTCATTCTGGACGGCTGGTTGAATATCGTGTATTTCGCCGATGTGGCGTTTATCTGCTACATGTGGCTCCCAACAGCGAATAACCGAAGATTCGCGATGAGCGACGAGGTGAGACCGAACCCCATCCACTCTCTCTAACCCGCCCTTTTCCATCCAGGGACATAACTGACATCAGAAATAGATCGCACAAGATGATGAGGGCTTTGAGATTGCCGACTTCGGCGCCGATGATTCTGGCGACGAAGAGGAAGCACGTGATCGCAACGGCACCGACGGTCCACGGTACGACCCTACGCCTAAACCGACAGCCAAGCCCCAGGCGCCGAAAGACGCGCCGACTGCGAGTCGGCAGAGCTTGGATGCGGAGACAATATTCGCGGTGGGCGATGATGGGGCGGGATGGAGCGATGATGAGGGGGATGAGGATGATAAGAGGAAATTGGTTGGGAAGAGCGTGAAGGACGCATAGGTTTTGGAGTGAGTGTGCTGAGGGGGTGGTTGGCATGTATTGTATTATGCACTTTCCTTTAGCTGAAACGGCTTTAGATATGCGAGGGGCATGGCATTTGGTATGTTGCCAAAGTAGAGCCGGCATTGATGGGATTGGTAGGATCAGCGATGAAGCGAATGAAAAATTAATTGTGTCTCAAGCATCACAGCGTACAGAAAGTCACATATAATATGCAAGCATCATGTATATGGAGTAGCATCATTCATTCTCGAAACTTTCTCTATCCATCTCATCCCATCCTGATGGCCGAAAGCCACATTTTCAAAAGATTCCATGTACAGAGAACAGAAGCACAATCTTGTGTATTCTCAGTCCGAATCATCCACTCATTCTGCCACAAATCTCATCCATACCCATCCTGCTCAGCATATCCACATCGCCGCCTTCAAATCTGCAGTCTTTTATGTCATTCCCCCTCATAATAGTCATATGCCGTGTGCTGAAAAATGTCAAAGCCTCTTGAGAAACAACATCTTTGCTTTCAGATATTGTCGTTGGTAGAGAACTCCGAAACTCCGCGCTGTCCAATAACATTAGGACGAAGATGCAATAGGGTATATTTGTTGTAACGATCGTAAATGCAAAACGCTCGCAATGCTGTATTCGAAAAAGGAAAAACTGAGAGCAGATTTAATGTGTGCTGGGGAAAATAGGTCTGTAAAAGTCCACTCGGTGTTGCTGGGAACTAGACCGTGAAGATCGACTGTGGAGTCGAAGACACAAAAACATCACGAGGTTCTTCCGAAGAAGACAAAGAAGAGGAGCCGATCAAGCGTCATGCTCATACTCATCAGTGGCCGTAAACAGCTCCATCACCTCCTCGTCAACCGGGAACAGCGGATCCATGATGTCGTCCACGCCCTCTTCGCCTCTCCAGACAGACTCAACCTCCTCTTCCACCGCAATGTCGTTTGGGCGGGCGACATCCGCGGCAGCGTCCCTCTGTGCGAGCTCACGGATAATGCCTTGGCGCAGGCGCAATTCCAAATTTCCCCTCGACTCCTCCTCTGGCTCAGCGACAGTCGATGGTGGAATGGTTGGAGCTGAGGCGGCACCAGCAGCGCGGCGAGCAGCCTCCTCTGGAGTGATGATCTCGTAGTTCAACCTCATGTTTGATCTTGGCATTGTGAGGCCAGAGACGACTACTGAACGTGGCGCATCTGGCGGAGATGGAACAACTGGTGCGGCATGTGTCTGGACAGATGGAGGCTTGGCGATGACTGGTGTTGGAACCACTGGAGTTGGGGTGGATATAGCAGCCGAAGCTTGTTGATGGCGACAAAGGATGATGATGGTGTCGCGACGCGTGCTGCAGAAGGTGATGGAACAGGTGTTTGTATTCCAAAAGAACCATTGCCAGCTTGCTGTACATTGGCGTTGGATGGAGGCGGCATGGCCTGAACCGGAGCCTGATATTGACCATTGCTAGCGTGATATGCCTCTGAATGTGCCTTAGAGGCTATGGCCCGAACCGGAAATGGAATAGGAGAATGAGGTCGGCCATTGCCAAAGGCCATTGGAACAGGAGCTTGACTATATGGACTCTGATAGACTTGTCCATTTGGCTCATTGACTGCCACCGCATTGCTGGTAACCGCAGTTGATACGTTCTTTGGAGACTTCTTTGGAGTCGCACGACGGCGCGGAGGTGATGGCTTGGAACTATTGCCATTTCCCTGGCCAGCTGGTGAAGTGCTGCCCTGAGCATTCGGCCCAAGTGAGATCTGGCCAGCAGCATTCGGCATCTGAATCTTCGGCTGTGGCTGAGAAATTGGGATGCCATAGGCATTGACCCATTGACCATTCACAAGGTGATTCTGTGCGACATAGCCGATGTTGTTCTGGACTGGAGTCGCAGGCACATTCGTCTGCATTTGCTGCTGGAACCCATTGCGGGCCTGCTGCTGGGCGTTGAGATAGTCCTGAATCACATGCGGTGGCAGAACGGTCTGGTTGATATATGGGCGTGGAGTGGCAGCATTCTGAATAGGTGCGTTTTGGCCATTTCCATTCGAGGGCTGCATCGCAGGCAGATTCTGCAGTCCCTGGGACAAGTTTCCCAAACCAGGACCTCCGAGCAACAACGGTGGGCCCTTTACACAGTGGTCAGCCAACTTCATTGGCTCCTGACCATTGGCACGAAGCTCTCCCTGCTTCTGTCTCCACGCAGCGGACTTGGCACGCTCCTGAACAACTTTCATCTCATGCGTCAAGTCTGGCATGTTGAACACAGCTGGGGCCATAACAGCATTGGCATTGATGTTCTGTTGACGTGGTTGCTGCTTCTTCATTCCGGAGCCGCCGATATTTCCCTGATTGTTGCAGTTCGTAGGGATATTTGCCACTTGAACTTGACCTTGCTGCTGACCCTGAGCATTCTGAAAGGTAACAGTCATGAGCTGACCATTCACCATGATCTGCTGCTGATAGGGAACATTCATGTTCGGCCCCATCTGTTGACCCAGCATGGCTTGGAAAACTTGACTGAGGTTTGGCTGCGCATTCTGCTGAACCTGCTGCTGTTGGAAAAATTGGCCATTCTGAAGATCCATCGGAACATTGTGAGCCGGAGATTGATGGATGGCTCCATGAATGCCAAAGATATGCGAATTATTCTGCATATTCTGCATCATTATTGGTTGAGGCTGGAATCCTTGAGCAGCAGGATATTGAGCGCCATTCTGCATCTGACCATTTGGCGGAATCTGCTGAAACGGCTGGAATAATACCTGAAGCCCATTTTGCTGAGCGAAAGTCTGCTGTGGAGCCATGCCAAAGTTCTGGTTTTGCTGAGGCTGATAGGCCATCTGTGGAGTGGACTGCACCGAATGCTGTTGTTGACCATTCTGAGCCGTCATTGGCATACCGATCTGAGCAATCTCAAGTACTGGACTAACAAAAAGAGAAGACTCGGCTGGTGAAGATGGGCCCTCAAGTTGATGACTAGTAGGGGGCGTATCAAGGTCGATAGGCTGCTGTGAGGAGCTGCCAGATGTGGAACCAGCCGAAGATGATCCAAAATGAGCTTTCGAACCATTGGCTTTAGACTCAGTCTGAAATTGTTGAACCGGATGAGCCTGCTGAACCTGCGGAGATGGCTGAACACGCTGAAGCTGGGTAGCGTTCTGAACTTGCTGGAAGTTTTGCATTGGCTGAGGCTGCTGAACTTGATGAATATTCTGCCTCTGCTGGCCGCTCTGAACTTGCGCAGGCTGATTCTCAACAGGAGCGACGCCATTGCGGCCATGATAGTGCTGCTCAGCAAGGAGCATAAGCCCCAACTGCTCTGCAGATAATTGACTCATGTAGTTCTCCTGCCTATCCTCAGGCCATGACAGGAATTCTCTGATGTTGCTCAAATGCTCTTCCGTAATCGGGAAGTTCAGATTGACCATGTATTGCAGTTGCTCTTGGCCAGCAGCAACCTGCTCAAATGTGAAAATAGCCTGAGCAACGGCCATGACGCGAGATTCGATGACCTGCTGAGGCTGAGGCTGTGGATTCTTTGGCTTGCGCGTACGCTTCTTCTTTGGCGGAGACTGGCTGTCAGAGCTGGACTGGCTCTCAGGAGGTGTGATGGGCTGGAAACCATGTTAGCAAACGAATGAACCGACGAAAGGGCAAGAAATCATTAGTTCGAGCTGTCAGGAAGGTGTGGTAGAGAGATCATATACAGGAGAAAAGCTGTACTCGATCTCACTTGATATCACACGACAGGCCGTGTAGGTCAGAAAATAAATTGACATACCTGATCAGTAGATCGACGGCGCTTATGACCGTTGGATGTCGATGCCGATGCATTGGATGGAGGAGCCATTGGTACAGTTGGTGCACGCTGGCCTGCCGTGTATTGCTCGAGGTTAAGACCCATTGCACCACCGAGGCCGTTGACGTCGTGATCTGGGTCACGATAGTAGGTCGGAGGATTGGCGGCGACCTGTGGAGCTCTTAAGGCAGGGTCAATGAGCTCTTCGCCTTGGGTTTGATAAGAAGCAGCAGCATAGGCAGCTGTGTTAGGATTGAAGGGTGGATATTGAGGTGAGTGACCGTTGCCGGCCGGATATTGGTAATTGAAGTTCATCTTGCCAGAACAAAATGAGAAGCCGAATACAAAAGTAGAATATCAAAAGGATCTTGAAAAAAGAAGCTTGCAATGATACAAGTATGAATGGGCAAAGTGTTATATCAGAGTTATCATTGATCGTTGTGACGTTGGATGCAAAAAAGTTGTGGAAGAAAGTGAGATCGAGGGGTCAGATCGAGGGGTTAATGGTTGTGCGCCTACGCGTCTGCCAATTCACCACCTCAAAGTAGGGCAAAGCTTGGGCCCCAAGCTCAAGAGTTGCAACTGGCAATACTTCCAGATACGGAACAAATAATTCGAGCAAGGAAATACTTCCTTTCTGGCCAGACCAAAACCGCCGCTGGCTGATCACAGACAATTGCCCCACAACCAATGTCCCACAGCCAGGAGTAGGAATTAGATCTTCCAACCAACAACTTGATAAGTTCGAAGATATGGCTCACAAAATCAAGTCAATGAATAGAAGCTACTCAACCTGTGTGCAATTGTATCACTCTTCCATATAATGAAGACATTATTCACAATGATGAGCACTTGCACAGATATGTATGACCATAGCCAGTTCCTCACTTGAGATCTCAACATAACCAAATCCCCGGGTGGCATAAATGATTTGCAGAAAATGGGCTGGCATGCGGCACCTCCATTAAGAATGATGCTATCTGTCAGTTATTCCAATTCCTTCTTGTCTTTTCCTTTCCAACCAGCGAGCGTGCCGTCGGACACAGCCAGATATCAGGCCCCTTATCAGCATCATCTGCCCGATGGGCCTCGACGATGGTCTCAATCTCCTTGGCTACTGTCCTGTTGCTGCTGATGGTTGTCCTTCCAGTAGACCAGCCGTACAAAAAGACGGATTGATTGATGATAGACAACGCTTTTGCGACTTCCACAGCCAATGGGCCTATTCGGCATTCCATATCTGGAATAGTGACTTCGACCACGTGTATCGGCAGTTTCAACTCAGTTGGAATCTTGTGAGTTGACAGCTCTTGCAGCCCAGCAACGCGCTGTTCACTCGTCAATTCATCTGTTCCATCCCTGTCCATGAGAAAATCTCTCCTTTTCTTCTCAGAATCTGTGCCTATCAGATCCACAATCTCGTGCATTCTCTGCGCTGCCTCTCGAGTGCACACCAGCTTCCTCGATCCACAAGCAGGCCATAAGCTTTTCGGCAGTAATTGGTCATCCTTCTCCATCTCAATCTGGCGTCTGACAGCTCGATGATGCCATGCTTCAACCTCAATAGGGCTATGCGATAAATCACTGACCAGCGCTAGAAGGATAGTGCAATCGATATTGACCATCTCTGCGAAATCCGCAAATGGATTAACGGCTATTTGATCCAACACCTTTGATAATGGAGGTACAGGTCGAATATCCTCAGCTCGCTGCACCGTAATACCCATTCCTTCAATCTGCTCGATGATCGCCTCCACCTCTCTCACACAACCCCTATTAATCTTAGGCAGCACAATCCTGATCTTCGGATGCCGATACCGCACCCTCGTCGCCATTGAAGCCTTGAGCAATCCCTCTGCCTGTTTCAGCAGACCCTCTGGCTCGTCGTCATCCTCAATTTGGGGTCCATCACTGTCATACTCCTCATCGGATGAATCGCCGACCCATCCCGCCTTGGCGATATCGAAAAGCATCCGTTTCTCAGTCAACGTCGACACTTTCACCCACTCTAACCCATCTTGAGCCACAATATCTACTAATACATTCGATCGTTTAGTCGTCCCTGCGTTATTCTTGACTTCATGCCCATCCGCGTCACCTGATTTCCCCGGTGGAGGCCAGTGAAAACGTTTCTCCAAGGCGATAACTCCTACACATCCTTTTGTTGCATTCCATACAGCGGCATAAAAAGGGAAGTTGCTAGACCTCAATGTATGCGCCGCCTTGGGCGCTGTAGGGTCAGCGTTTGAGAGCTATGCCATGAGTTAGAATCACTGTGTTTTCACAATAACATCGCAGGAGCAGATTGTAACCTTTTCTAGTAGTTTACTCTCCGCCTTTACACTATTCTTAAAGTGCCTCAGCTCTACGTCTTCTTTTTTCTCCTCCACAAGGTACTGCTGGAGCTGCTCCAGCTCATCGAGGAGCACACGGCATCGTTGGAGCAGATCCTGGACCTTCTCTGCGTCTCCTCCGAGATTTAAGGAAGATAATTTGGAAGAGACTTCAAGAAATTCATGTTGATGAGAGAGATCTTCGCTCATGATCTTAAAAAAAATCCTGTAATATATATACAGAGGAGAGAGCTGAGGATTGACGTTGACATCGATGCGTTACCCCACTAGTGCGTCCGCAGAGCCGCACCTTATTTGCCCTCCTATGTCGCGCTTAGGGCGCTTGGAAAGCAAACCCATAATCTCCCTATATTGTTATCAAATTTTAAAGATGTAACATGGGATTCAAGCTCAGTCCTCAAAGAGAGGCGTCTGGTAATAATATACCCTATATTTAGCTGTATGAAAGCTGGTTGTCGACCTTTGATCCTGAACACGTGTCTGCAGCGCGCTTATTGCCCCGCCATGCCCTATTACAACCATAAGCGACAAAGTATCTACCAACCCTTAAAGCTTTCGGATTTGCTTATAAATCACATACAATTTCATAATCCAAAGGAGTAGAATTCTAGTTAACAAAATCCTCTCAAAATCTCTCAATTCTGTCTCGTATTGCGCAAACAGTAAAATCTACAATCCTGTGGTGGCATTTCAGGGAGGCCCCACTACCCGGCGACTACCGCACCTCTTGATCTCGTCGCTTTCGTGGGGTCAAGCTTCCATCCATCAATCAGGCCTCCCCGCAACATCCACTTCCCCAGCTTCTGCACTGCAAGACATCCCATTCTCTTGATCACCACCTGCGCACTTGTCGCATACGATTCCCAGCGACCGCGACAATGCCCTACCTCGTCACAGCCCAAGAATGGCTGAGCCAATCCGCGCTCCTCCTGCAAGCGCGTCCCACAACTGTACCTCCCCTCTTTTCTCTCTTCTTCTCCTTCTCTCCCCTCTGTCCCCTCCCCTTCATGCGCATCCCCACTAACACACCCACAGACCCGCATAACCACCAAATACACCCTCAAGCCCCCCAAACCCTCCACCTCCACCACCTCTCCCGCGCCCACGCCCAAAGCCCGCCTCACCCTCAAAACCTACGACCCCGCGTCCGGTGCAACACTCAAATACCAGACCGACAAAGCCGCCGAGGTGGGCCGCCTGGTGCTCAGTCTGTCGCGGCTGGGGCGCGAGATGGCTGGGCTGCCGGAGCTGAAGGAGGATGTGAGCATGAAGGAGGTGGAGGAGGCGCCTGCGCCGGAGCGCGTTGCGGCGCCAGTTGAGAAGGCGCCGGCGCAGCAGGCGGGCAAGAAGGGGAAGAAGAAGGGGCGGAAGTGAGGAAGTGATTGGGAGAGGGGAGAAGAGGGATAGGTGGCTGGGAAGGGGGATGGGAAAGGGGGATGGAGAAAGCGAGGAGGGGAGAGCGAGCGGGGGAGCGAGGGCATTGAATGGCGTTTTGGGTTGCATTCTACATGAGCGACGAATTCGAGAACGGTTGCACGGAGAAGAATTTGGACAGTAGCAACTGCTTGCTATACGTCGGGTATCGTATCAATTGCCTGGACCAATGCATAATGCATAACTCTCACAACATGACCTTCTAGTTCCAAGAGTTGTTCCAAGTGCTCTTCATCCTCCAGCCTATCGTTCACGATGATGCGTAACTTCACGAGTGCAGTTTGTTTGCGCAATAGAAACGGCGGTAATTGACATCGAGATTAGTGGCATCGTGTTACTGAGTCGCCCTTACTTAGGCTCACACGAAAGCCTGCTTGGAAAAGAGAGACCAATGCAACATCAGGGCCCGCAATGAACAGTAAGAGCAGTTAAAGTAATTTTGATAATATTTAATTCATCTTGTCTGATCCTAATCCTATCCCATGTTCATCTCATCTTTACACCATAATCCATCCTTCCATCGTTTCCAACCCCATCATGCAAAGCACTATATAAATAACTCCCCAACTCCATCGATGAGAGGAATCGATCCCAATTAACAGCCCTTCAGCAAGCCTGGCCGGCATTCTATGCAAGGTGCAAGAAAGAGAAATATAAAAGCAATACCACTACACCGCCTTCCAAATATACAATCCGCACCACAGCTCGACTCGTTCAATAGAGGACAAACGCCGACGCAAAATTACAGCAGACTGACTAGCAAGACACAAACAACCTTCGAGTGATGAGGCTTAGAAATCCTCATCAAAGTTGAAGTCTCCACCATTCTCGATCTTCGACTCGGCCTGTGCAGGAGTGTCCTCGTGCTTCTTGGTAGTCGATGCCATGACGCCAGCCTTCTGGTAGTCGCCAACGCGCTTCTCGAAGAAATTGGTCTTGCCAGCAAGCGAGATGTTCTCCATGAAGTCGAATGGGTTGGTGGATTTGTAGTACCTCTCGTTGCCGAGAGCAAGCAGGAGACGATCGGCGACGAACTCAATATACTGCTTCATGAGGTTTGAGTTCATGCCAAGGAGTGCGCACGGCAGAGCCTCGGTCAGGAACTCCTGCTCGATGGCGACGGCCTCGGTGATGACGTCCTGGACTGCCTGCTTGCTTGGACGATGCTTCAAGTGGGAGAAGAGGAGGCAGGCAAAGTCGGTATGAAGACCCTCGTCGCGAGAGATGAGCTCGTTGGAGAAGGTGAGGCCGGCCATGAGACCGCGCTTCTTGAGCCAGAAGATGGAGGCGAAGGAGCCGGAGAAGAAGATGCCCTCGACGGCCGCAAAGGCGACGAGGCGCTGAGCAAAGGTGGAGTTCTTGTCTTGAATCCACTTCACAGCCCAGTCGGCCTTCTTCTTAATGCAGGGAATAGTCTCGATGGCGTTGAAGAGGTATGTGCGTTGGGCTTGCTCCTTGATGTAGGTGTCGATGAGGAGGGAGTAGGTTTCGGCGTGGACGTTCTCCATCATAATCTGGAAACCATAGAAGCAGCGGGCTTCCGGAATTTGGACTTCGCCGCTGAAGCGCTCGAGGAGATTCTCATTGACAATTCCGTCGGAGGCGGCGAAGAAAGCAAGGACGTGGGAGATGAAGAAACGCTCGTCATCGTTGAGACGGTTGTTCCAATCGTGGAGATCCTTGGAGAGATCGATCTCCTCTGCCGTCCAGAAAGATGCCTCTGCCTTCTTGTACATCTGCCAGATCTATGATAATCATCAGTATTTGAACCCACTTTACGCGTGTCGCGCTAGTGTTGACGCGGCGACGCGAAGAAAAAAACGCACCTCATGATATTTGATTGGGAACAGAACGAATCTGTGTGGGTTTGCCTGGAGCAATGGCTCATCGGCTTCCTCTGGTCTAATTGTAGGTGCGATCAAGCTCATCTTGGACTCTTCGACGACTGGCTTCTTAGTTTCGATGACGGCATCAATGGGTGCCTGCGCTTCGTATGGCAGATTCTCCTTGCCAGCGCTGAAGTCGAGCTTCTTAATTGGAGAGTCGTTCATCTTGAGGCTTTCGAGGGAAGAAGCAGCCTAAGGAAGTCATCAGCAGCTGTCTTTCTGCGAGGGCAATGGGCGTGGCAATTGGCAGCGGACCTTCTTGGATGGGGTGACTTGAGCTGCCATTGCACGTGTAGGTGAGGATATAGAGTCAATCGAAGTTATGGAAGAGTATTCGTGAAGGCGGAATGGAGAGATTGAGAAGATGTGTTTGGATTTGTTGATGGTGACATGAAGAGACCGTGGTAGAGGGGAGCACCGCGTCCTTTGTAGTAGCTCGTCTACACCCTGGTCTGTTTTTCACTCATCGCGTTCCTCGCACGTGACGCGACTTTACGCGTTTTGCCCATTAAGCGGCGAGGCTGGGCTCAGTGGGCTGGGAATTCAGACCCCACCAGATATCCCTGTTTCGAGGATTAAAATTCCATCAGACCCGGCTTTTACCTATAATTCTGGTCTAGCTCAAATATTAGCTGAAATATAGTATGATCTGCGTGTTATTGTACCCCATCAGTCATCATTCATAATGCTTTGACGGTGGAATGGAGAGGCTGTTGATGATCTGATAAGATAATAGCCTACAATTTGCCCTGGAACATGTCTTCAAACCATGCCATTCATTTTTATAAAGTCCCGATTTGGAGGAATTGCCCTGTTCGATTTTGCATCTGCTGTTGCTGAGCAATGAGGCAGGCAGCGAGTGGATCATTAAGTCATATTTTTTTTCTTCTAGACTGTGTTGGCTGGTCGACCTCTCTCAAATTCTCAACGTAAGAATCATTGCATTGCATTGCATTGCATAATTAAGACGACGGAAGCGCAAGAGACCATTGATTTGCATTAAGCCCATTTCCCAAGAGGTATCTAACTGCAGATTCTTACAGGTGAATAATCATTAAAAGCATCGCTAAAACACGATGAAAGCGGAAGACCACCCAGTCTCAACATCTACCTGGTTGATCTGTTCGGTCTAGTTTTTTTCAAGCTTACTTGAGTTCCTTGCGGACTCTTGAGCTGGCAAAGATGGGAGTGGTTGGTCCTCACGGCGGTACGTTATACCAGTTTCCATGTCAGGTTGTTTGGTCTTCTTGCCAAAGCCACTGAACAACCCTCCGCCACTCTTTTGCGTTGTAGTTGAGGGCTGTGGTCCTGAAGTTGCTTGTGCAGGAGCATTTTGTCGCATTGGAGGTTGCTGAGTTGGCGCATCGGTTGTATATTCCGGAGGCGTACCGGGTTCGGCGCTCAACATGCGATCATACTCGTCGGGGTCACTGGGGTCGATCGCTGGCACAGCAGCGCCCTGAGCTTTCAGATTCGCCGCTCCCTTCTTGCGAAGATATTTCTCCAATTCAGCAGCATTCTTGGTATTCGCACGAAAAACAGCGTCGAGAATGTCACCTATGATCGGCGTGACTCCGACAATGAAATCGATGATGATGTTCAACATCATCTTAGCCTTAATATCAGTTGGCAACCCCCCTTCGACTTGCTGGCAGGTCCGAAGGACCATCATTGCCATGAAAGCATCAAGTACATCGCCAATTCTATGGCAAGTTAGCACCTTGCTTCTATAAAGACGTATACCTCAACTTACCCTGGAATTATGCCAATAACGCTACTCCAGCCAAATCTTATTCCGCAGCAACTGAACAAGCTCATATCAAGTCGATAGGCGCGACGCTTGACCTTCGTGAGGACCTTGCCATCGTGTTCAGATATTCCAGGAGGTAGTGCCTTGCGCCTTTTCTTCGTTTTCGTAGTAGAAGGTTTGCCGTTTAGTCTCGTGGCAGGGACAGTCTCAAAATAAGGATCCTGCAAACAGGTTAGTAGACTGTAAGGGATTCCTCAAGGTAGAACGTACGTCTGTTCCAAAGTTGTTCTTCAGAGATTCTCCCAGAAATCTCTTGCTGATGTATTTTGCTAGTAACGAAGCCATTTTTGCAAGATCTGACAATTATCGATGGCAACAAGGCGGGAAACGTATTGCCTTTTTATTGAGCCGCTAGCGTTGTGGCAATCGCGTTCTTTGTTGATGGACAGGTCGTTGTCTATTCCCGTGGCCGTTTCAGAAAGCGCTTCGATGTTATTTTAGGATATGAAACTCCAGAAAGACAACTGGATCTCGTCCAGTCTCAGGGTTTGTTGGAGAATTCTTGGGGTCGGAAGGGAGAGTTAAATACCCAAGTTGATCAACAGAGACGTCACAAAAGATTGAGGGTGTTCTGATCTAAGCCTGAGGAGGAGCTAGATCGTGAGAAGGGGCTTGCTCCACTTGGCAGAACAACAAAAAACAAGGTCACTCTGGCTGTGAGAAGCAGAAGGGAGAGATTTTATATTACAGTACTTACAGTATTTACAGTATTTAGAGAAGTTACTTACATCGTAATCCATAATGAAAGCGCGGGGTGAGGCTGTGCTGAGAAGTCATGAAATGTTGGGCATGTTTATCTTGGTTTGGGCCTCCTTTCCCTGCGACGATCGCTCTCGCGTTCATTTCACGCAGCGTACGCACCGTCATCGCCATCGTCAAGTGATTGACGCTAGTTCAATTAGGCACTAGCGTGGCATTTTCTGTATCCTTGAAGAGCTTAAACGAAAGCTGAGCCACAGTATTACGCACGGCCACACCGCCACACCGCCACAGCTAATGAGTAAACTGTGTGCGGATATATATTACTCCGTATGGCGAATCCCGTGCTGGGGTACTGGCGTACTACTGGCGTAGGTACATACATTAGGTACTGTTTGTTGTCCAGACCCCCAACTGTTGCCAACGTCCATATCCTATACCCTTCATACATTGCGGTATTCTCGAAAAGAAACGTCGCCACCTTCACCTCACCACCTTCACCATCATCCGACTTGTCCCATATCACAGCCCAACACTAAGTCGTTCGGTCCTGAATATCACCTTCCCAGATTCAGAGTCCTCGATCCTGGCACAACCACACGCCACAGGGCTACAGAGGCGCAAGCTCAAGTAGGAATATTGCAGGTGTCAACTTGCACAGGAGCATCGTGTCCGCAGCCAAGCTCTCAAGCTCTTTCGAGTCGTGGATATGCTAGCACAGCGCAGCCAGGATGACAGATTACAAAATGCAGCTAGAAGACTGTAAGTAGCGTCAAACACCGCAAGGCCGCGAGGCTGTGATCCGCTCGCATTTGGCTGACCGAACCACTCGTATAGGGCTCGATGATTTATGTGTGCGGTTTATTATCAACTTGCCAGAGGCGGACCTCTCCTCAGTGGAGCGAATATGTTTCCAAGTCGAGGAGGCACAATGGTTTTACGAAGACTTCATAAGGCCTCTTGACCCGTCTCTACCGTCAATGTCGCTCCGTAGTTTCTGCCTTCGCATCTTCCAGCATTGCCCACTGTTGTCGGCCTTTTCGATCGACAACCATATGCAAGCTTTTGAAGAATTTCTTCTATACAAGAATCGAGTGCCAGTACGAGGTGCGATTATGCTCAACCATGCCATGGACTCCGTGGTGCTCGTTAAGGGCTGGAAGAAGGGGGCAAATTGGAGTTTCCCTCGAGGCAAGATAAACAAAAATGAAGATGATCTCGACTGCGCAGTTCGGGAAGTGTATGAAGAGACTGGTTTCGATATCAGACTTGCTGGCCTCGTTCCTCAGCCGGACGAAGTAAAGTATATCGATATCCCCATGCGCGAGCAACATATTAGGCTCTATGTATTTAGAGATGTTCCTATGGACACTCACTTCGAGCCGAAAACACGCAAAGAAATCAGCAAGATTGAGTGGTACCGACTATCAGATCTTCCGGCTTTCAGAAAGAAAAATGGACAAGCAGGGAATGATGTTGAAGCAGCCAGAAATGCTAATAAGTTCTACATGGTGGCACCTTTTCTCGTGCCACTCAAGAAATGGGTGCAGCAGCAAAAGAAGAAGGATTCTGAACAGGCTATACTTAGTCAACACATGTTACCACAATATGTGGAGGAGGCCCAGACCGAGGAGGAAGGCTTTAGGAGCACAGCAGAGGGCGTCGATAGGCCTATGCAACGAGCTCATGTTCCATCAATTCCAGGGTTGGATACATTGGAAGGAGCTACAGCGGCGCTTCAACGGCTGTTAAAAATACAGCCTCCAACCCAAGGACTTCAAGAGGCTACTACTGCGACACAATCTCCAGTCGGGAAAAACACTGGAGATGCCCTTCTGGCCATACTCCGAGGGAAAACCCAAGCTGAGATGTACCAAACTCCGCCTAAGGTACCTCAAACCCCAATGGAACTCACTCTCAATTCAGCTCCTATTCCTCGCAATCCTCATCATCAATATACGACCAGGCCTCAGAACGTATCAGAGCCCGTTCCACAGCATTATAATGGACTGAGAAACGATTCGGAAGGAATTCGAACAGAACAGCCGCGACAAGGCTACCAATTTCCTCAACAGCCGTTTGCTCATCCTGCCTCGAACAACATGCCATTCCCGATTTCTGACCCTCAGGAAGCGGCACGCCGCCGTGTTGACTTACGCCGCGATTATACCATTTTGCATCCAGCCGCAGGCTACACTACAGCTGACAATGTTCGATTGCCAAACATGCCCTTCCAAGGGCCATCGCCGCAACAGCCTCCTCATGCAAATCAGCCTCAATTTCTTCAGCATCCTCAACCTCTTCCACCACCCGTTCAGCAAGGTGTATTTAGCGGTGGACAAGTTCATGGTCCAGTTTTACCTTCACAATTTATGCAGCAGACTGGCCCGCAGCAGATGCCTCACCCTGTGCAGCAACGTCCACAGCCGTTCCCTCAACCTTCGCAAAATTCTGGTTTCCAAAGTGTGCACGGGCCTGCGATACCTCGAGTTCACAAATATTCACCGTCACAGCTGACCAGTCATTCTCTGACCTTATTGAATGCCTTCCGGAGCCAGGACCGAGCAGTACCAGGAGTTAGTGTCTCGGGCGAGCATCCTCTGGCAAGATTTGCTCATGAACATGTTACGCCAACCATGCAAATCCAAGAGCTTTCAAGCGAGCAGTATCCACAACAACAAGCCAATCGTGCTGGAGCTCAAATTCCGCCTGCTGCCCCATCGCCTCCCGTTATACATAATGTTGCTGTTAAGCCTCCACCAACAGATGCGCATAAGTCATCACTTTTGAACCTCTTCAAATCTCCGGCAGCCGCAACTGTTTCTCTCGCCAAAGCCGTTTCGCCAGAGCCGACCACGAATGCTCCCCCAGCAGCCCCATATCCTCAACATAAGGTCTCTCCTGCGCCAAGAATGAGTTCAAGAGGGCCATTACCCGATGGTACTCTTGAGCTAAGTAAGCCGAAGATTGACGGAAGAGCCGAGCTGCAATCTCGTGCTCCGGAAGCCAACCAGCCATTCAGACCTACTGCGATTCTAACCCGCCCAGCGCAGCCAATATCAAAGCCAGCCACGACACAGACTCCACATCCAGCGGGCCGTGGTAAGGTATTGGCCTCGACAAGCACTAGCCTAAAGCGCCGCGACGTTCGTGACGTGAAGAAGCAACAGATTCCGGCTGCATCGCCACAAGTCACCAAGCCTTTCGCGCCTCAAATCCTAAAGCGTCCTGCACAGGGTCATCCAGCGATGCCAGCGGAGCTTTCAGCTGCTAGTCCTACGATGATATCTTCGCCTGTTCTGCCAACTATTCATGGTCGGGATGCGGCCCATCCGTCTCCACAGGAACATAAGCAAGCTCTGCTTTCGCTATTCAAGAAGATGCCAGAGACGGGCTCGCCTAGGGCTTTTGAGCAACCGAAGGTGGTTGTTGATAGGCAGTTCGCATTGGGTGGGGAGAATATCGCTGCACCGTTGCCACCGAGGAGGAGTAGTACTCAGACGCCGATTTCGAGCACGGATAAGGGGTTCTTATTGGGTTATTTGGATACGATTGCTAAGGGAGGATTGTAAGGGGTAGGGAACGCTTGAACAAGTGTCCTTAGCGGAGAATTGCAAAGGAAATTTTGGGGGTTATGGAGTTGATTACTGCAATTCAGCGAGCATAGATATCTACCTGAATACCAGATGTCAAACAACGTCAAAGCAATGTTAATGGTATGATACACCTGTGTCCGATATAACTGTTTTTTGTGTTGTATGATTACGTGCCGAAGCACGTAAAGCATCTTAATAAATAATTCCAGCGCACTCATTATCCCATGAATAATTAACTCCTTTCAAAATTTTGTATCTGTGAATATCCATAAATAGCTAGTGGTACATGCGGGGAGCTACCCCACAATCCGGGAACCTCCACTCTCGTCGAATTATGAACGAACCTCGCAATATATTTATCAGCAGCACGCACAGCTCCAACCCATCCCACCACACCACACCCAAACGACAATGAAGTCCTCACGCGCAACAACTCTCCTGCGCCAATCTAATCTCTCGCCCTCCCCCCCTCGGCGGCACTTCAGCGCCAGCCTTCACCTCTCCTCCCCTCCTCCGCCCCCCTCCTCCGGCTACACACGTCTCTCCCGCCGCCTAATCTCGCTCTCTGGCCCCGACAGCACACACTTCCTGCAAGGCGTGATTACCGCGGACATCGCGCCCTCCTCCGCCCCCCGCACAAGCGGCTTCTATGCCGCGTTCCTGAACGCCAAAGGCCGCGTGCTGAACGACGTCTTCGTCTACCCCGACTTACACAATCTGCTGGGGGGGAAGTACGACGGCAGCGGCGGGGAGAATTGGATTGTAGAGGTGGATGCGGGCGAGGCGGAGGCGTTGTTTCGGCACATCAAACGGCATAAGCTGCGCGCGAAGTTCGACCTGAGGTTGCTGGACGACGGGGAGATGGGGGTGTGGAGCGTGTGGCGCGGCGAGGGGGCGTGGACGGCACACTCGATACCCGGCGCGGGGCCCTCGCGCGCAGCCACGTCGATATCGCTGCTCGACCACCGCGCCCCGGGCCTGGGCCGGCGCATCCTCGTCCCGGGCTCCTCGGCACCCGATGGTGTGGAGATAGAGGGCGCGGAGCATACGACGGAGGACTCCTATACGATCCGCCGGTACCTGCGCGGCGTGCCGGAGGGCCAGAAGGAGATGGTGCGCGAGGTCGCGCTGCCGCAGGAGAGCTGCGTGGATTATATGGGCGGGATCGCGTATCGCAAGGGCTGCTATTTGGGGCAGGAGCTGACGATTAGGACGCACCATACGGGGGTGGTGAGGAAGCGGATTTTGCCGGTGATGTTGTGGGAGGGGGAGGAGGAGCCGGGGAGGGTGGAGTATAGGGAAGATACTGAGGTGGACGGGGGGAGTGTGCCTGGTGAGACGAAGATGGAGAGGGTGCAGGAGGGAGAGGGAGAGGGGGATGGGGGGAGGAGGAAGAGGGGGTTAGGGAAGTGGTTGAGGGGGATGGGGAATGTGGGGTTGGGGCTTTGTAGGTTGGAGGCTGTTGGGGAGGGGGCGAGGTGGGAGGTTAAGTGGGAGGTGGAGGGAGCGGAGAGGAAAGCGAGGGTTAAGGCGTTTGTGCCCAGCTGGCATCTAGGGAATACTGCGTAGGCAAGAGGACGGTGGATAGAAGTGGGTGTATCACATGAGCCAGCAGAGCACGTGTAGAATAGCAATGTAGGATACGTGTGTGATCTATACGAATATACTGTAAAATTTGCTCCTATCGAATGCAGTGGTATCTCCTTTCCCCAAAACGCCAACGCTGAAAGTACAAAATGTTATCTTTCTTATCCGATGCAACGAGTCACAACGGTGTCTCGGCCTCCTGCCGCCTAATCTCCTCTTCCAACCTCCTCTTCTCCGCCTCTTTCAGCCTCTCCATCGTCGTCGCAAATTCATCCTTCTCCTTCGGGACTTGTCTCGGCCGCGGCGAAAAACTGAACTTCGGGCTGCCGACTGGCTTCTCGCCCTTCAGTCCGCCTAAGTCGGGGCGTTTGATCGGCGTGCTCGCTTCTCCGCCAGGAATCCCAAAACTTTCCTTCAGCCGCTCCTTCCAATCGCCCGCCGGCGAGGCCGTGGGCGTGTCTTTGGGTATGTAGATGCCTGATTTGCGCGCCTTCTTCTCGGCTCTACGGCGTTCCTTCGCTTCGGCGATTTCGCGGATACGGCGCTCTAGACGGGCAACTTCATCTTCTTCTTCTGCCTCTTCTTGGGCCGTCTGTGGTGCCTTCGCCTGCTTCGGCTCTTCTGGTTTTGCTTTTGCCTGTTCTGCTGGTCGTGAGGGCGATGGTGTTGACGTGGCTGGTGTCGCAAATGCCGGCGCCGCGCCGCCTTGTGCTCGTCGTATCTTCTGATCCATCTCCATCCTTCTCCTCTTTCCCTCCTCGGCCAGCCGACGAATCTCCGCACCCATCTCATCTCCCTCATCTCTCGCCCGCTTGCCTCCTGGCGCTGCACCGCTTACTCCACCCCGCTCCCTCGCCTCCAGTTCCTCCTTCATCTGCCGTCTGCGCCCCTCGAACAGCTGCTCCTGCCGCACCTTCTGCAGCCTCGCATTCCTAGCACTGTCATACGCCGCCTTCGCGACCGGATCGGATAGCACATCGTTCGCGATCTGCAGGAGATGAAATTTATCCGGGTCGAACGCCGCGCCGAGCTTGTCCGGATGGTATTTCAGCGCTGTTTTGCGGTAGGCGCGGCGGATGTCTGAGGCGGAGGATTCGAATTGCACGCCGAGCAGGGCGTAGAAATCCACGTCGGAGGCGGCGTGCGCCATTAGGTCGTCTTTCGCCATCGCCGTGGTGTTGCCAATGCGGTACTTGAGAGTGTGTTCTGAAGAGAGAATGTGAGGTGATGAGAAGAGGCAGGAGTGTGGTGAGTCGCTTGAATGATGAAGATGATGGATGATGGCGATGGACTTGGATACTTTTCTGCCACCGCCAATTTGCATACGGACTAGCGCCAGTAATGCGTCACTGACTGGGGCTCTAAGCGCAATGTAACGCTAACCCGAAATTAAGCGCGGAGCTTTTACTACCCATCGTCTCTTTGAGCCTACATCATGCCGAACCGAGATTCTTTATTTTATTTTTTATTCTTCGACTTTTGACTGTTCTCAAGGTAATGTAAAAATTAATCTGGAAAAGAGCTCAGCTCTTTTAAAGTGCATAACTCTCTCTTAGAACGGTTGAGGCTCAGAAATTGATCTACTAGGAGTCCAGGACATGAGCTATTCATACTAAGAAATTGTATAGGGGGTGGGATTCAGAATGTAGAGCATTGTATGTATTTGAAAGATAATTATTCTTCTGTATTTCTGTCTCTGGAAGAGTATGAATGGTAGATATGCGTCCTCATGCGTCCTCCTGCCCTAAAGTGTTGAACTACGTAGTCTATTTTTAAAGTCTGTATGTTATAATGTTAATAATAAATTTCCAACAATCTTGTTCTTAAATTCTTGAATTTTTCTTTTTTTAGTTATGTTAGTAGACCTAAAGCTAGTCTGATTTCTCAAGAAAGTGCTTGCTTGGGATTGTGTCCTTTCCCTCTTTGGAAGCTCGACTTGGGCGAGGGCAATCTCCTTCGGACGTTTTGCGTTCCGCCTTCCCCCATCTTACAATACCGTCAATACATGGTTGAAATCTTCATGGACTACAAGCCACTTTGCTGAAGAAATGCAAAAAATGCCGCCGCGAGAAGCTCCAGCTCCCAAGGTCCAGCAAAGATCAATATCGAAGCCAGTAGACCTCATTCCCACTACCACTTTTCCTTCCTCTTGTTCTTCTTCCTTGTTGCCATCAGTGCATGCTAGCAGTGGAGTAATAGCTCCTGAACCGTCCACCAATATTTCTTCACGTTCAATATCACTGGGTGATGAGTTTTCCAAGGACCAGATTTACTTGTCTATTCAAGTTGTGAAATCAAGGCCTCCAAATTTGAGCATAGAAGGTATTTAACTCACTTTATAGTTCTTTTATGGACTCGAGGCTGATACAGGGGAGACTATACGCAGCATATGGTGAAGCGAATAAAGTTAGAGTCATCCTCGCCCGTTTTAGAAGGCGAAAGACGCTGTGTCGACACAGTAGAGTACTGGAAAGACAACTACTCGAGAGTTTACGCAGAGAAACTAGCTCTGGAAGCAATACTCGAGCGCTTAAAGGCCAATAATCGAGTTACAGACGAAGCTATTGGATTCCAGGACCTCATAACGAATAATGAGACAATCAGCTTATTCAGCTCCCGCAAACGTAAAACAGATGCTCTACACTCGCGACCTGCGGATGAATCCGATGACGACGAACTATCAGAACCTGCAAGGGCTCCTCCATGCGTGCCGCTTTCTTGTATCTCTTCCTACTCTCTGAATTCTAAAATTTGACTAATGATCACAAGCTTTCCTGCTAATAAAGCACGCCCAAGTCCTTCATGGCTACTTATCCGGCTCCAATATTGCGCCCAAGACTCTCCTCGAGTCCCTTACCACAACTCTCAGTTACGTGGCAGACACGCTCGAAGCCACAACATCCCAATCGCCATCCTACTATTCCAAGCAGGAGTTGCAGCACACCTTCCAGACCGCCGCTGCCGTCTACAACATCTGTCTCCGCGGTCTCGCCCATCTCTGTCGCGATATCCCAGGCCGAGCAATCAAAGGAAAGGTCATCTACCTTCTCATTAACCTCTTCAAGTCAGTGTTGAAGTGGAACCGAGATCTCTGCCACACCATGGCCAAAACAGAAATAACCTACAGAGAAGCAGAGTGCGACGAACAACCTCTTGATGCCCGCTCCAGCGATCCTCCCGATACTCCGAGCATAAGTATACCATATCTCCTCACAGCACGCACGCAGTTCCTCGCCGTCCTCCTTAAGAGCAAGGAATTCAGCACAGAGCCTCAACAAAGCTGCCATGCCGAAGTTCTCGAAGGTCTCCTCGCTCTTCTGCTCAATCGCATCGGACAACTGGTTTCCGAGACGGTTTTCGGGGAAAAAGTCGCCGAGTCGACGCTGCCGGGTCACATTAGCATGATATCTCCCAACCAGGCGCCTGATCCTATGAAAAGTCTACGTGCGAAGTTAGAAGCCGGACAGATGGCTTTGTTGCTTCGATGTGTGGGGAAGCAGCGCAGTGGTGAGGGTGAATCGGCAGAGGGAAAAGAATTGGGAATGGATTTGAGCGAATTGATCAGGGGAAGAGGTACTTGGAAGAATCGGGAGGGAAATGGGGGTAAGATGATGGAAGTTTCAAGGAAGAGGCTGCAGGATACATTGTGTAAAGCGGTGTTTGGTGAGGATAATGGGGAGTTTGCGAATGCGCTGAAAGTCCCACAATGGGAAGAGGAGGAGTTAGGTGAGATAGAGATGAGAAAGACGGTTGATGGGAAGAATTTTGTCGAGATGGTTTGGCAGAATGTGGGCTGGGATGTGCTGGGGAATATGTGATGTGCTCTGATGTGACCGTGGGTGCTGGTTTATGTTCAATATTGAGGAGAAGTGGTGGGGGGATGGGCGATGATTTTCTCGTGATACCCATATTTTTGTTGCTCCTTTATGCTTATACGTCTATGTATCTATCTAATTCCATAATCTTACGCTTAGCGAGTAGAAGTCCCGGGTCAGCCAGTGGAGCTTGAGCGATTGAAAAGGAGACGAGTAGTGGAGAGGAGTTGCCAAAACCAATCCAATTCCAATTCCCCCCCAGCCTCCCACCCACCCCCGCGGGCGCGGCGGCGCGGCGCTTGATCGTTGACTCTCGAACGGCGAAAGATCCCGGGATCAGACGGAGAACACGAAACTCTCTCTCTCTGTGTGTGTGTGTGGTGCGTGTGTCTCTCGGGACAGTCTAGAGCGCATCCCTCTGCCCAGATTACTCTGATTCTGCCACCTGCGTGCGAATCGCGAGTAGGCAAATGCAGATGACCTTGGAAGTGCAAATTCTCCGAAGCATAGAGCTTCCGTCCTATTGGGAAAGAGCGTCTGTTTCGCAACCTATTTGCTGCCGTCTGCTTGAAATATCTTAGGTGCTTTCGGGCGATATCTGCATATGGATCGGACGCTGAGTGCTAGTATATGCTTACCGAGCACATGACTATTGCATAGATGGTAAGCACCCCAGACACACCCACATCCAAACCCCCCTCCTTTGCCGTTGTCACGGCAATCAGGAAACCTCACCTTCTCTTTGAAACTTCCTTCTCCCTTTTCTCTTCTTTCTCTACTTTCTCCCTCCTCTCCATCTCTATCCTCTCCCTCCTCTCCCTTCTCTCCCTGGAATGCCTCCTCCTCTGCCTCCCCATTCTCCCCCACCAGTTCCCAAATTTCCTCCCCAGTCCTCCCCACATCAAACACACCACAGTCGCAAAAACAACCGGCACAGCGATACTCCAAAAATACGCGTCGCCCTTATCCAGCCCATGCAGATGCTCGAAGTTCATCCCGAAATATCCCGTGATGAACGTCATGGGGAGGAAGAGGATGGTGGCGGCGGTCAGCTGGCGCATCGTCTCGTTCTGGTACGCCGAGATGGTGTTGAAGATCAGGGAGATGAGGCCGGAGGCGGAGGCGGAGATCTGCTCCAGCACGGACAGGATTAGCAGGGTGTGGTCCTCGACGTCGGAGAGGTAGATGTGCGCGGTGGGCGAGATCTCGAGGGCGGAGGCGCCGGCGCCTGGCGCGCTGCCGCTGCGGTTCCTGTCTAGGTTCTCGGCATTGAGGGACTTCTCGCCGGCGTGGTCGCGCAGAGCGCGGACGAGGGTGGCGATGGGCGAGATGAAGTTGCGCATCGTGGTGGTCTCGGAGGTGAGGATGTACAGCTCGCGGGTGTGGTTGATGTTGGGCTCGGTGAGGACGTCGAGCTCGAGCTCTTGAATGATTTCAGAGTAGGTGTTGGAGATGGGCATGGCGAGGTCGATGATGGCGTCGATGATGGCCTGGGTTAGCATGGAGGCGTCGCAGGAGCGACGCAGGATGGTCTCGGGGGTGGCGAGCCGCTTGAGGATCGGCGTCTCGATGTCGTCGGCGGAGGTCTCGAAGAAGGAGATCACAGTGTTGTCGACAGTTAGGAAGATGGAGACTTGCTCAGCGCAGACGGCGAGGTTCTTGCGCGTCATGGCTGAGTGCTGCTCCATGAAAACCATGCGCTCGACGTTGGGGCCGCCGTGGTAGCGTTGCAGGGTGCGGGGTTGGGGGAGGGAGGGTTTGGAGCAGGGGTGGGTGCTCATTATGCCGGCTTGGGAGTGGGCGACTTCTGCGAGCTGTCTTTTTCTCCTGTGATATGGAAGGTTTCGGTGAAAAAGCATGTCCGATAGCTTGCTTAGCCAGCTTTTTTGGGTCTTGACGCTTGCGTGGTCGGTGTAAATGCTGCTGCCGTCTTCGGAGTCACTTTCACTGTCGCTCTCTAAAGGGAGTTGGACAAGCTTTTGGAGTGTCATGATGATGAAAATGTGATCGGAATACCTATCCGATTGTCAGCACGGCCTATCACAGTGAAAAAAAAAACTAGGACTCACCAGTCCGCCTTCGTCCTATTTTTCGTATTGACCATATCCTCTATCGCCAATCTATGCAGCCTCTTGTACTTCCCCAGTGCCTGAATCACGTCCCAACTCAAGCCATTGACATTAATCCAGCGACACCTCACCCAGTCCTCCTTCTGTCCTTCCTGCTCCATCTTCTCCATCTTCGCAATCCACTTCGGCAAAGTCGCATTATCCAGATGCCGCATCACCATATCATCCTCGCTATAGTCCACCACCGTGATGTCGCATTCCGTGTACAGGCTTGGCGGCTCTTCTCGCCCGCCATACGGCTTCGCCGGGTCCAGCCCGGGCTCCTGCCCCGGCTCCCACTGCGGACGGTGCGGGTTGCCGACGACGGCGGGGAAGGTGCTCCAGACTGTGTTCGCGCGCGACTTGCGATGCCGTAAGACTGGCGCGGCGTTGCCCTCGGATTGCTCGGGCCCTTGCGTTTCTTGCGCCGGCGGCACAGGCCCGGCGGCCTCTGGATGCGCCGCTTCAACGTCGACGTCGTAGTGAATGGCGTTTGGAGGGCCTGGGGGGAGCTCAGTGGCGAACGTCCTGGGATCGGACATTTTAATGTTCTTGGAGTATATCTGTCTCTAAACGGACAAAATGCACGATGTCGGCGGCGCAAGCCAGTCCAGCTGGGGAATAAAGGAGAAGCAGACCAGCAGCCAATGGTCTTAAAAGCTCAGATTCAAGCAATAAATACAGCATTTCACATCGCGGGAGAGAAGAACGATCTTTGCCAGGAATATTGACAATTTACGTCGTCATTTGAATAACGTTAGCTTGAGAAACCCCACATCGAGTACAGAAACTAAAGATAAGCATAATTTTGCCAAGCCGCAAGGCTGAGATCGTATTTCCAGGTAGGGAAATTCAGGAGTTGAAGTTAAAGAAACACAAAGTCTCAATCTAAGTTTGAAATTCAGCACGAGAGAGCTTTCAAAGAGAATAATATAGTCTAAGTAGTAAGGCACATATTTTAATCTTTATCGAGAACAAGGGATAAGAAATCTGGATACGAAAGCTTCAATTTTTGAGACAGGGGGTTTTCCACAATCTTAAACTGATAATGTATTAGTCTCTCACACATTTACAAGTATAATACATTATAATACAGTTCATTATATTTCCTTCTGTTTGTATGCCCAATAGGCGCTCCAAGGAAGTTTCAAGGATCTTCCTCTCACTTCCGGTTTAAAGACGTCAAAATCTGCCTTTTCCAATCTCTCCAACCAAAGCCTTGTCGATACCGCAGGCATCAGCACGCCGAATCCTTGCGCAAGCTCATCGGCTGAAGTATTTTCGGGCTCATTCAACAGAAGAGCCGCTATCGCATCGCGTCCCTTCGTTGCATATTGATGCCCTTCCTCACCTTCATGCTCGAAGTCATGTCCCATATTTTTTCCCTGCTGCAGATTTCCAAGCATATTTCTCGCTGTGATCAAATGGTCGTTCGCCCGTGTTGCAACGTCAAAAACGACATCTTTTAAGCCTGGAGCATTGGCGCCTTGCCGTAACACATCTTCTTGTTTGCAATTGTGCTTCGCCATAACGTCAAGTGGCAGGATAACGGCCCCATGGCGGCTGCCGCTATCGCCGCCCAGAGATCGACTATTGCTGTGGTGATTTGGAGGAGGAGGAAAGGCAATCAGCGGCATTCCGCGCAAGACAGCTGCAATGCCTGCTGCCTTCCCGACGTGGCTGGCCAGATGATCGACTGATATAGAATGCAAGGGCAGAAATCCCAGGGTCAAGTACATCAAAGTCGAGTAGGTGGCCTCGGCATAACTCTCAAGTGCATCCATGCTGGGATACGGGCGATTATCCATGTACTGTTCTCGCGCATTTATAATCTTCATGCACCAACTCTTCAGACTCGAGGTGGGCGCATTCGGATGCCGCTCCTTCAGCGATTCGAGAGCTTTGTGCAGAAGGATGGCCACGGGTTCCTTCGGCGGTGTCCGTGCAAAGGTTCGGGTTATGTTGTCCCGCCAGAATTGCATGCGCATCGAACCGACTGTGGGATTTGAAACGACATCGGGAATGCGTGCAAGCTCAATGTTTAGCGCTCGGATTGCGAGGTAGGCATCTCGAGTAGGCTGAGGAATGAATGTCTGGAGTGTATATGAAGGAGAGTCGAACTTTCTGAAAATACGTTAGTAACATGCACAACAGGAAGGAGTCGAGGAGGAGGCACTGGGTGAGATTCGAGCAATAGCTCCGAGCTGAGTTGACATCCTCATCTGTTATCTTGGAAGCGTATGGTGCGGGCGTGCCGTAGGGTGTTGTCGCATAGGCGCACTTCGCAAAATGAGACTGTTGCACGGTATGCTTCAGCCGAATGCTCGCTCGTGCAGAATACATGGCGGCTTGCGACTGTGGGATTGAGGCAAGGCGAGAATGATGATGGTCGTGGACATATTCCGTAAGTCGGGGACAAACAGAGCAAACATATGTACATACCGGCTGGAAACGTCACTTTACCACATTTACGCGTGGCAGACGCGATAGCACGTGATATATGTACATAGATGAACTTCATGCTTAGAGAGAGTTTTTGAAGCCTTGTAAAGACTTGTAATCCTTACCATAAGAGTGATTCCCTTTAAGCTCTGGATTTAAAATATTCTGGACAAACTGTTATGGAGGGTTTTACGCTATAATATCTATAGGAAGCTCCTCATGCTCTGTCGCCAATCCCACTTTACGCGACAACCGCGTTCAACCATCAAGCCACAATCTCCACCAGGGTTCAGAGTTTATACGACTCGACCATATAACGAGCTTCCCTGATATGGAGGGACCACCGCAAAAGAAACGGAGATTCTTCACCGAAAAGCCAGAGGAACTCGATCCGTCAATAAGTCGCAAAAGCTCTCTCCCAGACGAAGTTGATGCCGTTGCATCGGAAAGTGGCAATGGAAGCACAGCTACAACAGTACTCGGCCGCAATGCACCGCAAGGCAACGAGCAAATGCCTGACATCTCAAAAGAGGTGCTGGGTTTCGATAAAGATACCTTCGAGAACTTCATCGGCGAAAAGATTGAGCCCGTAACACTGCGACTCGTCCGGCAGGCGTCGGGGTTTAATTTAGAAAGAGCTGTGAACATGTGGTTTGATGGTTCGTGGCAGAGTGCATCGGCACCGTTCCAGGGAGTCGCTGCAATTCCATTGAAGCCCCTCACTATCAACTCATTTGCGAAACCCGAAGGCAAAACTGCGACGCCCCGATCGACCGGCGCTGGACCCTTGAAACCAAGCCCAAGCCCAGCAATACATACACGTACTCTGTCTTTACGGCGCATGCCAGAATCTCAGTATATTGGCGCTTTTGGAGTAGAAGGGTGGGCGACAAGGAGCGGAGCGACGTTGATTAAGCACGGAGAGAAGGTGGGAATTGAGCGGCAGAAGATCCAGCCACCGAAGCCTCCAGTTGTTAAAGTCGGAAGGAATAAAATCGCCCCACTGCAAGTGATGCCGAAACCGAATAGTGCAGCTGCTAAAAGGGTGGATGTCATTGTGCGATTCACGAATTCTAGGGGAGAGGAGGTTGGAAGACTCTCGAGGGATACAGCAAATTGGGTATCGACACTCATTGATCAACAAGTCTGCAAATTCGAGGGAGTCTGCGTATATGCTCCGGACAGGGTGCGGACGAATGATACCATATTTTTACAGCTACGATGCTCACTACTTAAGACTGTCTTCGATAACCGAGGATTTAAGCTGCCAGATAATAGGACTACTGGGTTGTTTGAAGAAAAGGAGACGTCTGAAGAGAAGGAACTGCGCTCGAGACAAGTAGCACTCGTCAAGTTGTTCGAAGAGGTCAATTTACTTCCTTCAAAGACTAGCGAGGCCAGCGCAAGGCACAAGCGTCAAGGTCTTCTTCAAGCTGCCGAAGTAGCAGAACAATATGAAAAGGAACAAGCAAAGAAGGGCAAGGCTCCAGGAGAAGTTGCCTCCTCACAGACAGACGCCGAGGAGGGTAAAGAGCTGGAACAAGATCAGCTTGACGCTTTGTACAGGAAAGCACAGTCTTTTGACTTCAATGCTCCTGAAGCAGAACCGGCTGATACATTCGCCATGGATCTTAGGCCATACCAAAAGCAAGCGCTGCACTGGATGATGGCAAAAGAGAAGGGCGAGAAAGATGAAGATAAGGAGGTTTCTATGCACCCGTTATGGGAAGAGTATACATGGCCTGTAAAGGATATGGATGACAAGGCAGTGCCCCAAGTTGAGGGATTCAATCACTTCTATGTCAATCCCTATTCAGGCGAACTCTCCCTGGAATTCCCGGTTCAGGAACAGCACTGCCTAGGAGGTATACTGGCTGACGAAATGGGTCTCGGCAAGACCATCGAGATGATGAGTCTCATCCACTCCCATAAATCAGATGTGGCACAAAGCCTACAAGAGAAGAGCTCTTCGATAACCTCCGTCAACGAGTTACCGCGCCTCCACGCATTCTCCTCTGTCGAGCGTGCGCCTTGCACAACCCTCGTTGTAGCGCCTATGTCCCTCCTCGCCCAATGGCAAAGCGAAGCCGAAAATGCCTCCAAAGAAGGCACTCTTAAAAGCATTGTCTACTACGGCTCCGACAAATCGGCCGACCTGCAAAACCTCTGCTGCGAAGCCAACGCCGCATCCGCCCCAAATGTCATCATCACCTCATACGGCGTCGTCCTTTCCGAATTCAACCAAGTTGCCGCCCGCAACGGCGACCGCAGCGCCCACGGGGGGTTGTTCTCTGTGAATTTCTTCCGCGTGATTCTTGACGAAGCCCATCACATCAAGAACCGACAATCCAAGACCGCCAAAGCCTGCTATGAGATCGCAGCCGAGCACCGCTGGGTCCTCACAGGCACGCCCATCGTCAATCGCCTCGAAGACCTATTCTCGCTTGTCCGCTTCCTGCGCGTCGAGCCCTGGAGCAACTTCTCGTTCTGGAAGACCTTCATCACCGTTCCCTTCGAGTCGAAGGATTTCATGCGCGCCCTGGACGTTGTACAAACCGTCCTCGAGCCGCTCGTGCTCCGGCGCACGAAAGACATGAAGACGCCGACAGGCGAGGCACTCGTCCCCCTGCCGCCCAAGACCATCGAGATCGTCGACATCGAGCTCTCAAAAGCTGAGCGCGAGGTCTATGAACACATCTTCTCGCGCGCCAAGCGCACCTTCGCCGCGAATGTCGAGGCGGGCACGGTGATGAAAGCCTACACGTCAATCTTCGCGCAGATCCTGCGGCTGCGGCAATCCTGCTGCCATCCGGTGCTCGTGCGCAACCAGAATCTCGTCACGGACGAGGTCGAGGCGGCGGAGGCTGCAGACGCGGCGAGCGGTCTGGCGGACGATATGGACCTGCAGAGTCTGATCGAGCGCTTCACGGCGGAGACGGACGACAGCGAGGACGCGAACCGCTTCGGAGCGCATGTGCTGGCGCAGATTCGCGACGAGGCCGACAGCGAGTGCCCGATCTGCGCGGAGGAGCCGATGGTAGAGCAGGCGGTGACAGGGTGCTGGCACTCGGCGTGCAAGGGGTGTCTGGAGGACTACATCCAGCACCAGACGGGCAAGGGCGAGACGCCGCGGTGCTTCAACTGCCGTGAGGTCCTGAACGTCCGCGACATCTTCGAGGTTGTGAAGCACGACGAGGAGCTCGACCTGGCCACGGGGAAGGCACGCATCAGCCTGCAGCGCCTCGGAACACAGTCGTCGGCGAAGATCTCGGCGCTGGTGACGGCGCTGACGGCGCTGCGGCGCGAGGACCCGGAGGCCAAGAGCGTGGTCTTCAGCCAGTTCACGTCGTTCCTGTCGCTGATCGAGCCGGCGCTGACGCGGGCGCGCGTGCCGCATCTGCGGCTCGACGGGTCGATGGCGCAGCGTGCGCGGACTGCTGTGCTCGCGGAGTTTGCCAAGGCGCGCGGGGGCACCGTGCTGCTGCTGAGTCTGCGGGCCGGGGGCGTGGGGCTGAACCTCACGTGCGCGAGGCGCGTGTGGATGATGGATCCGTGGTGGAGCTTTGCCGTGGAGGCGCAGGCGATCGATCGGGTGCATCGGATGGGGCAGACGGGGGAGGTGAGGGTGGCGCGCTTCATTGTGAGGGAGAGCGTGGAGGAGAGGATGCTGAGGGTGCAGGAGAGGAAGAAGTTCATGTGAGTGAGAGATGTTGGGATTCGGGAGAGGGGAGAGAGGCTAACTAGGCGCAGTGCGAGTTCCCTGGGCATGATGAGTGATGAGGAGAAGAGGATGCAGCGCATCGAGGATATTAAAGAGCTGCTGAGCTGAGCGCGGCGCGAAGCGGCGCGAGGCGGCGGAGAGGGGGTGCAGATGGTATGGCTACGGTTTGTATAGCACGCGAGACCTTGTGCGCGAGGCTTGTCCGGGTATGGCATTGGCATTCGCGATAGGCATTGGAAATAGGCATTGGCATACCCCGTCGCATTACATGCGTTGCATGCCTTTAGTTCCTACTCGCGCGCGCATGTATACCTAGTAGGGCCATCCCATCTATGATCCTCGACTGAAGCAGGAATCACGAATCGAGGATCCAGGCAAGCACGACCGCACACGTCCTCGCCGCCAGACCACCCGATGCCGATGCCGATGCAAGTCCTGTATCAAAGCCATGCGTGCAATGTCAATGATTTTTTTTTCCCACAATCTAGTCCAGTCTAGTCTAGTCTAACGTAAGCACAAGCCTGCTCCCTCAACCTCGCCTCGTCGTCGCTTCTCGCCGCGCGTCTACACCTTATGCAGCTTCTCCTTGATCTTCTCCCTGGCGTGGCTGGGTGCGTGCATGTCCATCATGCCGGCGGGCGGCTTCTCGTGGCTGCCGGTGCGCGTGACGCCCTTCTCGGCCAGGAGTCCTGTGTCTTCATCAGCATCCCATGTCCTGCCTTCGGCAAGACGAGAGGAAGGCAAAGTACTCACGATTGGCCTCCTTCCCCGCCCCCGGCGCCGTGGCATCGAAGTCACCCCCCTCGGCCTTTATCCCACTGCTCCTCACCCACTCCTGGCCCGTCCCCTCCCCCTGACTCGTCTTCTGCAGGCCCCCACCCCCGGGCTCCCCGGGCAGATGTCCCGTCATCGACTTCCTCTTCCCACCGCCGGCGCCGGCGCCGGCAGCCCCGCCCCCGAGCGTGGTGCCGCCGGGATCGCCGCCCTGGCTCAGCGCCCTCGGGCCGGGCCCGCTCGCCTCGACGCGCGCGGCCGCCTCGGCATCGGCCTTGGTCTCGCGGATGGCGCGGTGCTCGCGGCGCTCGCTCGGCCCCGTCTGCGGCGCGTTGGCGCCCTGGTGCTTCACTGGCCCGGGCGGGGGGCTGGCGCCCGAGTGCGACGGCCGCGTCGTCGGCGTCGCTGCCGTCACCGTCGTGGACGGCGGGCGCAGCGTGCTGATGCCGATGGGGGCCTTGGAGGCCGGCGGCGGGTGCTGCGCCGTGGGGTTGGCCGAGGTGGGCAGCGTCGAGGTGACCGAGGTCGTGGTGAGGTCGCGCGGGATGTGCGACGTCGTCTGGTAGGCGCGGTTGGCCGCTTTTTGGGCGCTGGGGTTGGACTTTGTGTTCGGGCTTCTGCGGGTGGCGGCTTGGGTGGATTGGTCTGCGTGGCGTTAGTGTGATGCTATGTTCGTGGGGCGTGGAGAGGTGGTTATGGTGAGGAGGTCGTTGATGGGGGGTGCTTCATGTGGGGGAAGGTAGAAGAGAAAAGAGAGAGGAGGGGACTACCAATATTCCCAGCATCATACGGCTCTCCGGCCCTCGTATTCCCCATCTGTCCCGAGACGGGCTCCTGGTAATCTCTTCGGGGGTTCTGTTCCCTAAAGAGGGCCTGGCCCGTGGCGCTCATTGCTCTGTTGATCGCTTGCATCGTGTCTCGCCTCGTCTCAGTGTCCCTGATCCGCGAAGTAAAGATGTCAACTCTAAGGGCTGGTCTCGTATCTTGCAAGTCGAGAAATTGTTGGAAAGGTATTGTACGAGGACAATATCTTTATGGAGGGTTGTTTGGGAATCGGTAGCAACGAACGAAAATAACGAAAGTGGGATAGATATCGGGAGAGAAGAAAGGGCAGCCATGAGGTGGACGAGTCGGTGATATCACCACTCCTCTCGATGTCCTGTACGTTCACAAGGTGACGTCTTCACGCCGTACTAAACCTGCACCAGGGACGACGACTCCTCCAATAACGAAACGCACAAGCCCCTTCTCTGCCCCGTGCTTGCTATCAAAGACGCCGATTCTTCCCTGTAAAGTCCGAGAAAAAGTAGCGGGCATTGTGAAGTTGCCAGCCATATAGCCAGGGCCCAGGGAGAAAAAGATATCAGATCACATTCCCTGAGGCCCTCCCTCGTCCTCGCATCCGTATCCGCTCTGTTACTCTGCATTCCTCTTCCTCACCGAACACGCTGCAATATCCAGGACTTCAACAGCAGCAGTAGCGATCTCAGCAGGTGCTTCCAGCACAGCTCTTCCGCATCGATCGATGATGCCTCCCAGCCGCGAGATGATGCCAATATCCATCCGTATGTATGCGTGACGTCACCATCATCTCTCGTAATCGCTCAACAGCCTAGGTACTCTTGAAATCACACCGTCACAACTTGGCTACGACGTCTGCGATAACCCCTGAGATTGCTGGCGGTTATTTGTCCAATTGTCTGCCTCTCCACTCTGGGAGTATTGCAGTATTGTTCAATGATGGCTTTCGCTTCTTGACACTCGAACGTCTAGCATGGCTTATTGTCAAGATCATAATAACATATAGACATTGAATTTCTGGATGGAGCATGCGTTCATAACTCTTTACCAAGATCAGTATGTGTGATTTGTAAATCGATTAATAGACAAATACATCAACTTCTACGCACAGTCAAAATATCATTCTGATTTCTTAGGTTATTCCCAGAAGCAAGTAAGGGAGGAAAAATCTAGAAAAAAAAAATCTATAAGTATAAAGAAATTCCGAAGTTTTTGTTCCTCCATCGCCAACTTTTCTGCTTTCGAGGACTCTTCTCGTCCACATTCATTTTGAATCCTTTAAGGGCTTTTGCAAGGCCTTTTTTTTTCAACTTTTCAACCACATTCATTTATAACTTGCACTTTCTCGATATTAACCCCCTATCATGTATCCATTAATCCGCTGTCCCGTGAGCATGTTATCCTTGGGCTTGTTATGCATGTGAGGCTCCTCCACTTATAAGTCAATCAAAGTCTAAAGATAAGTCTAATTGTTGAGTTGATATGTAGATTACTGTCGTTGTCTAGGCCAATCAGCGCTCCTTTCGGCGCTCCTTTAGAAGCAGCTTTGGTGATAATGATATATTCTCAGTGTCCCAATGAAGAATCTTCCCATCCTTAAGGAGCGACTTGTGACCCATGATAGCACCACATAGTGCCTCTAAAAGCTCTTTAATTGACCTGTATACGTCGAATTTTAGTTGTAGCCTCCTCTTTTTAGGTATTTAAAATTTGTGAAAGTGCGCTGTCTGCAAACACGCGATGTCTTAAGGAGAAAACTAGGACTATGCTGAATGATTGATTTACACCACAAGCACCTTTTCTAATACATTGCATGAAAAGCTGCAGAGATGGGAGTGCATCTGAAGATAGGTCACCAACTCCCTCAACTCCGCCAGCATTCCCAGCGGTCAAGAAGGAAAGCCTGCCAGTCGATTGGACATCTCACCCCGCCATCACGACTATCAATGAAGATCTTCTCTGAGACCTGGATGAGATGACCTTCGATGTTCGATAATCCGGTTGTGTGCGACTTAATCCATCCTTTTCACGACCAGACTCGTGAGATCTCGGACAAACTGCCCTCCTTCTTCCATCAAAGCCAGAAAGTTATCGTCTCTTGCCATAATCTCGAACACACATGCTACGTAGTGCACGACCAGTCTTCTCAAACAGTCTATGTCCTGCCCAGCTTCGTTGTCTCGAGTATTCTCGTTGTTATAGCTGTAATAGACAAGGTTGACGATCTCACTAATCTGTGTGGAATTGAGCTTCAAAACCTTTAGCATTTGATGTAATTTGCCCAAGGCAAGTGTACGCAGGTTTGCGATGTTATACTTTTCAGCAAAAACGTAGACGCGAGCATGGCACAGAAAACCAGCGGTCTGGCCTTCGCACTCCTTTGAATTTGTGTGTGAGTGAAAGCTCTAGATAGGAAGAGGGTAATAAAGCTCTTGAAAACTGTTTAGAAGTGCCTGCTTTCCGGAAGACACAATACAAATACAAAGCGTATAACCACACCTTGCACATGATGCCTTGCTGGTAGCTCTCTTCTTTTTATCCCTTTTTTTGCTGTTAAAGCCCCATTCATCCTCACGTGAATCAAGGTTTAAGTCGGCAGTGGCATTGTATATATGATCCTGAAAAGATGTGCTTTGTTGGGTGATCACACTAGAGTCGAGCATTCCCTCAGGCTGTGTAGGCGTGTAGTCCCCCATATAAGCGTACTCGCAGAATCGGACAAAGGTCGCCTCATCGACATCCTTCAGCTCTGCAAATCCATCCTGGGCCTCGCGCCATGGCCCTTTCATCATTACCCCGAGCGGCGCGGAATGATGTGCAACAAGCTCTGTATGGATACTGAATGACTTGCAGTCTGGCCCCACAATGAATCGAAACGGTGGCGAGCTGACAACACTTTGATTTCCACAGATTAGCTCGCAGAACAGGAGAGATTGCGTACACGAAGGGCTTACTTCTCGAAATTGATTGACATGATGAGTTCACAGTCTCGGGTCCAATTGCAGCCAGTGGATGCTCCTCCTGACAAAGTCAAGTTTGAGATACTATTGAACAGGTCGCGGAAGTTGATATCGTGAAAGCGTCATATCCTTAGAACTATCCAAGGTATGAAAACTGATTCTTAAAAGATGTGCATAGCAGGCTGCGTTTGGGACTCCTCATGCACGTTGCTGTGTGCCACGTAGAGCACGTTGCATTGTGCCACGTATGCTTGCCAGTTGCTACATCAAACATGAAGCGTGAAGCCACCAGAATACTAAACAGAAGTTAGGCATTGTACTGGAGCAAACATGATGACATTCAACGGATACCATTCATGTTTCTATATCTCTAGCCATCTTCATCACTCCTCCGAGTCATCCCTATGTCTGCACATCACTCCAAATGGTTGAGAGAGGCGCGATCGATGTCAGCATGAAACCATCCTGGCTGGTAATCGTCGAATGGTCCCTGTTCAATGACCTTGGACCGAGGCGCAGCGCCCACACCATGTTGCGCAACTAGTCATCGCTCGTTGTCACTCATTATTTCTGTCATCCATGGCTGTTGCCTATTTCACATTACAAATATTAAAGAGCTGTCCTCAGCCATGCATGTGAGCATTGCTACTCTTTCTTAACAACTGACTGAACGTTTCTCCTTCTGCTATGGCTGAAGAAGCTGGCCTCAACCGTGATATAGCCTCAAGTCTTTTATATCTCCCATCAAAGACAACATTAACGGAAGAGAAACAACGTCCATGGAGCATTAACCACTTCCAACCCTTTCAAAAACCATTTCTTAAAACATGGGACCGCTGTTCAGGAAGCCAACCAGATGATGAGCATCGCATGTTATCAAGAGCGCCGCGTCAACGCCTCGACACTTTAGAATCTCGGAAGAGCTCTTTGACTACACACATCGATCACAGTAAATGGAACCCAACACCGTATATTTCGTTCACAACGTCTCCAGCAGCTCTTAAAAAAATGGCGAATTGGAGAGCAAGCCAAAGAGGTCCTCAGACCCTTACCGTCCTCGATCCCAATGCTCGAATGGCCGACGGGCTACCTATCCTTGACGTGCTCGCTGAAATGGATCACTATGGGATAAAAAATCCATACAAAAAATTGAATCAATACTACAAAGATCACTATCTTTGTCTGTGGGAGGTCACAGGACGAGAGATTATTGGTCACTGGGAATGGGCTGATCTTGTTGCAAATGAGCAATGGTATCACGAGATTATCCTACCTGCTTTCAGAGAACATACAAAATCCCGATCTCTGGAGGAAGAGACTCCAGGCTTGTCGGCCGCCATGAACAAGCTCTCTTGTATGTTTCTACTCTCTGGAATATTATATACGGCATAGCTAACTGAATAAGTAATTTGTGACCCCTCCGACCCAAAACACCTGTTTTATAACGACTCGAACACATCGAGCGAAAAAGTCACCTGTTACTTCGACGGTGGATTTGGCTGGAGCGACGACACTGACACTGATGATGAAGCGGAGGAAGCCAATGCAGCTGATGATATGATCAAGATGATCGAGGGCGATTGGTATTATTGAATTTAGTAGTCGTTATGGAGTCCTCCATCACTCCGAAGTGCGCCTGGCTAATCTGGAAGAGGAGGGATGGCGCGCCATCTTGGGCTGTTTTTGCTTGTAGGACTGAAGCTTTTTTGATATGCTGAACATCTGATTGTCTCTATGCCCTGGATTTGTCCACATGAGGACTCAGGCGTCGCCCTGGGGTTTCTCATAAGCCTGCTTATTCGTGTCTGGGCCTTGACCCAGTTCATCTGATATCCGAAGAGCGTTCCTCACACACTTGATTCCAATGTATTCCCTCGCCCATTCATTCAGCGCATTTATGAACAGGACGTCTTCCAAACCGACCTGGCTCAGATCCATCGTCTAGGACATCTGCGCAGTAGCCAGTCAGCCGGTCTAGAGTACGCCTCAATGTTGAGATGGCAATTCCAGCGCAAGCGCCTCTTGCCTCAGTTTTATAGTCTTCTTCATCCTAGAGAATACAGCTGTTGGTGAACAAGAGATCAGGTGACTGCAAGACACCCAAGTCTCGTCCGTGACGCTCCTTAGTAGTCGACATGAGTCCTGTAAAGTCGCCAAGTAAAATATCTACTGCACCCTCCTCGGCTTCCGTTCCCAGAGCAGAAATGAAGCCAAGAGAGCCGCCGCACTAAAGCCCGTCAATAGCTGCATCTGCCTATTGTATCCCCCAGCAAAACCATTCCTAACAGCTTCTTTCTGACTCGGACCCAGATTCTCAATTGAAGATAGACTCTGTAATATCTCCCGGAGCTCCTTGGGACCTCCTGCTGCCGCAAGAGCAGGTGCAACGTAATTGCGGAGCACGGCCGAGCTATAATGTATCAAAACCTATACTTGATATAGCGGAAATATAGAGATGATTACCAGATTGCCAAAGAGATGGTTCCGCCAAGGACTCGTACTTGGGTGAGCGCACCCATTATCAGACCTAAAACCTGGGTTAGAATATTCGTAGCGTTGGCACGACGATGAGAGAAGCTATGTACATACCAACATCCTGCTCAGCACAGACTAATTGAGCCAATGTGAGAACAGTAGCAAGGGTCAAGCCAAAGCCCAGGCCCATGACGACTTCGTAAGCGTATTGTTCTTTGGCAAATGTTCCTCCGGTCGGCGGCAGACGGATACACAACCCAACTCCAATTACTTGGAGGACAGCCCCGGCCAGAATAAGATAAACGGGCGGCACTTTGAAGTTCGATGTGAGAACTCCCGAGACCATTGTGGCCAGAGGTGAGCTGAGTAGGAGGGCAAGGAGCGCCAGGCCCGCATCGATGGGAGAGTAGCCATTTACTGCCTGAGCTCTTTGCGGGATGTTGACAACGATGGCGACGAAGGGGAAGCCGATGAGGAACGTCGTTCTTTGAGTGGGGTTAGAGAGTTTTGAGATGCAAATAGTCCGTAGACTTACGCCATCATTCCAGCCACGACACGGTTCTTAAGCACCCTCATCGGGAAGATCGGCTCCTGGAGAGTGTGGGACTTTTCAAGTCGTATCTCCCAAACGACGAATGTTACCCATGCAATAGCTGAGAGTGCCAGCGATACAATAACTGCAGCACTATTCCAAGGATAGCTCGAGCCGCCTTCTTCCAGGGCAAAGACGAGCAGGACGGAAGCAACGAGGACTAGAAATGCACCGAGGACGTCGACTCGTTTGAGGGTGTTTCTGGAGAACTTCGATCGTAAGCGCTCGCTTATGCTGGTAGATGGATCATGGCTGGTCGAAGGCAGGAAAAGGGCAACGAGGACGACGGACAAGGCGCCAGCTGGAGCACTTCCTTCAGGGTCAGCACCAAAATCAAACAGAACAAGCAAGGGGGATTCCCGACTTTAAAAGAAACACCCATCGCCAGGTTGTGTTGCTCGCGATGGCTCCGCCTACAATCGGACCAAGAACGCTTGCAATGACGAAGACGGACGATATTATGGCAATGTACTTTCCATACTCCTTCTTTGGGACAAGAGTAGGTGCTAGTACCAACATCATAGAATAGATGCCTGAAGCACCCATTCCCTGGAACGCACGTAGAATGATGCTGTTGGTAGTCAGCGTATTTATCAAATTAATGGGTTTTGGAAGAACTACAGAACTATGATTGAATTGGCAACACCACATCCAATCGAAAATGCTGTGAAGATAACGAGCGCAAGCAGGAGCATAGTCTTGTTACCGAATATGCTGCTGAACTTTGCATAAATGATTAGGAAGCCTTAGATATGTCAGTTAGTATATCTTCTTCGGATCAACGACGCGATATCGGAAAACATACCTGTATATGTGAGAAAGTAGGACGTGACAATCCAATTGCGCAGTTCGAAGCCATTCAGAGAATCCGAGATGTCTACTAAACAAGTGCTGACGATGGTTGTTTCGAGAGTTGACAGAAAGAGGGCAATCCAGATGCTGCGAAGAGGTCACTCGTCAGTCAACCTTATGATAACTTGAAAGAGCTCCTACCCAAGTGTTAGCATGTAAAGCTTCCATCCCTTCATGTACTCTCGACTTTGTTCTTGTTCTTGTTTCTCCTCTTCGACGGGGTGCTGTATAGGGTCTTCATTGCTATGGATAGGTGCTGGAACATCGGTCTGCAACAAAGCCTCTGAGGCTTTCTCGCCCCTGATGACACCGCCATCTGTGGTGCCATTCATTTTTCGCGCAATGGCTTGCTTGGATCTGACAGACTGATTAGAACCACAGACTTATGGGGTTTTGGGTGCGCGATATCGCTGCCAAAATCATCAGAAAAGTAAGCTGAGACTGCCGAGTGAACAACTGTTATGTTGGAGAGATGGTGTTAGCACCTCTACCCTGGCATCTGGCATTTACAGATACAAGGCACCGTTTTGAGCGCCGACGCGGCTTGGCTGCTGGAAGGATTCACCCCATGCGATATCAAAATATCCCTGCCATTTTGTGCTGCAGGTCTGTACCGTGCACCTACATATATGATATCCATATCAGCGTGTAAATTGCGCAAGCACAATGCAGGTGAGATGACATTCGAGGTCTTGGTAGGTATATATGATTAGAGAATGGGGTTTTCATCAACGGGGCCCCCGTGTGAAACCCCTCCCCGGCCCCCAAATCTGCTGTGGGGCTCTGCCACGCATCGTACGTAGCCTGTATACACCCGTGGCTGCCAGCCACTATACATGACCATCTCGAGGGAAAAAAATACACAAATATAGAAGAAATCCCAATCCCGAAGCCCGCCACACTCCTCGCTACCTAGCAGAACCTGCCGCCCTTCTCCATTAAGACTCCAGTAGTATTTTTTGGTCGCCCTTTCGCCTCGCTTTCCCAGCATGATGGATGGGAAGAAAAACGCCGGAATAGGGGGTATATGCCACATCCTCTAAACGCCGTGTCCCAATGCCATTTCCTCATCGCGCACGATATATCCCCTTCCTCTCATCACGCCTCTCCCCCGCTCGACGGCCCCGCCAGCCCCAGCCGCGGTCCCGGCAAGCGGTCCAACTCCTCGTAGTCCGGGATCGCCGCGCCGTCGAGGCTCTCGCTGCGTCCGTAGCCCGGCGGGCTCGCCGGCACGTTCTCGTACAGCGGCGGCTGCTCCTCGTCCCAGCTGATGCCCATGCCGCCGCGCTCCGTCACGACGGCGTTGAAGTGCATGCGCAGCACGCGCGCCGCCCCCGTCGGCGTCGTCTGGCTCGGCTTCTTGGTCGGCGCGTACTCCTCCGCCACGATCATCTCGACGACGAGCACGTGGCTGACCTCGGTGCCGTCCTCGGCCTTGACGTCGCACACGGGGTACGCGTCGGGGCGCATCGAGAACGGGAACTCGAGCTCGATCGACCCGTCGGGGCGGCTGTAGTCCGCCTTCCACCCCGTCTTCAGCTCCTCCGAGTTCAGCGTGCGCACCTCCTGGTGCGCGGCGCCCTTCTTGTCGTCCGGGGCCGCGCCGGACTTCAGGGCGTGCTTGGCGCAGGCGGGCGAGATGACCTTCTGCGTCTCGTCGAGTCGCCAGGTCAGGCGCTTGAGCTTCCAGTGCGTCTGGATGCCCGTGTCGGCGTTGCGGCGCACGATGCCGTCGAGGCGGAGGGCGGCGTTGAATTCGCCGATGGGGTGGATGACGGAGGGGAGGCTGACGTGGGCCGTGAGGTTTGTGGGCGGGAAGATGCGGATGGATTGGCGCGGGAGGTCGGACGGCTGGATGGCGCGGCGCACGCTGAGCGGGTGGCTGAGGGAGAGGGGCTCGCCGGTCTTGGGCGTTATGGTGGCTTTGAGGATGTAGGCGATGCTCGAGAGGGAGCCGTGCATCGAGGCGGGCAGGTGGCCGGGGAGGAGGAAGCTGAAGGGGAAGTCGTGCTCGCCTGGGACGGGATGTTAGCATGCGAAGTGGGGACGGTGCGGGGAGGCGCGGGAATCAAAGTACCTTTCTTGAAGGACGTCGGGCCCTGCAGGAACCTCCAGGTCGTCAGCTCGGAGGACTGGTTCGCGCAGTCGGCGCAGTGCGCGTGGAAGGGCTTCTTCATCTTGACGTCGACGACGAGGCGCATCTTGAAGGACTCGACGTCGAAGTCCTCGTCGACGACATTCAGCTTCAGCTGGCCCGACAGCAGGGCGCCGGTGCTCGCGGAGGGCTGGCCGTAGAAGACGAGCGGCGGGGACTCGATCTGGACGGCCAGGGCCGTCGGGGCGGGGGCGTGGGCATGGCGCTCATGGTGTCGCTCGAGGGAGCGCGATGAGCCGCGGGCCGGATGGATCAGGCTGAAGGAGTTGCGCTTGTGGTCGTCGGCCATGCTCGCGGCCGGGCTGGCGGTCGTGCTGGCGTTCGCGTTGGTGGCGCTGGTGTCATTCGAGGAGATGGACAAGTCCGAGGAGGAGTTGGAGTTGGGGCGTGCGCCAAGGTTGGGGCGGGCGGTCAGATGACTGCTGTGGCTGCGCACCGACTTCTTCTTTTCCTTGGGCTCGAGGTCGAAGGAGGGCCGACGGTTGCGGAAGAAGGATGCAACCCTCATGGTGAGGGCAATGCGCAATCGAGTGCGGAGGTCAGGAGTGTAGAGTGTAGAGTGTAGAGTGTAGAGTGCTGTCGTAGAGAAGTAGTGATCAGATCGAGAGCGTTGTGGTTGGTGGTTGTCTCGTCCTTTTCGTTTTCGTTTTCCTTTTCGTTTTCCTTTTTGCACAAGATTTAAAGTTGAGTATAGATTCCTCGAATTCGCCGAGAAAGTTACTAAAGTCGGGCTCTCTGCGGTTCAAAGGTCGCTGATGGAGTCGAGGTAGTGAGACATAGAGTTTTCGGCTTCATTTGAGGGTTCTGTAGGGTAGATAGGTGGTGGGTAGAGGATGCGGAGATGTAGCAAAGGAATGGAGATGTAGAGACCAAGGGGATGGAGACTATTATATTATATCGTGCCTTGTTTCTTTGTACATTTCAGAGGCTAGAAGGTAGAGGCTAAAGGCTAGAGAAGAGTGTGCAACATGACCCATAATATTATTAACATATTGTTATTATTATTGTTATTGTTATTATTATATTATTATTATATTATTAACACATGCATTCAGTCATTCTCTCCCCTCGCTCAGCCTGGTGCGGGGCAGCATGTCCGCATGTACCTATGTATGCATGTACATTGTATGTGGTATATAGGTATATAGGTATATATGTACCTATGTATGCATGTACATATACGCAACACCCGCCTATCCGCTTTCGCGTCTCTCCGGCTGCAGACGTGGTATGGTTATAAGCAGTCACTGACTAAATGTATAAATGTACCTATTGCCTATTTAGGTTGCGGCTGTCATGGCATGGAGCCTGTCTGTCCATACTAGGGAAGGGGATGAGGATGAGGATGAGGATGAGGATGAGGATGAGGCCTTTGAGGCCTTTACCTACTTACCTAAAAGATTGGAGGAAGAATGAGAGAGAGGGATTAGACTTTGCTAGATCCATCATACGTCTAGGGCTTTGTAAAGTCTATGTACAGATTATCATCTTATACATGTCTACAGGCCACAGGATGCTGTCAACGTCTGTCTGTTCTCGAGGACTCTCCCCAAAATCTCACCCACATCCGTCATGCCATAATCGAGCACTCTAGCATCATTCTGCCTCTAGCATCATTCTGTCTCGTCATCCATCATCCGTCACCCGTCATCCGCCATCCGTCATCCGTCATCGTCACCGCTCTCCTGTCTGGCGTCAGGTACCTCGCAAGGTACATTACATCACACATCACACACATCACATACTCCGGCTGAGTCACTCCACCCATTGTGCCGCACAAGGCGTGCGTGTGCATACACACATACATACATACATACGAGATATCTAAACTGCCTGACTGACTCGTCCCTCCCTTCCCTCCCCAAAAAAAGGGGCCCAAAGACGTAATTCCCCCCAGCATGACATACACGTCCTGCCTCCTCCCTCAACAAGAGAGGCATTTTGCAGAGAAAATGGCGCAGATGCCGCAGACGGCCTTCTGAGCGTCCGTCGACCGAGTGTCTACAGTGAGTGAGTGAGTGAGTGAGTGAGTGAGTGCAGCGCCAACCTTATAAGCGCTCCGCTACGCTATGTACCTCTGCTATGTATGTACGTACCTATGGATGTACGTACCTATGGATGTACCTACCCAGCAAGGCGTCGCGCGAGATCTAAATCCAAATCTAAATCTAAAAAAAAAATAAAAAAAAATCCCACAGAAGCTCTGCTAGCACGCCTTAGCCTCGCAGAACCTTTTCTTCCTTTCTCTCTCCCTCCCCTGAACTTGCCTGTTGTGGATAGGTGTCTGGCTGTCAGTCTGTGTAGTGTCACTTTGCACAGGAGAGACGATGTGGGTCGGGGGGTGTCACGCTGAGTTCTGCATTTTTTTTCTCTCTCTCTTTCTTTCTGAGGGGGGTGAGTATGAGTGGATGAGTATGAGTATGAGTGGATGAGGGAGGGAGGCCACCTGCTGCGTTCTTGGCCATGGAGAGCCATCGTGAATCCACCTGTAATTCTCCCCTCTCCTCACACACAGCATCTCCCTCAAAATGATGCCGTACATACATACCATACCATACATATCATACCATACCATTTACTGTACACATGTATGCACCTACCCACCCTCCCCAAACAACGCCGCCATCCAAGAAACGCGGGGAAATCGCAGAATCACCCAGCAAATGACGCGACGGAGCCCGGGCGGCGCGGCATTTGCTGGGCGATTCTTTCCTCTCCTCTCCTCCTCTCTCGGCAACAAATCACGTCTCACTCCTCGCGCATTGTAGGTATATGTGCGCCTGCATCTCCGAGGAGTTGCCGGCAGCATCCAGCCTGCGCCGCTTGGACTGTACAGTGTAATGTGACGTGCATGTCAGACCACGATGGATGTGAGGTCTAGGTAGTATGTATGTATGCAGTAGATGCGGTGAGGATGGAGACGCGTGGTGGCCGGAGAGCGCCGCCCGGCTGGAGGGGGGGAACAGCTGATGTGGTGGATGGAGATGAAGGGAGGGAGGGCAGCCTTAGGAGTTGGAGTGAGTGGCAGTGGGAGGATAAGGCAAGGAAGGGCAGGGAGGGATGAGGGACAGTAGACAGTACTCAGTACGGTACTCCCTACTCAACTCCCTACACATCTGCCACACGCGAAAATCTCCAGATCCGGTAATTTCTTCTTCCACGCCCGTGCCTGGTTCTTGGGTGTCCACTGCAATTACGAAATATGACACTTGCGGCTGACAACAGAGGGATACAGCACCACTCCATCTCAACGCCTGTCCTGTCGACGGCTCCACGTTGTCGCTTGTCTGCGCCATCATTGGAAAACGGGAGCGAGGAGACCTCCATACCTCCATACCTCCATACCTTCCAGAAATAACCACATACCCACCTCTGCATCCCCTATTACCCAACACCAACCCCCCCGCCCCTTTCTCAACCTCCCACCACATGTCCCGTCCGGGCCCTCGAAGCCTTGCCTGCGGCCGGGCAACACGGCACACATCTGCGATCGAGACCGCGCCACAACCCTGCCGTCCTCCCTCGCTCGCAATCGCCTTTTCCCCTGGCCCTCCCTTACCTAACAGCCACGTATGTCCTCGGCCTCCTGCATGTACCTACATCCCTCACAGACCCCCGTCGCCGCACCGACCACGCTGCGATGCGGGGCGATGCGGCGGCCTCGGCCCCCGCGCGCCGGGACGCGAGACGCCCGCCGATGACGTATCCGTGGGTATGTATGTATGTACTTTACAGCACGGTGCGGTGCCGGGACGGATGCGCAGTCCCGAGATTCTAGAAAGAAATTAAGCAGGAGAGCAGGGTGGGGATACTGTAATGTGCATCTGCCTATGTATTCTACCTGGAATCATTGAAAAGTTCAAAATGCCGTTTAGAGTCATTGAGGTTATGTATAAGTAAGTAGGTAGGTGGTAGGTGGTAGGTGGTGGGTAGCTAGGTATGCTATGGCACTCACTCGTTCTCAGAACGTGGATGGTATCGTTTCTCTCTCCTAGCACAAGCTATTCTGCATTTCCATCCATCCTCTTACCGTAAGTTTCATTCCCTCTCATATCTCCGCCATGCATAACGTAAATGCTGCAACTCACCCCCCCCTACGCATCCAGCCTCAACCTCAAAATGCGCACCGCATTCCCGCCCAACACCTCCCCGGCCTGCTCCCCCTCCCCAAACACCCCCCTCACCGCCTCCACATTCTCCCCCACGCTCCGCCACCTCCCCTCCTCGCCACCATACCCATCCCCCTCCAGCGGCGGGAAGAACGGATGGTCCGTCCCAAACATCACCCTGTCCGCCCCGCTCGCCGCCACCGCCGCCCCCAGCCCGACCGCCGAATACACCACTGCGTCGAGAAACACATTGCTCCTCAGGACCTCCCACACCGACCTCCGCGCCGCCGCTGTGCGCCAGGATCACGCGCAGCGCGGGCACGGCGTCGAAGACCCCCGCCAGCAGCATGCGCGTGATCGCGACGGTCGTCTCGAGCGGGAAGCCCAGCGCCAGCGGGAGCACGTGGCCGTAGTCGCCGGCGGCGTGGCGCGGGCCGAACACCGCGCCGGGCAGCCCGTAGTGCGGGTGCAGGAAGACGGGGAGGCGGGCGGCGGCCAGCGCGGAGAACACGGCCAGCAGCGCCGGGTCGTCGAGCCCGCGGCCGAGCCCGGAGGTGCCGAGGATGACGCCGCGCGCGAACGGGAGGGTCGCGAGGTGCGAGATCGAGGAGAGCACGGCGGCGGCGGGGGCGCTGAGGGGGAGCGCGGCGAAGAAGAACAGCCGGCCTGGGTGCAGGGCGCAGATGCTGTTGACCTCGTCGTTGATGCGCGTGGCGGCGTCGCCGGCGGCGTCGGGTGGCAGCCAGTCGAGCCAGGGGTTTGCGAGCGAGATGACGGAGACGTCGATGCCGTGCTTGTCCATGAACTTGAGCTTCTCGCCGATGTCGTAGTATTCGGGCCCGATGGGCCGCCCGCGCGACGTGCTGGGCGTGTCTTCGGCGGGGAGGATGACGAGGCGCTTCTGAGGGGAGGGCGGGAAGGAGCGGATGTAGGGGATGCTGGTGCGGGATTCGAGGAGGGAGATGTAGCTTGGTGGGTAGATATGCGTGTGGATGTCGACGATGGGGGGCTTGGTGTGCGGAGGAGGAGGAGGAGATGCCATTGTCTTCCTTCTCTTCAGTCTTCGGGCAATGAGGTGTATTGTGCGTGCCGTGTGTGTATGAATGCCAATGGTGTATATGTATGATGATGTATCAAGACGGAAGCTTCACGTCGGAGAAGAATAATATACTTGTCCCAGGACATACCACATACCACATGCCACATCCATACTAGAGTGCCCCTCCTCCCAAAGTGTCCAAGCTCTCACTCGCATGATATTGCAGCTCCGACGTTTCAGCAGACAGCAACAGCAGACAGCCTTGCATCACCACCGACGTCTCTTCCCCTCCTTATCACTATCGCTATCGCCAGCGCTATCGCTATCGCCATTGTTATCGCTATCGCTATCGCGATGGAGCTTCCTTATCGGGACATCGCCATTATGGGAGTCGCCGACTACATCGGATTTCGACCACTGTGATACAACGATAAGTACTGCATCATGCAGAATTGCCGCTGCAGATGTGGCGCGATAAGTCGTGCCCATAGGTTATTTAAATCTCATCTCTCTGAATAGCTTCATTTTGCCTTTTCTTTCCTTCCTCATCCATCGTCATCACTCACTGACTGATGCAAACGGAAGTCGTGTGCTTTCCTTCGTCCTACTCCTCTGTCTTACCCCGGATCCCCGCGATCCTGCACCGATCCCCACGATCTACTTAAGTTATAACGGCGGGCTTCACTAGTTAGATACTCGACGGGGCCGACGATTCGCAATGGCTCCGCAGACATTGGCCGTCGACTCAACCAAAATCTGCATCCCCGTACGTCCCATCCATTCCTTCCATTCTCAAACCGCCTATCCCCCCCTCCATCCCAGCTAACCCCTCATCCCCAGCTCATCGACTTCTCCAAATTCCTCGACGGCTCCCCCACCGACCGCGTGCAGACCGCCAAAGCCATCCTCGCCGGCTTCCAGACCGCAGGCTTCATCTACCTCTCCCACCTGCCCATCCCCCCCTCCCGCATCGCAGCCGCCTTCGCGACCTCCGCCTCCTTCTTCGCCAAGCCGCAGTCCGCCAAAGACGCCGTCGCCTGGACCACGCCCGAGGCAAACCGCGGCTACTCCGGCCAGGGCCGCGAGAAGGTCAGCACGAGCGCCGACCGCGCCGGCATCCAGGCGCTCAAGGCCGCCGCGCCCGACATCAAGGAGTCGCTCGAGATCGGGCGCGAGGGCGACCCCGCCCACCCCAACAACTGGCCCGCGGCCGACGCCGCCTTCAAGGCCTTCATGCTGGCCTTCTTCGACGAGTGCAAGGCCCTGCACGTCGAGGTCATGCGCGCCATCGCCGTGGCCATGGGGCTCGACGAGGCCTGGTTCGACGCGTACACCGACGCCGGCGACAACACCCTGCGGCTCCTGCACTACCCCGCCGTGGCCGCGTCCGTCTTCCGCGAGAACGCGCTGCAGGTCAGGGCCGGCGAGCACACCGACTACGGCTCGATCACGCTCCTGTTCCAGGACCAGAGCGGCGGCCTGCAGGTCAAGGCCCCCGACGGGACGTTCGTCGACGCGACGCCCATCCCGGGCACCGTGGTCGTCAATGCGGGCGATCTGCTGGCGCGCTGGAGCAACGATACCATTCGGAGCACGCTGCATCGCGTCGTCGAGCCGCCGGGCCCGGCCGAGGCCGACGAGCATCCGGCCAGGTATAGCATTGCGTATTTCTGCAATCCGAATTATGGCAGCTTCATCGATGCGATTCCGGGGACGTATGGGGAGGAGGGGAAGAGATATGAGGGGATTAATAGTGGGGAGTATATCGTGGGACGCTTGGCCGCGACGTATTAGCGGAGTGAGAGGCTGGGATGGAAGGATGTGACGATGCATGAGATGTAAAAGAGCTTGTGCTAGGAGATAGAGGGCAATGAAACGGCCACTGGCGTATTGTCTGTACGTCTGATATCTCCGATGTGTTGTGTCGGATCGTGCTGAGAAGCATCGAATACAGCCCCAAGCCGTCTGCCGGCAAGGACTGGTATTTGCAGCGTCCTCGCATCTATCATATTGAACGAAAAGAAAAAGAAAAATACCTCATTGTCAATCTCCAAGCTATCATACTATTTCCGTGGAAATCGCAATCATTGTCTGCTGCCCGTATATACTGTCGTTTTCGCCCGCCTTGGTTGGGACGGAGACTGACTGGGCGGTTAGGGAGGAAGGAGAGAGACTCGGATGTGGCAAGGAGAGGGACGAGGCCAGAGAGATAGCAGAGAGCAGTAGTCCCTGAGAATTATTTTCCTTCCTAGTCGTCAGAGTAATGATTGCCGATTTCTTCTGTGAATGCTACTCCGTCCCGTGCCCCTTAAATGCCGACACAACGCCGGCTTCTGCAACCACCGGCCGCGCAACCTTAAGTTCCTGCAGCAACAACGCGTGAGATGAAGAAACAATGCAACTCCAACAATGCTACAACCCAAAAACAAACCAAATGAACCCAAAAGGAAACCAAAAGCAACTGAGCAAGAGCAAAATCAACAACGCACCCATCACGCAGCCTTCTCAGCCGACGACGCTGCAGCCTCACCCGCTGCCTCAGTCGCCGCACCCGCACCCACACCCTCCTTCCCCTCCTTCCCAGTCTCCGGATTGAGCGGCTTCGACGGATCATACCCGACGCTCTTCACAATCCCCAGTCCCTTCGTCCTGCCCTCGCGGAACAGCAGCCTATCGCCCGGCACCAGATACTCGGGGCGCTGCACGAACCGGAACGCCACCGTGGCCCGGTCGCCAGTGCGGATGTGCGAGCGGTCGATGTCGATGATGGTGCAGGTCTGCGAGACGGGGCCGACGTGGAGCATGGCTTGGTACTTGGTCCTGATGGTTGTGGCGTGTGAGAGGATGAGGACTGTGGGGGAGCGTTAGTGGATGTGCGCGGGGGGAGGGAGGGGAGATAGGGCATCGTACCTTCGGCGACGAACTCGCGGTAGACTTTTGGGGCGACGCCCTCGATCTTGGGCAGCACGACCATTCCTTTGCGCACATCTTTGCGGCGCACGCGCTTTAGTGCGAAGGAGGCCGATTGGCCGGCGGATGTGGCGGGGACGGGGATCCGTTTGCGTTCGATGGAGCGGATGGTTGTGGTGGTGAACTGACCGAGAGAATCGGGGCCGATGAGAACGGTGTCGCCGGCGTGGATGACGCCGCTCTTGACGATGCCAGACACGACTGTCCCCACGAACGGCACAGAGAAAGTGTCATTGACATGGAACTCGAAAGGGGCGTCGGCATCGTAATGGCCATGGTGAGGAAGGATATTGAGGAACGTCCTCACGAGATCCAAGTTCTCGCCGGTGACGTTGGAGACCTGGAAGATGGGGCAGATTCGCTGGCTGACGAACTGAGTCGCGGTGTTGATGCACTCCTCTCTGTTCTTGATGAAGATGGGGATCTTGCGAGCACCAGGACTTTTTAGAATGCGTGTGATTTGCGTGATAGTCTGCTCCAGGATTTGAGGTGGGCAGATGTCGATTTTGGTGATAATCACCATGACTGGCACATTGAGTGCTAATGCGATACCAAGGTGCTCTTTGCTCATGCCGATGAGACCGTTGTTTGCGGCAACCATTAGAAGGCAGTAGTTTGGGCTAGATGATAGAAGGCCGAAGACTGTGGTGCGAAGATACCGTTCGTGGCCTGCCAAGTCGGTGAATGAGATGACTTTGGCAGAACGTTTGCCAATCTCTTCCCATGATAACTTTCGTCCTGGCACATCGGATGCTATGACCTTGCCAGCAGCGTCGAATCCCATAATCTCCATGCCCACAGAACTGGTACGCCCACTCTCAATCTCGTGCTTATGCCGGAACAGGTTGACACGAGCTTTGCCTCGTCCATCGTCCAGGCCACCCTTCACTAACACACCCAGCAAGGTACTTTTGCCAGCATCGACATTGCCGACGACTGCGATTCGGGTCTCGATGACATCCTCGACCGTTTCTGGGTTCTGCCGTATCAATATCTTCCCACTGCAATCCTTGCCTTTCTCAGGCACCGTCACCGTCTCCGCCTCAGCATCACCGCCAACATTCTTCGTCAGCAGGATCTGGCACTCTGCCCTGTGCTTCGCTGCAGCCTCATTCAATCTCGACATCGCAGTATCCCACTCCTCCTTTGTGAGGCTCATGGACTCTCCATTATTCTCAAACCCGACCTCGAAGACCGTCTCGCCATGCCCCTCCTCTATTCGCCCGCCGACAACTTCAACCAGTTTTGCGAATGCATCTTCATCCTTGCTGAGAAGAAGTTCTTTTAATCGGACTTGCGGTGCGGAGTCTGCTAGGTCGAGAGAGTCGAGGATGTCGAGCTCGGCGTGGTCTTCGGTCAAGGTCGCACCATTGCGGGAAGGATACCGGTTCGACTGCTGCTTCTCAACGTATTCGGCGAACTCGCTCAGCGCCTATATACATTAGCTACTGCATAGCATCCAGGGTAACACTGCATACGGATTCGCCCTTTCGCCGCTCGTGTAGAAGCTGTTTCCCTTTGCTCGTCATGTTCCAGCGCAAAAGCGGTAATATGCTATGAGATGAGTTGTTTCCAAGTCAATGGTATTTCCAATGTGTATTCGAAGGATCATTGGGATAAATATATTATGGCTCGAATAAGTTAAAATCTACAGATACAAGAATAAGCTGTGGTGTCTTGATGTGTTTTGCGGTATCAACAGGGCGGCTGAGGGCGGCCTATATAGTGGGGAGAGGCTTATCGAGTCACAGCTATGTAAATCCGGGGAAAGTCCACGAGTGACGCATACGGCAAACAGCCCACTCATATATTGAATTCAGAAAGATGAAATGAGGCTTAGATTTAACCTTGATTTGAATTATGATAGGCTATGGCAAGAATGGCCGTTTTTGGAGCATTTCCTTTGCTCTAATTGTTGTATGGTAGTAGCAGATTTGTTTGGCACAAAGGCCAGATGCCTACTCTGCCCTCCAGCGACATGCTATGCCTCAGCCTCCATGCGTTGCCGTATGACTGACGCCGATGCCTTTTGACATCTGTCAATTTGAGATGCGTTCGTCTCTGTAGATATCGAACAGGACGTAAGGTCCAGTGAGCTCATGATGATGCCTGTGGTGATATGAGGACAACACTATCTCCTAAGTCGCGCGTTAGCAGATGAAGACAACGATGCTTCGCGAGGGCTTGATCATAATTGTTGATCGCAGAAGAGCGTATAGATTGCCTACCGCGGACAAAAAGCATCTCTGATTTCTTGTGAATTGTCTGCTTTACGTCAGTCCCTAAGCCGCGCTTGATATGCGATCGGGAGTATATACCTTCACAGTCTCCCCGTCCTCATCATCCTCATCGACGACGTACACTGTCTCCTCTACGTCTCCAAGTACCAAATTGCAATGACTATCATATGCCTGTAAAGTAGATCAGTATAGAGTTGCGCGCAAGGTGTTGAGGGGCACCATACGTGCAGGCGACCCTTGAGCTCGCGATCACCTCTCAGCTTGACGAAGACAACCTCGTCCAGCGAAAGACGCACAAGGTCAAGAGGCTCATCAATCGGACCTCCGCGACCTTCATCAACATCAGCCATTATGAATCTGTTCGATGGTTGACGAGGGTGTTGCTGTCCGGCTTCGGTACTCTCTAGGCTCTAGGTACCTTATGGAAGTTCGCGATTTGGCTGGACGGAAGTTCCCGCATTCGGCATCCGGGCCCTGCCCAAATAAATATTTATGGGAACCTCATTTGACTGCAACTGCACAACGACAAGTCAACAAGCTTCATGACCAGCTTTCTTCTTCGGATCGAGGCAATTGAAGCCAAAGTCCTCTCGAACTGCTGCCCTCGGGGTACTTCTGGGCGACTTCACTCTCTCCGCCTCAAACGGCGTTTTCAACATCCAGCCCGCTGGCAGAGTGCAGCAGCTTCTCAGGTCCCGGTTTCAGAACAAGGAGAGAGGCTATCACAAAGTTACTCTTCCAATGCAGACATCAAAGATGCAGAACCCGATACAATCGACGATGTACGCCCAGGAGACAGCGCCGAAAACCCGCTGAAAGCCAGCTTGTCAAGCAAAAGGGAACGGCTCAAAGATAAATCTTCAGCTCCGCATTCGCAATATGTGCGTCAAGATCCTCCGAGATTCTATGCCACCCAGAAAGCACGTAGAAGCAACCTCGGACAATATTTCCATCAGTACCCGGAAATGGAAAAAAACACGGAATATATACAGAGGTCGACCAATGGAGATATTGAAATCACATGGGGGGGTGCTGCGCGAGATGGAAAGGAGTTCGATCAAGCGGGAGCCGAAGTGGAGGCGGAACCAGAGCTTACTGTGGAAAAGCTTCATGAGATTCTTCGTGCGAAGGATCCCCATGCTGCTCTTCAGTTTGCGGCACGATTGACATCCATAGCGCATGACACGATTGATCCAGTGAGAGAGTTTGCAGAGTTACCAGCGAGTACATTTACGGAGTTCCTCTATTCTTTGGATGCGGATTTCCTCTTCGGTGAATATATGCAGTTCGAAAAACAGATACCGAAAAACAGTCCCCACTATACCAGCTTGTTCGATCCGCATGAGATCAATGCCCGTTATTTTTTCATAAGAACCGTCACTGGACTCGTCAAGCTCCGTCTCAAGGCAGGTCAGCCCTTATCACTGTCGGATTGCCAACACGTATTGGGATGTGCAAGATTTGCGGGGTCCAAAACGCTTTCAGAGGAGATTTGGAAATATATGTCAGTCGCTGGGGTCTCACCAGATACGATATGCTATAACCATTATCTGGCTACGAAGGTCAGGAGTGATCTTTTAATTCCGGCTCAACGCCACAAAGTACGAGTCACACCGAGAAACCTGATGATTCGGACGTGGATGCGCCCAATCCACGCTTTTTCAGGTTACAGAGTTGGAGACAAAGGTGTTAAACACGAGGCAACCCAGGTATTAGATAAGATGTCACGTCATGGTGTAGCTGCAAACGAAGAAACGATGTGTCTGGTCATGATTGGTTTTGCCAAAGAGGGGGACCTTGATGGCGTCAAAAACATTCTCGATAAGACCTGGGGCATCAATGTCGACAAATTCCTCGCTCTTGGAGAAGAAGGGATTGGACATGACTTCCAAGCCGAATCGCCTATCAAGCCTTCATCTCTGCTGTTGGAGACACTCGCACACGTGTTTGGAATCAACAATTCCATCCCTCTTGCATTGCGCCTCTTAGATTTCGTATCGCGGAGATACGGAATAGGCATCCCTTATACGGCCTGGGAAGAACTTCTCGAACGAACTTTTGTCCTGAGCGTGCGTAAAAGTGAAAAGCGAAATAAAGGGTTCAGCGAAGGTTCCCTTCCCGTCACAGCTGTTTCCAACCTTTGGGATACATTTACTGGAGACCCATATAAAGTCAAGCCCAACATGGCCATGTACGACAAGATGATCAGAAACCTACTTCATCAGCAGCGCTTTGGCCAAGCGCAAGTGTTTATGAAGGAAGCGCTAGTTCTGCACAGAAACAGGGCCGCCTTATATCATTCATTAATAGTACAACGGCAGAGACTGCCAACCAGCACACCGTGGCGAGATCTCAGAGATTGGGACAATAGGATCTGGATCACGAGCTTGCAAGTGCATCGCAATCGACAGTATATTCGCCAATGGGTTCGGCAGCTCATCCACACGCGCACTATTAAAATGAGGGGTCTTAGTGGCGAGGAGATGGATACGATCATGGCTAGGTGGAAGGTCTATCTGCCACGGCGTGTCGAGTACCGGATTCCAACTGCGGCTGTGAGAATTCGAACGGACTCGGAAGCGTTGAATAGAGAGCGAGCGAAGGCATCTAGACCTCGTTATCGAACCCCAGATAATCAAGAGGACTTCGATAGTGAAAAAGACAACATCTCTGATGACCAGACGGAAGATCATGATCTCGAAGGCCTCTTCACGGGGAGAGTGTGAGGGGAACAAGTTAAGAAAGACACGATGGTCTGCGGGAATCTCAGCGCTGTTTCACCATCACCTGAATTGCAGTCTCGAAATCCAAGCAGTTGTACACTACATCTCAGCAAATTGTACATATGATATCTTCCTTGTATTATCACCATACCTAAAGGCAGACCCAACGGGACACGGAGAGATGTATGATAGGGGCAGTATTGTGTATATATTTTGGCGTCTATGAGCAATTCATGATCTGTACTTTTATTTCACTTGCCAATACGTTATTGTGAGTTCATCATATACATGTGGTTTAGAAAATGAGATGGTTACAAGAAGTTCGAAGGCCTGTCTTCTTGAAATCTCGGACTGGCTGCCTGGAGATGAACGACCGTTCCGTGCTATAGAGGGAAATCACATTGCAGTTATGGAAAGTTAGGGGTTGGCGGTGACATCTCCTTTATTGTCTGCTAACTAGGGTATCTCTTGTCATCATCGTCGTCGTCATCATCATCCATCAGTTCGTTATCGTACAAGGCCATTGCTCCTCCCTCCCCCTTCCCTTCCTCCCTAACCGACTCCACCGCAAAAACAGCAAAACAGTAGACTTCGGATGCCAGCGCCACTCCCACTCCCACTCCCACTCCCACTCCCTACGGCCGACTGTTGGGCGGCATGCGCATGTGTCGATCCAGCAGGGTGCGGATCTCCCCTGGGGTCAGGCCCGCGTATGGTGGGTGCAGGATGATGTTTGGAAGAGACGTGGAGGTGGCAGTGGTCGCAGGCAGTGGCTCCCCACTCATTGTGCGCGCAACGACACGGTAATTCAGGTTCCTAGGATCAATACCTGGATTGCTCACTCCCTTTTCGAGATTCGTCTCAACACTGCAGCATTCTGAACCTTGTCAAGCTTGCACATCGAAAAATTCTATGCAAGTGTACTTTATATTCTGATTCTATAATATTATTAACACATCCACCACGCTTATGATACAAGGGCAAGCTCAGTCATGAGACTTTCTCCAGATTCAGATCATTGACCACCATATACCGACTCAGTCCTATCCAACCCCAGCGAAACCATCTCATCTGGCTAATATGAGCATCCGTCATCGCCCTCTGTGCCGTCCTGACCTCCCCAGCCCCGCTCAGAAATAATAACGGCGACGGATGCTCGCCCGCGCTCCGCTTCCTGAATGCCACAACCAGGATGCTGGTTATGGTGTCCATAATGCTGGTGTACTTTCGTACTATGTTGACGCTGGAGAGTGTGTAGAGGTCGACTGGACTGTTCCAGCCGGGTCGGTTCTTTATAAGGGAGGAGATGAAGTAGCGGGCGCCGTGATAGAGGGAGATGTGGTTTGGATGTGAGGAGACACCGGTGCTGTCGAATGTGATCAGCACGTCAATTGTGGCCGTAGGTGCCTCGATAGACTTCGATTTCAAGGTGTTGGCGAGATTTGGTGCGAAGGCTGAGGAGAGGAGACCCGCGATCTTCTCTTTTGACCATGTTGTCGTCATACTGTCGGGGAAGTCCCTGTTCCTCATTGTCAGTACTGCCCAAGCCATGCCATTGCTTCATGGGAGAAGCTTACGGATTCTCCACGACAAACACATCATCCTCCTTTCTCAGGCCAAGCAACATGCCGCTCTTGACGAGCTCCTTCTTCCTCGTCTCGCCCAACCCATCGGCATCACCTGACAAACATGGTCAGCGCAATCAGATAGGGGGAGCGTATACACTCACCACTACTCAAACACAGTATCTTGACATGATTGCCCGACGCCGGATCCGTCAACGCCAGCAGTGCTGGCGCAAAGAACATCGCCTCATCGTCCGGATGCGCTATCAGCAAGCATATGCGCTTGTTCTTCAGCAGCGGGAGCCTCCCCCTCGTGGCCCCCACCGTGTACAGCCAACCCACAACGATCAGAATAGGAATCGAGAGCAGCGTAACCCAGAGCATCATGAAGCCGCAGTTGAACAATGTAGCGGCGCGCCCTCGGGATTCAGAAGAGCGATGCGATTGATGGATCGATGGAGGGATCCCGGACGAAAGGCCACGGTTGCGACAAGATAGCGATTAGATTAGGGGTCATTCGGAATCCGGGGTAGTGGATGTTTAGCGCGCCAAAGGCAGGATAGTGGGATGAGCAGGCGCGATGCACGCGTTTGGTGGGAGTCGCAGGGGTTGGGATAGGGGGAGGGGTCCATCGCGTGCTGATTCCAGCGACCGTTTGTCCTTGGCCCCTGCGGCAAACCTTAAAAGACGCCCTTGCATTGCACATTTTTGGGACGGGTCATATAATATAAATCAACGACACGTGCTTGGATATCCTTTTGTGTTCATAGAAAGGAGAAGGTAAGTGAGGACTCCTTTTTTCAATCAAACAGATCACTGATATTTGGCCAGCTCGTCATAATCCAGCCAATCTTTTGAAGAGCATCATAAATCTCTCTAGGAGGTCAAACAGCTCAGGCTCAGGCTCAGGCTCTCTCATCTGACGATGGCTAAGCAACGTCCCCAAAAGAAAACGTCATCACCCAGTATCCCTCTCGCCCAACCCGACAGATCCGGCCCAGATCCGAGTCGGCAGACGCTCCTCGACCTGGCCGCAGAACGCGGCCTGCTGGATCCCAAGAACCAAAAAAAGAACGGAAAAGCCACAGCAAACGCGGTGCCAATAACCTCCGAGGAGCCTCCAGTCGGCCGTCTCGGAGATGCCGTATTATGGAGCACGAGTCTCGCCATGCTCCACTTCACCTTCGATGTGTTCACCCAGCATCAATATGCAGAGAAGATATCTTGGCCGAGTATCACCACACGCTCATTGCAGGCCCTTGGAGGTAAGTGTGGCACTTGTTCAGTACGGCCTGTGGAATGCTGACGTCGATTAGTGATCCTGATATTATTTTACGCCTTGCATCCACATCCGACACCATCGAGCTTATTGCCTCGCATTCCGCCCGTGCTGCATCAGCTGATCTTCTTCGCTGGCAGTGTGGCAGCGGGATGCTATTTGATTTATATTACGAATGAATACAGCTATTATGCCGTATTGAAACGTGCTCCGCCTTTAGGAGTGATTTGGATTTGGTCGGTCATTGAACTCAACTTGGCCTGGGCGGTGGGAAGTCTCTTGAGCTGCGTTGCATTTTTATGGTTGGGAGGTTATTCGTTTATGTAGTCCAGAATACATAATCGTCGCATGTAATATTCCCGTAATTTCCAAAAGTTGTTGCTATAAAAGCATGATCATCTGTTAGAAAACTCCAGCTTCGTGACTTGAAGGACAAGCATCACAATTAGATTACGATTGCCTCTGCCAACCCAGATTTGTTACTCGCGAAATTGTCTTTCAACTCCCGTTTCAATCTGGTAGACATAACTCACTGCTGCCATACACTGCCTTTCCATTATCGGCAATTTCTTGTCAGCCTTACCCCATCACTGCCATGCATGTTACGTGCTGTCGTCCTCTCACCGTCGTTGCTAAGACCCAAGCTTGACTAGGCTCTCGGAATTCCAAAAGATGTCTGCTGATTATCTTCATGCATTTGGATTTTCTCTACTACCTAGTGCAGAGGTCGTCCTCCACAATACTGTTCATGACACCACAGGGGGTACGACTGTCACGTGTATCGTCTCCCAAGATGGGGTGGCAGTGTCGAATAATATCTTCATTACACGCATTATCATCGTATCTTCTATCCGCTGTTCCTGTACAAGATATACAGACATAAAAGATACATGCTCCTTCCAGAAATACCCCCTTACCCGTGCCACCCTATGCTTCGTCGACCAGAACCGCCAACACCAGTACACCAAGTTCCCCTGTTCCCCACTATCCTTGTTTACACTATCGTACCTGACAAAAGAGATATACAACGAAAAGATGGATCAATTCCAACGAGGGGCCGACTTAACCCGTGGCGGCATCTGCCTCTCCCATCCCCAATTCTGCTTCTGCTTGCCTGCATCCTTCCTGAAGCTGTTTCCCAGCAACTCCGTAATATTCAACGGCTCCTCCATCAATTCCGCGTGTGCCTGGTATGGCAGGACCTTACGTGTTCGAGACGCCTTCGGTTTGGCCTTTTTCTCCTCCTCGTCCAGAACCTTACGTTGTTCCTTGATTATCTCCTTCAGCTCCTTCTCGTCTGCTGTGATCTGTGCCTTGAGGAAGGTGAGATTGGATGTTTCGAGAGCTTCCATAACTGGTTGGCGAGGAGTATACGCGATGCCCTCCAGCTTTGGCGAATCAGTGGACTTGATGCTTGAATCGAGCAGTGCAGCTGGACCCTTCGCAAGGAGCTGCACGATATCGATGGACTGTCCATGAGGGATCTTCGTCGGATGCGACGGAGTCACGCAATCCATATCCACTTCCTTGCGGAGCACATGATCAATATCGACAGCAGAAAAATACGCGCACGATTGTGGAAGATCGTTGATGCCCATTTGCTGCGAGAACATGGCTCGCGTCCACACATTGGATACTTGAAGCGCCATGGCAGCTCTGTATTTATCCTCTTCCCGGACTAGATATCTGATTTCGTCGTGGACTGTGATGGCAAGTCTTGCATCAATATTGAACCGACGAATCAGGTAATCCATGGCGATTATTAGAAGATGAAGGTAATCGACACCAGAAGACTGAATCGCCCAGTTAATTCTTGACGTCATGAAGCCGCCCTTGTTGATAAATCGGCTCATCAGCGCTTCAGTAATCCCTGCTCCAAGGACTGGAGTCCGTGGCCGCTCTTGCTCGGCGAATTCTTCCAGCTTGTTGAAAACAAAACTTTCAGTGCCTCCACGCCAGAACGGCCGCTTGTGCAATGTCTTTCGGTTCGTCTTCGCACCCTTGGTCTCCTTGTAAAGTGCCGTAGCAACCTTGGTAGTTTCGGCCTCCGATAGCCCTGGATTGAACTGTCTCAAGAGAGTAGAGGCAAATTTGAGACCTGCTCCATAGATACGCCCATAATTGAATACCTTCGCATCATTTCTCGTGATGCCCAGGATTGAGGCAGTCCTTGAATGCAAGTCAGTACCAGCTGCCTTTGTGCCTTCCAAGGTCATGAACCCCAATGCATTGCCTCCATGCAGTTTAAACTGCGCATCACCAACCAAACTAGCAATCCAAAGCTCTTCGGAATCCACATCAGCTCCGACAAAGCAATATCCTGGCGGTGCTTTGACCATAGACTTCAGCTCTGACCCAACCCGATTCTTCTTGGCATTACTCGCCGTCAGCCACGTGTTCTCGACTGCTCGCCTCGTTACTGTACCCATAGGTATAACTTGAGGCAAGATGTACCCAATATCTTTTGGTGATCCCTTCTTCTCTTCGACTGGGAGATCACTGTTGTAGACTACCATTTGTGACATAATACGGTCTCTTGCGCTTATCCAGTATGAGCACGAAGCGTTCATTTCGAGCGCTTCTTTGGCGTAAGGAAATTCAGATGACAGTATGCCTTGTTCGAAATAGGACATATAGCCTTTGGCCATTGGGTTCGTGCAGCGTGAAGTGGGACCGTCCTTATGGGGGAGCTTGAAATACATGCCGCCAGTGTCTTCCCGTAGAGCAATATCTTTTTCGTCAAACAGATTGCAGTGCTGCATCTGCTTATCCTTGTACTTCTGAGCCTCCGCAACTGGCACTCTGAAAGTCCATCCGTACTTATCTGACCAGAACAATGGATGGCCATCCCAGGAGAGCCTGAGGAGCAACGGTGCAATTCTGGTCCGCACGGTCAAGCCAATTGGACCTTCGGTTTTCAGGAAGAGAGCTTTGTACCATGCTGGCATACCCGGCATCTTCTGACGTGCTGCAGGTCGTGGAGGATCATTCTTCTTCTTGCCCTTGACCATCTTAATTTCCTGACCTGACCAGTCAAGTTGTCGCATCCAAGGGTCGTTACTCCATTTCTCCTGCTCCCCCTTTATCTCTAGTGCCCTTTCGGTGAGCGCGATCAATCGCTCCTGGACAGCATCGGAAAGCTTGTGATATGTAGCTTCTGTATTCGCGATGTATGCCTCCCAAGACTTGTCAACTGGAAGAATGACAGAAGAGAGGTGACGTAAGGCCGCAAAACTGACAGGATGAGGGCAAGTGGCGAGGAAGTTGGGGAAGACGATCTTATAGACACGATGGGTGATGGAGACATCAGCTGCACAATAATCCAACAACCCATCAAGCTTCTCTCGGACACCATGGCGATCGAGCTCTCCAAAACCGTCTCTTTGGGACTTGTCTATTGTGACATCCAAATGGAACTTGGCCACATCTCGTAATGAATTGACAGAGCTTCTTCCAACCCATAATTCCTCCTCCTCTTCTGTAAGATGACGGTCGCTGAGCAGAGCTGCTAATTCGATGTTATCCGTTTCGTCTGCGATTTTATCCCTCAATTCTCTGTTCTTTTTGTGCTTCATCCATGTAGGTCGCTGTCGAGAACACATACCATTGACTGCGACATGTAGAGACATCGTGTCGAGGAAGCAGTTCTTGGTCTGATGCACCGAATATTCTTCGGCGACTCGTGCCCGATCATATCCGATATTGTGGCCAACAATGATCCGGTGGTGGTTCGGATCACCAAGTGGTATCAAATGTCTATCCGATTCCGATTCTCCGAGCAGCCACGGAGATAACCAAGCGTACCATGCCGTAGGGCTTACTGCACATGCCATGACAGCAAAAGAGCTCTCCTTCCACATAACCTCCGTATCGAAGCATAGCATTTCCTCTTGCGGTGCGTCCACCGCCTCGGTCCGGCCATCACTATAATATTTTGTCCATCCACTCCTATGAACCCATTTACGCGGCTTAGGGGGACCGTTTGCTCTCACAAATTTATTTGCATAAGTGAGATATGGCTCCGCCGCGTCCATACCCAGCTTGTGGAAGTGCTCGTCTAGGCTTGCGCCTTGGAGCTTCGGCAAGTCGAATGCTATGGGCGGGTTATCGTCTGTATTTTTCCCCAGGAGCTGGTGTCGCTGCAAATGATCCTTAGATAGCTCGACAAGTTCTTTCGGCGCCGCAACTGATGGTCCTGGAAAGAGTTGGGAGTGGACATGGCTGCTGAGTTGCTGTACCCCTATCTCATTAAAACGAGCGGTCGAAGGCTCTGCACACACTCGTTAGCAACTTTCTAAAGCACTATTCTGTCGAGCGCGCAACACTTACTGGCAAGAGTAGCTGCACTCGAAGCCTGTTCCTCCTGTGGTGTTGCGCCCTCCGTCGCAAACGTCCGCCATTTCGCTGAACATCTGAGATGATGTCTGTTTTCATGCGCCGTGCGTGCTGTGCGCCTGGTCAAGCTCGCACATGGTCGACTCGAATATCCAGCGCGTATATGGAGAAGCATACTATATGCGACGCGTCGTGCTCATGGCATTTCCGATGTCGAAATATTGGTGCATGGAATGACAATGATGCTTATATGCAGCTGCTGCTTGAGAGGTCTGTCTACGACATCACCAAAAATACTTAGCGCTCGCTTACGATAAGACTCCCAAGTGGCGGATTTTGGTGGCAGATCAGATTAGAGTAGTGACGGCTCGTCCCCTCGTCACCACCACATCCAATGTCGGAAAAGCTGTCCATCTCTACCCTCTACCTTATACCCTCTACCTTACTATTCACGCAATTCAATTATTCCACTCTTCCCTTCTGAATCTGTAGAGGGGGTCCTCATCTCATGTTCTCATGTCTCTGTATCTCGACCTCATAACGCCCCTCTGTCTATGAGGAGACCGAAGGGCTGAGTGTTAGCTGTCGATACTTGACGAGTACATACCTTACCACCACGCCTCAAGGACTGCATCTGAGCTTCAGGATGGCCTCTCCCTCCTACAACCGCGAATCGCTATTCTATTCGTCGCCAAATGCTCAGCAGCCTCTACGCCCATCTTCATCACTGCCGCCTTGGAATACTATGCCTGAGGGGCCTCTTCGAACCGTGCGAAATCCTTCTTTCACTCTACCCATGCCTGTCCCGACTCAGAATAACACAAACCGCACATCACAATCACAACCTTACCAACACCTATCAGAACCAAATCCCTGGCAAGACCACTCTTCTACTGCATCACATCCGCAAAGACAGGAGCCGCAACAGCAACAGCAACAGCAACAACAGTTTCCACCACCGTCTCCCCCAATACAGCCAGACCTCGACGACCACTACGACGTCTACGGCCGTGATTTCTACGGTAGCACTCCCGATTTTGATGCCTTCGACTGGAACTCTTTACCCAACTCACCGCCTCCCAACCAACCTTCCATCCAGGCCAGCGAATCAAGTATAGTTGACCTCACCGAAACATCACCAGCGATGCCTAGAACAATGAACAAACGGAAGTCGCCCACTCCCGAAGTTGGGCGCCGTTCCAAGCGGCTGAAGAACGAGAGCCTGGACCCACACCAAGCAAAAGTGGAAGAAGATGAGGATAGTTCAAATGCTCAGGTGGAAGAGCTGGATCTTGTCGATGTAGAGGATGATTCGAGCTATGCTGAGGCCATGAAGAAGCGCCAGGCGGACTTGATCAAGCAGCAGCGACAAGAAGAGTCGGATAAGCCCATCAAGCTGGCGACCACACAATGTGTGATTTGCCTGGATCAGCCAGAAGATTTGGTCGTAACTCATTGTGGTAGGTTTTTATTTTTCGAATTCAGTTCTGTTACAGCACTGACTCTGATAGGCCACATGTTCTGCTCACTGTGCTTGCACGGCGCCCTCAATATCGGCACGGGCAAGAGGACCTGTCCAGTCTGTCGAACAGCGATCGGTGCGGTGAAGAAGGACGGTAAACAGCCCAAGAACGGCCTCTTTCATCTTGAAATGAAACTCATGTCGAAGAAACAAGGCAAGAAGCCGGCATTGCGGTAGCGGCATATCATACCAGCATAATGATTAAAGGCGTATTGGAGCACAGGGTTATATCATCAGGGAATGGCATTATCGGGGCATAGGTATCGGAGCATCGGTGCCCATCACTAGATATATCGGTAGGGAGCAGAGGTCACGAGGCAGGAGAGCAGCGTCTAAGCCGGTATACCATGTACAATTATCACCTCCACGCCTCAATTTTGGAGGAACAGCGAATCATCAGATCTGCCTGATCGCTTCGCTCGCAGTTGAGGAAATGATGTGTCCGCCGCAAGCAATGTGTCCCCTCTGCTTTTACACCAAACCTTACATGTAAATGCACTCCCTTGTTCTTCTGGGGACACATCGCTCCCTCCAACTGTGAGCGAAGCGACCAGGCTGATCCGTCGATTACATCTGCTCCTCCTACACGAGCATTCTTCTATAAGAGATAACAATGACGAAAAGTTTCACCACATACACTCTAAATTGCTCCAACTCCTTCCCTCCTATTCGGAAGGCCTGTAATTCCGTGTTATGTACTCCCTTGTTTCCCTAATGCTGCAAAGTATTCCTCCTACTCGGCCCCGCTCTATCAATTTCCCTCCCCAAAATCGCCTCCAGGGCCTGCACCAACGCCATCCCATCATACAACATCCCACCATCCTGATTCCTCCTGCCATACACTCTCATCGTCTCAACCCCCAGTCCCTTCAGCTCCTCCTTATCCACCTTCGGCGTCCCCTCGCCCTCGAGATGAATCACGTGCGTCACAAAGCTCCTCAGCTCGCCATCCTCCGCCCTCTTCTGGCCCCTAGACGTCGCACAAGCATTGCTAATCGCGCAGAGGAAATCGCGCGCAGTGAGAGGCGCGGAGAAGGGTCCCGTCTCCCGGTCCAGCGAGCCATTGAGGATCAGGATTTTGGAGCGGATGGAGGGCGAGGCGATGGCGTTGCCGACGTCTTTGAGGATCAGGCAGGGCACGATGGACGTGTAGAGGGAGCCGATGCTGTAGATTACCGCCTGGGCACGCTCGAGCGCCGAGAGGACGCGGGGGTTGGGAGCGGGCCGGATTTCTTGCCCGTAGGGGTTGATGTACCAGATCCGCGAGATCCTCGAGGGCAGCTCGGCCGTCTCGGATTTTTGGAACTCGATGTACTGCTTGCGGAGCGTGGGGAGGGAGCCGGGGAGGTTGGCGTCTTCAACGCTGTCGTGCTTGAGGAGGTCCTCGATGTTCTTCTTGGTAAAGGTTGCGGGTGACATGGGAGCATCCTCATCATCTTGCGCATCACCGCCATTGGGCTGGGTATTGGGCGCAGGAATAGGATGCGAGATACTGTTTTGCCCAACGATGCTACTTCCATCCCTCAGTCCCGCACATATATGATGCGAGAAATTGCTATTAATCGCCGGCACCACCTCCACGCCCTCTGGCACACCTGTGATACTGCCCAGCAAATAAATCGCCGACTCAAAGCTCCCCGTGAACACTCTGGCGCCTGTTAAGAACAGATTGCCGACTGAGGCCGACTGGAAGTTGAAAACGCTGGACGGCCGTGCCCGCTTCACAATCTCCATGTTGATGGTGTTGAGGAAGGAGCGAATGAGCTCCTTTTTGGAGGAGGAGATGGACGTCCATAACTCATGCCGGGCTTCGACAATATCAAGCCACTCTGCGCGAGCCTCGGAGGGAGAGGGTGCGAGACGGTGGTTGAAGAAGGCTTTCATGGCGGCTTTTTCAGCGTCATTTCCACTCACGTCCTCTGGGATCAAGCGCACGAGACGGCCTGTAAATTGTTAGAAATGTAGTTCAAGAACTAATGCTTGACTTGATGCTCGACAATGACAAGCATAGCCTGTGAGGCCAGACGTGTGAGTTGACGTACTACGAACATCACCAATTCCCGGTCCTCCAAAGACTCTGATGAGTTCACTGGAGGAGCCACCATTATCACTTATGGGAATAATACTAAAACCTCATCAGCATTGTTCATATATTCAGGGATGTAAATGCTCCTTATCCTTACTAGCTGAGTGTACAGCTCTTATCACGAGCGACGCCGCCAAAGACATCTACCAAGGTGTTCGCCGCGCTACCACCTGAGAATACCACGATATTACTACGCTTCATCATTTCTCAATTGGCAGTCCGGTACCATTTGTCAAACTCTCTCTCTTGCCTGGAGAGATGGATGGACAATATGTATTAATTGGTGTTGGCTCATATATGTGGCACACTGCTTGCAAATACGAATCTGACACCTTGCTTCGACGTTGTGAGGCGGGAAGCTGTCGCTAGTAGCTCCCTAGAACGCCAGTGTTCCTATTTTGAGAAATTGCTCAACATCTGCTTGACAAGCATGCCTGTAAGAGATACTTCTCACACTCGTGTTCTTTTATATGAGATACAGAATACGGAAATAGAATGTATTCATGAAATGATGAAACGGGTTTCCTTTTATGAAGGTTGGATTGCTTCTAATTTAGCATTTAATTTTATGAACATTCTGGAATTTTGAGAATATTCCACACTTGGATATGTTTGCATCAGCCATCAGGAGATGTCATAGTAATATGATTATCAATGTGTCACAGTGTCAATTCGCATTAATTCTCTTTAATACCAATTATCATTTATGTACAATATCTACTATGCCTACAAAAGCAAATTGGTATATAGCAATCGCAGCGCAATAGAAATTGATATGTACCAGGCCACCCCTATTGTATTTCCAGTGCCCCTATTTTACGTTTGAAACTCAAACCCCTCCATCAGCCTGGCTACTTATGCGTATGCTGCCCAACCTATAAATTGTTAGTAATGTTTTCAATTATTGAGAGAACAAACATTCCAGAAAAGAGCATAGCAAGATTCTTCTGATCAGTTGCTTGATTAATGAGGTCATTCACCATGGCCGTAACACTCAAACCCTTCGACAACTTTTTGCGGACCACCGTCAGCGCTCGATCAGCTTCGCTGGGCTCATTTACAACTTCCTTTCTTGTATTTGTCGTTGATGTCGAGCCAGCAGTACTTATGGGCGCTGCACTCTGAGCATCTTGCAGCTTTGCCAAACGAACTGGCGAGATTGACCACGTATAAAGTGGATCATACCGTAAAACGTCGAGGATGGTCATGATGGTATCTGCTTCCTTCCTTAAAGCTTCCACTGTGAATTCGCAGCACCGGCGAAAGACGCCCTCAGTCTTGGTGATGCCCATTCCATCAATAATATCCCGAGTCAGGCGGAAAGGTACGAGCTCAGGGACGGGAAGGACACGCCCCATTTCAAAAGCCACACCGAGATCAATGTGAACAACTTCTCCTGTCTTCTCGTCCAAAAGGATGTTGTGGCCATGACGATCGCCCAAACCGAGAACGTACCCCAGCATAGAAATTGCGGCGGTAGACCGTGTGTAAGCCTGCCGTCTGGCAAACCACTCATCAGGATCCGGGAATCTCTCCAAATAAAAATATCTTAGCACCGGATGGAAACGTTCGGTAACAGAAAGATACTTCTTGTATCTTACATCTAGTTTCTGGTGCTGGACTTCAGAGATCTCTTTGCGACATTGCAGACTTTTGAGGTCTTTAGGATAGTATTTCTCATGGGCAGGCATGAGAAAATCATGGAGCGGCATTGTGTTCGAGACAAACTCTATAATACCAGCTGTGGAACTGAGGGGCAACACCTTGTATGTTCTGATTCCAAGATTACGCTGTCGGGTAGCAGTATTTTCTTTCAAGAGCCCGCTTACTTGCGCGAACACCTGTTCCATGATGGCGTCTTGCCGAAGATCGTCTGCGCCGCCTTTCACCTACAAATAGTCAGAATCGCGTGGTTAAATAAAGTAAAAATGAGAAAAAGATCGCTTACCAATTGTTTATACTTTCTTCCATTGCTGGCGATTACCGTAATGATCTTTGGAGCGCTGATACCGCTTGCAATTGTTATGTGAGGCTCAAGGCTTACCATCGTTGGAAGTCGAGAATAGTTCTTGTCAACTGCTAGCTCAACCTGTAGAGTCGGCGGAGGCAAACGGTATTTAGACAGCACCTTATTCAGACCACTGCCTCCTGGGGAGCTGTTTACAAGCATCTTCGCCCCATGCTTTGCACCACGCTCAGCAGCGAAGAAACAGTATTGTTTGCTAATTCTGTCTATGGCAGACCAAGTTTCTCTTGACCGAGGATCCTGGCTCAAATTTCGTCCAACGTTGCTTGTCGCTTTTTGTCTTGATACTGCGGCCTCATCTTTGTCACTTGGATTAGTATTCTGACCTGCCCAGACCTGGTACATTCCATGATAAGGGTGATCGATGCATATATCCAGAACCAGCTTAAACAACAACTTCTGGAATATATCCGTCAGATCATCAAGTAGTCGTGACGTTAGCTGATTGGCCAATGAGGCAAACTTGAATGTTGGAACCTTGGCAAGATGTTTCGAGACTGCTTCTGACGCGATATCCACATCAGAATGCTTTAGCCATAAAGCCGCAAAGCGCATTGCATCGTTGTCATGGTCATCCCAGGCACCCAGGGACAATAAATAGTTCTCCAGACTTTGACAAAGAAGTTGGCTTCGTCCCGAGGTGAGCCGTTGATACTCCTCATTGTCAATATCCAGCCATTTTTTAGCATGGCCATAGGCTTTATGGTAGCTCTGTTTTTGTGCACCTGTCGATCCCTTGACCATTCCCATAAGAGCCTCAACCTCCGACTGTTTCATTTCTCTCATTATTCTCAGTCTTTCGAGGTCCTCGATACTATCGGGATCTTGATACTGACGATCGCAGAAAACTGCAAATTCGTGATAGACCTGTCCTGCCTCGCTTCCACCAGCTCTGCCCTTCAATTCAGCGAGGGCGGGGGATAGATATTTTTCAATGATACGATCCGGCTTCTCCAGCTTTGCTATTGAGACTTGAGATGCAATCTTGGCGAGAATCATAGATCTGCCAATGAGTATCGTTTGGTGTTTAAGATTTGGAAGACGTTCAAGTTCTTGGAGCATACCAATAGACGAAGATATTTCTCCTTGATCCCACATCGCATTTGCAGCTTCGAAATAAGCAGCAGCTTCGATGTTCAAACCTAGTGAATGGCAAGGCTCGACAAGGCTATTTAAATATGTTGCTGCCGTCAAGGATTCTTGAAGGGCGCCGTGAAATCTGTTAATGCTTGATGACAGACGAGATGTCCTTGCTTCAACGAGACTGGTATCGGAAGCGCTGACATGGATCATTTCGCGTAGGAATGGCTGCTGGCTGAGGCAACTCAGGATAGTTTCCCGACTGGATATGATTTGGCTGACATCCTCAAACCTAATAGTAATTAGTAATTAAAATTTATTCTGCTTAAATTCTTTGTGGGCTGAACTTACTTTCCGGTTTTCATCCATTTCGACCGACTTTCAAATCTTTTAATCATGTCCTCAAATTCTTCGGAACCGGACGAGCTTAGCACTTCATCCATCTCAGTTAGTACGGCCAAGGCTTGAAGTGATGCGTGAACGGGCTTAGCACCAGCCCGGACGCGGAGCAAGTTTGACATTGTGGCACTGAGACCTGTGTCTATTGCAAGTTGTACGGAAGTGCGGCTCGCAGCGTTACTTAATGATTGGAATGTCTTGTAAATTGTGATAGCATCATTGTCGTAAGTATCAGGAACAGGAAGATCCCATTGTTCTAGCTTTCGAGCCGTTTGGAACATATTCTTCATGATATCCTCGCTCATAACAGTAGCTTGCTGAGATTGAAGTAAGGAGTGCGATAGCCCGTCCAGACTCAACATGCCGAGAGCGTTAACCAGGCTATGGGCCTCAGAAACGGATGGGCCGCCACCTTTCCGCATTCGAATATCATATTCAGCTCCTTTGAACATCAAGGTCTTTAGCCCATCCTTTTCAAATTCGAGCCGTGATGATATGGTTTGGAGATTAGATGTCTGTTGAAGACCATAAAAGATATCGGGATCGTCGACATTCTCGAATATTGAAACGAGAACTTCTTGAGAGTCGGAAGTCTTCATTGCGGACGATCTGCGCGATGTTCTGGTTGCTTCGGACGAAATCAGTTCGGTGAACAAGAGCGCCGTTTTGAACATGCAGCATCTTATTGCGGCCTCAGAGGCCTGATGATAGTCAATATCAAGCCAGTGAGTACGATCTGCTACCGATGTTTCTTGGGGAAGAGGTTGTGTTCTCAAATAAAGGATCGCATTAATCAAAAGTTTGAGATGGTCCTTCACTTTATCTCCCCGATTCTTAAACCATGATCGAAGGGCCGCTGACAATTGACGTTTGATAGTTTGAGAACCGCTCAATTGATCCAATAATACAATATGCAATATGAAAGGGAAGCATTTCTCCGCAAATCCAACTGCATCGACGAGCAATTGCTGCAATGGATGAATTATAGCATCCAACGGGACTGACTGAACGAGGAATACAGTAAGATTCTGAAGCCAATCGGAGCTTTCAATAGATGTCGGCGCGAAAGGATCCTTTGGTTCCAATGCTTCAAGGAAGAGCATATCAGAAGGTGGCACATGGTATGGTGACCAGCTGGAAGATTGAATCAGCGACAGTGATAGAGCAGCTGAGCATGCAGCCTCATCCGCAGCCTTTCGTTGATCAGCAATACAAGTGACGACTACTCGAAGGGCTGCTTCGGCAAGTCCTGTAGTATCCCCGTAACCGACGAGTGTTAAGTTTTTGATCAATCCCAAAATGGAAATTCTGGATGATAGCCTTGTGGGAGACTCCAGCTCCGTAAGTTCTGCCATATCTCGCAGAGCTGTCTCTTGTAAGAGTGATGATTCGACGTGACCAGTCGCCGCAAACGCTCTTCCAAATACCTTAGCAGCCCAAGTAAGAAACGAAGGGCTAGTATGTTCATTTTTGCAAAGTTCCCATAAAGTTGGCGCGTATCTTATTGCCCGCTCATCAGTACCAAGTGTGTCAGTTCTAAATGATTTTGGTGCTTCAAATTCATTGTAAAGCAAAGACAGCGCAAGTTCGCGCGAAGGCTTGTTGAGAAGCTGTGTGTGTACCCTTTTGTCTCTGAGGATATTCGTGAGCAATTGCCCATCAACCGTATCAATTTCAACAGCCCCAGGGGGCCCCAATCCCCGTGCAGCTTTCATCATGGTTCGAAAAACTTCTTGGGAGGTTTTATCCAGCTCTGGAGCTTTATAGTTGGCCAGGAACGAACACAGCCAAGCATGGAAAGTCTCGGCTCTTGTTAATGTCTGCCGATACTGGCTCTCTTGAGTCGTGCTCGAAGGGCTTGACCCTAGAAAGACTCTCAAGGACCCCAACATTGACAGTGCAATGCTTGCCACGAACGAAGGAACAGTATCCAAATATGCGGCACCACGCGTCAATAGGTATTGTGCGATTCCGATAGCGTCATCGGCGCATTCAGGGTCGGCCAAAAGAGGCCTCAGACTGTGCAGCAGCATCTCTATTGGATACCCTGAATGAGCATTCACCCCTGCAAGAGCTACGAGAACTCGAAGTTTTCGGAGCATTGCACACGTATGCAATGAACCAAGAGCAGAGTGTGTGGTGTTCAGGAGACTCCTGGCTACGAATACAATCATAGCTGGGCTGAAGAGAGTAGAGAGCTCATATTCAGTCCGTCCACAAATGTGATCAATCTCTCGTGTTAGATATTTAGCTTTGAAATTCGGCTGCTGATTAGGAGGCAACGGCGCATCAGAAGAACTGATATTTTTCATTTCCCTCAACAGGGTCGCTGGGCCACGGAGTGAAGGCTCTTTCATGAAAGACTTTTCTAGGTCTTGCTCATGATCGATCGATTTGAAAAAGATACTGATGATATCGGCGAAGTGTTTGTTAACCAGCTCAAAAAATACTTCTGTTCCAAGTTGTTTTCGTACACGTGCTTCTCCAGTGATATACTTTTTTGATGTATCTGGTGGAATACTGATATCGTGAGCGATGCTATAGGCGATTACTTTGGTGAAGGATCTCGTCAATAATTCCTCGGTCGGCTCTCCAAGTAAGTCTGCCAGTCTATCGACGTCAACATCTCGATCGCGCATCACCAATAGTGCGCAGATCTCTCGTTGACTGTCATTAAGAAGCTCAGGAAGGTTACTGTATCCGAAAATGCTGTAAGGCAGACTTTCGAAGGGTTCCGCTATGAGCCAGGTGAACAAAAATTGAGAATTGAACAATTGAAATAATTCTCTTCCATTCCCGAGACCGAGTGCTTGAGAAACTTCTGATAGACACCTTTTGGCGTATGGAATAGATGCGGGCACTCTTCCAGACACCTCGAGAATATAATACGCACAACTTCGAAGCAAAGTAGGCCATCGGGATGCCAATTTGCTCAGGATATAGAGTCGAAAAGCGTTTCCCTCGCACCAATCTGGATCCATAGGCAAGCTCTGTAACAGATCGCTGAGGATATTCAGATGGTTCTTTAGAACGAATAAACCAAAAATCCCTGGCACCCGTTCGCCAATATCAAACTTGACGAGGATTGGAGCTCTCTGGATAATATCGAAAAGGCAGGTCCGCACAGAGGGCAGTGATTGGGCTACTCCATATGTCGGTTGAATGCGAATAAGCTCGTAGAGTAGATTTGCGAGACGAACTTGAACATTAGGAGATGGCCTGCGCTTTGAAAAAACAGTATCAATGAGCCATGTATAAAGTTCCAAGGCCATATCTGCTAAATCTCCGTTTTCGGTTTCAGTCCAAGTAGGGAGCAATCCAGTAAGAGTGTCTATACATAGACCAAGGGTGACTTCGCAGCAAGAATACTGGGAGGTCAATAAAGCCTCTGTACACTGAAGTAGTCTCACCGCGTCGCTGGGTCCGACGGGTATATCTCCTTGAAGAATTTCAATAATGATCTCGCTGGAAGAGACGAGCTCCATTGGAGATAGTCCAACGAGATAGTCCATAAACTGCGAAGGAATGTTGCTTATTTCTGGTAGACTTTCGGTGAAACTGGATAGCAGCATCAATTTAGTCGAAGTTCCATTAAAAAAAGCAGCAGGGCTAAGCTCCATTGCCATCTCTCCGCGTTCAAGTATACTTTTGGTCCTTTCAGATCTTGCCCAGCTTTGTTGAGTGTCAAAGAGGGTATCGAGCTCCATTGGGTCGTCGACGGCCGAGATACCATCCTTTTGGGATTTATGGTCCTTAAATGCGTCACCCAGCGATTTTAAAAGGCTTGCAAGACGACTGTACGTCTGATATATGTGCCGAATCTCCGCAGACTTAGGGGCAGGGAGGTAAGGTTGGACCGCATGGAGCACAGCTTCCATCGCTATCCTGGACTCCTCTCCCTCATGTTGTGAGGTAGTGATCACAGTTGTTAGATGCTCCAGTATATTACCAATACTAGCAATTTTTGGCGAAGATACGTCTTCAATTAATGTCAAGATGAGACAACTGGTAATACAGGCAGATACTGCACAACGCATGATATCTGTTGGAATCTGAGCCGAACCAGAAACATCGTACGCCTTCCATTCATGCTCTAGCGATTCCAGCTTTGGAAGTAGTAACTCCGTAACAAGCTGCTTTAAGGTATGACCATGAGACAATACGTCATTGGCCTTGTTTACCAGGTAGAGTTGGGAGGCTGCAGCACACTTTGAACAGCTTGTTGAAATGATTGGTGTGTCACTTAGAAGAAGAAGGAATCGAAGTGTCCGTTCAGTCTTTCGATGGCGAAGCCAGGCCTGACGGATCGTTCCCCCAGGAGCGTGTGCCCCTGAAGATAATTCAAGCGCAGGAAGATCAAAGGCGGCTCTGAGCAAATTGAGAATGTCTATCGGATGAATGTCAATGGCGCAACGAGCCGCAAAAGTCTTCTCAGCTGTAGTTGGTTAGGACGTCATTCGGAACAACATGGGGCCAACTTTACCTGGGTTCCATTTTGAAAAGACCCACCGCACAACGTTTTGACTTGCGCTTGCACTTCCTCCTGACCCTTCAGTATTTCGCATGTGCAGTAGATGTCTCATCAATGCCAAACTTGAATCACAAAGCACCGTCGGTGCACTTATTTCAGTCATGGTCAGCATCGCCGTTGCTCCTTCGACCACGTCTTTGTACTCCACAAGGTTTTTGGCAAAGATAGTATGAAGCAGATAGCAAGCCGCTCTACACAAGGCTGGACTAGTGGCTAATCTACTCACAGTATGCCACAGCTGTTTCCAACCAGCGTTGACAGTGCTATTTGAAACCGCGTTTAGTTGGGCGCAGCTGAGAGATGTATCAGTGACAGTAACTTCAAGACATACGGACTTAGGTACCTGGCAATACATAGCATAGCCCAACAGCTGACATCACTGTTCCTATCATGCACAAAAGGGGCTAAATGGGAGAACATCTCAGCTAAAGTCTCCTCGGAGACTTGACTTCCAGGAAGCGCGAATAATAATGTCTGAAGAGCCAGAATCCGTCCACCAGTATCGTGCATTTTGGTATCATCCATGAGCGCATCAAATCGTTTCGCGACGCGTCTTCGTTTTCGAGGATGTCTCAAATTTTCTTGCTTCTCGTGGTCATCAGTAGCGGCAGAGCTTGGTTTAGCACTGACTCCGTGAAGCAAATGGTCCAGTATTGCTAAAGCCTGGATCACTGCCCATTTCCTTTCAGCGCGAAGTGCTTGCGGCCTCAGCCATAAATAGCCACAAGGCAATAAGCCAGACGCCGTGCCATTATTGCGAGCAACTGTCATGTCTATATCATCCACTTGAAGCTGATCTTTCTCTCCGCGCTTCTCATAGTCAATCCTCAAACTCTGTTGGACATCTTTCAAGGCACAGTCAAGGCCATTGTTAATATCATCGAGAACGAGCTTTTCAATGTGAAGTCGAAGTAAAAGAATTGTAACTGACATTTCATCCTTTGAGACATTCAGCATCTCATCGTTTGCTGCTGTCTTTGAAGACCACAAACGCGCAATTGTGAGGAGAATTTTATGAACAACAGACTCCGATAAAGAAATTTCATCTGCACTAGTAGCAGACAACATGACGTTGAGAGCGGAAAAGGCTATCTGATGAAAATGTCCCACGACATGACCTTGAGAATGGAGAAAATGCATAACGGCATTCAGAATATCCTCCGTCCTTTCGAGCACAGGAGCATTCGGCGCGGAGATGAGAGATAACAAGCATTCCATAAGCTCTTCGGAATTCCTCTTCCTGATGGAGGCAAGAGATGCCTCACTGGGTGCAGACTTAGCTGATGACCTGGATTTTGAGGTGTGAGCTGAGGAGGCAGTTGAAGACAGTGGGATAGTTATCGAGCGCCCATGAGACGTAGATGAAATGGCAGAGTCTGTTTCATACTGTGCGATGCCTTTTAGACAGAAGTCGAGAGTTTCGAGCCAGAGATCCTGGGGAAGTAGCTCAATATGTGCCTCGTGACCGAGCAATGTATTCAGCACCTTGAGGTATTGCTGGCTGAAAGCCAAACAATATTCACCAGTCGCCACTGGTAGCAGCTGCGTGATATGCTGTATGATTGCCCTAACAGTCTTAGGTTTCAATTTATCCGCTCCTGCTTTGATGGCGATGCGCAGAGCCTCAGAGCAGTGCGAAAGGGTTCTTTCTGCCTTTGATCGTGCAGTGTCATTTTTCGCAGCCAAGTATAGTCGCTTCTCGTCGGAGGCAGCTTTGAATAATGCTTCGTAAATTGCATGATAGGCTCCATCTTTTAAAACTTCTCTGTGATACAAGTCAGTTGATTATATACCAAGAAACTAGGTGGAAGGGTTACATACAACACGGCTGATTGACGATTTTGTTTGAAAATTGTTATAAGATCTGAACGTCAGTACTTGCTTGGAATAGGTGTTGAATTGACTAACTTGTGACTCCCTCTACCCGATTCTTCACACCTCCAGCATTCATAAGGTGGAGAGCATCTTCGATCCTGATTTCCCCGCTGTTGGAACCCATAACTCAACGGGATCTTTTTGCGACTTTAGAGCTGGTTGGAGCATCATAGATGGGATGTCACGACGGACGGGCGCGTAGGGAAGTAGACTTGCTGGCTTCCAGCCATTCAGGTTTCTGATCGAGGTGATGTGTAGAAGTTGTAGGATTCACATCGGTCATGGAAGCATCTGGATATGGTCAGAAAAGCTGTAACAGAAGTTCAATAAGTTATAGTTTACGATGAGGTTTGTTTGATGTTGGTGTGGTAAATAAGGTTACCGTATAACACCTTGAAGTTCACCCCCCGCAAAATTGATCTTGGCGCGATCGCCAGTGTCAAAGTCGCGTACATACAGGAACCGCATAAGAAATTCTACCGGAATCTGCAATTGCACATGGCGCCCGCACCACAGTCGACAAACGACGCATACATCTAGCGCCAGATGCTGCTCTTTTGCGTCTGACAGAGGCATCGACTCAAGAGCTTATCTTTGCCGCCGTTTTCAACCTCAAAGCGGTTTGCTGGAAGCTATGGCTGAGCTTGGTGACCTCGAAGGTCTTGAGCAGCTGCACAGAGACCTCCTAGCCCAGGCAGAGCTACGCCTCCCCAACATCGATCGACTATGGATTCAACTAGAGGCGAGAATCGATGAATTTAGGCGTCTTCTGGACAAAGCTCCAAGGAATGAGCAAAGCAGGAATAGCTTGGGATCCGGTATGATCTAGGCACTTCTTAATCTTCATTACAACATGCCTGACTCAATATGCTTAGGCAGGATACAAGTCCAAGACGAAGAATACGCTGTGAATGAAGATTTCAAGCAAGGTGCCTTAATGCTTGCCGATGCCCTCAACTTAGACGAACTCGATGCGGCCCGATTATTCTTTGTATCTCAAGAAGACGCAGAATTGCTTGGTCGCTCTGTTTTAGAATGCTCTATAATCAGATTTCATCAAGTGCGCAAATATCTCCTGGACTGTTTCCGACTTGTTCTGCAATTATCATCTACGGACATCAACCTAGACCCCGATTCGGATCCGGATGAATTCGATAGACAGGAAACTATTAAAAGCAATTTCAAGATAGTCGTCACTTCGATACTACAAGTGGAAGCCAGTGCGGAAAATGGGCAAAGATTCGTTGCAAAATGCCTCCAGAGCATGGCAGATATCAAGATTTGGTTACAAGATCTCGCCGACAAAGTAAACAGTGCAAATGTGCTGTATCAGGGACAAAGCGACGAGTTTCTAGAGACAATCGAATACCAACGAGTCAGCCTGATACAGCAACACGAATGTTTAGGAGTAATTGTCCACTTTCTTGTAAAGGAAAGATTCTCCGCCATAGCGAATTTTGAGAGTACTCTTCGGGTGCTGAGGCAGGCTGACAAGTACGATATACTCTTGGTTCACTACTTGCCAGCGACTGGGTCATTTATCTCAACATTTGGTTCTCCAGAAGGTTCTGGCTCTCTTCAACAGGCTCGCAACCTCGATCGAAAAGTACTCGAAAATCAGGATACAAACGTCTGGACATTACAATATCTGCATTCTGCAATTTCCGTCTGGTGGCTGGCTGAATACAGTGGTTGGTATCTGGACAATCCAACTGGCTCTCCTCTGACAGGTGTCAACCTCGACGATGAAAACAAAGCACGTTCCGAAAAATTCGTCAATTCTCTCAAAGATGGCGCGTTTGATTTCCTTATGTCTCTGTCCGCAGATGTCAAGTCCAGCGAATGGCAAGACCCAGCACGTCATGGATTACGACAGTGGTTGCAAAAAAAGGTCCCCCCTTTGCTTCCAGACTCTGTAGCATTTTCAGACTTTTTCCAGCTGCTGCTTATGGAGCAGTTAGAAGCGTTCATAGATGCGTTCATCACCAATATGCCGGACGTACTACGCAAATTGAGGACAGACGAACTTGAGCAAAGGCAGCTAAGTCCAAATTATGAGCACGACCTTGACCTCGAAAGGTTCCTGGTTATTATTTCTTATACTTACGAAAGCCGGCCTGATGCAGCATTGGCATTTTGGTCGGATCCAGATAGCAATCTTGCCGGATTTCTTCATTGGGCTTCACGTAGGGCATCGACACCCCTGAATAGTGCATTTTGTGAGATGCTTCAAGCAATCTCTGAAGACGACCGATGTGCAACTTCTGCTCATAGATTTCTTCTTGAAGAATCATCCGCACCCGGCAAACTGCGACGTAGTTATGCCCTCACGTGGAGTCAAATTTTCAAAGATCTCACATATTACACGTCAAAGTTACGAAATCAGCCTGCACCGCACCAGCCATCTTCATATCGTATCGGGAAGCCAACAGAAAACGAGATGGAAACTGAGCCTGATGAGAAATTGATGTTGGAGAGTTTCCTGCGCTTAATAGCCAAACTCTGTGCTGAAAGTGGAGAAGCCAGGACTTTCATTCTCAAACATCCAACATTTCATCTCACATCGGTACTCTATGATTTAGCGAGCAGTCGCATAGAATCTCGTCTTCGGGCTTGCGCTTTTACAACCTTACGATCACTGCTTAGCAACAAAAACAAGGAGATAAGCGAATTTATATGGACATCGCTAGATCAGTGGATTTCCGGCGCGTATTCGCCCACATCCAATGCACCCAATGCATCTTTGCCAATGCCGATGTCCTCATCGGTCATAGATGGCATATTTCAGGAAATTGGTACTGGTTTCGAGGAACCGAATGCTTTTATTCAACTCCTTACTGCTCTTTTAAGACCGACAGACGATTACGTAGGATTGAATGATAGCCTTCCATTTCCGGAATCACTTGGCTCTTCCAAACGTATGCCTGGCATTGATCCATATATTGATTTCGCCATTGGACAAGTCTTCGCTCGCAAAAGTCAGAGCGCGGAAATCAACAATCCTGTTCAACAGAGACTTCTGGCATTAACATGCCTTGAATTTATTGCAACATGTCTAGGCACTTTCAACGAAGATCTTGTCATATTCGCCAATCAGTCCAGTGTCTCGGTCGATAATGCGATCGAAGCTTCTGATCTTGATACGTATGTTCGGCTTCATCCCTTCTCTAGGGCTATGGAGTGGATGTTCAACGAAAAGGTTATGGATGCTCTCTTTGCGACTGTGCATGAAGAAGTTGCCATAGTCGGCAATGCATCCCCGGACTCGCCTCTAATGCTGAGCCTTCTATGCGCGATTCATGTAATGAATCTCATCATGGACTTGCAGCCAACATATTTAGATATTATCAGACCGTTAATGAGGCTGCAACCCACGCATCACCGAGCTCCTGTTGCCAATGCTGCATATGCATCATTTGAGGATGGTGTTTTGAATCATTTATCTGCCATAGTCGATCTTGGTCTTTATTGTGGCTCGGGACATCCTCAGCTTGCAGTAGCGTCCTTAAAGCTTCTGCAGAAGTTCTCTACCTCTCCGAAACTTATCTCTCCATCCATCTCTAATATTGGTGGACGCCGAGATAGAAACAAGGTTATAGCTGCACTTGAGAAGAGAAACGATGCGGAGCGGATATCCCGATCTCTCATTGCCGAATTCGAATCTAACATCGATATGGAAGAGGGACCCAACTCTCCAGCGTATTTGATCAAGATTCATATCCTTGATTTCATTATCGCATGCCTTCAAGCGTTACCAAACATGCCTTCGATTGCTCACCAGCTTTTGGGATTTAAATGCCAAGCAGAGAGCCTCGATGTCGTCCGCGATAGCGCTTTTGCGCGCGATGCATCTCTATTCCATTCGATATTAAAACTGGCAATCCAGTGTCCCTTGCAGGATGAGCAGACTGCCATAGCTTCCTGGCTGACAACTTTGAAGAGCAAGGCTCTACAAGTGCTGAGAGCTCTTTGGAAGGCGACAATATCGTCGGAAATTGTGATGCTAGAGTTACGAAGCCACAACTTCTTCGCTCATTTGTGGACAAACGAAGTGGTCATTGGCCCACAAACTGTATGGAGTGGACGAGCGCTTGAACAGACACAGTTCGGCCCAATTGACCTCCAGACCGATATCAACGATTTCCTCAGCCAGAGATCAATTCTCTTCCAGTATGTTGCATCTGAGCTGAGGAAGATTTCCAAAGATGGCTCAGTTTCTATGAGGCGTCAGATATCCAGTACACTTCTGGGTACTACCACAGCAGACGATGGAACGAAGATTCAAAATTCAACAATATTTGATATGTTTGACTTCATGGCCCTCGATCCATTCCAGGACATTCCTCAAGTATCTCCATTTTTCGAGGACGTCGATTTCAGTGTATGCCTTGTAAATGGTCCCAATGAGCCGTCTGCTTACGACATCAAGAGAATCGAAGCACTTCTCGTCCTCAGGCGGAGCGAGCTGAAGACGCTTGGCCATCTACAAAAGCCTGAAGATGAGGCAACTTTCGAGACTGAGGCGGTAAATTTGATTCGCTATGTCATTGGCTTGAATGGTATGAATCGTTTCAGCGCGAATCGATTGGAGATCTTAGAGGCGTGGACCCAGGTTGTATTGATGACAATCGCTGTTGGGGAACTTGAAGACACAAACAAGCTGAGGGTAATTCTTGAAGCTGTCCTCCTCGTTCAGTCAAAGCTGGAGAGACACAGTGTCTTGAATATTCAGGAATCGCAGAAGCTTGCAAGCCTCGCAAAGTTCTTGCTTTTCAGCATCGATTTCAAGTCTCAGCCTTTCAAAAATGATGATGTGGGCCTCTTGGCGAATGAACGACTGTTCCAACTTTTCAATGTCTCTCTCAGAGCCATACAATCACCCATTAGCGATGCGCATTTCAGAGAGACGCTGTACGCTATATGTTATAGATATTTGACAGGCATGTCAGATGTGCAGCCAACTTTGAATAAGGCCCGCAAACATAGTACTCAGACAATTAAAGCCTCTGGTGAACGCCTTCTAACCACTATTTGTGATGACGCATATGCTGGCGAGAATACTTGCAGAACCTCTGCAATGCTGCTGCTCGGTGCATTTATCGAACTGGCAAGGAAAGAAAACTCGAAGTATATCATCGAGTCTCTCGTCCGAATTAACTTCATTGGCCTCGTTGTCGATTCGTTGAAAGACGTCCCAGATGAGATACGCGACCTTCGAGGCGACGGTAAGACGAGCTTTTCAATGTACAGTTCAAACGCTGACAAATATAGAAATCGACATGTACCTATCGTACGTGAATACGAAGCTCGTTTTACTCCTACAAATATCACAGACTCGGTTCGGAGCTACCGCTGTACTCAACGCTGGACTGTTCCAGGCAATTAGGGAATCTGGGACATTCTCCACAGATCCCGATATCGGCATTAGTATGTATTACTCCTTCATTCATGAGAACATTGTTCTGACATATCCAGATGTTACCGATGTTGGTGACATAAAGAAGCATTATGACTTGCTGATAGCCTTCATGAGAGTCATCAATTGCTGCGTCTTGAGTCGTGGACCTCAGAACGAGCAAACTCTGGCACAGGCCAAAAAATTCATCTCGGACAACCGTCTCTGGATGTTGACCGTCTTTAAAAGGTCGGCAGGTGCTGGTGCTGTTGGTGATAGCGTACTTGAGGATAGCGTTGATGAGTTGGCTGAGGCGTACATGCTGCTCATTTCGACGAGTGGCTTTCTTGATGTAAGCGCCAACCTCCATGTAGATGCGCACATGGGTATGAATTTATCTTTATTGAATTCACTGCTAATTCTCAAATAGGGTGCTCAGGGCGAGGTTAAACCATTACACGAATCATTTAAGTCGTTCACTTAATGCTGGAAGAAGATGTCGAAGGTTCAGTCACTGGACGTGGATAGACAAGATTTTTGTCTTCTACATTGGTAGACATTAGATGTAAAATATCAAACATTGAATAAAAATAATCCAATGAATATATCTTTGCAATGTGAATGCCTTAATGGAATGGAATTGGAAGTTGGGTGGTTGGACGGTGCTGTGAGAAGTAAAGGGGAATGAATGGTGCAGCTGACTAAAGTAACGGTCTCGGAAATAAGTGCTCCTTATCGCCCTTCGCGTCACCGTGATATCGACGACATCAACTCAGAAATACAGCATATCGGTATTCGTTGTTTCTGAATTGCACCTTATCCGCTTCCTGACAGCCGAACAGAATCCTTGATCTCCTACTCTCATCCACGCCCAGAAAACATTATCAAGAACGACGTCTCGCGATTGAAGTTCATCATTCCGACGGCCTACTTCCGCCGGACAACCTGGCATGCAGTAGATGAAGCCACCGAAGGAGTCTTCAGGCGATCAAACACTCCGCCTGACCGGACCAACAGGAAAGAGGAGCGTCGCTGAGCTTTGTCAGGCTGGGGGAGCAACCACAGATATGCCAGCAGGAAGTCAGGGGAGTCAACAGAAACGACAGAGGACCATCGAATCCACAATTGCCAGACGCCCACAAGGAAGCATGCAGGAGACCATTGGTCTGGTGGCGCCTTCGGACGCCCATTTCCGACGCGCCGCGAACTTTCAGCCTCATACGGGAGTGAGAAAGTTGGTGGTTAAGAATCTCAGACAGAGTAGGGCGGGGGATCTCACCGAGCATTATAGGAAGGTCCAGGTCCAGGTGTTGGAGGCTGTGACGGCAATATTGTGTGATAAGCAGCCGCAACAGCCGTTGGAACGCCTTTACCGCGATGTAGAGGATATTTGTCGGAACGATCAGGCAGAGGCGCTATATAGAGAGCTCTGGCAACGATGCAGAGATTATCTGGCAAGCGCTGTGTTGGAGGGGCTGCAGAGGATAGACAACCGTGAGGATCCCCTGACATTTCTCGAAACGTTGTTAGGCGCTTGGAAGAGTTGGAATTCGAAGACGGTATATGGTGGCCCAATATTCGACTTTCGATATAAGCTGATTTGAAGCATAGATGCGGATACGTTCCATTTTCAGCTTTCTGGACCGCTCCTTTCTGCTCAATTCGAAAGAATACCCCCAACTGAACGATATGGCTATTCAGCTCTTCCGCAAACATATATGCGAGAATCCCGCCATAGATGCCCAACTATACGACGCCACGAATAAAATGATTGATAATGATAGAAAACATCCAGAGCAAGATCCGGCAAGATGGTTCAAATCATCTTTGTTGAAGGATATCATAATGATGCTATTAGTCACTAATCTGTACAAGTTACGCTTCGAGCCCAAATTCCTGGAGTATTCTCGAGAGTTCCTTTCGGAGTTCGCAATGCGGGACGATGATCTGAAAATATACATATCCCACTGTGTCAAGTTGTTGGAGAGAGAAGCGATACGATGCGATTTACACAATTTCGATAGCGGGACGAGAAGAGCATTACTTCTAGATGCGCAGGATATTTTGATAAGAGACCGCTCTGACCTCGTGCTCAATGCTGACGCTGTTGGAAAATTACTAGCAGCTCATGATATTGAGTCGCTGAAAGCGTTATATAACCTATTGAAGGGTTCAAACATTCAAGATAAACTCAAGACGCCGTGGGAGGAGTATATCAAGAAGAGTGGTGCGGCCATCGTCAGCGACCGAGAAAAAGGAGATGATATGGTTGTCCGGCTCCTAGAGCTCAAGCGATCATTGGATCTGACCATACGAGACGCATTCAACAAGGATGATTCTTTCAAGTTTGCGATGCGAGAAGCCTACAGTAGTTTCATCAATGACCGGAAAAACACCACAGCTTGGGGTACCGGGAACTCGAAGGTTGGCGAGGTCATTGCGAAATATATCGATCTGCTTCTTCGTGGCGGCTTGAAGGCTGTTCCCCGTTCTTTAGCGTCGGATGAACTCGATCGGCAGGATGCTGAAAAACAAGGTCTCGCAAGTACTGGCGACGAGGACGCTGAGCTCGATCGGCAACTGGAGCAAGGTCTCGAGCTATTCCGGTTCATTGAGGGCAAGGATGTCTTTGAGGCATTCTATAAAAAGGATCTGGCACGTCGTCTTCTGATGGCCAGAAGTGCAAGTCAAGACGCCGAGCGCAACATGCTCACGAAGCTGAAAAGCGAGTGCGGATCCAACTTTACGCACAATCTCGAGCAGATGTTCAAAGACCAAGAGTTGTCCCGAGATGAAATGATCTCCTACAATCAATCGTTAAGCAATACGAGCAAGACAACCATGAACCTCCAAGTCAGCGTCCTTTCTGCTGCAGCATGGCCTACCTACCCAGACGTTAAGGTAAATCTCCCGGCTGAAGTCGCCCGACATATCGAGAAATTCGATAAACACTACAAGAACAAGCATTCTGGCCGGCGACTCACCTGGAAGCACGCCCTGGCACACAGTATTGTCAAAGCTCACTTTGCCAAAGGCGTCAAAGAGCTGCAGGTCTCTGGCTTTCAAGCCATTGTTCTAGTCCTGTTCAACGGCATCGATCCCGGCGAAGCCCTGTCCTATGAAAGCATCCAATCAGCGACTGGCCTCGTCGACGCCGAGCTCATCCGCACCATGCAATCTCTTGCCTGCGGCAAAGTGCGTATCCTGAACAAACACCCAAAAGGCCGCGAAGTAGCGAAGACCGACACATTCACGGTCAACGCCGGCTTTACGGACCCGAAGTTCCGGATCAAGATCAACCAGATCCAGCTGAAGGAGACGAAGGAGGAGAATAAAGAGACGCATGAGAGAGTTGCGCTGGATAGGCAGTACGAGACGCAAGCAGCGATTGTGCGGATCATGAAGAGCAGGAAGGTGTTGCCGCATCAGGGATTGGTCGCCGAGGTCATCGAGCAGACGAAGATGAGAGGCGCGGTTGAGGTCAGCGAGATCAAGAAGAATATCGAGAAGTAAGTTATTGGCACCATTTGTCTTGTTACAGCAGGAGTTAACAGAAACGCAGGTTGATTGAGAAAGACTACATCGAGCGTGATGGGGGCAATTACACGTATTTGGCATGATTGTGCCGCATAGCAGGCAGCGGGCACATTGGCGTTGGGATATGGTTGGAGCATTATGAGCATCGGCGTGATAGTCATACTACAGCCTAGATGAGACACGAATATACCTAGAAAGGATGCAGGGGACTGAAAAATCAAATGCTGGCTGGAATGGCGACACGTGATGCAGCCCCTTTTCATGACCTTCGAAGCTTGAGACGGGGTATTCTGAGCGATGATTGCCGTCGAGGTCACTCTTTATTTCTGCTCTTCGAATATTTATCAAGCATCTCTGTGGTGAACTGTCCTGTACTGTGGTAAGTTGCAGGTTTCCTCGACACCGGTGCCAGGAATGTTGTTCAGGACTATCATTTTGATATCCACCTCCACCAACCTCCTCAATCAACCAAATACCCTGGATCAAGGAGTGGAGCAAATGATGCCAGAATCTAAGACTTGTATCCCCGCCGCTATATCATATTCACAGCAGATGGATTCCGGCATGAAGCCGGCCGATGAATGATTATGGAAGGAGCAGTTGACAAAGCAGAGGACTCGGAGAGACGTCATGAACTCGTGGTAATCCGTTCCTTCCTGAGCAGGTTTCGCGGCCTCCATTGAGCATGCACTGGCGAAGTCTTCGTCCATGCGGTTTCACGGAAAGGATTCCCAAATGCCATGTGCCGACCCTATTTTGGCAGGTTGCACTCAACTCTCGAGATCGTTCCTGAAAGAGAGGTTTCGTCGAATCCCCCTCATCAGCTGTTGCCAAATGTGCATATGACCATTGATCAAGAGAGAAAGCTCCTGCTGCTGGTAGCTATGCATGTTTGTACTCGCCAGAGGATCGGTGGTACAAGACCTTGAAAGGGAGGGAGGGGCCGGAGGGCACTTCGGTCACTCTGGTCTCGCTTAGAGGTAAGGTTTATGAGCTGGATGGCTCGATGGATATTTACAGAAATCCTTAAAGCAACGACGACCGTCGATCGACGTCAACATTTTAGATCAGTCTGTCAGGTACCCAAGGTAAACAAACACCTGGAACAAACACCACGTCACCTTCTGGCAAAGCAGGGTCAGTCACGATCAGCATACCATAGCAGTTACCTAAATGGAAAGCTAGTTCTATTCATCTCCTTCGGTCTTGCCTCGTGCAACACATGCCTACCTATATAACAGGCATCCCCCTCCTCAGCTTTTCCTCGTCCTTTTCCATTCTTCAAGTACTTCTTACTTCTCTTTAAATATCTCAACCTCAGCCTCAAAGTTCAATTCTCTCCAGTTGCAATCCTCTATCTTCTAATTCGAAATATTTCTCTTTATTCCAAAGCATTCCCACATCTGATTACCCAAAAAAAAAACTTCACAATGCAATATGTACCCGGCGGTGCGGAGCAGATGGCGACGGACGCCATCACAGCCACTGAGTTGAGTTCCGATTCCGACAACAAAAAGATTGATGATCTCGAGAAAGATACCGTCCTGCCGACTGATCAGGACAGAATCACGAGCGAATTCGGTGTCAGGCAGGCCAATACTGATAATTGGCTTTCTGCTTCGACAGCTGATAAAAAGGGTCCTGCGCTCTTGGAGGACCAATTTGCGAGGGAAAAGGTATGCCATTCCTTCCAAAGACTTATCATGGTATCTTGTTGCTCCAGAATTGGATCTCATGAAGTACCATGGCTATTGCAGTCGAGGCTTTCGACCTCATTATGTTGAGTGCCATATGAGAGTAGTTGGCTTACAACATTCTAGATTATGCACTTTGATCATGAACGTATCCCAGAAAGAGTTGTTCATGCTCGTGGTTTTGGTGCATTTGGCACCTTCAAAGTCTATGAAAATCTCGAAGACCTCACCATTGCACCCGTCCTCACCGACACTTCCCGCACAACTCCCGTCTTCGTTCGCTTCTCCACTGTTCTGGGCAGCCGTGGCAGCGCTGACACAGCGCGTGATGTCCGCGGCTTCGCCATGAAGTTCTACACCGACGAAGGCAACTGGGACATCGTCGGCAACGACATCCCTGTTTTCTTCATTCAAGACGCCATGAAGTTTCCCGACGTCATCCACGCCGGCAAGCCAGAGCCTGATAACGAAATCCCACAGGCGCAGAGTGCCCATAACAACTTCTGGGACTTCTCGTACCTGCACACTGAGGCGACACATATGTTCATGTGGGTCATGAGTGACCGTGGAATCCCTCGCTCGTTCCGCATGATGCAGGGCTTTGGTGTCAACACCTTTACGCTCACGAACGCGGATGGAGTGCGCCATTTTGTCAAGTTTCACTTCACACCGACGCTTGGTGTGTACTCCCTCGTTTGGGATGAGGCTCTGAAGCTCGGGGGTGAGGATCCAGATTTCCATCGCAGAGATCTCTGGAATGCAATTAACATGTGTGCCTTTCCAACGTGGAAATTCGGAGTCCAAGTCTGCTCAGAAGCCCAGCAGGACGATTTCGACTTTGACATCCTGGATGCTACGAAAGTCTGGCCGGAGGAGCTCCTTCCGGTCAGATATGTGGGAGAGCTGGAGCTTAACCGCAACGTGGACGAGTTCTTCACTGAGACTGAGCAAATTGCTTTCTGCACTGCTCATGTCGTTCCGGTAAGTCTTTCTCCACTGCTGTTCCACCGGCCATTGAACAGTTAGCAGAATTAACACCATGCAGGGCATTGGCTTCTCCGATGATCCACTCCTCCAAGGCCGCAACTTCTCGTACTTCGACACTCAAATCTCCCGCCTCGGCATTAACTGGCAGCAACTGCCCATCAACCGTCCCGTCTGCCCCGTCATGAACCACATCCGCGACGGCGCCCTGCAGCACCGTATCACACAGGGAAAAATCAACTACTGGCCCAACCGCGCGGGCATTGTGCCCCCTGCATCCGAGCCAGGGGAGGGCGGCTACCACGAGTACCCCGAGAAGGTCGAAGGAATGAAGGCTAGATTGAACAGCACGAAGTTCCTTGAGCACTTCTCGCAGGCGCAGATGTTCTGGAACTCCATGAGCCCGATCGAGAAGAAGCACATCACGAAGGCTTTGGCGTTTGAGCTGGACCACTGCGATGATCCGCTCGTGTACGGACGCATGGTGGAGAGACTAACCGATATCGATCTCGGCCTCGCCCAAGCCGTGGCGGAGCTGGTGGGCGCGCCGACGCCGCAGAACCCCGGAAAACCAAATAATGGGCAGGTCGCAAAGGGGCTGAGCCAGATGGAGTTTACGCGGGAGGCGCTTGGGTTGGACCCGACGATTCTGAGTCGGATGGTTGCGATTATCATTGCGGATGGGTTCAATTACTCGGAGTATGATGCTGTCAAGGAGACGCTGGCGGCTACGGGAGCGTTTGTGTTTACGATTGGCCCGAAGAGACAGGATGTGACGTCGAGTGGAGGAGATGATGTCAAGCCGGACCATCACTGGGAGGCGATCAGGAGCACGTCGTTCGATACCATTTACATCCCCGGCGGCGCGCACGTCGACGTCATTCGAAAATCGGGACGCGCGGTCCATTGGATCCGCGAGGCGTTCGGACATCTCAAAGCCATTGGGGCGACGGGGGAGGCTGTGGGACTGCTGAGGGAGGTGCTGAATGTTGAGGGGTTGGAGTTTTGTAGCGGACAGGAGGTGGTGGACTCGTATGGCGTGGTGACGGCGGGGGGAGCGGAATCGAGCGGTGTCAACGAGGGGCTGCAGATGCTGAAGGACGGAGAGAATTTCATCGAGGTGTATGCGTATGAGATCTCGCAGCATCGGAATTTTCAGCGGGAGCTGGATGGGTTGAGTGATCAGGTTGCGTATTAGGGGAGGGGAAGGAAGGGAAGGATATAAAAGATTGGGATCATGAGATGAAAGGATGGGATTGTGGGGTGGGATTGTGATAGAGTGTAGTGATGGCGTAGTAGCTTTTTCTTGAGATTGTGAAATTGATGAAATTGACCCGAGGATAGAATTGTTAATCTGTTGTGCTTTTCAAGCCCCCCTTCCCCTGCTTTAGTGATCTGGCAACATGTAGCCTAATGTAGCTAGCTAGTTCTGTCTCCCATATTACTGTAGCTCCTAGCAGGCGATGCTTCCTGTAATCGCAGTAGCTGAGTTTGTTAGTTTTTCAACAACAGGCGGATGGATGGATGGTGCCGAGGAGATCAATCATATGTGGAGAAGAGGCCTCTCGGTTCAACCCGTGAGCCTGAAGGAGCAGGAGAGCAGATATTTAGTGTAGGCGGATGGTGGATGGATGGCAGAAGTGGAAGAAGCATACGGGATATCATTTCATTTCATCTCGCGTCTAGAACACCGATCCAATATTCCTCAGCTCCTTCACGCCTAAAACAAGTCCGTCATCGCGCCGTGACTCGCGTCCCCGACCAACCTCTGGTACTTGCCCAACACGCCGCGATTGACCTTCGACCGCGGCGGCGTCCACTCGCTCAGCCTCTGCGCGATCTCCTCCTCGCTCACGTCCATCGACAGCGTGTTCGTCCGCGCCGAGATCGTCACCACGTCGCCGTCGCGCACGACCGCGATCGGGCCCCCGACCGCCGCCTCCGGCACCACGTGGCCCACGATGAACCCGTGGCTGGCCCCCGAGTACCGCCCGTCGGTCACGAGCGCCACGTTCGTGAGCCCCGCGCCCATGATCGCCGCCGACGCCTTGAGCTGCTCCGGCATGCCCGGCCCGCCCTTGGGGCCCTCGTAGCGCACGATCAGCACGAGGTTCTCGCCGCGCGGGATGAGGCCCTTGCTGAGCGCGGCGTCGAGCTCGTGCTCCTTGTTGAAGACTCGTGCTTTGCCCGTGAACTCTAGGCCTTCTTTGCCCGTGATCTTCGCGACGGCGCCGCCGGGCGCGAGGTTGCCGCGGAGGACCTGCAGATGTCCTGTGGCCTTGATCGGGTTGGACAGAGGGCGGATGATCACCTGGTCCTGCGGCAGGGAGGGGAAGGCGACGAGGTTCTCGGCGAGCGTCTTGCCCGTCACGGTGGGGATGGAGCCGTTGATCAGGCCGGCTGCGACGAGGTACTTCAGCACGGACGGCGTGCCGCCGATGTCGTACAGGTCCTCCATGTAATACTTGCCGCTGGGAGCCAGGTCCGCGAGGAACGGGATCCGGTCAGACACGCGCTGGACGTCGTCGAGGCTCAGTGGGACGTCGGCCGTGCGTGCCATGGCGAGGAAGTGCAGGACGCCGTTTGTGGAGCCGCCGAGCGCCATGGTCAGGACGAGGGCGTTCTCGAAGGATTCTTTGGTAAGCAGGGTCCGCGCTGTGATATTCTTCTCCATGCAGATCTTGATCGTCTCGGCCGCCTTCTCGCACTCGCGCATCTTGGCGGCCGATTCGGCCGGGTTCGAGGACGAACCCGGCAGGCAGAGACCCATGGCTTCGATGGCCGTGGACATCGTGTTCGCGGTGTACATGCCGCCGCAGGCGCCGGCGCCGGGACACGCGTGCTGCTCAATGTCGTCCATGACGTCCGAGGGCGTGCGGCCGGGGGCGCCGGCATCAACAGCGGCGTGGAGCTTGTCGTAGGTGAAGGCGCCCGCGGCTTCGTAGCAGGTGGAGATGTTGATGTCTTTGTTGAGGAGCTTGGAGAAACCCTTCTTGATGGTTCCGCCGTAGATCATCAGGAAGGGACGGTTGTGGCGGGCGGCGGCCATGATGACACCGGGCATGTTCTTGTCGCAGCCGGGGATGGAGATGTTGGCGTCGTGGGCCTGGCCGCAGGTTACGGATTCGATGGAGTCGGCGATGATTTCACGGGTTTGGAGGGAGAAGCGCATGCCTGGGGGTGTTAATAGGATGGTGGAAGGAGAGGAAGAAGATACGGACCTTCTCCGCCCATGGTGATGGCATCAGAGACACCGATGGTGTTGAACTGCCATGCTAGCATACCCTGCTTGAGAACGGCCGCTTTCACAACCTTTCCCAGATCAAGCACTGGCAAAGAACCATGTCAGCTTTGGAACTTATTCATCGGGAGGGCTCTTCTGCTCACGATGCATGCTAGGAAGGGCGTAAGTAGGTCTCGACGTGTTACGTTTGGCTGAGAAGACTCACTTGCACGGGTTTCCCTCCCACCATACTGTCGAGATGCCTACCTGAGGAGCAGTCCTCATCATCTCCTGATTTGGCACGCCCGCAGCATATAACATAGCCTGTCATGGCATTAGCTTCTTGGTGCATGTCGTTATCTCACATGTCCCTGAGCATCTCGCAGCGGGCTGGCTCGTGGACGGGGATGGGCGTCAGAATGGAAGAGGCATACCTGTGCTCCTGGAAAGTCATGGTCCTTGGTCAACCTCGCTGACCACCTGTTCAGGACGGGCTTTCCATCTCTGAGAGTCCCGTGTGGAATGCATGGGAACTCGATGTACCTTGGCTTCTCTGGGACGTGTTCCGGAGTGGCCATGGCGGTGGATGTCTCTCCAGAGACGGTGAATGCTCAATTGGGGTGGTGTAGAGTTGGTAGATACTCGGAGGAGAGGTATCAGGGGGGAGCAATGCAGCACAATGAATATATCAGAGATGGCAGAGATGTCAGATAGGGGGGGAGGAGGAGGAGGGGGAGTAGGAGGAGAGGGGTAGGAGGAGGTGAAGGTGAAGGTTGATATAAAGTTTATGCTGACGTCTGTTGGCAAAGAGACGGTCAAGAGTCAAGACTCAAGCTTCCGTTCCCTTGCTTGCATTCCATGGCGGCCATTCCCTGAATATGTACATCCCTACTTCGTACTCCCGTACTGCCATGTGGGAGACTCGGAGACTCTCCAGTGCTCCACTTGGTAGTGCAAGGCCAGAGCCCGTAGCTCAGGTGTGAAGTAATGCTCATTGAAGACGACGTCATTGGATGAGGAGGGGTCTGAGACATACGAAGTAAGAGCATGTAGCCGTTCTTCTCCATCATCTACTTTGTGTATTTTTATGTACTCATAGTGCCTATATGTACTTATAGATACTCGTAGTACTCCACACAATCTATGTATGAGTAGGTACCCCTCTGTACTCCTTATGGCATCGAGGACACTCACAGCCAAGAAGTCGTCCACTCACTCACCGACACGCCTCATGCCGATATAGGAGTCTGCTGTGTCTCCTGTGTGCAGCTGTGTGAGCTGTGTGAGCTGTGTGAGCTGTGTGAGTGTGAGTGTGAACCCGCCGATTCCGCACGCTCCAGGTGACATCAAAGCGCTCGTAGTAGGCTAAAGCTAAGGTAAAGCTAAAGCTAAATATAAGCCTAAGAGTAAAGTTAGGAGAAAGCTAAGCTAAAGCTAAGGTAAAGCTAAAGCTAAATGTAAGCTAAAAAGCAAAGCTAGGAGAAAGCTAGGAGAAAGCTAAGGTAAAGCTAAGGTAAAGCTAAAGCTGGAGCTAGACCTAAAGCTATTGTACCCCTCCTTCCCCTTGTACGGACGGGCCTTCGCCCATCACGTGCTCCAGCCTTGTCTCACTCAGCCTTGTCTCTCAGCCTTGTCTCTCAGCCTTGTCTCTCAGCCTTGTCTCAGCCTTGCGCCCATCTCCTGGCCTGATTCCTTCCCATGGCTGCCTTATTATCCCTTGCCTTGGCTTCACCCCCAACACAACAATCTCGGGACGGGAAACACTGCATTTCGGGACTGAAAACACTCGTTAATTACAACAACACATAGATCATGGCATCTACTCCATCCTCGACCGAACGTGCCATCGAAGCCATCACCACCAGCCGTCCTCCTGCCACCGACGATCTGACCTATCTCACCATCATCGAGTCCCATCTGTCACCAGAGGTCCTCCCCACGCTGAATGACGTATTGCAGGATGTCGACCTTACGCAGAAGATCGGCTGGGACCTGATCCATATGCTCATCCCGCTGCCCGGCGCTGAGCCGTGCTTGAAGACCATTGCGAGGCTGGGCAATCCGAGGGAGGTCATCCTCCAGGTCACCGAGGCCTTGCGGCTGCTGCGCCTGGACGAGACTGCCGAGGGGGGAGATGATGATGTCACCGAGGAGAAGGCTGACAAGCCCGCAAAGGTCGACGAGAAGGCAGAGGCCGACGAGAAGGCAAACGCACCACAGGAGGGAGCGGCTTCAAAGCCGACCGAGGTTGACAAGTTCTGCAATTTGGTGTCGATGCTGGCCACTTTGCATCCGAGAATCAAGACGAAATACCCCTCGAGATTCCTCTCGACCTCTCTCATGGCAATCCTCTCCTCCTACCGACCCTCGAATCAAGCAACCTACGCCGTGATAGCCTTTGCACATGCCCTTTCGGGCCAGAAGAGACCGCCATTGCCGACGCGCAAGTCGAGTCTCTCGATGCACAACCTTTCCGTCACAAGCGATGAGAAGGACGAGCAGGCACCAGATCCAGAGGCATCGGCAGAAGATCCAAAGGAGGAGGCCATACAGAAGAAGCTCTTGCAGTCTTTCGTCACACATGTTCTTGAACTCTACGTGAAGGAGAATACCTTGTCCTGGTCGGCGCGATTGCAAGAGCACTTTGCGCCCGGCCTGGTAGTCCCAGGGAGAAAGAGTTTCAGCGAGGCGTTCAGAGAGGATCCCGACCTGCAAGAGCGCGAAGTAGTCGTAGGACAAATAGTGGTATGTATTATCAACAGGCACCTCGACACGCATGCTAATATCTCTAGGCTCTCGCCCGCGACCTCAATCTCGACGACTCCTCCTTCCTCCTCTCCACCCTCACTTCCCCAGAGCAAGAAGTGCCCACGACTCCACCCACCGAATCCGACACGGAAGACTCCTCGCCCTCCTCTCCCGAAGAAATCCCGCTCTCCACAATAGGCTCTCTCTTCCTCCTGACCTCCAATATCTTCTCCCCCCTCATGTTCAGCAACACCACCCCCTCCCTCCCCCCTCTCACCGTCTTCCCCACCCTCTCCCAGCTCACCAACAAATTCGTCGGCGCCTCCGGCATCGAAACCACCGGCTCCGAGAACCCGTCCGTCATCGACGCCATCCTCTTCATCGGGCTCTTCCTCGAGCACTCCGACAAATTCGTCGCCGGCCCCCTCGAGGACGACGAGTTCCTGCAGCTACTCCAAACCCTCTCCCTAATCTCGGCAAACTGTCCCAATCCCACCCTCCGCTACAACGCGCACGTCCTCACCTCCAACATCCTGCACGCCCACCCGACCGACCGCCTCCGCCTGACCTTCATCTCCGACACCCTCGAGCACTGCCCCTTCGAGCCGCTGCGTGCGTCGGCCGTCGGCTGGCTCAAGGAAGAACTAATCCTCGCTGCGCAGCGCAAGAGCGACAACATCTTCTCCTCCCCGGCTGCGCTGTCGGCCGTCCAGCCCTATCTCTTCCCGTACGAGTCGGTGATGAGCGGCGAGACCCTGACGGTCCTGTGGGACGACTTCAAGCGCACGTATCCCTTCCACATGGCGGCGCTGAATTTCCTGTTCTTCCTGAACTCGGGGCCGTACAAGAAGGTCGTGCCCGCGGGCAGCATGAGCGTTATTGGGGAGATATATCTCGCGCCGCTGAAGGGGGCGAGAGAGAGGCTGGAGAAGGGGCTTAGTGAGGGCGGGGAGCTGAAGGGGGTGCTGGGCGAGCAGGAGGCGAGGGAGGGGTTGAAGGAGGTGCAGTTGCTGGGGGAGCGGCTGGATTTGTGTTTGGAGTAGGTGAGGGAGGAGGGAATGATACCCATGTTTACGGCCCATTTCGTTCGTGAGTTTATGGATATGGGATATATGGGAGGGATGGATGGATGGATGCATGGCTTGGAAATCTGTTTCTTGAGTAGCTTGTGCAATCCAACGCTTCTTCTTGACATATATAAAAAAGATTCTTTCACGTCTCTGCTCATTGCCTGGCGTGTGCAAGTTGCCCCAGGACTTGTCATGTTCTGTATTTGCTACCTCTCGGAGCTCGGCTGGCGGTGGCGTATTAATTCAGATCTGCAGGCAGGTGCGTTTCAAAGATGGATTGTAAAGCTAAGGCAGTACGGATAGTGCCTATCCTCGCATCCTGCTCCGAGAAACCCCTCTTCATCTATCCTTCAGGCTCGCGGGTCTGGACGTGGTAAATGGGCGAGGAGCGTTCTCCTGCGAGGGATATTCTTCCATTTGTTTTGCGCCAAAGCAGGAGAGCAGCTGGCGGCTTTTGCTACATCACCCATGCGCGTTTTTCGAGTTACATATCCACAATGATCCTAACGAACGGGAAGACATTTCATTTCCTTATCCAAAAGCAACGCTATATCTGCTCTCCCCCTGCCTCTTCCTCCCCCTCGCCCTCACCCTCCCCCGGCTCCTCCTCATCCAGATCCTCCAGGGGAAACGTCAAAATCGCCGCGATCCCCCCCAGCCCCTCCAACCTCTTCCCACTCTCATGATCACTACTCAGGACCCTGACCTCCCCGCCCTCCTCCCTCACCCGATCCACCAACCCCACCCATCTCTTCCTCTCCCCCACAACCTGGCTCCTAAACAAGCCATTACTAATCAGCAGCACCCCCCCCCCCCCCCCCCCCCCCCCCCCCCCCCCCCCCCCCCCCCCCCCCCCCCCCCCCCCCCCCCCCCCCCCCCCCCCCCCCCCCCCCCCCCCCCCCCCCCCACCCCCCCCCCCC
>Ga0123337_10000100_pt1 | contig 174391 bp, 199 predicted proteins | sample frozenSSSSmetaG_FD_89792 | JGI IMG/M metagenome (GOLD analysis project Ga0123337, IMG submission 89792) | Glacier valley bacterial and archeal communities from Borup Fiord, Nunavut, Canada, to study Microbial Dark Matter (Phase II) -... | ecosystem: Environmental > Aquatic > Freshwater > Ice...
GGGGGGGGGGGGGGTGTGTGGGATGAGATGAGGACGAGGGTGAGGATGGAGATGGAGATGGCAAAAGATTGGCGGTCTCTTCCGTCAAGGCTAACGTTACAAGTGGTCAAGTGTCAAATGAAGCATGAAGCATGGCCAACAGAATGGAAGGCATGGACGGAGTGGTGATTTTCCCATTCTCCCATTCTCCCATTTTCCCACTTGGGGGGGGGACAGACCGCTCAGAGGGAGTCTCGTCGACAGCAGACATGCATGCATGCATTCTTCCCGGGAGTGGGTTGATTATCCCGGTGCAGAGTATCAGAGTATCAGAGTATCAGAGTACTCCGTAGTGTGGAGGTGGTACTCTAGTGTGCAGTGATGAGTGGAGTGGGTTGATGGGTTGATGGGTTGATTGTGAAAGGAAAGACCACAGAGGCGACATACGTGATATACCTGGCATATGGTACATACCCAGGTACCTGACATTAGGGTCTCTAGGGGTCTCTACAGGGCTCTACTGGTCTCTTCAGGTCTCTAGCAGCCGTAACAACGTCTCCAGACAGTGTGCATAGTGAGACTTGGACGCTACGATTAGGTGCCTATGCACTGTACTATGCACTGTACTATGCACTGTACTGTACAGCACTACAGGCCTGTGAGAGATCAACCAACCACTCCAACCACTTTTACGAATCACCCGGCTAGTGCACAAAAAGCACTCTATAATTGTTCCTGGCCCTGTCCTGTCTGACCATTCCGGTGGACACAAGGTCGCATGTCGCATATCGCATGTCGCAGGTTGCACATGTGCAGGCATGGCTGTACCATTAATGTTGATTAATGTTGGGAGGCGCAGTCTATGCTAAATCGAGAACCAATTGGATTGCGATCCCTGCCCTGGCCATATTCACACTCAACGCTGCTCTAGACATCACAGTACCTCCACGGTACTCCGCTGAGTGCGGTGCTCACAGCACGATCCTGTGCGCTATTGTGTACCACTGTGTACCGCCTCCTCCTCCGTTCGCTATTGTGTGCTTGTGCCTGTGCTTGTGCGTCTACCTGCTCTTTTTCTCTCGCAGGATGAACGCTGTGGTTGGCGCTGGATGGCGCTGGTTGCGCTGGTTGGCGCCGAGACCATCCATGCCCGTGGCCTTTGATCCTCTTCGGGAGCCTTTTGGCGTAGTGCTTGCTCATAGCGGATGGAGGGCGTGGGCGAGGGAAAGGGAACGGGAGACAGACGGAGGAGAACGAACGTCTCCTCCTCTGAGCCCTCTCCACCAATGTCCACTTCATCATCAAACATCACCAAATATCACGTCAGGTCCAAGCACTCTGTTGCTACTGTACGGAGTACACAGTTAGCAGTAGTCTGTCTCGCCCACAGTGGAGATACCGGTACGGGAGGTGTGAGACTCGACTCCAGCACACCGACACCGCCAGTGGCATGAGCATGCATGTCTAGGTACATACATACATACATACATACATACTCGTAACCGCAATTATGCATGGGCGAGATTGTGGTGGATTCATCCACACTCACTATCCATCCAGGTATGTACAGAAACTCCGCCATACAGCCAGGCATCACCACCACCACCACCACCACCACCGCCACCAGCGCGACAAGGCCTCAAAGCGGCGGCGACTCCTTCGCATTAATCCTCCACTTGTGCAATGCAGTGCAGTCAGTGTAGTGCAGTCCTTGCACTTGCATCTGCGAATGGAATATCATATCCCATGCATAAGCCGTCCGATACGACGACACCGCCCATCACACTAGATGGCTACAGACATCAAGTGAATCCCACAGCCGCTGTCAGCCCCGGCGGCCTCTCCAGACAACGGCAGCACACGGTAAATTGGCAACAATTGGCAGCAATTGGCTCGCCACACCAAAGAGTAACAATACTGATGGTTTCAGCGAGCCACCCAACCGCTGTAGACATCAAGAAGAGGCAAGAAGAGGTTCCAGTGAGAGCACTTGATTCAAAGAGCTGCGCTTATCCACAATACCCGTTCAGACACAGCTGTCATGATACAGAGCCTTACTGGCTGGGGAGAAACCGTTGACGGCCAACGGTCAACGACGGAGAAACCGGCGGCTGTTCGGAATGTGATGCCAGGTCTCTGACCATCCATCCCATCCATCCATACAGCCAAGCATCGACAGAGGCCGTTTATCACAGCTGTGATAGCGATAGCTCAGGGCGCTATTTTCCATGTTTCGACGTCAGGCAGACGACTGTGATGAATGTCTTCGACATCTTGACAGCCAAGTTGCGTTCAGGCTTGAGATCTCCTCCACAGTGCATTTCAGCTCAGGCAGTACAGAGTATGGAATGATCATGGCCAATTCTCGATTCTTAGCATTGACATCTGACCACGTGCAAGTATTTGCGCTCTGATGCGTAAGTTCTATGGATCGCTACAAAATAGTGCAGCCCACAAGATGCTCCATCACCATCCACACTTGACGACGACATCAAAGCGTTTACAGACCGAGCTCTCGACCTCAGACGTCCAACTACGGGATGAGGATGAACTGACGACACATCCATCCAAAGTTGACACATCATCCAACATCTCATTCAATGGTTGCGCTCGGGAACTTGCTTTTTACGAGATGACGCATCCGTTGGCCTTCTTCAGTGGCTCACATCTCACATCTCACATCTCATGTCTTACGAGGCAAACACGAAACGCGAAAGTCGTCAATGGCCAGTTACATTTCCGAGGAGGCACACCAACATGCACATCGATGCGGATTGGCGGGGTGACTCGATGCAGGAACAGAGATCTTTTGTTGCAGTTGCAGATGCAGTGAGACCTGTGACTGTGACTATTTGATGCACCTTATTTATTTTGTTATTTTTGGAGGGGCGAAGCCGTCACTTTTTGCTCGAATCTTGCGTACTATTACTTTATATGTAGAGTACGTCACATTCACAGGGCAACCTTTTGCCTTCGCTGAAACCGAAACCATAGAATCACCTCAAAGGCTATGCGAGGAAGTGGGGTTGAGGAGACGCAGTCTTCATGCTTCATGCGAGCGACGACAACGGCAAATTCGCGTCTGCTTCTCATCTGAGCTTGAGGCAAGAGATAATCATCCCCTCGAAATTTTCCTTATCGAAACTGATGTGGAAGTCCATTATGATACGAGTATGATAGGTACATACATGAATGATGCACTGTGTCCTGTGGATACTTATTTAAAAGATTGACTAACAGGTTGCTGGTCGAGAAACTTTCTTCGTTTTTCTTCTTTTTTTCTTTTTTGTTATCACACGTGTATCTGTATCTTATCGTGTGTGGGATGCCTATCTCGCACAGAGCGGGCTTCTTTTTCTTTTGTTTTTGGCTCACACAACCTCCGAAATCTTCAACTCCACAATATGGGCCACTGAGATGGATCAGCGTCATTGTTTGGGCTGTGATATGGGGCATTAGGAAGAGCACGTGTTGAAGAACTTTGAAGAGACATGTCACGACTTCACGACGCAGCATCATCTCTCGAATTCTAGAAGATTCAGCTGTCTAGTTCCCCGATGGCAAGTGGTAGACACCTATCCCGACCCTTACTGAGTAAACGCCTGATCGATCTCACCACATGCATTATTTTCCTTCTGATGATAATGGTGACGACGGCGACTCGCTCAGCTCCGAATCTCTTGCCCCGCGCTTGACCACGGACGCGCTCCGCGATATGAGCTCCGATATGGTGAGGCCATAGGCCACTCGTCATCGTGTCCAGATCATCCTATCCTGCAAACACTCCCCTCGTGCATTCCTAGATCAGACTGATGAGACAGATACGGAGTCGGTGCTCTCCGGATAAGGCAGGCAAAGTGCCCTCGTGGGCTATGATGCTGTCATATTAACACTATCATTTTTATTATTTTTATCTTCTGCAAGTATGTCCCCAGCGTTGATACCCAACTGCTGTCGTTGACCCGGTGTGTGGCAAGCATCTCTTATTCTCTTCGAATTATGACATGTACTAACTACTGACTAGACTATCGCTGATCATGCATAAGTGCTAAAGATAGGTCAAAGCGGACTATGATGGCCATCGCCGCTTTTGCAGCATATTTTGTGCACTTCACCGGGTTGCATCGTCTTCGGCAATTTTGGCCACATCATCATCATGCAAGTACGGGCTCGTGATTTATGGAGGAAATTTGACTCCACAGTATAATTTTCAGAGACCTGGCCTGGTGCAGGAGCAGGAGCAGGAGCCTTCGATGCTGGACTTCGAGAAGGACCCTTGATTGTTAGTTAGGGTTTTCGTGGGCCGGCTAGCAGGCATAATAAGAGTACATGGAGGGCATGGCTGGTGTTGCATTGGCACACCCAGTGTACAGGTATCCACCAATTAGGAATGGCACCATCATGCCTAGAAGATGTATGGATGGGCGCAAGACGTGTACCTGCATGGTACCTGCGTCAACTCGCAACTTTCGTCTCCGAGTCCATTCGTGCGTGACATGAGCATCGAAGAAAGAGGGGAAAAGACAAAAATCACTCGGCTTCCGAGGCACGATCATGAGAAGTCCAGGTTACCTTTGCATCTGCTGCATCTGCTGCATCTGCTGCATCCGCATCTGCTATCAGAATGCGGGGAAGAAGGACTCTCGAGAAAGCGAAAAGTCTGGTCGAACGGCCTTCGAACGCCACCACCCACGATGGCGGGTATCATTATCTAGAACGAGAACGTGCACTTCGCTTCGCTCGTTCGTTGTTCGTATCGATTAGGTGCCTTTAACATTAAGGCGGAGCACAGCATGTGTGGAGTTTTCGGAAGCCAAGATGACATCCTACAGGCTATGATTCCTTAGACCCCGACCGCGGATTCCGGACAGACATTCCTTTCCCTTACGAAAACCACACACAATTAGTTTGTTAGTGCTGCAACATCGCGATATCTCATCTGCCGTCCGTTATCACCATATCACCACCGTCTTAGATTATTATTGTCACCATGCATGCGTGCACGCATCTACGCTTTCCGAATCGAGTCGATGCATGCGAAGAAAAGCACTACTACTGTCCCAGCGCAGTGGATTTTTCCAAGGGTCTCTCAGTTTTGGGAATCCGGTGGGGGATTTCAGATTGGCTCGGGGAGATATGAAAACGTGGCTTCTTCTTTTTTCTTCTTCTCCGGTCTCCGGTCTCCAAGACCTTCTGTTATAGGTATTCATCGGATGCCTTCACCAAGATGTTGATAACACAGATACGGCCTCTTCTCTCGTCACCCGATATCAGGATAGCAGCAGGTGGCGTGCTGCCAGCGATTGATTGATTCCACACCATGAGCGGGCCGCCGTGGATACCTATTGTGTTAGAACGGGTCTTGTCACGGTTATTTTTGCTCGTGTTGATCATGTTCATGGCGAGATTGCTCTCACCACACTCCAGATCCAGACTTGAAACTGTGCATCATGCTTTCGAGCGACCAAAATAGCTATTGCTATGATGCTTGAGTTTGGTAACCTAACTCGTCCACCTGTTCGTCCGTATGTACCTACATATGTACCAACATATGTACTAACACAGAGGTCTTGCCATTGTGTTGAAGCGTGTGGAGCGGCGGAGCCTCTCTTGAGTGGCCTGATGATGATGCCCATGATACGATACTTGCCAGGTTCACGAGTCCACTATCTTGATAACTGACGCCAAGCTGCCCCGGATTTTTCAGATATTGTTATTGCTCGGAGCAAGAGGAATTGGACCTGGACCGGCCGCCTGCACGGCCAGCAAGTACCGTCGTACTTCCAGGCCCTTCCTTGTTCAGGTACTCGACTTTTGGCTTTGCAGGACCTTGCTCGACTTGATTCAACACAGATTTCAGAACATCGTTTGATCTTCCGAACAGCCTCAATGGCTGTTTCCACAGCCGAGGCCTAAGTCTTCACGTTTTACGAGGTGGTGCTGATCTGCCACACCACCAACGTCGATCTTCGTTTTTTTGACAGGAAGACTGACACTGTTATCGGGCCTATAAACGACACAGATCTTACCGGATAATTGGGTGCGTTGGCAATCAAGCACGGTCTTGTTAGACATGGACCGATGGCTTTGCAAGGGCTGCCCGATACTACTGCCCATATTGCGTCGGAGGTCCTAAAATATGGGGTCGGAGACTAAGAGACGGTCTCGGCCAAGATGTCAGTTTGTATAGTACAGTACATACATTCTAGAATGTATAGATGACCCAGCTCATGCGGGTTCGATGGTTTTTGATCAAGCTCGAAGGTAGGCATTTGTCAAGCACATTTTCTGATCCGCAAAGCATTGGAGCACTGCGATCATCTTCTCCTTCTCGATGTATCTGACACCTTCCGTCTTCAAGCTGTCGTCCGTTCAGGCTCCGAAACGCTAATCCCCACACTGTCGGCCCTCACTAGCTGAAAACAACAGGCATTTCCGAAGCCCATCCCATCTCACTGGCTTGACCCAGCTCACTTCATCCCCCAATCGTGGGATCTTCGAGAATGTTTCAGGGCCTCGTTAGGCGGCCCAGCCAATCAACGCAGACGTGCATGAACTGTGGGAACGTGGAGAGGAGGTCTGAGACCATCTGAGGCCCTTTGCTCGTCGTCGATATTGGGTGGCGCGAGGCCGCGCCCTGAACGCTGTACTGTATGTATGTACAGTAGAGTATCTCAGGGCCTCAAGTGAACTGTGGAGAGCAAAGGCGTCTGCACAGAGCTCGTCGGCGTCTTGGTCCCTCTGGTCGCAAGCTCGTCGGAATATATCCCCACAGTCAAAATGGCTAGGGGCACCGTGGACCCATTGCTCGGAGGCTCTCAGCCTCTTAGACTGGCTTGCGCGAGCACGAAGAGGACCCAGCGTTGTCTGTTGCCTCCGGGAAGTGGGTTTGGTTGGATAGCGACACCCACACACCTCTGTCCGGGTCCTCAGAAAGTCCGATTTGCTCTTTGACAAGCTTCGCACTCTCCTTTCAGCCACTGTCTATGCTGATTCTGATGGCAATTTACGCAATATGTGACCGCAATTTTCCCATCACTGCTTGGGTGTCAAACTCCGAGAGCGTTGATACCTGTGGGTGGAGAAACGTTGATGCTCCAGATGCTCCACACTCGGACCGTTGTGATAGCTTCATTCTGAGGAATGCCAGCACGTTGAGGCTCTCGGACATGACGAGGCATTCTATTAGATAAAAGAATCTCGGCAGGTTACAAGCAGAGGAGATTGTCGGTCACTCCGTCGGTGTCACAGAGCATCGGATCGATGGAGGTCACGGCGAGAAGGAGCAGATAAGGTAGGAAGTTGCCTATTTCATTTCATGAAGATCTCATCTTGACGCTCTTCTAGTCTTTACCTCTCTAATCTGCAAGAAAGCTTGCTCTTTTCCGACGATCAATTGCCAGGCCATCAGATACTTAGCGCTACAATAGCAGCGACATGTGTACAGGGTGATGGCCAATTCCCTTTTGTCATGATCCACAGGCTCATCTCGATCACGATGGCAACGTTGCCACGATGTATTTTGTTCTTCTTCTTTTTCAGTACTACTACAGAAGACGCCATATACCGATCTTCGGTATCATTCCCCAACCGATCCAACGCGTTGATCCGAATGTTCCTTGGCCCGTCCCGATCGGCGATCCATCATACGATGATCTACCGACGCCGGGGAAACGTGTCTCGAAGCCGGACGGGAAGCGTTGGTGAGGTAGGAGAGGGTGGCATCGGCCCCAGAAACTTGACACACCGCCGTGACTCAAGCGCAAATTGCAGTTTCCCTCATTTCCCAACTGCCTCCACCGCCTCGCCTGTTGTCCTGCCAACTCAACCGCTCCCGCCTCCACCAGCGGCCCGCACCGGCGTGCTCAGTAGTGAGAGCTAAGCTGCTGTATCTGTGGATGACAATGCTCTCCAGGGCCGGCCTGCCTCATTTCGGGGCAGGATTTTCCCACCAGCGGACGGTCATCCTGCAACGTTTGGCGACGAGCTGTGGAGAAAGTGTTGCTCTGCGACGGGTCCTGCGCTTCAGGGCACGGTGAGGACGTATTGCATCATCAGTTCCATCGTGATGGGGACGGAAAAGTTTTTTTCTGTGGGTTTTTCGTAGACACTGACGAGGAGGTGGTGTCCCTGTCTCAGCGAGGGTGGAGGTGGTGGTGACAGCGAGGAGCTGGCAGCCGCTGTTCCGCTTCGTTCTCTGGTACAGATGGAGCTGAGCCGCTGTCGAGGAGATGGAGATTGAGATGGGGCTATGGGTATGATTTATGTCACGGACACTTATAGGTTTTGGTAGATGCCTCGTATGATTGTTGTATGATCTGATGTCTTAAGACTTCGGTTTTCCCTTCCCACTCCTCGGGCACTCGCTCTGCATGTCTGGACTGCTGCACTGCATGCCCATCGAGATAGAGCAGTACCGGCAGCCAGGTTCAAATGTCAGGAATCAGCGCTACGGAACAGAGTTTTCAGCTAGCTGCGAAATCTCTGCAGGTGCCGGAAGGAGAGGCGCATGGAGCTGCTGCAGAGATGGATCGATTGGGACTCGGACTCTTCGATGCCATCGTGCTGTTTTGTCGGCAGTTGTTCGTGCATACACAAGAGGCTCGCTCTATGCTGGTGGGAAATTCGAGCTGGGTCGGTGGGAGAGCGCTGTGTCTACGCCGCAGAACTACGATGGGGGAGTTGGTGCCGTTTGATATGCCCCGAGACTGCTGTCGAGGCTACGTAGTAGTAGTCTGCCAGAGATGGAATCCTCGCAGCAATGAATGGGCTTGCGGATTGCAATTTCGGCCGGACTCTGAGTTGCCTGTATTGACCAAACTGCAGCGCCCAGCAGGCCATCCTCAGACCTCTATGATATAATGATTCTATCCTACCGATCTTGACCATCCATGCGGTCTTGAGGAATGCCCAGTTTCGCTGGTGCCGCTCGTTGGTGTCGTGTTGACCACTCTGGCACGGGAATTGCATGTTTGGGATGATCTCACATGTATTACACAGTATATAATTATATAATTATATTCTCTAAACACCGTGAACCTCACAGACCCTCGCATCTCCTCGTCGCCATTGAAATATGATACACACTTACCCTCTAATCCCAAGGACCCTCACCAACCAGTCTCAGCCATCCATCCTCGATCTCATCACCATCCCCATCATCACATCCGCACACAGTCCCGCACCCCCTCCCGCCCATCTCACCCGAACCCCAATCCAATCCAATCCAACCCGCACTTCATAACGCCTCCCACAGCAGCTCCCTCCATCAAAGGCGCTTTGGCGGAGTGGTTAACGCGATGCCCTGCTATCAAGGTCATCTGACCGTGAAGCCGGTAGGCATTTCCCTCGGGAGCGTGTGTTCGAATCACACAGGCGTCGTCTTCTTTTTTGTTTTTGGCATTTTGGAGATCTACGCGGCAGAGATGTGTTTTTGGGGCGATTTCGGCATATGTAGGTAGGTAGGTGGGTGGGTATGATAGGGAGGAGGGAGGTTGTTTTACGCAGTCAGTGGTGGGTGGGAGGGTGATGGGGGGTGCGAGTTGGGAGAAGGGGGAGGCGAGTGAGCCGGCAACGAAGGGGGGAGAGGATGAGAATGGATGAGTGGGATGTTGGATGGATGGATTGGAGGAGCGAGTATAGATCGGATGGATAGCTGTGCTCGATGGTTTGCGCTTGTTTTTGTCCTTTCTGGAGGTTGTGAAGTTGAGGGCGGAGAGAAAGGGTTAAGCGAAGGTGACAATAACAGGTCGCCTATTCCTGAGTCTCGAGCACCGCAACGGCAGAAGCATGCGGCTTAAGAGTTAAGACAGTGTTTCTCCCTGTAGAGTGTTGTTTGCTGGATATCAAGGTTAGCTATCGCGTCTCTCCCGTACATGTTTGTGAAACGCAGTCAGTCGCTCACTGGATGAATCCAGTCCTCGATATGCTTCCCGTTTGCGACTGACTCTACAGACTATGCATCTGTTTATGGACAGGAAAGCGTGCTAAGGAAGCCACAGGACTTAACATCCCACTTGGCAAAGATGGATTATTCGGAAGAAGAAGCTGAAGATCGTGCGTCCGAAGAGGACATTGAGGACGGTGGCACATAGCAGGTATCTCGGCGTACAGATGAGACCGAGCCAGACCGAATGCCAGACGACACAATCCCATGTGACGAGGCAGCATTCGTGTCCATGCCAGTGCTCTTAAGCGGAACTACGAATGCCAGGACGAGGGAAGATTTGGCGAACAACCCAGTGCCATGTCTACTCTGCGGAGATGATTTTACCATCCCTGAAGAGGAGGAAGGGAAGCTATACAGAATCCAACAGTCCTGAGGAAAAGGAATGGCCAGAAGGAGTTCCGCGTGAGGAACTATCCGGCGTACAAATGGGAGGACCTATCGGCAGAGATATCCCACCACGTCAGATGCAGTTGATCTACTTGGGCGTGCCGGATCCAGTGAAGGATTTCCTGGGAGGCGGGGGGATTATAATGGGGATGTCAGAGCTGTCGATGAGGTTGAGGATGTGGATTTGTGAGCTCATGGCAATATGGGTAAGTCTGCTTTTGCTACATGACGAATGCAACACTTTTCTCATTCCTATGAATCAAGAGGTAAATGCAGGCGAGGTAATGAACAGTACATATGACAGTTGAAAACGAAATAAGGAGAATGCTAGGGATCGCATTCCGGTTGCAGGCGTAGGTGATCCCTTTCTGGACAAGGCAAGAAGATGAATGCTGCGGGTGGCATTCAAGTCTCATCAGCAGGTGATCGGTCCCCTTTTGCGAAATTTAAAGTCTCAGTAAAGTCATAAAGGGATAGAGGAAGGACAATCCGCCTTTCAGCAGTCTCGATCTTCAATTGTCAGCAAGTTGCTCGCCGTAGATCGACTCAAATATTAATAAATATGTGAACTTTGCTCCTTCACCATTCTTCATCACGGCTATTTAAGGACTTGAATAGCTCCTTTCTCCTCACATGCTCTCTCTTTTCTTCACCTATCATTACTTCTTCTACTTGTTTATCACACGTTAACTCAGGTCTCATTGTGCGTATATGAACTATCCTCCTTATTCGCTGATTCACTGACAGTTCAACAGCATCGCATCACAACTTCACCCACCATATCTAGCACAGCCTTCCCCCAAAAAACATGTCCGAATCTAGCATGTTCTGTGCGGAAGACGAATGGCACGAGCAGACAGACATCGAAACAATGAGCAATGGAGGCCCAGGTGATGTCGAACCTGATGTCGAAACTCATGTGGAAACCGACGAAGTTGAAAAGGAACTCGAGACTAAAGGCGATGGCCAAACGCAAAGGCTAAGCAAGACTCTACAGAATATCAACAAGGGCGAAGATGGCTGCATAGTGATCTCTGACAGAAGTGGGGTTGAACTATACCAAACTCGAAAAAAATCTGCGTAGTTTCCATTATCAAGCTACTCTACAAAGCATGACGCCAGCAGAGCGAAATGAGCGGATTGCGGAAATATATCAGCATTTACAAACGTATGAAAAGATGCCAGACAACAAACAGGCACTCTGAGTTCACTCATGGTAAAATTATCACTTTATTCATTTCTCACAATGTCACGACCATGAAAACAATTGTTAAGAAAAGAGCCCAACGTCAACGCGATGTCGAGAACTACATTACAATAGAGATAATGCTATCCGCGATCGTCCTCATGACTGTGCGTCCTCTCTTTGAGCTGAGCCATTATGAAGTAAAAAAAGAAAAAACAGGCCTCAGTTGCTGCAAATTAGAGAGGCGGGGCTAGAAACCCTCGTGGTTTTAGTAGCAATACTTAGATATTAAGGACTATATTTATTAAACACATGGCTGGCTTGAATCCCCCGTTGCGGCTCTGTAGACTATGAACCTGTCCATAGGCATTAAGCACTGGACGTATCACATGGGCGGCTGGATTTAATAACCGCCTGCAGGCATTTTAGGAGCTAGAATGGAGATGTCCATGTGGAAGTCGACGAGACCAAGCCTTGATGGAGGACAACCCATTGAACGCGGATTCCTAGTATATCAAAGGCTGAGAGCTTGCGCCATTGCGTTGCTGTGCTCTGAAGTAGGGGAAATGCTGCTGAAGGATTGCGCACCTAGAGGAGAGCGTCACGTCTATTGACAGAAGGCTGTTCGAGAATGAAGAGGTGCATGATCCATTTCTAACGCCTTTCTATGCTATGCTATCTTACGCCACATAATCCTCTATATACCCCTCAATGCCCATCTAGATATACACATATATACAACCCTGCCATCTCGATATATAGAATTACAAAAAGCTCCAGAATGAGGCCTTACGTTTATCTCCCATCATCCGTTTATCTTCCACACTAACTCTGCGATACTGATCTTCTCCTACCGGCTCCACCGCGAACAAATGGCTATAAGGGTTAATATCCTTAATCCTCACCTGAAACGTATCCCCGACGGCGATCTTTTCGATATCCACGAACTCCGGTAGGTCCTTCATCGTACACCTCAGCCCCAATTTCTCAATGTCCCCACCAATAAATTCCCGCGCCACAGTTCCAACTGTAAACTCAAACGTCTCCGGCAGCTCCCCTTCCCCAAACTTCCACGCCCTCAACAACGCCTGCAGCGCGAAGGCCCTCTCGGCATCGCCCTGCCTCTCCGAAAGTGCCTTCTCGCGACTCTCCATCTTGGGGATCAGCTCATCGATGTCCGCCTTCGAGAACGGGAGATAGTCATGCTTCTCGCTGCCTACGAGGCTTTCCCCCGTCTTTGCTTCGTGGAGCAGCGCTGCCTCGATCTGCCAGTGCGCTACCAGATCACCATATCGCCGCAGCGGGCTCGTGCACTTCGTGTACGCATCCACGCCGAGTGCGACGTGTGGTCCTGGCGTGCTGCTGGGCAAGACGACACCGAGGACCTTGACATAGTCCGCCACCACGTTCATGGGCGGCTTTTCGCCACGTAGTACATACGGCAGGACGTTTGCGCGGAAATAAGCCCCCGGATCGGGCTTGTTTGGATCCTGCTGCGTAACACGATAGATAACGGGGATGTTGCGTTCCTTGCACCAGATGGCCGCGACCTCGGAGCCGAGACACATGAGGTTCGCGACTGGTTCTGCGGTAGATGGTCCCGAAGTGGGGGAAACGATTTCGAGGGAGATGAAGGGATCCTTCAAGTAATGTCTGCTATGTCTGAGATTGATCTCTTCGTCCACCCCGAGGGCTTTGTCGAGTTTGACGGTTACAACGGGGCGTGGCAAGTCGAAGTTGATGCTGCCGCGTAGAGAGGCATAATTGCGCCGCCGCGCACCCACGGAAACGAGAAGCTTCAGATTCTCTTTGTCTGTGGCAGAGAGGTCGTCGGGAGACGTAAGAGAACGACTCATGACGCCTTCATTGTACGCTGTGGCAACGTCGCTGTCGCCCACACTCAGAACGTTCTCTATCTTGGGCGGATTGATCCCAACAACAGTAGCGAGGGTTGCCGGCGTGAGATACACTACTTTACGAATAGTGCCTGGCGTTATTTTGTGGTCTAGTATCTCGCCCTTCGAGTTAATCTTCGCACTGAACGTCAATGTTGGCCTCCCAGGAGCCATACTGAGCATGGCCTGCACAGTCTCATCAGGGAACATAGTGACAACTTGATCAGGCATGTAGATGGTTTGCACCATCTCCTCCGCCGCTTCTGCCAGAGGGCTACGACATTTGAATAAAGATGCCGGATCAGCCACATGCACATGGATCCAATATTCTTCTTCAACATCGGTAGGTTCAATTGAAACCCCGTCGTCAATTTCGTGAGCTTTTGCATCATCGATACAATAAACCGTCAAATCGTCCCAATCCTTTCTCAGACTCTTCAATCCGTCCATTGGGGCAATGGACTTCTTGAGGCGGGCCTGCTTGATGCGTTGTATTGCTTTCTCGTTCTCCGCAAGGATAGAATCAGTTTGAGTCTTGAAGGACCGAGAATAACCATACTCTGGCATCCGCAATCGATAGGGCGCGTCAATTTCCCAAGGTGCCAAGATTCCAATCTCTTGCAAAAACTGCCAGCCTGTCGGTTGATCCAAGACAAGGTCATCGTATCTTCCAGTGGCTCGTAAGATGGTCGAGCCGATGGCATTCATGGGAGAACTCAACGAGAATGTTTGCCATGCGACCCAACATAATATGAACCGGATGAATACAAAATCTTGTGGAGTAAATAGATCCTTTATGGATGTCTTCAATGAATCATCAGTGGCCCGTCCCTCAATGGGGCCGACCTGGCCGTGCCTAGTCACCACACGGCCCTTTCGACTGATATCGATTGCGCTCCGAGCTCTATCGATAAAAGCATCGAAATCGACATTGAATGGTAAACCTCGCTTTAAATCAGCAATTTTGTTTTCTTGCCATCGTCTAACAACGACAGAAGCAACATGGATAGTGCTGACGATGTTTTTCGGGGCTATTTCAAATCTACCCCACGAACGGACATTGCCTGTCTGTTCGATGGATATTCCCATCGTCTGGTTCATTACAGACCGATATACAGCATATAAAGCTGATGGTGCAATATCTTCGTTTCTCACAGTCGTGCCAGGCATTAATAGTTGTTTTGTGAGATCAGGCAAAGATACATGCTGTGTCTTTTTATGCAATGCTACAGTATCGAAAGCATTATCGAGGACCTTGGAGTGCTCCCGATAGATTGCATCAACCTCGTGTGAAAATTCGACCATCTTCTTAACCAGAGGAGCACCGACATCTCTTGGGAGTGAGTTTTCAAAGTTCTGTAATGTGTCCTGAATGGCTTCGGGTACAGCGGCGTCTGGGAGGAAATGTATAAGTGGACTGATCTCCTCCGGACTGACAAAATTTGGTACGAAGAATTTGGCGTTTCGTGCTGATTTATGTATCCATCTTCCGGATACCGTATAAAATTGGCATTGTCTCCCGATTTCTCGAATGAAAATTGCAAGTTCGATCCGAATACCATCCGTGGTCCTATTTGGCCATCATTAGTATGTTCTCAAGACATGAGATAATCCAGAACCAACCTCAGTTCAACAAGATCTCCTTGCAATAAGAATGATCGCTCGTTTCCGAAGCCCACCAAATCTTCAGTTTCAAAAAGCGGAAGAGAAGATTGTGCAAGTTCAAGCGTTTCGTCTTCGGTGCGATAGTGTTGCGAGTCCAATATTCGCATTCCCGCGTTGTCGAACGTTCCATCTGGAGCAAGATCGCCACGCTCATGAATGACAAAGGCATTGCCGCCTCTAGCAAGATTCTCTGCCTCCCAGAGACGCAGTCGATCGCGAATAGAAAGATGCGGGACCTCTGAAGACGCCAAATTATCGGAAAGTTGGGGAAGATTCTCTACGTTGCTGGGTGACGGTTCTATTCCACCTTCATACAGGGACTGTTACCTGTCAGCTGGAAGTTCAATACGCTGATTTGGAAATGGCTTACGTGGCTGTTCGAAGACGAAGCGTCATTGCCAGAACGATTTTGAAGTCCGCGGCGATGAATAGCACTGTAGCCGATCCTTCCACGAATGGTAGACGGGACATTGCCTCTGTCGCCCTGCCCGTCGGCTTTTCCTTGACGAGAGGCTGATGTAGCGAACCCCCGAGTATAGAGTGTGTTTTGACAGGCGTGAGCAGCAGATGGAGCAGAAGCCGTCTTGATTATGCAGGAGCTCCAGTTCGGAGACCGCGAGACAGCAGCCTTGGCTGCGTTGCGAGAAATATCCATTACGGTGACCACCTGTTCGGCATCACTATAGCCGATAGGCCATGGGTGAAAAAAGAGGCAGCATGTATCTTCGGTGGCAGGGTGAATGGTGACGGGGTGATGCTGGCCGATATTCTATGCGCTTGGTTTGAAGATTCATCGATTAATATTTCGCGATAAACGGATAAACCGCGATAGAACACGCGTTCACGTGCTGGATTTTCTGCTGACTGCGACGGCCCTGGAGCTTACAGTAATATTGGTCCGTGCTCCGCCTCTGCCTCTATCTCTATCACCAACCTCGATTATAACTGCTTTTTTATCAGGATAATGTAAAAAAAAAGTAGTGTTACCTAGGATTTAGACTGCACAGCTGTGGCCGCTGTCTCTACCGCAACCGCAATTATATGGCTGGTTCTTCATCTGTATCTAAATGCGAGGGAAAAAAAATAAGGCGGTATAGGATTCTGATACTTAGCATACATAGTCTGAGATTGTGCAGGTGCTTCTGCTCGTACAAACAGTTCCATTACTGTACTACAACTTTTCAATAATACAGAAGAATGCTGCAAAAAGTAAAATGTTAATACTTTTGTAATTTGAATGCCAAATAAAATGTTGCTACTTTTTAATTTAAATACCAAAAAGAAACGACGCCTGTGTGATTCGAACACACGCTCCCGAAGGAAATGCCTACCCACTTCAGATCAGATGACTTGATAGCAGGGCATCGCGTTAACCACTCCGCCAAAGCGCCTTTGATGTTTACCAGTCGCCTTAGATGTCAATGCTTCCGTCAGATGCCCATTTCTGGCCAGATCCTCCTGACATGTCGAACTAGTCCGTGCCCCCACCCACCACCTTTGAATAAATTCTCCGATGTTAACTACAACTTCTTCCTTCTACAACAACAACATCGCCGACGACGAGTCCGGAATAATCGGGGCCGTCTCTATGAGGTGGAAGACTCGAAACGGAACTTAACTGACAGGTAAGCAGCTATTCTGAATGTCTCTTTCATTACTTGTATGAGGAATATTTATAGCATGTATTACATGATGATAGCCTTTTGGCCATCAAACGATTCTCACACCAAGATCTCTGACAAGAAACAAACACGTCTCGTTATTGTTGCACTCTTCTGAAGATTTGATGCTAATTCAGCGTGCATTAGAATAGCTTTCTATGAAGCCAAGTATGTCCAAGAATACCGCGGATGGCAATTTCACCCTGCTATACTTTGCCTCTGCGAGTTCGTACACGGGCAGAGATTCGGATAGCCTTCCAGCTCCAGTTCTTCTATCGAGCCTTTTCGATCTCTTGGAGTCAAAGTATCCGGGCATGAAGGCAAAGATACTGGATAGCTGTCTTATCACTGTCAATTTAGAATATGTGGATATACCAGAAAGCGTCACTGGAAAAGGCAATATCACAATCAATGCTGGTGATGAGGTCGCAATAATTCCACCTGTTAGCTCTGGCTGAGCGTTGTTTGAACACTGCAGTACGTCACGAAGAGATGAGGAGGGTTTGCTATATACCCATGTAATTCAGCCCTCAAGCGCCTGGCATTTCTCAGTTGAGCACAAGAGTATGTACTTGACTCATGGCCTCCAATCAAGAACTTGCATATTCATCCCAGCAAAGGGCGTTGCTCATCAGTCACTGCTCTTCGGTGTCGCAGCTCTAATCGCCATGCCTTCCACCAGCCAGGATTGCAGTATGTCCACAGCTTCCACCAGTGCTGCGATCTACTTCTCCAGCGAAGTCTTATTCTTGGTGCAGCCAATATGGAAATGGCAAGGCATCCCATTACTATTATCGTTCCGATTATTGATCCGATGAAAGTAAACAAAGTGATTGTGGAGACGTGACATCCAAGTGGCCGAGCCCTTCACTCCCACCGATCGGACCACAAAGGGCAGATATCAGCATCGTACATGGGCATGAGGATCGGTATTGCTCTATATTAGCCACACAGGACTGCGTCTGCTATTGTATTAGCAGTTGGCTGAAAGTGACGGTGATGCATCCATACACTTGGGCACCAGCTGCGTGGGCCTTCATTCAAGCATGCATTACAAAACTGGTGGCTCCAGCATCTGAGCATGAGATGGTCGTCTTCGCCCGTGGCAGATGTGATGTTATGCCTCATATCGTGGCGTCCATGGTCCATCAATGGCATAAAGTGCAGAATACCACTCTTCTCTCACTAACTAGAACTATGTGAGCCAACTTCATGTACTTGACAAGTTGAGACGTTCTGAACTGGGCAATTCTTAGCACGCACATTGATATATCGAGTCGTCCAGATGATGATACACCCTCTTGTGCTTTGCATGTGTTCCAGACCTACTTAACATGAGCAGACTGTTAAACCTTCTTGTCACATCAGTTCATGAATGACAGAAAGCAAAGATCAAGACCTTCTCTGTTTCTAAAGAATGCTTATAAATGTATCATACACTATCGAATACAATATTCTCTCAGTAGCCAACCCGTGAGATCCTTGACGAGCAGTGTCACGTGATACCACGACCATACAAATACAGCTAGCGTAGACGTCTTAAGACATCCATCGCAACAACGGAACTTCAACGGCGACCATACACGCCGACAGTCCGCTATCATCATCATTATGGACCATATTTCTCAGATCGATCCCCGCCTCGCTGATATCGGCGTGAAGGTTGAGAGCACATATCCTCAGCATCCAACTGCTTCTTCTGATGCCATTTCGACTGCTGCGAACTCTGCCGGCCTTACGTCTCCTTCACCTTCACTTCCACCACTTTATCATTCTGGATATGATCCTACCCATCAGCCAAACTACGCGCCTCATACCCCGCAATTGCGTGATGCTGGCGCAAACAACAGCAACGATGGCGCCTCTGATCCAAACCAACACATGGCAGAGGGAGGAGGAACACCAGAGGAGGGCACAAACGACCTGAAGAGACCACGGGCATGTGAAGCCTGTCGAGGCCTGAAAGTAAAATGCGAATTTGATCCAAGCAACCACGATGGTCCATGCAAAAGGTGTGCGAAGGCGCATAGGAATTGTGTGGTTACTCAACCAAGTCGGAAGCGCCAAAAGAAGACCGACAGTCGCGTGGCAGAGCTCGAGAAGAAAATCGATGCTTTGACGGCAGTGTTACAGGCTACAAGGTCGCAATCGGCACAGCACATTGATGCTGATACTCCAGAGTCACTGGACCCGCGACCGTCGAATCCCTATGAACAAGTGACGAATGGTGGGTATGGATCACATTTCGGAAGTCGTCCTGAGGTATGGCGCTATGTCTACATTTTGAGAAAGTTTTTGGCAACGGAGCTGATAATTCTTGACAGTCGCGTAGTGCGAAACCAAACGAATGGATAGCACCAGAGCGTCAATACCCAAGAATGCCGGAGGTTGATAGAATCAACTTCACACAGACACATCGGCCATCGGTAGACAAAACCGAGTCTAGTTCAAGCAGTAGACCGCCGATTGTTGTTGCTGGCCAGAAGAGAAGATATCATGAGACACGAGATTCGACTGGGACCACATCAGATATTCCCAACTCAAGTGTTTTGCCGCAACGTATAAACAGTTATATCTCAGGTCGCGATGATGGAACAGCGGCCGGACAAAGCGCAAGGCCAAATGCTTCTAATGAGTACGCGGATGTAATCGACAGAGGTGTCATTACTGCAGATACGGCAACTAGACTCTTTAATAGATATGTCGACGATATGGCTCCGCACATGCCTGCGGTTGTATTCTCTCGTGGAACAACAGCAGCAGATATCCGAAAGTCCAAACCGACTCTATTCTTGGCAATATTGAGTGCCGGTGCTTCAACTGATCATCCAGAGGTCCAGAAAATGTTTACCAAGGAAGTAATGCAAATCTATGCGGATCGTATTGTCTGCCGCGGAGAGAAGTCTTTGGAACTCATTCAAGCTTTGCTGGTCAGCACAATCTGGTACTGGCCACCTGAGCATTTTGAGGAGCTGAAATTCTACCAACTTATACATCTAGCGGCAGTCATGGGTATTGATATCAATATAAACAAAAAGAACAAGCCCTGCAAAACCCCAAAGTCAATGGCTGGACTATGGAAAGATCATGCATGGCGCCGGACAGCTTTCCCAGATGCTGCTTCGATCGAATCTAGGCGTACGTGGGTCAGCTGTTATTTCTTATGTTGTAATGCTGCTATGGGACTACGCCGGCCAAACCTTGTGAGATGGACGTCATATATGGGTGAATGCATCGAAGTTCTTGAGACATCCCCTGAGGCGGCACCTTCTGATAAGCTTTTGTGCCAATGGGTGAGGAGTCAGCATATTGCAGAGGAAGTAGGCATCCAGTTCTCAATGGACGATGCTTTTGCCACTGTTAGCATTGCCGATCCGAAGGTTCAATATGCCTTGAAGGGATTCGAGAGAGATTTGGAGCACTGGAGCGATCAGATGCCGAAAGATGTTCAAAATCGTAAGTTTACGTTTCACCTCCCATTAATCCTTAGACCTTTATTCATGAGGGTGGAAGACTAACAGATGCCACAGCTCTGTTGAAGATGACTGAACATATTGTCAACTTATATATGCACGAGGTTGCAATGCATGTCGATCACAACGTCGAGGAGTTCTATCCCCCATTCACTGAGGAAAAGCTACGCGGCCCGGACAACGCAGACCAGCAGCCGTCCAGGCCGCTTACTCCAGCCCATATAGCGGCGCTGTCCACGTGTCTCACCTCAATTGATGGCATCTTTGAGTCATTCCTCTCCTTGGACGTCGACACAATTCGAGCACTGCCCGTTATGCACTTTGTACGCATCGCCTATGCCGTCGTAGTGCTAATCAAGATGCATTTCGCCGCGGCCACGCCTGGCTCTGAGCTCGGTAAAGTCATTGACAAAGACAATATGAAAGTAGAGCAATATCTAGATGGTCTACTGGAGAAATTCAAAGCCACCGCCGCGGACAACAAATCGCGTCCGGGCTCAAAATTTCTGATGGTCCTTATCATGCTCAAGACTTGGTTCCAAAGGCAGAAGAGTGTGAAGGCGACTAGATGTTCGACCGCAACTGATGCGGGAAATCAAGAAACCGCCGATGCGGCGCAGAAAGCTCAACAGCAGCCGGACCAAGCCCAGCAAAAGAGAGGTTACAGCCCAGCCAACACGCCCCTTCAACTTCTCAGTGAAGTTGCAACTGGCGGCTCCGCAGGGCAAGCAACACGTCTCGAGGCCCGTTCTCAATACCCTCCCATGTCTCAAGCCGAATGGGCACAGCAGTCACACCAGCCACTCAACTATCCCGACTCAAACAGTGCCCTTGTGGCGCAAGGCTATAATAGCATGGGATATAACATCGATCCAGCGCTTGGGGCGAGCTCAGCGGCCGAGTATAATCCGGCAGTTGGAGATGGGTTTGAGCAGGCGGTGGGAATGGCAATTGGAGAAGGGGAGCTGGGGCAGTATTTTAGCGATGATGCGTTTTTTGGAGCAATGATGGAAGGGATGCCGGCGGATGCTTTTAACCATTTTCAGTGGAATGGGGGACCGATGGAGCTGGGAATTTGAGGGACTATCGGGATGAAGTAAGGCGTCTATTCGTGGATCGGAAATATGGTAAGGTAAGCCCAGAGATGAAGTGAGCGTCTGATGGCTTTGCTGGAACTTGTATTGTTGAATTTAACTTGATATATATTACCTTCGATAACATGGTTTGCTGTGAACAAATGCGAAATACTTGAGAAATGTGCGAACTCTCAACTATGGTCCTGCGTCTTCTTCCATTTGCATTAGCAAAATTATATCAAAATAAGTGCAGTCCAATATCAATCCCTGAGATATTATTTCCAATCTCTGATGAAGCTGATAGTCAAAAGATATCACAAAGCACAGGATCAAATCATAATTTGGCATTTCATTTTCTTCAGGACACGCCCAAAACGCCTTTTATATTTTGATAATTGTGCAGCACTGTCGTATACATCTTGCATGGAATGTTGGTATGGAATCGCTATGCTAGTTAATGAAGTTGACACAGAAGAAATGCAGGATCAAGCTGCCGAAGACGTAGTCTGCAAACGCCCTGTGCCGATTAGCCTGCGGTTTCTATGGTGAAAGAGCTGTGTCCTTACCTTTCTGGCGAGATGGTGTCGAAATCCGCCTTGTTCTCCCCGTTTGTCTGTATCCTTAACGAAGCTTACATTGTCAGCATTGGCCTGCAACATGGATTGACAAGAGGGCCGGCTCACCAGTCAAAACAAACTGTCCCACTGTCGCCGAGAATCCACTCAAAAAAGCGTTGAACGGCTATTAACTCCAATTAGCTCTAAACATAAACAAACTGCGAGCTTATAGGTCCATACGTAGTTTCCAACAATAACGCAGTATACGAATTGCAGCACACCCACCACCACCAGAAACGCCATGAACACATCAATCAGCTTCGTCCGCTGTGGCGTCTTATCCAGATAGTTCTGCCATATCGCCACAGCAATCTCCTGCGGCTGCAAGTTCCCATCTTTCGCTTTCACCGCTGTGCTCTTAGCAACGGCCGGAGGTGTAGAGGTGGATTGGACGGATGGAGAGGGCGTGGGAGCCGCGGCGGCATTACGTTTTGGCGCCATCGTTGATACTGGAAGCTGGAAGCTTGAAGAATTGAAAAGGGGACAGAAGAGGTGTGGAGACAAAGGTGTTTGCGAAGTTGCGATGTGAGCTCGGGAATTGTACCTTGGGGCCACGAAGCTGGATCGCGGCCGCGCGGGTTGGAGAGGTACAAGCGATAGACGCTCCCGCCGATGGCGTGGCAGGGGTTAGTGCTGATGTAAGTGGTGTGAGGGGTCTTGGCGGCTGGGGTAAACCACCATCAAGGTCGATTGTCTGAGGCCGTGTAATGTCTAGAGCTCATAGTTGAAGTCAATTCGTCTTATACCACTCTTAAGAAATACTTGGAATACATTCAAAATGGTAAATTGATCGATTGTAGTGGTGGGTCAAACACTGACATCTCCAAGGCCGAAACCATCATCTCCGCATACATCCTCGCAGGTCTCACTGCCGGTGGTGGCATTGCTGGCTATGTCCGCACTGGATCTCTGCCATCAATCATTGCTGGCACCACTATCGGTGCTCTGGTACTCTTACCCTATTACAAAGGCAGACAAAAACTCTCATTAACGATCTACAGTACGCACTCGGGGGCTACCGCGTTGCAACCAAACGCTCCTACGGCATTGAGCTCGCCCTCCTTGCATCCATCATCCTCGCTGGCTCCTCCATTCCCCGCGCCCTCAAGACACAGAAGCTGCTTCCTGCCGTGTTGAGTGGGTTGGCGCTATTTGGACTGTATACATTTGGGACTGCGTATGTGAAGAAGTTGTAGTCAGCGACACACAAAGGCCCTGGCCTACCATGCTCAATTGAACAATTCCCTCTTGTTTTGTATCTTGTATTGCTTTGTGAGTGAAGATCGCTTGTTCGCATCGCTCTGGTATCCTTCAATCCCGCGTACCAGCTAATATATCCACCTCAGTTCCCATCTTGGGGGCCCAAACGCCTCCCCAAATATCGTAGCGTAACTCCTCCAATGCGTATATGTACAGTCGAATCCCCCCTCTCTCTCCCGGCCCATCCCACTCCAGTGCTTCTATGCCCCTGACACCCTACGACTCCGCATCAATCTTCGCCCAAATCGCCTTAGTCTCCGCCCTCTTCACCTTCGCCGCCTCGCGATTCTTCGCTGTGCGTTCCAATCTCTGTGCTCGCAAACAGCGGTTCACGTTCGTTTTCGCCGAATTGCAGATTCCGAGTGCTTTGATCATGAAGCCGCGGGCGTGGCACTCGTCGAGTATTGCCATGACTTCCTCGCAGGCTGCAGATGCGTCAGCACTGTCCGTGGCGCGCGAACGCAAGTGAGAGTGGGAGGGAGTAGCTTACCTCTGTTATCTTTGGTGTGGAGATGGGGATGCATGCTTGCGATCTTTTGCTTATAGTCTTGAGGTCTGGATAGAGAATTGGCGTCGTTGCGTCGTAAAGTAAAAGTCGGGATTTGGGGGCGTTTGAACAGGCGATTCTCGAGAATTTGGCGGGCGCGCAGGCGGTAGGAGCGGCAAATCCCGAAGAGGGCAGTGGGTGGTGAGCGGGCTTCAATCATCTGCTTCCCCACACGAGACGACCGCATCATCAAAATGGCGTCGCAAGTTACAGCGCGCAAGCAGCAGGGTAAATATGGCTCTATGATTCTATGTTTTAGGGGTGGGAGATGTCTATTGTACAACTGGCTGACAGAAGGCAGAGCTGCAGAATCAGTACTCGAACTATAAGAGCGCGTTGCAGCAGATTGCGCAGAAGATTGGGGATGTGGAGCAGGAAGCTGAGGAGCATAAGTAGGTTTATTTTTTACAAATCATTCTTCGGACAAATCTGCCATATCTTGCTGGATGGCATATTGCTCTTGGGTTTGCGTTGCGGCTGCATGCGATGCGACTTCTCCTGAGCTACCCCGCTAACAATCTTCCAGGCTCGTCCTCGAAACCTTGACTCCTCTTCCTGGCGATCGCAAGTGTTTCCGCATGATCAACGGTGTGCTCATTGAGCGCACAGTTCAGGACGTGGTTCCGGCGCTTCAGACGAACTCGGAAGGCCTGGGCAAGGTGCTGGAGGATCTGGTTAAGCAATATAAGAGGCAGCAGGAGGAGATGGAGAAGTGGAAGGTTCGTCATCCATGATACGGAGACCGCAAGGCTTACTGCTGATTACTTTAACAGAAGAAGAATAATATCCAGGTAGTCCAGCAGTAGAGTGCTGCTGATGTACGATATGGCGGAAGGAAGCAAAGCGACAACAGCCATGGAGAATGTAGCATTTATGGTGACGAGGATCATCGTGGAGGCATAGCGAAGGCGTCAGGAGTCAACTATTAAAATCCAAGAATAGGAAGTGTTGTGGACGTCCATGACCGCTCACAAAATCTTATGAATTCTCAACATCATATCCCCATCAAGTGCCTGAAGAGCCATGAGAACGTGATCTGTCCCATGATCGAAGCCTAGAGCAAACGGAATTCATCATTCTTCTCTTGGCATCAGTAGGATCTCTAGGATATCTTCATCGCGCCAGATCTCAAAATTTTAAAACGCCATGTCTTGGACAAGTCCAAAGAGCTGCCGCTGTCGTCATATCCTAGTCGAAAGTAAGGCTACCTAGCCAACAGCATTGATGCGTTGTCATATCTCCACGGCCCCAGCGGCTGGAGCGTCTCGCTGCCCAACCACAGCCTCCGTCATGCATTGCTACCGGATCGCAAGGCTGTCGTGGACATTAAGAATTTGATAATCGGACGATCTATGTCCATGGTATCAGAATAGCCATTACAATCCAAACTTTCCCGTGCCAGAAATCTCATTCCATTGCGGAATACTGCTTTCGGAAAGTAAATGGCCACAGTGAGGTTGCTGAAGTGGTGGCATCACAGTGTATCGTTGCGCGCTTCCTTTGCTCCAACATTGGTGCCATTTGCACATGTGAGGAGCATGTATCGCATAAGAGGATGATACATAGCTTCGCCTTGGCCGTTACCCTTGAATATTTTCCGCACTTTCGTGTCTTCAAGCGCACTTTGGCACTTTTGGATGTCTCTAGGCTGGGCACATAATACCAAGGCATTATGTATGCCACATGCCATGGCTAATTCAAGTCTCGAAAATGAGGTCGCCTTCATGGGGATTTGATCCTACCAACCAGAAAAAGGAATTCTCCTCTTAATCTCCCGCCAACTAACTCTTCCGACATGTTGAAGCCTCACAACCAACCAAAGGCTGAAATTTAAGCTTCAGTTTCCCTTCCCATAGGGCACCATCGGATAATTGATGAAATAGGTAATCATCAGTATAGCTTGGCAGCCTTCTCTCCATGCGACAGCCTTGTCCGAAGTTGATGGTGGAGATGATGGTTGAAATGCCGTAGGACATGAGAATGGTCACTGTCTTGGTCGCAATCGCGGTCGTACACATATATTATTACCCACATGAGGCTCACTTGGGAATTGAATGACCAATCCACATTTCATAGAAGCCATGAAGCGTCGCATCAACCTTCTTCAGAGGATTCGCCTGGCTCGTCGCTCTGACAGGTTGATCTCAAAAGGAGAAGGACGTTCCCCAATGAAGGAACTCGATAGCTTGGTAACAATAACGAATATCATGCATGCATCCATCATCATGCATGGACGCAGACAGTCAGTGCTGTAATCAGGCTGGCCACCATTCACCCTTTAGGCTTTCAGCTCGCAACGTCGGAGTCGACAGGAGTGACTTGTGAGGACCTAGGCACAGTTAGGTGGTGTGCATGGTGCAATCAATTCCCTTCAGCGTCACTCGCCCGCATAGCCCACACACGACGATCAAGCTTCAGGTACGAGATGCGCTATGTGTGTGAAATGTCTCTGACCGTATCCAGTAGAGTACGTATGTATGGAGCAGGTCGCAGGCATTTGCTGTGTACCCTCATGAAACAGGACTGTAAGATGCTTCTCGCCGCTCCTATTGGCTCTCCGAGACCTCTTGTTCTGTTCCGACAGCTCGAAGCTTACGGACAATGGATTGTGATGTACGATAGCTGTAAATACTCGGGGAAAAGTGCTTCTTTTGACTGGAGTTATGTCACGTCTGAGGCCCATAGAAGGTGTCAACAACATGGGATATGAGGGAAGCAAATGCCACTGCCCTCGTCATCACTATTCGACGCTTGGACCCTAAATTCCCCACGCGGAACGACATCAATCTGATCCATGGCCGATTCCCGATGCGCATCTACGAAGTGCAGAGGTACCTATGTACATCAATACAGTATCCGTACCTCATAGCTCCCAAGTATGTACCTTAGTGTGACTTGCTACAACCAAACTCTCCCCTCCCTCCACCACTACACTCTCCACCCCATCTGCGCCGCGCTGCATCTCTCCCACCAACATCGAAACGAAGCTTGAACAATTCATCCATTTCTTCCTGGCCCGAGAGGTCGCCTACATCTGACCGACGTTGTTATTGCCCCGATCTGAGGCGCGACCCCACATTTTACCTCGTGTTTTATTCTCCTGCACGCAATATCAAAGCCTGTAAACAGCATCTGCGCCAAAGCGGAACCAACTTGACTGGGCGCATTGCCATTGAGAGTCGAAATAAGCAAGCTAGCAGCATTTGCTTCTTTCATTCTGGTGAGTAGTCTACGGGAAGCCCTGTTCTCGCCGCCTTCAGCCCATCCCGTCGTGACGCGCCCTTGTTCTTTCACCTCTTCATGCCCAAGTTGCTGACGCGACCTTGCAGTAGGACACCTGCAACTAGCCCTTCACTCCCAACGCGATCTGGTGCCGAGAAAGAGTCCAACTTCTAGTCCACTTGCTAGACAACGGTGTAACAATTCCCTTCTGAAAAGGGGATACGCGCATATAGCCATTGAACGCTGTGTAAGACAGGTTGCGATTTCACCTGGTCCACACCTCCCCACAGCGACATCAGTCTAGGTAGACGACAGGGCATAGACGGCTTTTTTTCTCCTCGGCGATCGACATAGCCTACTATTTCGTGCAGGAGTCGCGCAAGCCCTATCCACAAGGTGTAAGCAAACACTTCAGAGCCAACGTGGCAACCAAGGAAATCGAAGAAAGCCAAAAGCCGAGGCCTGCAGGTAGCCAAATACATCATGTCGGCATCCCCTCCAAAAGAACCGGACGTTGAACAAGGTGCACAATCACCTAACAACGGAGAACCGCCTATGGACCCCTCAGACCCACACGCCGCTGGAGTGGGCTACGAGTTCGAGGTGAAGGAGCAGGACAGGTGGTTGCCAATAGCAAATGGTTAGTCGCCCCTTTCTCCAATCTGATTTGTGCGTACGGACCAAACGTGTCTTCGTCCGCAGATTGATGCTCGTCGTTACTCGTATCGCTTCTTTTTGTCACATTTCACAATACGCGCATGTTGTCCGAATTGACCATTCAGTGAGCCTGGAGCGCAAAGGCTTGATATTTTGATGTATTACCGCGACAACGTGTCCTATCATGTCCCAAGACTCTTCTTCTCCCACTCCACAGCCGCGCCGCGCTTCTAGGTCCAAGAAGAACGATAATGGATCTGACGCTAACATTCGTAACTTTGCACCAGTTGCCCGAATTATGAAGTTGGCATTACCGGAGAATGCAAAGATTGCAAAGGAAGCCAAAGAATGTATGCAAGAATGTGTCAGCGAATTCATCAGCTTCATCACTAGTGAAGGTTCGTACACGAAATTCGGATTTGGTTGAAGTCTGGCATATTAAGAATCTCAATAGCTTCGGAGAAATGCCAACAAGAGAAGAGGAAAACAGTCAATGGAGAGGATATTCTTTTCGCAATGACTTCTTTAGGTTTCGAAAACTACGCCGAGGCTTTGAAGATCTATTTGGCCAAGTATCGTGAAGTGAGTTCTCACATTTCCTTTCAACTATATTATCTCTGTCTGTGTTGTATCCTCATATTCAACCTGCTCTTTATACGGTTAAAGGCCATTTTCTTGTGGATTCGTCTAATCTCTGAGCATAGACCCAGTCAGCAAGAGGAGAGAATCAGCAAAACCGTCCTAGTAGCCAAGGCTTTGGCTCGACCGCCGCCGCTGGCCCATCTGGAGCAAATCCGTCAACTGGAGGAAATTTCAACACGGCCGAGGGTTCAAATAATATTCTTGGCGGTCAGCAAACAGAAACCGGAGAGCATGATCCAAGTGGGTTCGGAGGCCTGTACGGCACCGGTATGCAGGGAGGGCATAATGGTGCAACTGGAGGAGAGGGCTACTAGAACGACTCGTTGGATACTGCGCCTTACTCTACTGATCAAATTGTTCCAAGGTGGACTGGTGTCTGAGAGAACTGCTGTTATGATGAAAGTGTACGACTAAAGGAATGGCTCGGTGTTATGGATGGGCTGTGGCAAGGCTCGGGATGGCTGATGATGGGTTAAGGGGTACTTATTATATTTTGTGGCTTCTAGTTGTACAGGAAGCAGCGGACTAAAAGTATGGGAGGCGATATCTTAGACTTTTCGCTCCTGATGAGCACGACAGTGGATGGAATGGAGCTTTCTCTGGGAGAGCATAGATCATATGGTTGTATGTGCGAAACTAGGGTACACAGTCTGTCTACTAGGAATACACAGTTGTATAGTGATGCATTTGGCGATGCTGTGGTGGCACGTTTGACGCTGCATGTAGGTCATGTCATGATAGAAGAGCCTGAAGCCGGAGTGAAATTGCTTGGAGGATAATGGCAGCCTATAAGTTGTTATACGTCGTTGTAAACTATGCAATATAGCATCGAGCCTTGCTAAGTTATGGCCTCTAGAAGCAGTGAAATGATAAGATATCTGAAAGACTCCATGCGCGCAGAATGCTATGTACTAATGTATAATGTATGAGGATCGAGAATCGAGGATGTCGAAGCTCATTATTGGCGCCCCCGCTCAACCCCACTGTGAAAGATTGAGTGAGTGCATGGGCCAAAGCGTGAGGCGATAAGCGAATCGTCGAAATCCTCGAACTTTTTGGCACGAACACTGCCTAGCACGCGAGCAGAAATCATTCCGCCATTTCATACATAACCAACCATCTGTCTATTACACTCCCTCCATGAATCCAACAATCTTTTGCTGAATAAGAGGCTATCAGGCTCTTATTCTATGGTCTCTCGCGTTTCTATGGCGCCCATGGCCCGCTCTTCCGCACAACTACAACTACAATCGTCGGGCTCTTCTGCCTCGAAGCCTACACCGACGAAAACTCTGCTGCGAAAACCGACACTCGCCGGTAAGCGCAAGATAGATGATGCTGGACTTGATCTGGATGATGACGGCATGCCGGTCGCTGCGAATCCGGTGAAACGCGCCAGGACGGTGACGTTCAACCCGCTTGTGCAAGAGCAGCTCTTTACGTCGTCGCCAGAGGCTTCCGCAGATTTGGAAGACGTCCGAAGAACGGTTAGAAAGGCGCTAGATGAGCACAGCAGACCGGCAGGAGACGATGCGCGATATGATAGTATTAAGGAGATATTTTCAAATAGGAGCAGGACAACCCAGGGCAAGGCTGAGAATGACATCATGAGAGCGCATCTGCTGGCCTTGACAAGCTGTGTATCGCTGCTTGGAAAGAACTGCTCTGGAATTGTGAGAGCGGTGCTCGACTCGGAATGGGTCGGCAGAGATGAAGCATATGTCAGAGCCTACGTGAGCTTTCTCGGCAACCTTGCCAGTGCTCAGGGGGTATATGTAGGAAGCGTCCTGTCAATGCTCGTTGGCAAATTCTCTACATGTATGTGCTACACCATACCATCCATGTGAATCAACAGACTGACGGGTAGCAGTGCGCATTTCAGACGGAAGGTTGGCTGATTGCTCCATCGTCAACCGCGCCCAGCTCTGCTCTCGAATTCACGTTGCGCTGAAGTATCTACTGCGTTTAATTCCATCAGCATCTGGGACATTGGCGCCGATCTTAGCCGCAAAGTTTCCCTTCTCGGACGATTCGAAAAAAGCCCATATGACGTTCATCAACAATCTAATTCGCATCCTCGATTATGCTGCAGAACTGAAATCAGAGATCTTGGCGCTTGTTACCGAACGTCTTGTTAAAATCGATGTACAGATGCAAGTGAACCTGGATGATATGGACGATGACGTGGCTGCTGCAATTGTTCAGTCGATGTCTCTGCCGTCTGGTTTACCGGAGGATGATTCTGAGGCTGAAGACAGCGATTCGGATTCGGATGCAAGCGACGATTCTCTTGACGAAGACGAGGATCGTATCAAGAAGATGCAGGATAATGTTGAGAAAATGGATGCTATCCTTGACGTCCTTTTCGAACTGTATACCCCTTACTTCGAGGATCCTCATGGCAGCAGTGCAATAGCTATGTTTGACACGATGCTATCCCATTTTCGCAACATCATTTTACCGACCTACCGTTCTCGCCACACGCAATTCCTCCTATTCCATTTCGCTCAGAGGTCGGAGCATCTTATCGATACCTTCGCAGGAGAATGCCTTGATCTCGCTTTCAACTCCGGTCGTCCGGCAGTGTTGAAACAATCCGCAGCATCTTATCTTGCTTGTTTCGTCTCTCGTGGCGCTAACGTTCTTCCACACGTTGTACGAGATGTCTTCGATTGCATCGGCGCCAATCTTGATGAGATCAGATCCGAGAACGAGCGCTCTTGTCGAGGTCCTGATGTGCAGCGCTACAGCACCTTCTACGCCACCACACAAGCTCTTCTGTACATCTTCTGCTTCCGCTGGCGCGATCTCGTCGTATCGCCGTCTGCCGACGAAGGCGAAATCGATGACGAAGACTACATTGGCAGGGAGCTCGAATGGCGCGACGGTGTCAAAGAACTCCTGGCCCGCACCATCTACTCCAAGCTCAACCCACTCAAGATCTGCGCTCCGTCAATCGTGGAGGAATTTGCTAGGATTGCGAATCACCTGCGCTTCATGTATGTGTACCCACTTTTGGCTACAAACAAGCGGATCAGACTCTCGCAATTTTCTCTTGGTGCGGGAAATGCATCCGGTGGCTTGTTGAGGGATTCTGGATGTGGTAATGGTGCAGGTGTGGAGGATGGCGAGGAGGACACTTGGTATCAACTCGATGCGTATTTTCCGTTTGACCCTTATCAACTGCCGAAGAGTAGACGATGGGTTGAGAGCGATTATGTGGCTTGGAGGGATGTCCCTGGCCTCCGGCAGGAGGACGATGACGAGGAAGATAGTACGGATGCGGGGGAAGATGACGATGAGGACGATGATGAGGAGGTGGAGGACGATACTGCTACCGACGATGAGGAGATATTGTAGACTGCTACATATCTCTGAGCAGAGCATTTTCGGGAGTTAATGGGTGGATACCTTTGCCACATAGCGATTCGGAGTCGCAGAAAGGAACGAAAAGTGCAGCGTTGGTTTTGGAGCGATGCATCAGCGGTGCATGGGAGGCGCATAAGGCTCAGCTATCCGCCTTTCGAGGCATGTTTATGATATAATGATGGACCTTGGACACATGTCTGGCGTTTCACGGTCTATAGGCAACTGATGGAGAAATTTTACAGAGTCTACTATTCACAACCTTTGCTGTGTATGTCGTAATTACCACAACGGAATTTCATGCTCCGGAATTCTTGTGGCAATTGGCACAAAGACTATTCGCGTGCGATGTAATTTTTTCATCTTAACTTCAGTGAATTCGTTGAGATCAGGACCATTGCTGATACCAAGGATCGAGAATTTTGAAGCCCTTTATTTAGGATCTATCACTACTTAAATATGAGGTATTCCCTTTTTTTAATGGCTTCCTTTACTCCATTTATTCCCTTTCTTCCTGCCCTCGGTCTCCTACGAACAAATATGGAGATCCAAGTCTCTCCAACACTGCGTTCCTTTAGCAAAAGGCGACTTCAGGTCATTGTTGAGAGAGTGTTCTTCCTAACCTTGAAAGTCAGAATTATTCATTTCTGACCTAATGATTGGACGTTGGAGGCTGAGAAAACTGGAGGCTAGAGGACGGAATAATTCATATATAAAGCTAAGACTGCACGTTAGATACTCATTAATCTGCAGAATTGGGTGTTTCCTGTCTTCCAACTATCATAATTAACTTGTGATTGACTTGCTGTCAAATTTTACATCATTCTCTAATACATAAGCATGTCGAAGCTCTGAAATTTTTTAAATTTCCTATGGGAATATATGAGGCTGTAGACATTCACGCTCAATACTGAGGTGTGACTCCTCAACTCTTTAAAGCTTACACGTCATTTTGATCAACTCTAGCCCCTCTCAAGTTATGACAACTAAATTCTCATTTCCTAAGCTAGTTATGACCTTGTAATCTCCTCTTTTTCAACGACTCTCCACCATTTACATGCACACGAATCACGATTTTGAAGTTAGGAACTAAACTCCGCCCTAAATGATGCTCTATCTTTTTATTTCACAATGTTAGAATATTAGATTTTCTAAATGTTACTAAAATATAAGCTCCCATTCATTTATTATATTCAACACATTTTTAGAGCAGCAACATTTTAAAGTCAGCAGGCATTTTAATCATGCTAGCAACTTTTCATACTCTGTGTCTCTAGCAACTAATACACTACCTATCAAGACTTCAAACACGAGACAGAGCCTGCTGTAGACGTTTTTACTAATACAGAGGCATCTAGTGCAGTGCTCAAGTTGTAACATGTTTTGACCTCCTTTAAATATGACTATTCGTACCGCTGGAAAACGTATATACTTCGCATTTCCCATAGCATTTGGATACATAGTGCAACTACATATCTGACCCTTTTCTAACACTCTTGCTTAGATCTGATATCATATTAGCATGCGGATGGAGGGCCCTATAGACATGGTAGATCATGTCAACACCATTAAATAGTTGAATAAGTGATATAATACCTATTGAACATAGACTTTAGGGGCTCGATACACATGGTGGATGCAGCAACCTGATTAAGTACAGACGCCACACTTGCTGGACAAAAAATAAGTCCTAGAGAATCTAGTAATAGTCAAATATAATATGCATTTTTCAAATCTTATAACTCTTGTTCTTTAGGTTGTTGTAAATCCTTTATATAGATGTAGTTATAAGGAATTTGGCTTCATGTCTTTGTTTTGTGGCTTCCGCTACACTCATGAGCTGCAAAGGTGGGTAAAAAGAGCACATCTTATACTCTAGGGACCACATTGCATTTCCAAAGGGAATGCAAGAAACTCTTTTTAAGGAAAGTATATAAGGGCATAGGACTGAGAACTGGCGACTATGTTTCAATTCAAATCTAGCAACAACGCCCGATGAAAGCGAAACAGTTACTAACTCGCATACGAGAAGGAACGGCAGCCTGGCCCTGTGACCCTCTGCCGCCTCGTGCGTTTTAAAGCTCAATAATAATAGATGGGAAGAAAGCCATATCCAAGGCCACCTCTTTCAAGCAGAAAGCGGATAAAGAAGAGGATAATGGCTGAAATGACGAGGCAACCCATGGAAGCACCTGTCAGTGTTTTGTTATCAAAGACGACAACAAGAAAGAAATGCTTGAATAAAATATACTCAGCTCCCCTCCGCATTCCGGCGAATGATAAATGAATACATTGAGCAAACACCACACCTTGTATCCAACTATAAGTCAGCAGAGCTCTACTGACCATCCGCCCACACAGCACACTCTATCCACTCATCCTGGCCCCGTGGACAAACCAAACGATGGGCTCCTGGTGTCCACATCTTAGCATGAATGTTGTATGGGCACGCTGAGTAAGAATCATGGCATAACCTACACATATATTGAGCTGTAGCCCGCCGCTCTACTGCTCGCCGCTCTGCTCTTCTGCCCTCCGGCAACATGCCATCCTCCGGCCCGTTCGCCCCGCCGATTTCTCCGCGCTTACCCTTACTTGCGCCCTTGACCCACAATGCCATTTGAACAAGCGCAGACACAATGATTGGCTAAGTTGCCACTGGTTCCGATAAAGAGCCCTTATCGTAAGCGAGCCCGCTTGCCATAGACGCGTTGGAGAGCCCAGGAGTAAAGGTGGTTTGGACATACCCCTCGACAACGTCTCTGCATTGACGGGATCACGCCTCGAACCCCTACACTCGGAATTGTATGATGAATAGCTCGAAATGCTCGTCTTGACTTGCAGAATATTTATAATAAGCACAATGAGGTGCCCGCTCTGAGTATTCATAGTTCGAAGGAGTGGAAGATGTTAGAGGGAGTATATTCGCCTCTGCTGCTGCCATCGACTCTCCTCGATTCTCCTTGACTTTCCTAAATATCGTAGGCTTCTCGAACCTGCGCAACGTTTAGCAGGGCCACAATACTTTAAAGTGATAATTTCCAACGTAAGTTCAGAAATTCCTCCTTCCTTCTCAACCTTAGCACCCATCTTTCTACAAACACCCAACCTACCCACCTATATCTTCTTGGTCATCTTGACCTCATATATATACTTGATCATTGTATCACGATCCTCTTTCCATTTCATACAACCATTGTCCATTGCATCAACTGTCCATTGTCACCAAGACAAGTCATTGATCATGGACCGTCAAAACAGACGACGTGCCGCATACTGGGACCTAGACTCACCAGATGCTAGGTCATCGGCGAACTTTATATCCGAATTTGAATCTAGAGAGACACAGCATCGTGGTCACAGATATCAAAATTCTCATGCCACGCTGACAAATACTTCAGTACACGTCCATCAAGGTTCCGATCCATCTCCAAGAAGCATCCCGTGGACTCCCGTCCTAAACCTCTCCATTGGGTATCCATCTACTCATCTCCAAGAGAACGGTAGACCAAGTGCAGAGTCATTTGAAAATTACGTACCTCGTGAGCCTCATCATCAACTCTGGTAGATCTCTTCTAACCAATCACCAGCTTCTTCACACCCATCAGACCTTGAAAGATCTCAATTGGGCTCACCTCCTGTGCCGACTCCTATCCCACAGCGGTCTCTTGGGAACCCAGCGACTCATCTCCAAGAGAACAGTAGAGCAAGTGGAGTGCCATTTGAAAATCCTTATATTCCACGTGAGCCTCATCATCAACTCTGGCAGATCTCTTCTAACCAATTACCAGAGAACTTTTCACGCCCAGCAAACTTTAGAAGGCGTCGAGTTTGTTCACCTCCTGTACCCCGCGTCTCGAATCAGTCCAGGAACTGTTTGAATCGGAGTGAAAACTTAACTCCTGTTCCGCCTTCTATTGAACCCAAGGTTGTGAGCAAAGGCTCTGGTTACTTTCCACAGCTTCAATCAAGTGAAGACGCCATCGCCGCTAACTCGCCCGTGGTTGAGGATTCGGACGGTGAAGACTGGATCACAATCTGTGACGAGGACAAGAAAGAGCAAGACATCTACGTAAAGAAGAAGTCCAGGAGGTCTCGTCATCGAACGCATAATCAAGCCCAGACATACGAGACTCTTGACCGCTCAACGTCACGTGGCTCGGTTCCTTCTCTCACTGAGAATCGGAAGCTCAACACAAAGCGCAGTCTTTTTCAGATAGGAAAAGATTTGGTCAAGACCTTTGGACAGCTCTCTACGACTGATACAGATCCTTTGGATAATCCTGGCACATTTCAAAGTGTTTTATCTCTTTCCCTCCACAGAGGAGCATCGTCTTGTGGACAGATCTTCAAGCGTGCTAGAAACGTTGATTTCGACACTGGATCTGATAACCACGATCAGGGTCCCACAGCTCGTTGCAAGGGCTCTCCAGCACAGGTGGACAGTGACGTTCTGGGATTCAAGTCCAACCGATATTCTCAACTACCTCCACCAGTGTTGAATAACGAATACTGCAATTCACAGCTTCAGTTGGATCCAAAGAAGATTTGGGCCAAGTCACGTGCTGGTATTGACTCGTTCAGAAACATATTCAAGGGAAGGAAGAGTTCTTCAGGCGTCGAAGAGACACAACAGGAGAAAAAGATCAAAAAATTGGATAGGAAAGCAAGAAAGCTGAAAGAGGCAAAGGAGAAGCAGGCCAGAATTGCAGAAGACTTCAGACTCAGAGAGGAGTTCAGGATCAGAGAGGGGCGCAAACTCAGAGATTTGTCCTTCACGACACAGACTGGACTGAACTTTGGCGAATTGCGACCACCTCAGCGACCACCTCAGCGACCGTCTTATACTGTCCCTTCAAGGTATCATCCTAGACCAAGAAGTACCGAGACACGGGTTGTCCCACGACAGAGGTTGAGTGCCCAGTTTGGCAGAGCAGTCCTTCCAGGTGGTGAAATTCCAAGACAAAGGTTGAACGGCCAATCTGGCAGATCAGTCCTGCACATTCTCCCAGGACAAAGACTGAGCTCCCAGTTTGGCAGAGCAGTCCCTCCAAGTCGTGAGATTCTCCCACGACGAAGGCTGAGCTCCCAGTTTCGCAGAGCAGTCCCTCCGAGTCGTGAGATTCCAGGACAAAGACTGAACGACCAATTTGGCAGAGCAGTCCATCCAAGTCGTGAGATTCCCCCACGACGAAGACTGAGCGCGCAGTTTCGCGGAGGAGCCTGTCCAAATCGTCGCCTCTTCGACCTCCTCTCCTGTGACGAGACACGTCAACACCGCGAAGCGGGGAGATTTCGAGGCCCCCGAGGCGAGCTCATACAATACGACGCGGAGCATCCATTGCCAGGTAACTCTGGATTTCCAGCCATTCAATATTCTAGAATCAAGCCTCCGGCCAAGTACTTTGGCCTAAGCTTTTCACAGCAGGCGGAAATCGAGAGGGAAGGCGCAGGGTCGACGCTAGAGCCAACCGAGGCGCAGATTGCCGACGACAGAGAGAAGACCTACCAGCTCCTGGTTGGCGAAGAGGACTTTTCTGGACAGACTCTAGAGACATTTTTTGGGTAGATCGCCTCAGAACTTCCATCAATCCAGCCAAAATGGATTTGCTTTCGGTACGGTCGGCTGAACGTCAGTCAACCAGGACTAAGGCTGTCGAGGATGCCAGGCAAATGCAGGCCATTGTCATTGAGGAATGCAAGAAGTCAGGAAAAGAACCGCCAAAGTACGTGCTTATGGAGCTGACTGGAAAGGGGAGTTTCGGAAGGGTTTACAAAGGGCAAGCTTCAATCCAGACATACCCTTTCATCCGGCAATACTGACTGCCATGGCTCCACAGGAGAGATTTGACATCTGCAGCTGTCGTAGCCGTTAAGATCATTGATATTGATGAGGGGGATACGCTGAACCCACGCCTTGCTGACACGTATTCTGAGTTCATGAAAGAGGTCAACGCCTTGAAGATTCTTAGCGAGAATAAGGCGCGAAATATTAATCATGTGATCGAAGCTCTTCCAGTTGGAAAGGCAATGTGGATGGTGACTGAATACTGCGGTGGCGGTAGCATTGCTACATTAGTTAGTTAATAATCCCTTGTGCAGTTCTGAGCAAACGAAGTTGACGACCCATAGATGAAACCTACACCAAAGGGTCTTCAGGAACGATTCATCATCCCAATTCTCCGAGAGGTTGCAGAGGCTGTCAAATACGTTCACCAAGCTGGAATTATCCATCGTGATCTCAAATGTAACCTTTTCTTCGTCCTATGGCCTAAACTCCAGCTGACAGGATCTCAGGCGCGAATGTACTCATCACCGAGATGGGTGGTGTTCAACTTTGTGATTTCGGCGTTGCTGGCATGATGGAAACATCAATTGACAAGCGCTCTACATTTATTGGTACCCCGAACTGGATGGCGCCAGAAATGTTTGGGCAGAATCCCCTCTATGGGAAAGAAGTTGATATCTGGGCATTTGGTTCCATGGCCTATGAGATGGCGACAGGCATGCCTCCAAATGCAATGTCTGGTGTTACAGTTCCTGAAATGGGGGACTACCTCAAACAGCACTTACCACGTCTTGAAGGTGCTCAATACAGTCAAGGACTGAAAGATATCGTCGCCTACTGTCTTGAAGAGCGTCCCAGAGACCGTCCAACCATCGAGGCTGTCCAGCAGCACCCTTACATACATAATACACAAGGAACATATCCAACATCCTCCCTTGCTGACCTTGTCAAGGCGTTCAAGCATTGGGAAGAGTCTGGTGGTTTCAGGAAGTCCCTTTTTATGATGGGAGGAGCACAAGGACCGTCTGATTCTTCACCCTCCTATGACACGGAGGACCACTGGAATTTCTCGACTACACCAGCTTTTGACCAGGCCGTCGGTGACTCAACTAATCTTCAGGATGTCATCAACGTCTATGGCAGCTCAGTTGACCTTAGTACTGAGTTTGCGGATCAAACATCAAGACCTTCTCGTCAACAGCAGGCCAGAGACCGTGGCAGACGTCGTCCCCCACCTGAGGCATTGATACCTATCAAGGCGCCCTTGGAAAAGCTTTTTGATCCAAACACCATTTCGAACTATGAGGACAATTCACGAATCCACTATGGACGAGACTTTGTTATGCCGACATCCGATCTTCCTCTGAGAGAAAGAGACGACTCTGCACCAATATTAATAAGGGACACAATGATTGACTTGGGTGGACATGACATTGAGACTGGTCTCTCAAGCTTTCCAGACCTCACAATCAGAGCTGACAGGGGAATGCACGCTGATGTTGTGGACTACGGCTATAATGATGATACTCTTCATGACTTCAGCAGACCAGCCTTGTCAGATCCTGCAGAGAACATGAACCGCCGCACACAGGATTGGAAGTTCCCAACAGCTGCTCCTGATTCAGCTGATCCAGAGACTAGTCATTTCCCTGTTGATACGGAGCTGTCTAGGCCTCCTGTCACAATTGGCTCTGGTGGCCGTCCAGCCTTGGTTCATCGTCAAACAGAGCCGGCGGGCACTGCCTATAATAGATTCGTGGCCTCTGCACCAAATTCGCCAAGGATGTCAGTCAGAGAGTCATTGATCGATCTTGATTTTGGCCTTCCAGATACTGTCTCAGACTTCATTCCAGACTTTGTTCCAGAACCATCGCGGCCGTCTACAGCTGATTCTGCGACGAGCAATGAGTTTGTATCTGGAAATCCGTTTGATTTGGAGCGTCATGCATCGACTGTTTACCAAGATGCACCACGGGAGCGGGAGCCATCACTATACCTGCAAGGTGACACATCTTTCAGCAGTCACTTCCGCTCTGGCAGCAACGTCCAGGATCTGGCTGATGCATCTGACTTTTCTGCATCTGATGCAGAGCAATATGTCCAATCCAATGGTCATCAATCATTCCATCGATCCCAGCAGTCAGCAGACTATTCCGAATCTGAGTATTCGTATCCGCAACCACCTACAGTTCAACCGTTGAGGGATCTGCATGCGTATTCGGCGCGCCAAGCAAGCCAGGAAGCCTCCAGCACCGCCCAGTTTCCATCACTGCCAGACCCACCTTCTATCGGAGCAATGACTGGCATCGCAGACAGCGAGGAGATGATAGGAGAGCTACAACGGCTTCTCGGAGGATTAACTGTTGAATTAGAAGTTTTCAGAAGCATTGCTGAATCTATTCCACCAGGGCAGAATTCAAGCCTTCAAAGGGACAGAGGTTCTCGGAACGACTAATCCTCATATCCACCTTTACGTTTGCCTTATATGGTGGCACACGGACACTACAGTCCATATACAACAAATGAAAATTTCTTTGAATGGTTTTATGGGCTTGGCTTCTGTGATATTGTGATATTGCGATTTGATGTGAGACGCGGTAAATCTTGATGAATGGAGAGATCCCTCGAAGCGACTATGCAAATCCGATGATTTGTCACGAACAATGGGGTTTACTAATTTATGCAGTGTTCCACAATCAATATGAGATACGAAGTCTTGAATTGATCTTCTGAAATCTGAGCCGTTGGCTAGCGGACAGGATCTTCTTGTAAACGAGGCTCCTCTAAGATGTACTTTATCTAGGTATTCCATCCTAAAGTTGGCATTTCCCTGCACTAATCTAAGGTTGGGACTGCCTCTGGTGCCTGGCAGTGTGGTCAATATCCGCCTTACTGCTTTCATATACTGTCGTGGTATGTCGTGTGCTGGAGTCTTCCATCCAGTCTTCTCAACGCCTCAAATCTTGGAGCGGAGGTCTGGCCAACGCTCATCGTGTCCTGGAGATGTCATAGCATGGAGGTCGCTCGAGTGCATCTCATGTTCTCCACGCCAGGTCCTTCTGCACCTTCTCCTCCATGACGGTCTTGACAAACTGCATCATCCCAGCGTTCTCGCCCTCATCCACCATTGCATCCGGATCCATTTCTGTTGTCCCACAACATATTTTCTCCGCGTGGGCATAGACGTCCTCCCATTGCTCCATCGTGAAGCCCCCTTCGCTCAAATTTACGAGCAGCTCCCCATGAGAGGTGAAAGCTAACACATGTATAGACTGTGCTGTCTGTATTTCGGGAGTAGGCGGATTCCGAAGGATAGTTCCATCTTGAGAGATAGCAAGCAGCGTGGCGGTCAAGGAGGCAGAAAGTGGGATTGCGGCGGAGAGAAGGGAGAGAACTGCGGTCTGCAGCAGAGCCGGGAGGATAGGAAGATTCTGCAATACGAATGCGTTAGCTTATAAGCAAGTAGCGGTAGCAAAAGTAGAACATACGGAAGAAGATTGGTTCAGCTTCGGTGTTGTGGTCTCGTTCCCAGGCGTACTCGTAACTTGCAAGGTAACCTGTATCAACGTCCTCGGGAAATTGCTAATCAAAATAATCTGCCTCAAGGTCCTCTCAATAATCGACTCGAGATGCCTCTCCCTCGTACTTCCTACACCAGCTGCCGGGCGTACAATGACATCGATAGCTGCTTCCTCTGGCAGTTCGTCGCGGCGCTGGACCTCGATTGGGCCATTGACTGCGCCGATAATCGTATATCCGTTCTGTGAGAAAGTGGCAGATCCATCGGTATAGTGCAGATGCGATAATATCGCGCTTGGTTCTGTCGAGGCAGGCATGATGGAGATATTTGAGGCGTGGGGAGCAGGCTGAGACTTGGGGTTTTGTCTCTCTCTGCGACTTTTTGAAAGGCTGTGGAAAAAGGACGCTAAGATGCGGGATGCCCCGCGTCTTGGCGCATGGAACGATTCCATATCTCAGCCTTGTGGTGCTTCCTTCTAGTCTTATCCACACTTGACAACTCCTCGAGATAGGACATATTCTCACCCATTAAGATGCCGTCGAGCATAGAGAATACCGCGCCAGCACCGCCAGCACCGGACAAGCAAGCAGCAAGCATTCCAAACCTCAGAGACCGCCTTCCAAAGCTCCAACCTCGGCGTCGACAACCGCCACCAGTGAATCCGCTCCCTGTCCCAGAAACCCCCGCCCTACCACCACCACCCGACGTCTCAGCATTAACCTTCACAAAGCCCAGTCGACGCATTCTCTCAAAAGCAGACCACGACCTCTTCCTCGCCTCCCCCACATACTCCCTCCTCCTTGCCTTCGTCTTCGGCCTCGCCGCCTCTGTCCAGGACACTCCTATCTCCAGCCTCAAAGACGCGCCCAGCCCCGCCGTCACGACCATCCTCGAGATCCTCGATAATGTCGAAGATGTAGTCGTGCGCAGTCCTCCCGAGGAACAAGGCGACTCGCGGTTCGGCAACAGAGGCTTTAGGGATTTCGTTGACTTAGCAGCGAAGGAACATCCGGCGTGGCACAAGAAACTTGGTGTGACAAACGACGATGCTATTACAGAGATATCGACGTACCTCCTGCAGAGTTTCGGGAACCGGACACGCATCGATTACGGCTCAGGCCACGAGCTGAACTTCATCGTCTGGCTGATATGTCTCTACCAACTGCGCATCATCACACCAGCGGACTTCCCGCACCTCGTGCTCCGTGTCTTCACCAGATACCTGGTCCTCATGCGCCACATCCAGCAGACCTACTACCTGGAGCCGGCGGGCTCGCACGGCGTCTGGGGCCTGGACGACTACCAATTCCTGCCCTTCCTGTTCGGGGCCTCGCAGCTCCTCCATCACCCCTTCATCCGCCCGATGTCGATCCACCAGTCAGCCATCCTCGAGGAGTACGGCGCCGACTACCTCTACCTGAACCAAGTCTCCTTCGTCAACAGCGTCAAGAACGTCGAGGGCCTGCGCTGGCACTCGCCGATGCTCGACGACATCTCGGCGGCGAAGTCGTGGGCGAAGGTGCTGGACGGGATGAAGCGGATGTTTGTCGCCGAGGTGCTGAAGAAGTTGCCCGTCATGCAGCACTTTATGTTTGGGTCGCTGATACCGGCGGCGGAGGGGATGCATCGCGAAGAGGAATTTGGGATGGAGCAGGAGGGAGACGATCCGGAGGGCGGAGAGCATGTGGTTATGGTGGATGGCATGGTGCATGTGCATCAGGCGAATACATGGGGCGATTGTTGTGGGATTAAGGTGCCGAGTAGTGTTGCGGCGGCGCAGGAGATGAGGAGGAGGGGTGGTGGGGAGGGGTTGAGGAGGATTCCTTTTGATTGAGAGATGAGGTGCGGTGGGAGAAATTGTCACGAGTTATGGAGTTAATGGCAGTATAACAGCTATGCTTGAGCATCATATAACACATTACCGTGACCAAAAATGGCTTGACAAACACTGCCATATGGAGGTAAAATACAACGGGACGCGGAGGGTCAAGCAGGCTATTACTGCAGAGAAAGGTAGATCTTCTGCATTGTCTCGTTCTATCCTGGGGGGGGGGTTTCACTGACTACATTCAATGTCAGCCAAACGTCTCCAGATGATCCCATAGGTATTCCTGAGGACTGTACTGTCCACTAATTATTACAGGAAAACACAAGTTGCGCGTGAACTTGCCCATTGCCGCTATGATCAAAGCGCGTGCTCAGTCTTTTGATTTGAACGGAGGATAGCGATGAAAGATGAACAAATTTCTAGATTTGAACGAAGACTGAAGACAGAAATTTCCAAAGTGGAAGGGCCGCACTCTTATAGAGCTCCTCTGTGAAGGATGACCTGGATTTCCTATCACATAATCCGCGCGATTCGTGTCAGTCTTCGGGGCAGTGCCCTCTACAAAGCTTAAGCTACTAATGATCCTTTAGGAGCGTGGTTCAGCTAAGATGAAGCCGCGTTTGCAGCAGATATCAGGGGTAACTATGGTCTCTTGAGAACGCTTGTTCTCAGCATGATGCGAGGTTCCTTTCCACCTCGGACTATTTCAATCATGTGCCATAGTGTTATTAGTCCTCAGCATCTATGATACGAAGCTCTCTTTTGGGGCATGTATTGCCTCGGGGCCCCATCACGTTCTACTGCGTGCGTACTGCGGGTGTAGCTCCTGGTAGAGGTATGCAAGAGGGGCCCATCCAACTTGAGCGGGTCATCTAATAAGAGGACCATCTAACATGAGAGGGCCACTGAGAGGGCCATGTAACCCACACCTCAGTTAACGTTAACGGTAGAACAAGCCAAGCGATCTGTTAGATCTCTACGCTGTCCACATACTGGCGTGCCCCTGAGCTGTGGCGCTTTACAGCCGCTCAGGCCGCTGCCGACTGTCGGTACATTATACGAAGTAGATGATACGAGAGCGAGGCCCAGCTAAGATGGAAACATCATGAAGCTAAGGCAAAGGATGAATGCCCCATTGGGAAGAAGTAGAGATGGCTAAGGTAGGCTCTCTATACAACGACAGCACAACATGCTTGTATCTGGCCATTCGGGACGAAAGGTCCTCCGACAATCACTTTCCTGGTCGAGCGAAATTATAGATATAAAAGAGACGCTTCCCTCACCTATTTCTCTGCACCACAGTTTCAACATTCAACATTTCAACATTTAAGCACTCTAGTTGATCCTACTGTGCTTCGATCCCCTTTACCTCTCCAAAGATGGATTCCAAACCAACTTTTCTTCCCAATAATGCGAGGGACGTAGCAACTCTTAAAAATTACTTGAGCGCAGCAAGGAAACTACTTGCTGGTTTAGTTCTATTGGTCGTCCTGAATGGATGCTATTCTACAGAGCTGTCACAACGTACAAGACTTGTCACGCCCAAGCAATTGGGGCTCACTCCGCTGCCGACCAGCCCCTCGTCGATCAGAGCACAATACCTAAGTTATCTACCCATGGTGGGGTATCTCTAGGAAAGGATATAGAATCATCTTCACGAACGGATGTAAGTAAGATACCTACATACATCTGTGACGCTAATTGCAGTAAGTAAGCAGGCAGACACGCCTCGGCCCTAGATAGGTAGGTGCCGGGGTCAGCTATGAAATCAATTGCCCGATCGAGTTCTTCAGGCTGAAAAGCCTAACAACATATTAGATGGGTCAGAATCATAACATTATATCCCCCCGTCAGGCAGCCTCTCACCACCCCTCCACCCTCTTAACCCTCGTCCACATCCCCTTCGCCGGCTTGCTCGTTATCCCGCCCTTAATCTCCACCCTCCTCTCATCCACCTGTCTCTCATCCGCCAGTCCCCACTCAAACCTGCCCATCCACGCCGCCAACAGCGTCGCAAACTCCCCCCGACTGAACTTCTCTCCAATGCAGCTGCGCGGCCCATGTATAAACGTCATGAACGCATAATTGCTCTTCGCCCCGCCGCTCGGGTCCCGCAGCCAGCGCTCCGGGTCGAACACGTCCGCGTCCGCCCCCCACAGCGCCGCGTCCCGGTTCGTCGCCCACGGCACGAGGTAGACCATCGTCCCCTTCGGCACCTTCTGCCCCACGATCGTCGTGTCCACGGCGGCCTCGCGCAGCGTCAGCGGCACCGGTGGGTAGTACCGCAGGACCTCGGCGCACACGGCGTTCAGGTAGGGCATGTGTTCGATGTCCGCCGCCGACACCGGGGTGTCTGTGTCGGGGCTCGGGAGATTTGCGCGGACCTCGTCGCGCAGACGGCCCTGGATGGAGGGGTGTAGACACAGCATGTAGATGGCCCACGTCATCGCGCTCGCTGTCGTCTCGTGGCCCGCGGCCAAGAACGTCATGAGCTGGTCAATCAGGTTCTCCTCGGTAAACCCACCGGATTCAATCGCCACGCTCAGGATGTCATGATCGACCGGCAGGCCCTGGTCCAGGCGATCCTTCTTCTGCCGGATGAGATCACGAGCGACGTCGCGGATCACCTTGACAGCCGCTTCAATCTCACCGTTGCGCTTGATCGGCAGGTTCGTGGCGATGATGCGCGGAAGAAAGAGCGTCGAGAGTTGGAGGAGAGCGGCTTGTCGATTGGGCTTGAAGACGGTGTGGTAGTGCTGGTACAGCGGCGTGGAGGGGTCGGCGATGGCGTGGAAGTCCTGGCCCATGCCTGCTACGCCGATGATGTCCAGTGTTGCTCTGCTCGCCCACTCGCCAACCTCCACGATCGCTTCGTCGCTCTCTAATTTCAGGTCTCTGGGCACCCCAGCCGCGATCGCAGCTTCTGAGGGGGCGGCGCCTGCAGTCTGGGCGATCTCGGCAGACATAGCCACTGCAGCCTCGCTGGATTTCGACCAGAAAACGGGGAAGAGGTCCTTGATGTGCCGGAAGGCGAAAGCGGGCATGAGGTTCTTGCGCTGGAAGCGGTGCTCGTCGCCCTCAGCCAGCAAGACGCCGATGCCGAGGAGACGCCCGATGCCGAGCACGACTTGCGAGGGCTTCTTGTAGTCATAGGATTTTGTGGTGAGGACTTCGGAGAGGGCTTTGGGGGAGGTGATGACCAAGCGTTCGGCGTTGAAGATGCCGAGGTAGCGGATTATGCCATTATTGGGGATGCGAGCAATCCTATGGTTTGTCAGAGGGACGGAGAAGGAGGGGAGGGAGAAGGAGGGGAGGGAGAAGGAGGGAGAGACCATTCGCGGTGAGGCTGGCCAGAGGGTTCAGCGACGATCCGGTACCACTGTCAAAAGCTGTTAAAACGCTGGCTTGAGATCTATTGGTTTAACGGATGTTTACCTGTCCCATGAAAAAGTGATTATCCTAGGCGCATATCTTAGCTCTCTGTCTCTAGCATGATGGGTGTGAAATATCAAAGCTGCACCAACCTTTGGAGCCGGCAGATGCCTCAGCGAGCTGAAGTATCTGGGATACAAAACCACTGTATAGAACGCCAATATCGCGAGCTGTAAGGCGTACGCTTCCACAAACGTCCCGATATATCCTAGCTTCAGATACCACGGCGGCGTGTATATGCCGCTTGCAACGACATAGCTAGCTGCTATCGAGGTCACAATGAGCGGTTTGTATGGTATCCCCATGGTTGGGATCTTCTTCAGGTGCTCTGTTCAGCGTTGGACCGTCTCATGGAGAGTCTGAGACTCTGAGTTGCACAACAATATCAGAAATAGGATGGGAGGTATCAGCCAGCTGCTATGTGGACTTGAATCTTGGAGCAAGAATGAAGCGCCTGAACTGGAAAGAAATCTCGAATCTGGCAAATCTCCTGCTACTCTCAGCGTTTCGACGCCTCGCGGCTGTGTCGTCCTCAGCCTCTTGGTGACGTATCAGGTCTGGCGCACAGTCCCGTCTCAAGCACGGATCGATGACCAAGAAATCTTCAGACGAGGGGAGCTCTTTCCGAAAGAGATGTAAAGTGAGTATACAATTCGAACTCGAATATACAGAAGCAGAAATCAGAAAAGAGGAAGAAGAAGAGAAGAAGAGAAGAAGAGAAAGCTATATACAAACCCTCTCCATCGCACTTTGCAGCTGTGATGGTGCAAGTAAAGCACTGTAGAATGTCCTTACCAGATCAAGCTCATCTGTGATTGGCTGCCTTGACAGCCTGTGGGCACGGAGATGGCGATTAGAGCAGGCCCGCCGCCCTGTCACATGTATCGCTCGTATCTCGTATTCATCGTTTCGGTGCAACAGACAGGCCGGAAGGACTGATTCAGCAGGCGGCAGGTTGCCACGTTGGAGCTGTATCGACGACGGTGATGGTGATGGTGATGGTGACGCGTGCAACGAGGATATGAGATGAAGAGTACGACGACGAGATGGCTGCCTGGCATAAAGACAGCTGTCTTCTTGCTATACCGCTTAATGGGGGCATTTGATGTGTTGAAGCTGTGGGAGTCAAGGACACGCTGATCGTTGCAACACAAGCAGCGTGGGAATGCATAGACGGTGGGTGTATAATCCACAAATTGATGCAGCATCTCATTCCTCAGCTCAACCCTCTCCATGCCACCCTCGGCGTACCACACCACGACATCCGCATCGCTCTCCCAGACACCAACGCCCCCTTCCGCGGATACAGGCCATACAAAAGGGAAGCACGGCAAGGTGGACATGCATCACATAGTCGTCCTGCGCATCGACCGTACGGCGCTGGACAGCTGGCCTCGAGGGACGACGGCGGCGACCTTCGAGTCTAATGGCGACGTCGAAGGCGCCCGTTTCTGTCAGCGACTACGCTGCCGTTGAGGATGAGCATGAGCATGAGAAAAGATGAGAAAACCCAACGAGGAGATATATTAGCATGTCCGCACCCTTGCCATCAAAGCTCTACGTGAACAATAGGCCCTGCTACAAACTATCTACTTAAGCAATCTGTAACCCCTTTCATGTCTGCCATTACGCCCCTCGACATCAATTCCCCAGGTCGGCGGAGGAAAGCATTTCACGACGCAGATGCCACAGCGTCCTGAGAGACGAGAGACGGAAGTCGGCGGCGGCCTTCGCAGCTGCTGCTACCTGCCGAGACGCCACGACGGCGCACGTCCCGGACGTGAGCGTGGTGGCCGTTGCGGTGCGGGTTGGTGGGGACGAGACGGGATGGACGCGCGGGAAGATGTCGGATGGGTGGTCTGCGGGCGAGGCACGGCGCGGCGGGGGGAGAAGGAATGGAAGGAGGGAGAGGGGAGTGCGTGGAGTTGTGGGGTGAGTGAGGTGAAGTAAGGTAGGTATGTAGGTGAAGAATGGAGATGTGGATGCGATGTCGTCGTCGCAGGGTCCACAGTGGCAGCCAGGCACTTGAGACATGATATACGTGGAATCTACGGTTGTTGGGAATTAATGAGTAGCCGCGATGAGGATGGATCTCAACATCGATGATATTATCCGCCGCCGACCTGGTATTGAACGGTTGATCGCCACAACCACAACCACAACCACAAAAGCCACCCATCGTCCATAGGACGGGATATATGCCCGCTCCCCCTCAAACGCCCGACTATCCTGTCTGTCATCCAGTCTCCCACCTCCCCTCCCCGCCCCTCCGAACTCCAAAACAACCCCGAAGGAAAGACCAGACGACCCCATCTAGCGCCACGTAGCATCTATCCTCCCCCTCCCCCTCTTCGCGCGCCCCCTCAAGCCCACCTCCCCACCCCCGACAAGGCTCTTCCACCGCCTCCCCACACTCGCCCCGTCGCGCCCCAGACTCCTCGCGCAGTCCTGCCAGTCACTCCTGCTCAGCTTCAGCTTCTCCAGCACGAGCTCCACCAACAGCCTGTCGTCCTCGCTCGTCCACTCCGCCTGCTCCTCCTCCGCCCGCCCCTGCTGCGCTCCCGCCGGCACCTCGATGCCCAGCGCGTTCCCAGAGCAATACTGGTGCTGCTCGTGCAGCCTCTCAAAGTCCCTCCTCTCCAGCCCAAACGGCATCGCCTCCGGCGCAAACCTCATGCGCTTCGGCGTACTCGGCCCTTGTGGCTCGTGCTCGTGCTCCTCCTCCTTCCCCTCCTCCTCCTCATCTCTCCCAGCACCCTCCTCCTCCTCCTCCTCCCTCCTCCGCTTATTCGCCCCCCTCGGCGGCTGCCTCTTCACCACCCTCTTCCTCGGCACCTGGCCCGCGCCCTCCTCCCGGCCCGCGCCCTTGTGCGACCGCAGCCGCAGCTTCATCGGCGACGGCGACGGCAGCGTCGCGTTGCGCATCGGCGGCGTCGGCAGCTGCGCGCGGCCCTGGCCCTGGCTCTGGCTCTGGGACTGCGGCGCGGGCGGCGGCGCCGACGAGAGCATGCTCTGCAGCGCACGGCACGTGGTGAACAGCGCGGACTGGGCGTTTGGGTGCGAGGGGGGCGAGGCGGGCGGCGAGGCGAAGAGGGACGGCTGCAGGCGCGGTCGCGACGCGGGGCGCTGCGGACAGGAGAGCGCGGATGGGAGAAGCATTGTGGTGGTCGTGGTGGTCGTGGTCGTTAGGTGGCGAGGATGATGCGATGCGGCATGTGGTGGTCGGATGGTCGGGGGATGTGGTGGTGCGCTGGGGCAGGAGTTGCGATGCGATGCGATGCGATGGGATGCGACGAAGGTCTGCGCCCGCTGGTGGTGAGGACGTGCGATCGGGGCGCGCAAGGCGTCGTTGTCGGGATCGAGTCGATGATTGTCGAGCGCAGGAAGTCTTCGACAATTCGAGTGTTCGTGAGTCGAGTATCTCTGTTGGTGATGCTGGGATTCGATGCGACAGAGAGCGATGTTGCGATCAGTGTGCGCAGCGCAGTTTGTGGCGGACGGACGAGGAGTGTTGCCGGGAAGGGAAGCGGGAGGCCACGCAGGCCTTATTATGCAGCCGGCAGGCTCTCGTCTAGGGCTGTGCACACCCTGAAGACACGCTGAAGACACCCCGAACAGGCCCTGGACAGGCCCTGGACAGGCCTGAGGCCCCCGCATGCAGCGGTGGTGCTGCAGTGATTGGTCACACTCTGAAACTGCGAGGTCTGTCCGCGTGATCCGGCCAGGGCGAAGTGGGAACGTCGAGGGGGGGCTAGCGATGAATTGGGATTAGGGGGGATTGGATGGTACTATACCTGTACTCTACCGTTCGTAGTGCAGTGGGACATAACAGTGCCTTGCTTGGGTAAGAAGAATAGTCGTTATAGTGGTATAATAATGATAATAATATAATAGTCATCTTCTAATAGTCAAAGTTAACAGAGGTAAGGCTGCTAGGAAGGGGTTTGGGGTTTACTTGGAAGAAGTGGTCTCGTCTCTCCTCCTCCCTCTTCCTTACCTTCTCATCTCCCCTTCTCTGAGGCTTCTCATCCACGTTCGGGAAGATGATATCGATGAGTAGCAAGGGATCTCATATTGCCTTCCCCCTCCCCTCGTCCACGTTCGGGAAGACGAGATGGATGAGTAGACGAGATCGATGAGTAGCAAGGGATCTCATATTGCCTTCCCCCTCCTCTCATCCACGTTCGGGAAGACGAGGTCGATGAGAAGTCGAGATCGATGAGTAGCAAGGGATCTCATATTGCCTACCCCTTCCCCTCATCCACGTTCGGGAAGACGAGGTCGATGAGAAGACGAGAGAGATGAGTAGCAAGGGAACTCATATTGCCTGCCCCTCTACCCCTCTACCCCTCTACCCCTCCAGTCCCCCCTTCTTTATCACTAGTGCACGACTCATGGGCGGAGGGTGATGGGTGAGTGAAGAAGAAGTAGGTGATGGTGGTGGTGGTGATGATGATGATGGTGATGATGATGATGGTGATGATGATGGTGGTGATGATGGTGATGATGGTGATGGTGATGGTGATGGCGATATGATGGTGATGGTGATGGTGGTGGTGGTGATGATGATGATGGTGATGATGATGATGGTGATGATGATGATGGTGATGATGATGGTGGTGATGATGGTGATGATGGTGATGGTGATGGTGATGGCGATATGATGGTGATGGTGATGGTGGTGGTGATGATGATGGTAATAGGTACGCTGAAATAACACTCTCGACTATCGCACAGTAGCTGACACCTTAGTAGATGGATGATTAGGTACTGATTAGGTACTGATTAGCAACGTGTTCTCGTTCTGCAAGGTGCGAATGTTGTGCATGATGCAAGCTGCAAGCTGCATGCTGTGTCCTGTGTCCTGTGTCCTGTGTCCTGCAACTGTGTCCTGCAAGCTGCAAGGACGACGTCGCTCGTTGGCTGTATCTACGTTACTATTACTACGTACCGATGTGGCTCGTATGGCGACGATCAGATCAACTCAACTCATCGGATCAACAGAGAGTGTGCGGCGCATCGCTGCCTCATTCGGCAAACGAGGACGAGGGACGATATGTCTTGTGACCTGTGATGTGCGTATGGAATATATATCCGTACACGAAGTAGATACCTAGTATGTAGATGTAGATAGTTCATATACCGAGTTACATTGTAGGTACATAAACTATAGCTTGCAGTGAACGCGAGGGCAGTTCCCACTTCCCACTTCCCACTTCCCACTTCCATCTCGCCGGACATCAGCATCAGCATCAGCATCAGTCTCACCGACGGCCGATGCGCATGAGCGATCAAGGGATCAAGCTTGACTACTCGCAGATCCGTGACAACCGTCCGTGGCTTGCTTGCCTCACCGTTGCAGAAGACAAAGCCTTCCTTCCCATCATCCATCCCTTCGTCCATCCCTCCCTCCAAAAATATCACGCCTCAAACTCCCATCCCATCCCATCCATCCCCCATCAACAACTCAGTCAGTCCTCCTCACCGAATTCGCCGTCGCCCCGCCCTTAATCCCCACCACATTCTTGCTCCCCCATCCTCCCCACGATCCCCGTCCTCCTCCGCGAACCATACTATCACACGTCAGCCCCGTCTCCCGTCTCCGTCTCTCCCCCTCCCCCTCCCCCTCCCCAATCTCAATCCGGCAAAGCAAAAGAAAAAAACCTACTTATTCCACCAGCTCTCAATCCACCCCGCCTCCCTGTGCTGGTCATTGAACGACTCGCGCCGCGCGGCCGCGACCGGGTCGCCCAGCGCGCGCTTCTGGTACATCAGCGCCGGGAACCGCGTGCCCTCGGCGGCCGACTGCCGGCGCCCGACGCTGTCGATGGACGCCTTGCGGCTGACGTCGGGGTGCGTGCCGACGGGCGCGCCGGCGGTGGGGGTGGTGGGCATGGGGGGGAAGTACGATGGTGGTGGTAGTGGTGAGTACGAGTGTTGCGAGTGTGAGTGTTGTGTTAGTTGGTGGAGGGTCAGTGGTGAGGTTGGGCTGGTCATAGAATTATAGATCTTGGTGCATGTTGGGGAGATGGAGGAGGAGGAGGGAGGAGGGAAGAGAGGAGTACGGGCGCGCGGGAGGGGGGATATAGGAGGGGAGGCATCAGGTGAGGGGCTGTGATGATGATGATGAGGTCATGAGTTACCATATCTACCCTCCATCTCGAAACCTGGTAATGATGGACTGCAGCACGTCCTCTAGGCCACGCGACACATTCCTAGAAGCCTTGAGGACTAGTCCTCGCATCTCATCGTCCGCAAACGTGACATCTCCTCGCATCATCCCCATCAGACGCAGCACCTACCTCGACAACACCTCCCGGCCACACCAGCACCGCACCCGCGCCCATCGCAAGCTCACCCACCTCCACCGACCACAGCGACCCAGACATGCAGGAGGCCTACGACGAACACGCCGAGAGCCACGAGTCTATCCCCACGAGTCTATCCCCACGAACAGCTTCACAGCTTCACAGCTCCAACCCGAGCGCTCTACCCGGCACGTACTTTTCTCCGCCTCGCAACCTCCTCCAAATGAACCGCACATCGACCCTCCCTCCCTCCAGACTCCAGACTCCTCACCCCAGCCACCATCCAGCCCACCGTCCAGAAACAAAGAGAAAAGCAACGACGCAGGAAAAGATCCCCTCTCCCCTCCCGCCTACGCACCTCCTCATCCTCATCCTCGTCTCGTCTCCCATCTCCTTAGACCCCCCCTCCCCAACGCTCAAACACATGACGTCCACGACCTCCCCCCCTCTCCCACGCGCTTCCTCCCATGTAGGTCGCCCTGTCTCCTCCTCGCCTTATTCGCGTTTTGGTGCCGTCTGGATTACGCTTCGGCGCTGGTTCCATGGCAGTCCGGTCTGGAGGACATAGGTAGGGTAGGTAGCTAGCTACCTACGCTGGGTCGGCCGTTTGCGCGTCCCGGGAGGTAATAGGTGCATGCATGATGGACAAGAGCCCGTGGAACAGGCATTGTACATACAGTACGTAGCAGCAACTGAGAAACCATATCCGATAGACAGATTGTCTCGACATTGTTCTTAGATTACTCCAAGCGGACTCTAGGCAAAACACGTGATTTCATTTTCTATACTCTACAGGCGTAGATAGATAACGCTGCATGAAACTTCCAACATCGCATCATATCCCAATAGATGCCCCTCAGGCCTTCAAGATTTTACAGATGAGGTCCTGGCCCGACACAGAGTCTCCCTCCTTGACGCAGAGCCCACCGACCACACCCGCTGCCGGAGCACTAACCACCATCTCCATCTTCATCGCCGAGAGGACTAGTAATGATTAGCAGCTGTTTCCCAGAATAAAAATAAACAATCATAGAACCTACCAGCGATGACATCACCCTTCTTAACCTCCTGCCCGTCCTTGACACGGATCTCCACCAGAACACCACTCATCGAGGCTCCCACGTGCGACGGGTCCGTCGGGTCGGCCTTGGGCCGGCTGACGTTCTCGACGGCCGCCTTGTTGTCGTCCACGGTGATGGCGCGCACCTCGCCGTTCATCTCGTAGAACACCTCGCGCTGGCCCGTGCTCTCCGACAGCGGCCCGATCGCGAGCAACTTCAGGATGAGCACCTTGCCCTTCTCCAGCTCCACGCTGAACTCCTCGCCGATCTCCGGCTTCGACAGGAAGTACTTCGTCGGCAGCACGCTCAGGTCGCCGTACTTGCGCGTGAACTTCTTGTAGTCCTCAAACACCTTGGGATATTGCGTCGCCGACGCCAGATCGGCGTCCGTCGCGCTGCCCCACTTCTGCCTGAGCTCCTTCTTGATCTTGGGAAGGTCCAATGGCTCGAGGTAGAGACCAGGACGCTTGTCGAGCTTGCGGCGGCCGCGGAGAGCATTGGTGCGGAAAGGCTCTGGGAATCCGCCGTATGGCTGGCCCATAAGACCCTCGAGGAACTCCAAGACGGAGCCTGGGAAATCCAGCTCGGCGGCCTTGGCCTGGACCGAGTCGAAGTCGAGCTTGTTGGAGACCATGAACTGAGCCAGATCTCCAACAACCTTCGAGGTTGGTGTGACCTTGACGATGTCACCGAGGACATCGTTGGCCTGCTCGTAAGCCTTCTTCGTCTCTGCCCATTGTGCTCCGAGACCGAGTTGCTGGGCCTGGAACATCATGTTGGTCAGCTGACCACCTGGGATCTCGTGCTCGTAGACCTCTGGATCGGGGCCGGTGAGATGGGCCTCGAAAGGTGAGTACAGGAGACGGAGCTGAGCCCAGTAGGTGTCAATGGCACGAACGTGGTGAATGTTCAGGCCACACTCCTGCTCGCTACCCTCCAACGAGGAGAGGACTGCACCAACGCTTGGCTGGGAGGTCATCCCGGACAAGCTGTCGGTGGCAGTGTCCACAACATCGGCACCAGCAGCTGCGCAGGCCGTCATGGACGCGACACCAGTACCAGCGGAGTCGTGGGTGTGGACGTGGATTGGCAGATCAGGATACTTCTTGCGGATGGATCCGACCAGAATGGTCGCGGCCTTTGGCTTGAGAACACCAGCCATATCCTTGATGCCAAGAATGTGGATATTGAGATTGACAAGCTTGTCAACCAGAGCGAGATAGTACTCGAGGTTGTACTTCTTCTTTGGGTTTAGAAGATCGCCGCTGAAGCACACGGTTCCCTCGACAACGCCTCCGGCCTTGTGAACGGCCTTGATGCCAACCTCGAGCTGGTCAATGTCGTTCAGGGCATCGAAGACACGGAAGATATCGACACCGTTCTTCTTCGCCTGGTCGACGAAGAGCTCGATGGCGTTGTCTGGGAGGGAGGAGTATGCGACACCGTTCGCACCACGGAGCAACATCTGGAAAGGAATGTTTGGCACAAGCTTTCTCATCTTGCGAAGTCTGTCCCAAGGATCCTCGTAGAGGAAACGCATGGCAACATCGAAGGTAGCACCACCCCAGCACTCGAGAGAGTAGAGGTTGGCATATGCGTGGCTGGTCTCCTTTGCGATGTTGAGCAGGTCAACCGTACGGACACGGGTGGCCAGGAGAGACTGATGGGCATCACGCCACGTAGTATCCATGAGCAGGCAGCCCTTGTTGGCACGGACCGCCTTTGCGAAAGCCTCTGGGCCCTGCTCCTGGATGATTTTTCTCCATCCCTTGGTGGACGGCTCTGAGACATCGATCTTCTTGCCCTCCTCATCGAACAACTCTGGCATAATGATATCCCCCCTGAATTTTGGCTCTCCGACTTGACCCTTGATGCTGCTTCCATTGACAGCAATATCTCCCAGGTAAGCCAGAAGCTTCTGGGCGCGGTTTTGAGAGCCGACGAGATCAAAGAGCTCTGGAGTATCGTCGATGAATGTGGTCCAGCAGTTTCCATCGATGAAGGTTGGGTGAGTCAACAAGGAAGCAAGGAAAGGAATGTTGGTCTTGACACCGCGGATACGGAACTCAACCAGAGCTCTGAGCATCTTGCGGCGGACAATCTCGTATGTAGAGCCATGACAAGTGCATTTCACTAACATCGAATCGTAGCTTTAGGGGGATCTGTTAGCAAGTTTCACAAGAGTTGAACGTTATATCAATAGAATAATGAGTCCAAGATGTGTAAGAAAATCTGAGTCCAGTGAAAAAAAAAAAGGGGTCGAGAGGTCCAAACAAGTGATGGTAAGAAGTTGCTGATAGTAAATATTCTCCACGAATCGACACTGTCCATTCGGGGTCCAAAATTGTGTCGTTCCTGATGATGAGCCGAGCTAAGAGCTCGACCCGGCGGCCTCAAAAGTACTTTTCTTGCTCTTGTGCTTCTGAGAGCTTTCGTGAATCTTCAACTTCGAGCTGGTGCTCGTGACGTAGTCGCAAGGCTCGCAGTAGTGTTTCTTTTTGTCAATGTTCTTTTGGGCCCAAGTGGCGTACCCAGGAGTCTTGGCGACCTTTGGAGCAATGCCTCTGACCTTGTCGACATGCCTCTTGGTGAGATTATGCATATTGAGAAGGGCTTGCTCTTCGAAAGCTAAATTGCAAGTCTTGCATTCATATCTCCGCAGAGCCTTCTGCGTAGCTTTGAACTCCTTTATATATTCCTTTTTTTGCTGCTTCTTTTGGGAGGCTTTGGCTTCAAGTTGCTCAGCAGTAAGGCCTTCCTTCTCGTCCTCAACACCCTCCCCGATGGAAGGATGAGAGCAGCAACCATCATAATGGACGGTGTCGATTTCCCAAGGACAGAGGTGTTTCGGCATGCCGTAATCTTTGGTTGTAGAATACATGGCCCAGAAAACAATGCTGAAGGCGGTCTCAAGAACAAGGACGAGTACTCGGAGTCGAAATCTTGCTGCAGCTGTAGGCAGAGGTGCCCAGCAAAGCAGGCCCTTATGCGTGATTTCGTAGCCATCCCTCATGGCAGCATGAACAAACTTAGGGATGTTGACCAAGTTCTCATACTGCAGAAAGCGTTGACGTACACCATGCTCCCCATGCGTACTACTGCCAATGTAGAGCTTGGGACGACAAAAGTCCTTCTCAAGCACAATGGCATAGACGGCCCAGCGCTTGGTATAGACACCCCGGCCCCTCTTGAAGAAGGTTGGCAAGCTCTTGAAGATGTCGATTGATGGGGGAACACTGGCTTGGAGGACGTCCAGCAGGCCTGGAGCAAACTCGAGCACCGAATCTGACATGAGCTTTGCAACGACATCTTCTGAAGTGAGGATGATATCGTGAACAGGATTCTTCAATTTGGCAGGTGTGAGGGTGAGAAATGTCCAGACCAGCCACACCATGTACTCGAGGATGTCAGAGACCTCGGGAGCCATCTTGCGAGGAACGAACAGTTGGAAATAGGCAGTGCCTATTTAACCGATTCCTGAGGAGTCATTAGCATTTGCACAGCTTGTTGAAAAGTACTTTTCGACTTACGAGACAGAGCTGGGGCAGCTATGCTGCAGAAACACCACAGCAACACCACGGAAGAGACGACGGGGGAGAGAATGGACGGCCCCGATCACTGCTATGGAATCAGTGCTTGCACAAGTGAAGATCTGGGGTCGACTTACCTGATTTTCGAGCAGTTATATCGCTTCCGAAGCCGCAGACGCCGCCAACACTTGGAGGAGCTCTGTGATGTTGTGTTGATGGTGAAGCATCGAGAAAAAGACGGAGTCTTCATCTTGTTGACGTGTCCCGGTATCCAGAGGAAAGTGCGGTCCAGGTATCCAAAGGAAGGTGCACTGCAGTCCAGGAAGGTGCAGTCCAGGAAGGCATGGGGATTGGGGAAAGGCATGGGGATGGGGAAGAAAAAAAGAGTTACATACTGAGGAGTGATAACGGCGCCTGCGAAACCGTTACCGCCATCAAGGCGGACACCGTTTCCACCTGCGGAACGGTAAACCTCGATCTTTCCAGTATCCGGCTGGAACTGTTTTGCTGGGTCCTCAGTCGTGATACGGCACTGGATGGCGAAACCTCTCGTAGAGATGCGGTCTTGAGTGAGACCAAGCTGTGGCAGGGTCGCGCCCGCAGCAATCTGGATCTGAGCAGCAATGATATCAATGCCAGTGATCTCCTCGGTAATGGTGTGCTCGACCTGGATTCTGGGGTTGATCTCGATGAAGTAATAACGGTTCTGCTGGTCAACCAAGAACTCAGCGGTACCGGCATTGCGGTAGTTCACAGACTTCGCCAACTTCACGGCATCGTTGAGGATGGCCTCGCGAACATCTTGAGGCAGATCCTTTGCGGGCGCAAGCTCAACAACCTTTTGATGTCTGCGCTGGACGGAGCAGTCACGCTCGTACAAGTGCACGATGTTTCCGTGGTTGTCTCCGAGGAGCTGGACCTCAATGTGCTTTGGCTTGTCGAGGAAGCGCTCGACGAACACTGTGCCGTTGCCGAAGGCGGACTTAGCCTCGGATGTGGCTCTATCAAACGACTCCTTCAGCGACGCCTGCTCGCGGACTACACGCATACCACGGCCACCACCACCATAAGCTGCCTTGATGATGATTGGGAAGCCATATTCGTCGGTAAATTTCTTGACATCCTCGAACCTCTCAACCGCACCCTCGGTACCCGGTACGACCGGGACGCCCGCCTTGATCGCAAGGGTTCTGGCGGAAACCTTGTCTCCGAGAGCATCGATAACCTCTGGGGAAGGGCCAACGAACTAGATTATCACATGTCAGTGACTGGCGGACACAAAATGTTATCAGGGGGTGACTTACGATAAGACCAGCCTTCTCCACGTTGCGTGCAAACTCGGCATTTTCTGAGAGGAAGCCATAACCAGGATGAATCATGTTAACGCCATGCTGTAATGCGATCTTGATAATCTCATCTCCAGCCAGATATGCTCCGACAGGTGTGTACTGGCCGCGCTTGCCAATGACATAGGCCTCATCGGCCTTTTGCCTGTGCATGCTAAGTCTGTCCTCATAACTGAAAACCGCAACCGTTTGCAGGGAAAGTTCGTGGGCCTGGAAGAGAGCAATTGTCAGCAAAATCCCTCATTGCGCCAAGACGTTGTCTCGTGGATTGACTCACAGTTCTGAAAATCTAAAAGGAGCCGCTGTAAGTATCATATAGGCTCATGAGTAGTGGAAGGAACATACACGAATGGCTATAGAGAGTCAGCAAATCGCTCAACGGCACATGTGAAAGCGGGCAACCTACGAATTTCTCCACGATTGGCAACTATATGAGTCGAAAGTCACGTCAGCAAAACTCACTCCACACTCGGTCAATTCCTCATCTCGATGCTCCGGTCAGCTGTGGTGAGAATCTTACCCAGAATCTTCTTCAACTGCATGATGCTGGAGTTGGCGCGGATGTGCTGGATGGTCTGGGACTGCCGCTCGTCCACGCTCTCCTCGAACACCTCATTGTAGGCAGCGCCATTCTGCTCCTCGACCGACATGTTGAAGAGCGTTGCTCTGCGTAAAGGCGTAAAGGGTAAAAGCCAATGGCTGTTTCTTTCGAAGCTGGTCCTGCTCGCAGAAAGGATGAGTCGCGGGCTCTTTAAGAGAGAGAGAGAGAAGGCTGCGGGCGGCGAGAGTACGTACCGAGCGAGCTATGGACTAGCGGTACCGAGATTCACTGACCGACTGCTGCCCTCGCAATTCGAATTGGCCAGAGGGATTTGCTCGTGCAAGCTGCACTTGTAGACACGAATGTTTGAGCAAGTCGTGATTGAATATATATGAATATATATAAGACCAACTGCCACCGTACGTACTGTGTAATTTAAAAGGATTGAGGGGAGGCGGCGAGTGAGAAAAGAGGGAAGAGTAGGTAGCTGCGTTGAGAGTTGGATTGAGTGAATGGTGGGTGGTGGATCAAGGTTAAACTGACTGAATCACGTCCGCGGGGTTCGAGGGGAGGGGGGGGGACGTGTTGGGGCCGTTGGCACCTTAATCCTTGCTGATTCTGCTCCCGGCTCTGGCTGGTTTCTCTCCTCGCTGGATCTTCGCTCAGATCGCCAGATGACGATGAAGAAAGGCAAGCTCTTATCTTGCACCCTGGAATGTCTGATACGACTGCTGTTTTGTACTGTACTGTACTGTCCTGTATTGTCCCGGGCCGGCGGCAGCTGTAGAGAACTAGATTTCTCCGAGATCTAATGATTCAGGTACAAGTGTTTTCTTTTATATCGTCCCAAGCACACAACTCTCCAAACTACCGCTCTCTGTCTGCTCTGCTTGCTCTGCTCGCTCTGCTCTGCTCTCCAATCGCGCCAAGACATATAGATGTATACTCCAGGCCCTCGAGAGCCGAGGAGCTCTGCCTCTCCCCTCACAGCGTGGAGTAGGAGACGCGCAGTAGCTCGAGCCCTCACACTTTCTCCACGATCATATCCCGGAGCCCGGGGAAAATAGGGCAGTCTGACGGGTCTCTGACGGGTCTCTGACGGCTGATACTATGACCAAAGGGTCGTCTTAGCCATGGTTATTCTCATCCCTAGGTACCTATTTCACATGGCCCCGCGACTTGTTGCCGGAGACGCAGGCGCAGCCGTCGCTCATGCTCTTGTAGGTAAACGCGACCGCACCTCGTGGATCGAAGGAGGCTCGAAGGAGGCTCGAAGTACCGAGCCCTCCCCAGATCCGACCTCGGCCCATATGATATTTTTATCGCACCCAGTACCGGTAGCGCAAAGGCAAGGCTATCCGCGGTCTATCGGCCTAATTTGGTCCACGGGCGCGCGCGGATGGCTCAGGCAGAGCATTTCCAGGAACAATTCCATCCCCAATAATTCCCCCACTCCCAACTTCAATTTCGTGCTCTGAGGCTTTTAGGGCTGGCTGGCGGGCTCCCCAGAAACAAAGTTTAAGCCCTGGTACACCAGCAAAAGCAAAGCAAAGCCAAAGCAAGAGTGAAAAGGCCGGTTGGTTGAGTCATGTGGGAGGTTGGGGGTCCTTAGCACTTGCTGTCCCCAATATTTCCTCAGAGGCTGATGTTCAATTCCAACGTCATGTGTGCCATCATCCTACACCTGACCTGTGAAATGAGTGCTTTTCTTGCTGACACATACCGCTCACTGGATTCATAGTTCAGATGACGATCAACAATTTCATATAGTGCATATGCATCCCATCAACATACACCCACCACCTCTGCGACCTGACGACTAAAATGCCTCGTGTCAAATACACCTCAGAAGTCTATCTGGCTAAAGCAAGGCACTGAACCACAGGTGCCCCTGTAGAAAAGCAGTCATGTCTCGTCGCGCATCCCTCTACAGGAAGCCATCGAGCATGAATGCAGCACATCCCTATAATACATCGTGAAAGAAAGAGCAACCTGACATGAAATCCATGACCGAAAGACCGCTTGCTCGAGAGCGTACATCGAAGAAGTCAATCATCATCACATATCCACACTCCCCATTAATTATCTGCATCGTTCAATTGTCGTTTAGAAACCGCCATAGCCTGTTGGTTGTGGCGCAAAGCCGTTGGTCTGACCGTAAGGACCTGGCGATCCCGATGGTCCCTGAGTGAGCATGAGGCGCGAACCACCAAGAATTGGCGCATTGTTCTCCTCCTTCTCCTGAGATTTTTCACGAGCCTTGCGCTCCTCATTGTCCTTCTGGAGCGTCTCAATCGTTGAGGCCTGCTGTGAAAGGAAATTGATCATGAAAGGCATGGTGAAGTCGGTAAGACCGTGACGCCACGAGAGCTCCATGACGACATGAAGCGGAATAAGATCGTAGCATGCATAAAGCATGCCAACATAGCACTCTTTGCTACCGATGTCCACGAACTATCATCAATTAGCATTGTCCGTCGGCGAGGGTTAGCAGTGCAACTTACGTATCGGAGCAACTCCTCCACGACGTCAGATTTGCCAGAGATCGCAGCAGTCTCAATGGCATCCTTGTAAAGCTTATCCTGCTTAGAAAGGGCGATAGATTTCTCCCAGCGCTTGGTGTTGCGATAGATGTTGGATGCAATTTGGCGGAAGAAGACTAGATCGTGGCGCTCTAGACGCTGTGCCAACTCGGCCGAATCATAGTTGTCGTAGTTCTCAACAGAATCGCGGAGAGTCTTGTAGTCCTCCTCCTCAATCAACAAGTCATTGATGGCGCTATTGACAATCTTCTTGTTTTGAGACTGGACGTTAAGAAGGAATGGCTTGATGAGAGGAATGTTGTCAGACTTCTCGAACATCTTGACCACACGGTTGACATCAATTCGAGGTGTCAATGCCTGGAGAAGGTCCGTAATGAGGGATGGCTGCTCCTGGAGATAGAAGTTCAATGCACGGTAGTAGATCTCCAAGTTGGCGACCTTGACAACAATGTCTTTGAAAGAATGGTGCTCCCAAGCATCGGCGGCGCGCTCCATCATGGCGAGAGCAGCATTATCCCATTCATCGTAATGGCAATACAGGAAGACGAGTTCTGGCCACAGATGTGCCTCTTCGCAAGCACGAATCATCTTGGGAATGTTGATACGGCTCCAGAAAAGCTTCAGATGCTCCATCACACGCTCAGGATGGTACTTGGACAAGGCGATGCCCAGCTCAGTAAACATGCCCATATGAGCACGCTCAAGGCCGAGACCTTGCTCAAGCAAGGCGATGAGCTCATCGAAGTAGCCATTACGCTCGTATTGCTTGACCAGATCTTGAAGCTCTTCAGCATCGACGATCAAGTTAAGGCCACAGATCTGAGCAAGTCTGAACTCCTTCTTCTCCACACATGCAGCGTTAACCTGCTTCCAGACCTTAATATTATTGGCCTTGCGAGCACACTCAACAGCGGCTTGGTACTCGGAAAGGTGGACAAGCGTGGTAGCCAGCTTAGCCCAGTTGGAAATGCTGGTATAGAAGATCTTCGCAGCTTGATGATAACCCTCAGCGTATGCCTTGTCACCAGACTCCTCGATATCGGCAACATTGGCACCTCTAAGGAAGTCCTCCAACTCCGAGAGCTGATCAGTGCGTGCATAGGCAAAGGCCAATGCCGTATCGATCTCTGGCTCACGAAGCGTCTTGCGTGCCATTCTCAGGAACTTAATGAGGTCTTCATCCTTTCCAGCAGGGACTGCGTATTCGATGACCTCCTTGTAATTGCTGGGGTCCTGGGCACGAATATACGAATCCACAGAATCGCTAATTCTCAGGCCATCCAGTTGAGCCTTGGCAACGCGACTCCAGACCTCTGGAAGCTCAACACGCTCGGCATACTCCTGAGCCCGATCAATGCTTACGATATGCTCAACAAGCACATTGGTCGCCTTTGCGTGATCGCCAATCTTCTTATAGACTTCGAAAGCCTCTTCGTAGAGACCAACTTCAATGCAAATATCTGCAACTTCCCCTGCGGTATACTCGTTGAGCCGATGAATATAGTCCATAACTTTGCTCTTATCAGCCTTCGTGGCAGTGAAGATAAGAAGATTCTGAAGACTTTCATTATCGCTGAAAGGTGATGGCTCAAGAACAATCTTTTCCAATAACTCAATGAGCTCCACTGGTAAATCATTGTTGAGGAATGCCTGAACAGCTATCGAAACCTTCTCGGGCTCCTTGGACTCAGGGACTGCTGTCGAAATGACCTGGTCGATGAGAGAGCGGCGATGACTATTGCTGTCCGCAAGAACAAATTTCCAAAGGTCCCCGTCGGCACGCTCAAGGAGATAGCGAGCTTGTGCTTTAAACATGGAGTTCTCATTGGTAATGTTGACAAGCTCCACGTCATTCTCACCCTTGCTGTATGCAATGTATGCAAGATTTGGATCACGCTTCTCACAGTACTTTCCGACAATGAGAGTATCATACTGATTGTTCTCCTTAAGGAACTTCTCCGGGTTGTTGTTGCTGTCAATATAAATCTTTGCCAAGGCATTATAGACAGCTTGTTGTTCATTACCAGCGGCGAGAGTAGTCTCGAGGAAGGGCAAAAGAATCTTGAGACGATTGCGTGTCTCGACCTCTTGGACGAGCTCATCGATAGGAACGGATGCTGGGTTAACAGTCTGTAAGAGATTCTTGATAATGCTCTCGTCGCAATCGACATCGAGTAAGCCTCCGATCACAGCTGGGGTTCTAGCAGGGTTGACGCGCTGTACGTAGACCTCGATAGACTTGAAATGCTGGTTTTGGTATAGATATAGAACAAGATCGTGGATAAAGTTGAAACGATCACAGACGATGATGAGTGGCAGTTGCTCGGCCAATCTGGCCTCTTTCAGGAAGTTCTTGACCTTCTCGGGATTGTAGTAATTGCTATCGCGACAGATACGCTCAACCTCGTTAAACTGTTGCATTTTGGTCGCAGCCTCAATATACTTAAAGTTGACATCTGGATCCTCGCTCAAATTGACGATACTGCCAAGGTAGTAGAATAAGCCCTCGGCCGTCTTATACTTCTCGAAGAGGTCGATCAATCTGGTCGGTCCAAGCAAGTCGGAATATTTCGTAGCAATGTGAACAACAGCCTGGAGGTTCTGCCGGATGTTGGTCTTCATCATCGCATCTAAGCAATCTAAAGATTGCTCAACAGAGAAGCGACCGAAGAAGTTGGTGAGCCAATCCTGGCTGAAATTTGGCGAGGCGACAATGTTAACGATGACACGCCTGATGGCAGCTGGGTCTTCGTAGTGTTCCAATGCACGCTGGTAAAGTCCAGCTTGCTCACATAGCTGTGCAACGCGAGCCTTGTTGTAGTGCGAGAACATATCATTGCCCAGAATTGCATCCGCAACCTGAGGGGCATTGATAAGGTTCATCTCCAGCAGTCGTGTCTGGAGATGGCCCTGCTCAGGCTTGTTGTCCTTCAATGCATCAAGGAGGAAGGCTGTGGAAGCTTGGATCATTCCCTGTGATTGGAAAATATCAACAACCCGCTCAACATCGACCAATGAGCCACCTTCATTGTTTGCAAGCTGGGTCGCGAACTCAGTTCCCTTGTCCGGATTGACGCGGACAATGTGCTGGAGCAAAACGATGTAGTCTGGCTGATAGCCTACTTGGCTAGAATATGGTACAATCTTATCGAACTGTCCAAGCTCTGCAAATGCTGCAACCACCTTCTGTGGAACGTTTGCTCTGAGATAGATGCTGAGAGCCAGAGCCAAATCATGTGGACGAACAAGGTCTCCGAGCTCCTCTGAACAGTCCAGCTTACTCTCCTTCAACCACTTCTCAATCAGATGCTTACGGTTCTGTGCGAGAACAGGTCTAACAAGTTCCAGTGTCTCATGCTTGTTGAGCTCACCTTTGTCAAGGAGCAAGCCGAAATACTGGAGAATAACGGAGAGCTGTCCTGGCTGAGCTGGAATGCTCTTGAAACGCTCAATAGTCTGAGGAGTGCGAAGGAAACCTCGAGGAGAGTTCGCAGCAATCTTGGCGGCTTCAGTGTAGTTACCCGCAGAAACAAGCTCGTTGAACTGATTTGCGTAAAGATTGTCAGCACCAGGCAAGCCAGCCCGCGATGCCAATTTGACAGCCAATCCAGCGTTCGCCGGATTCTTGAGGAGATAAGGAATGATTGTCGACTCATCTACCGACACGGAGAGGACTTGTCCCTTTCTGTTGACACCAACGAGACCAGCAGATTCGGAATCTGATGCAGTGATGAAGATCGTCTCGCTGGAAATGCGATTCATGAAGATGCACGTGCCAGTCTCCAAATCGTAGAGGTGTATGAAGCCATACTTTGTGACCAAGTAGATGATGCTGTACTTCTCGGACACCTGCATGGCCACTGGGAAGTCATTGACGGCCTCCGCTGGAAAGTATACATCTACTGCCTTCTTTTGGAACGGCGGATTTGATGCTTGATGGTCGACCTCGACAATGTGTAATTTCGCGCCGGTGGCTGTGCGAACAGCGAACGCGAACACTTTCGTATCTGCAGGAGCACCCTCTAAGCGCAGAGTGCCGAATGCTGCTGCATGTCCTTCGAGAGCCTGACTGATGCCGCGATCTTTCGAGTATAGCTGCATGGCACCAACAACTCTGCCCTGTTGCTGGGAAATTCCGATGACAACCATCCACTTTCCGTCCGCACTGACGCGATAGTTGATGATTTGCGAATTCTACATTGCTATCAGAAATGTTTGCGTTTGAACTTGGCTATTCCAAGCTTACCTGAAGATTCTCATGGCGCTTGAACACCTCAACTGGCTGTGCTTGAGTTTGATCAAAGACATCCCAATGATACACAGCGCTATCTGTAACAAGGCCCAGGGTTGTCTCGCTGAACCATTTCCAGAAGACAACATCCTCATTCATTGTCGCCGACTTGAGCTTCGCCTTCTGGGCAAGGTCGAATATTTGAAGCGTCCGCGACTGTGCCTTGAGGGCAATGATCTGCTTCGTCCAGTGCATAATGGCACTGTCGGCCTTGATCGGTCGTCTCGTGACATTGTTATTTTGCTTTAAGTCTATGATGATCACTTCGGGTTGTGCGGCCTCATTCTTCTTCTCTCGAACGCAGATGAAGGTGTCGGATTCGAGTGTCTAAACATAAGAGGTCAGCGGCCGCACTGAGAGTAAACACGGAGAGATCGGAATAACTTACACAACTGTTAAAGCCAATTGAACCAGGCTAGAAGGGTTAATAATCAGTATTGTATATAAGGAGCCTCCCCACACGACGAAAGAAAGCTCATCTTGAGGTCTGGAACTTACATCAACACCAACGCTTGTCAACTAGGACTGATGGTTAGCATGGCCCGAGAGGATGCACCGCGGTGTGGATCATCAATACGAACCTGAAGAAGCTCAGTGAACTTGATGGGAAGAGCAGATGCCATCTTGGTTATGAGTTTGCGCTGATGGCGCGCAGTTGGTAAGGTCGGTACTCAACTCCGAGTGGAAGGGTATGTGGTAAGGAGCTGACACGTATCGAAGAAGTGGTGATGGTACAACCGACGAAGAAGGAGTGTATTGTGTAAAAGGTTGTTGCTGATGACGAAGGTTTAACTCCCCAGATCGGAAAGAGAGTAAGTTGGGCAGAATGCTTTGTAAAGGTGGCAGAGATGTGCGGTTTGATGGTCGTTGAGTTCTGATTTCTGATTGACAGCTTGCTCCCCCCCCGGACCATCACTTGGGCTACGTATTGGGCTACTCCTTATAGATTGGTCACGTGACTCATGTCACCGACCACCTCGCCGCACAAACCGTGAGACAAAAACAAACAGGATTCAAAAATGCTACTCTATATCGTCAAAAGAGGCATGAAATACAGGTAAGTAGATATAACATTTTCTATAGTCATCATCAGTCGAACAGAGCATCCCATTCCAAATAGCTTTCCCGCTTTTCACGCAAATATGTATTGCAGTTGCTTTGTTCAGGAAGAGTTCCCTGCTCGCCTCAGTGGAGAATTGCCTTCGAAATCTTTTGCTGGTTTAATGCGCACTGTATTTCTTTCATATTGATACTGTGCAGGATCCTAATGGATTTTGATAATTCACAGTAGCTTTGGCACAAGGGGACAGAGTCATAAAATACAATGGGTTTGAGATAAGTCATTTCTATTATTTCACGATCACTTGCACTCTATGATCAATGGTATCATTATGTCCAAACGTTGTATTCCAACGAAATATACATGAGGTGTTCAACAGACCCCCACACCCTCCTCAGTCAAGCCAGCGCACTAACCACCACAATCTGGCGAAGCGCAGCGACGGGTATCATTACGGGCAAGAATTGAAGGTCGTGAGTCGATTAAGAATTATAACGCCATCGCTGAATCCAGCAAATCTATCGACGAAGGGTTGTGACTCGAGTTGAGACACATTTAGAGGAGCTGAAGGACAGTCAGCAAGGAATATCATGATAAGCAACGGACAACACATACGAGAGCGACACCTCCGGCAATGATCATGCCGAGAGCGGAAGCACCGTTGACGGATGCAGCACCGGTGAAGATTGGGGAGCCGGTTGGCTTTGGGCTGGTGACGACACCGGTGGAGCCGCTGGCCGTTGGGTATGCGGCAGTTGGCTTGATGGCGGTGGCTGATGGAGCAACACTGGACTCGCAAACAGTGACAGTGACGGTGCTGGATAAATCTGTTAGAATATTCTGAAGCTGCTTTGTTTGTGATGGACGTCACTCACGACTGCGCGGCAGCGACAGAGGCCAAGACGGCGAAAAGGGCGACGACGTTGAATTGCATTTTGGCGGTAGGGTTTGCTTGGGTGGTTTATGTGGTGGAAGAGGTTGGTATAGTTTGGATTGGAATGATAAAGGGAGTGTAAGTAGTCTGGGACTGGAAACTGTTTACAAAAGAGTGTAAGTTGATCGTTGATGAAGAGAAAAGAACGAGACTGGAACAGCAGCACACATATATATTCATATCAAGTCCCTCCCCTATGATAACAGCCCACACGTTGTTGTCAATAATGTCATCGAGGTCTGCTCAATCTATCATGACCCACCGCGGAAATGAACCTCTTTCCCATCCCTGATGTGTTTCCATGCGGGCTTCCAAAGTGGCAGCCAACCAGAAACCCGGGGTCGTCAGAGTCGCGCCAATTGCACACACAGTGGCTGCTTTTTTATCCACTATCACATCTTCTAGCCAGCCAAGTGTGCTGAAACACTGCATCCCATGCTATCGCTCTCTGGCCTTGAGCCTCTTGAGGTCCATGTCGATGTCTCTCATGTCTTTCATTACCGTGATGGATTGAAAAGATAGGCGTCTCATTGCCCATTCAGTTACCTGGGGACCTACCTAATTTCGAGATCAGCGAAAGGCGTTTCATGAGTGATGAAGTGGGCTTGCTATTTTAAAGCAGATCGGCGTGGCGACAACATTAAATGGTAGGATGTTAGCATTTGGCTTCTATACCTATTTGTGTTTGCCTTAGCACAAATAGCGGATACTCTGCAATGAGCTTGATCACTCAATCTTTTGGCACGGGTACCTGCAGCCATTCATCCAGGGGCTTTGCCGTTATTACAGTACAGGTAGGTACCTAGGTGTGTACTGTATCTCTAAATTGGCGGGATATTAATGCTTGTTTGTGGCTCTAAGACCTCCTATCGCCATAATCGATGGAGTACGGACCATGTTCTCAGACCCTGAGTTATCATCCAGACTCCAGTACATTCATGGCCTCTTATCAAAATTGTATTTGGTACAGTACCTCCTATCCTGTATCCTATTCAGTTTCCGTAGGTTGAATGCACTGTATGTATGTACCGCCGTAGCGCCTCATCAAGCGGCACATCCATAGTGTATGTACTGTACAATAAGAATAGGCGGTTTGTGTATCTACCTAGGTAGGTAGGTTATAGGTATTGTTTGTCAAGGAGCGGAGCAGCACATCATCTCCATCTATAATGTCGTGTACAGTATGTACGTACGTGCAAAGTGCTCTTGGTGTGGAATAACAAGTTTGGGGCCCCTTGTAATCTTCTTTCTCATCCATTCGGTGGATCCCATTAATGAAATCCATGGATCTCTTGACGTTCTTCGCTCCATTTGTCAACTACGGGCGGGGTACATACAGAAAGAATATGGGGAATAAATAAGATGCGCTCGGCCTCTTCAAATAGAAGTGTGGAACAATATGCCTGGACCCAAACAAGGACGCAGGCCCAACCCAACAATGGCAGTAGATATGTGGATATACATAGGTACATAATTTCGAGATCCCTCCCACCTTTCTTTTCACCATTATGATGGAATTTTTGATGGAATTTTAACCATACTCCGTTGACGCTTCGAAGAGCCCTCTTGTTCTCGACTCTCGAACTACCCAGTTCCCTAGGCAACAATATATATTATTATTTGCCATGATAGTCCACTCCGATGGCCCATTAATTAGCATAGATTGGTTTCGGAATGGGTGGCCACGGACTGGCATATTCACGTCTAAAGTGCCACCCAGTCAGTACTCGGCATTCTGACGAACTCTGCATCCCTTTGATATCGCAATACTACTGCAAAATCTCTGAAGCATGTACTCTTCTGAGCCAAGATTTCGTGCTCGATATTGTTCTTATCTGGCACAATCTCCCCACCATGGCACACACATCAGGGCACAAGCTCAACAAGGTAATGTATATATGTAGCCGAGTTCGTCCCAGGCATAATCTGGCAAAAAGCTCGCTATGCAATTGCACACATTGCACAATGTAAAATGATATGTACAGTCAGTCTTTGAGGCCCTTCACATTGCACCCGAAGATGTTTTCAGTGAAACGCCTCACCCAGGACCAACCACGAACGAGGTCAATTCTCCTTTCTACTTGACGATTTCCATGGGTCATGGAGCCTCACACTGCCACAAGGGCAACGGGCTTCTCGCAGGAACGCTTTTAATGAGAAAGTTGTTTTTTGCGTTGTTATGTGAAGAAGAAAAGGTCAAAGGCTTGACGAAAGAAGAATTTTATACTCTGCTGCACTTTTTCGGTTAAGACCCAAAAGGCTTTAGCGTGGATGGCACGTGCAGCTTGGCAAGCATCACCATAGCCCATACGCCCATAACCCTCAATGATCAGGCCGAAATGGCTGCCCCGCAAAAAAAGTTATCCCCCACCAACATTCATCCTCCGGTGCCGTTGTGTACCCCTCGTTTTTCTCTGGCCGGAGATACAACTCTGAATGACTGAGTAGCCAAACTGATTGTAAAGTTTGTATCCCTCTATATCAACTCTTTCTGTCGTCTAATTGACCTTCTCAGGTATTTATTCAACTCAAAACAGTCGAAATGGCAAAGACAGGTAAAGTCTCTTATAGCTAGTTAGTTATGTCATCCGATTTACTGACATGTGTCGCAGCTATTATCTCCGTCTATGACAAGACAGGCCTTCTCGATTTGGCCAAGGGCTTGATCAAGCATAATGTTCGTCTTTTGGCTTCTGGAGGAACAGCGAAGATGATCAGAGAGTCCGGATTTGCAGTGGAGTAAGGCTTTATCCAGCAATCTCCCACAGCATTCGTACTGATGAGGGGCACCAGGGATGTTTCAGCCATTACCCACGCACCCGAGATGCTCGCCGGACGTGTCAAGACACTTCACCCAGCTGTCCATGCCGGCATTCTCGCTCGCGACCTCGCATCTGATGAGAAAGACCTCGCGGACCAGAACATCAACAAGGTCGACTATGTCATCTGCAACCTCTACCCATTCAAGGATACCGTCGCGAAGATCAACGTCACAGTCCCAGAGGCCGTGGAAGAGATTGATATCGGTGGAGTTACCCTCATTCGTGCAGCAGCCAAGAATCATACGAGGGTCACCATTCTCAGCGACCCTGCGGACTATCCGGAATTCTTGGAGGAGTTGGAGAAGGGAGAGATCAAGGAGAAGAGCAGACAGTCGTATGCCCTGAAGGCTTTCGAGCACACCGCTGATTACGATGCTGCTATCTCTGAGTTCTTCCGCAAGCAATATGCGTCCAATGGTGTCCAGCAAGTCGCCCTCAGATACGGAGCAAACCCACACCAAAAGCCAGCTGCAGCATACGTTAAGGAAGGAAAGCTTCCATTCACTGTTCTCTGCGGCGCCCCAGGTTATATCAACCTTCTTGATGCCCTGAATGCTTGGCCACTTGTTAAGGAATTGAAGAAGGCTCTCGGACACCCAGCAGCAGCAAGCTTCAAGCATGTTTCGCCTGCCGGAGCAGCTATCGGCGTCCCTCTTAGCGCTGAAGAGCGCAAGGTCTACTTTGTTGATGATATCGAAGGTCTTGAGAACTCTCCTTTGGCTCAGGCATATGCTCGCGCTAGAGGTGCTGACCGTATGAGCTCCTTCGGTGACATGATCGCTCTCAGCGACATTGTTGATGTTCCTACCGCAAAGATCATTTCGAGGGAAGTCTCCGACGGAGTTATTGCTCCAGGATATGAAGAGGCCGCTCTTGAGATCCTCAAGAAGAAGAAGGGTGGAAAGTACCTTGTCCTCCAGATGGACCCTGAGTACGTCCCAGCAGACCAGGAGACAAGAACCGTTTACGGCATCACCATGTCCCAGCATCGCAACGATGTTAAGATTTCGCCAAAGTCTTTCACGTCGATCATCACGCCTAAGGATGCTGCGCCACTGTCCGAATCTGCGCTTAGAGATCTGACCGTGGCCACCATTGCTTTGAAGTACACTCAGAGCAACTCTGTCTGCTATGCCTTGAACGGCCAGATTATTGGTCTCGGGGCTGGACAGCAATCCCGCATTCACTGCACACGCCTCGCTGGTGACAAGGCTGACAACTGGTGGTTGAGATTCAGCCCACGTGTCTTGGGAATCAAGTGGAAGAAGGGCACCAAGAGACCAGACAAGAGCAATGCTATCGACCTCCTGGTCAGCGGAGAGCTGCCAAAGGGCGGACCAGAGCTTGAGCTGTACGAAGCTATGTTTGAGGAGGTTCCAAAGCCCTTCACTGAGGAGGAGAGAGATGAATGGCTGAGCAAGTTACATGACGTTGCAGTTTCGAGTGATGCATTCGTGAGTCTACATCATAGTACTTTCTATAAATATTTTGTGCTGACAATATTAGTTCCCATTCATCGACAACGTTTTCCGTGCCAGCCGCTCAGGAGTGAAGTACATCGCAGCACCAACCGGCAGCCAGAACGATTCAGCGGTCATGGACACTGCCGAGAAGCTGGGCATCACATTCGTTGAGCAGAGCATTCGCCTCTTCCATCATTAAGCCTGCATAATATTTCCTAACGAGTTTTGACGACAGAGATGAGGAAGAGAACGGGAGGCTTACAGGAACAAAAGCGTGATAGATACCTTGCTATTGACCTTGAAAAATCCGAAGCACGAATGCAATGAAGATTCAACGTTTCCATCCAATGGTGTCTTCAACTAAGCGATGTGTGATGACATGACATCGCCGAATTGCTTTGACTTCTGCGAGAGAAGATGCATACCAGGAAAGGCATGTCTGCCAGACTAAGCATAGCCGTCGTGTTCCTTCCTGATGCGAGATACCATGGACCTATTGATAGAACACTGTTATTCGTAGCTTTGCACAGCTGTGTGCCACTACGGTCTATCTCAGCAGATCCCTTCTCCCCAGGTCTCACAACCCTCATGCCGGTGCATCTCTGCCTCTCTCACTCTTCCTCCTGGCATTCCATGTCATCCCATCTGCCGAGCAATATAGTTGCCGTCGAAGCTTCTGGCCCCCACTCCACCCGCTATCACATCGTATGTACATGACTTGCATATTGCCTCGACCCATCTCCACGTGTTCAGGAATCCCCTCGTCCGCCCGGCTCTACATACCGTCGCACAAGAACCATCGAGGACAGACATCGTACATAGCAGGAGCACGAAATGCCGCTGACGTCTCACCTTTGCACGTCTTACTATCTGTCGAGCACTCTATCGTGATGCCGGCCGTCCCACTATGTACAGAGAATGCTAAAATCTCACCTCGTCATCCCATTTTGCCAATGCACAGAATATCCACGACGGCCACGGCGGCTGTGCGCTCTATCTACTCGGGCTTCGACGACAAACAGCATGTTCGGGTGTTCAGGAACTAGAGACGTGTGACTGGGTTTTGTGTGGTGCTGAAAATAGAGCACTGTGAGAAGTGCATCTGCGTCCAAGACGTCTACTGCTGCAGGTGAGGGGTGCGATATTGTGCTCATATATGTATAGCACATACTTTGTGCCTACAGACGGATGAAGAGGGAATGGCGGAAGGGAGGGAGACATTTAGCCGTTATCATCTGGGTCGCACGATATTTGGACGAATATTTGCTTGGCAGATGGGGACGACGAGGGACGGATGGGAAGTCCGGCGAAAGTTTATCGCAACATCATTGGCATCGTCTCGCCGATGCGACCTTAATGTCGGCAGGCATGGTGCTGGTTCAAGGCCCGACTGCGGTCTTTCTGAACAACTGCGACGGGGTATGGTCACTAATGTATTTATCGAGTCCTCGTCACATAAGACAGCACCTCGATTACATATGTACATACATACTTAACCACCTTACGGCACTCTCGGGACACTCTCTACACGCCATATTGAATACTTCGCACACAGTGTGCGTGTGTGTCGTGTGCACATAGCTGCAGATGGCAAGAATAGCTCACCTGTAGTAATGACGAGATATGATTCTCTAAACAACCTTGTCCGGAGAAACATGCTGATCTGATACTAGGCCATCCCGCCGCCACTTCGCATGGCTGGGAGAAAGCCACGATGCCGTTCCTGAAGGCTTGGGCCTTTCGAGGAATACTATATAATACCATCACATGATTCGGCAAGTAGAGTGAGTAGGTGCAGCTCTAAGACTATTGGTCTATTCGGAAGATTTTGAGGTTATTGATCGAGGTTCGAGTCGCTGAGTGTGAATCGAGTCCCTAGCCGCCCGAAATCACTGGGCAGTCACTCTCTTCGAGGTTTGCGCATCGATTGGCTGGCTTATTTTGGGTTTCCGAGAACTGTACATACATACACCGCGTCGATGAACACCCGACGAATCACACAACCACACAACCCCGTCACCATGCCGCAACGACGAGAAGTGCCAGGGCTGTATGCACGGGCTTGAACACCACATGAAATCCCGTGCATTACCGCCAACCACCTCACTCCAAGCGCTCTCACACCTTTTCTATTCCATGCACTCTGAGAAACTGCCGGCCAATTGGATTCATTCATCACTCTTTTTGCCTCTTTTTGCCTCTCTTTGCTGTATGTGGTCTATGCAGCATGTGGAATATCTGGCTGGCTCCCGGCCGGCGCGAAGATGCACACTTCCATTGGGGACGTCGTCGAGCCATTCCCCGCGCAAAGGTAGGTACTAAGTACTCTAGGTGCTCTCCAGTACTGTATTGCGGGCGCCAATATACCTATCTATCTATATCCGTCAGCCAGTTCATGCTGAGAGCCTTCTCTTGCTTCCAATAATCCGTAAGCTTCAGCATTTTTCATCTGTCCATATCCCTTTGCGATTATACATACAACGTTGAACGTTGAGCTTGCGCAGCATATCATACATTTGCGAGAACTCTCTCACCTATATGGGAGAAGCCATATCAGATTTGAGAAGAGTGGCCTAGTTTGCGCCGCGATTGGCTCCCCTCTACACTTCAAACTGCCCTCAAAAGATCACCGACTATATCGAGGTTCTGGCGTCTATTTCGAGACGAATCTTGGGTTAGAAGTCTTCGACGTCTTCCTGTGACCCTATCACAGGCCACGCCATCCCAGCCTCTCCCGACCTTGTCCTCTTCTCCTCCTCCAAGTGGTAAGCACAGTACTATTTCCAGCTCGTCGTCTTCACTCGCAAGCATACTCATTCGCATGCAACGTAGACCCTTCCATACCACGCCATATTCCTGACCGCGCGCCTACACAAAACCCTCCTCATCCCACCACCGGAGATTTCTTCTTTCCTTTCCTTCTCCGACAGCTGGCCTCTCCATCCGTAAAACTTCCGTGTTCCTCCTTCATCACTTCAAGTCCACGAAGGTTCATACATTCTCACCTTCAACCCTCGACTGCCCGAGTAGACTTGTGGTAGTCCGTTGCAGGAGCTTTGAAAGCATTTGTTATAAAGCGTTACTTATTTTATTCATCTCTCGTGGCCGCTATGGCTTACGGTAAGTGATCCTCCTTGTGCTCTCATTCAGCTGACGGGCAGTGCTGATGAAAATAGCAGCCAACGAAAAGAAACGACCTGTACCACTGACTAGAGAACGCACATCGTCCAGCTCGTCATCAGACTCTTCGGAATCATCTCTTAAAGTTCCAAGGACGCCACGATTCGCAGAAGCGACCACAGTTTACTCCCCGATTGACGTATCTGAGAAAGGGAGATCACCATTCGCAGACCCACCAGAAGTTGCCATGGCTGAATCGAAGCCTTCAGATATTGGCTTCGGCTATATCTCACAGAATACGGCTCCTCGTCATGTAGAGATCCAAGTCGGACCTGCCTCCCCAGGTCTCAAGAGCGCCATGAAGGTCCCAGGTACCCCTGGACGGAGGATAGACAATCCCCTGAGCCCAACCTTCAGAGAAGAGCAGATTTTGGAGAAGCATGAGGAGATGACCGAGAAGCAACAAGCAAAGGATCTGGTGAGTTCTCGCTCGTCGATCCTTCCCACGACGTAACGCTAACATCTTCGCAGAAAGTGAAAGTCCGAGTAAGAATGGTGAAGATGCTTCTTCGCGGTGTAAACTTCAGCTGCAGTCTCATCGTCCTCGCTCTTGTTGCTACGACCCTTCACGTCTTCATGGCAACCAAACATCTTCCAACAAAAAACAATCTCCCACCTTGGGCCACCGGAACTCAGACATGGCCTCAATACGTCGTCCTCGCTACTGCTTGTATCTCTCTTGCTTTCTGTCTCATGGTCTTCTGGTCCTACTACCGAGGTGGACATCGCCGAGCTGAGAAGACAGCAGTTTATTACACAATCTTTGCCGTCGGTTTCTTCATCTTCAGCATCGTCATGTGGGCAGTGGCAGCCGGTATTCTGCAGGGTGCAAAGAGCAACTCGGGCAATCAAGATATCTGGGGCTGGTCTTGTGTCGATAACAAGCGGCGGCAACTCTTCGGTGAGCAGGTAGACTACGCGCTGGTCTGTCGTATTCAGGTATGCTCCTTCCAACTCCCCTACCACTATATCCGCTAATCTTTCCCAGTCCTGGTCCCTTATCTGCTGCATCATCGAAATCGTCGTCGAGACCATCACCATTGTCATCTATGGCGTCATCTTCTACCGCTACTACTCCAAACGCCAGCTCCGCAAGTCCATGGACGTCCGCGACAAAGCTCGCTCGGACCTCTACCTCGCCCAACTGCGCTCGCAGTCCGCGCCCAACACCCCCGGCTTCGGGCCCCTCTCCCCATCCTACAGCACTCACGTGAAGTCGCCGCGCTTTCCACCCGCCGCCTACTCCTCCAACCCGCTCTCCGATGCCGAAGAGGGCAACGCCCCGGGCACCCGCTTCGTCGAAGCCCCGAAGTCCGGCGTCGCGCCCGCACCGAAGCCATTCGCGCTGCAGCCGCCCCCGATCAAGATCCACTCCGCCTCGCCGAAGACCTCGATGCGGGGCTTCGACGTCCCGATCCCACCTGCGCCACGGGCTGCCACCGAGACGAACGCCGGCCACGCACCAGTCGCGCCGGGCGAGCAGCAGTACGCCGCCGTTCCCATCCCGGGCGCGTATCAGCCTGCGAGCCCCGGGCCGGCACAGCAGACCTTTGGGTTCCAGGCGATGCCGGGGCTGGCGATGACGAGCGAGCACAGGATCGAGAGTCCGCCGAGCAGTCCGCGACTGCCCCGTGCGGCGCCGCGGTTTGCATAAGGGACTTGGTGTGGTGGGTGGGTTGGTTTTGGTGTAGCGGCGTTCAACAGGGGCGTATCTAGGCTTGGTGTTCTTCTCGACTTTGATGAAGTCGCTCGTTACTTCTTTTGGTCATACGGATGTGGTTGACGATTTTGCTGCGGGCGATATCCAGTAGTGTTATATAATGGTACGATAAGAATAAAATGCTATCATATATACATTTCTATCTTCTACATTGTGCTTCGGTGTCCGAGACAAGCTCGCAAAATTATTTGACTCGGATTCTATTCCTTCATGATTTATCAGTTTCCTCTACGCTCGCAAAGAAACCAAGTGAAGGCGAGCAGGGAGCGACGGACATGAGCAGCCTCCCGCGTCCCTCATGGACACCGCCGTCACTGCTTTAAATCGACATCCTTCCCGATCCCATTATTCGATTAGACCATTATTCATCTAAGATCGCACCCATTTAATCGATAGGATTGCACTTCGTCCTCATAACCTGCCCACAGGCGACAGAACACGGCTTTTCACCCAACGGAACCCCCAAGTTCAGGAGCGTTGCCTTCGATCATTACTTGACGGTGCGCAGCAAACGACAATGGAGGAACGAACGCTGATATCCCCCCACGCACTCCAGGACAACGCATCAAGTAAAACTCGCGCGGAGCAGAAGAAGAACCTTATAAGAGCATATCCCCCAGATCGGCGCGGCAGGATCCCTCGACCCCATCTCATTGCTCCGCGCTACCCATCTAACGCGTCCAGCCTCACCGACAGCGCGCAGCTGACCGCGAGGGGGCTCTATCCGCAGTGCCGCCGTCCATCCCACAGGACCTGCACACGCCGCGCCGAGCCCCGGCGCGGGTCTCTTCTGGATCCTCGTCTGCTTCGGCAGGGCGGCGATGAAGTTGGCAGAGAAGATGCGGACGCGGCGTGTGTGCGTTCGTGCGCTGGGGTGATGGACGACGGCGCGGAATTCGTCGACCGTGTCCGTGGGGTTTGGGGGATGCAGAGCGCCTTTTTGACTCGTCTGATACGTCGGTTGCGGGGTGGCGGCACCGTCCTGAGTATTAGCCAGGTGAAAGCTTCAGATCGGTAGATCAGTGGTTCGGTGGATGGTCATCAGCAAATCCCTGCTGTTGTGTGTCTTTTTGTTCTCCTGAGTCCTTCTGGCCTTTTTCGTTGCTGTTAGGAGTGGTGGTGGTGGAGTTGGGGAGGAAGGGAGGAAAGGGGCTGGATTGGATTATTATGACGGCTGTGAGATTTGAACACTTTGCTTTTGCATCCAGGCAAATTCAGATACGACTATGGGCTATGCATTCGGATCGTATCTTTTTGTACAGCTGTGCTTGGTGGTTAGAAGAAAATTTAACTTAACATAGACTTTGAAGCTGCCATGGCCGATGAGGAAATTATATGATGTTTTGCTATGGTGTCCATATATGGTATGCAGGTTTTTTTTTGTCTTTATATAACCCTTCATTATCATCATTTCCTAAGAAGATAGGTTGACCATTATACTGAACGTTAATTCTTCCGTAGACGGTATTGTGCTGAGAGATATTGGCGTTTTCGATATGTGTCTCAACGGCTAATCATGAACTCATCGTATACGAACCTCATATTTTGGTACAGACCGTCGCATAAGGAAGAGAGGAAATGTAATATATATATGCCGTTATTTTAAATAACGCAATCATCTTGGGAACAAATGCAGTCAACCATCTCGTCAAAATATCATAAAGATGCCCGTTATCACGAACATTCACCTTCACCAAAATACGGCAACCACCCAACATGGTTAGCGTCCTTTGTCACTGAAATCTTGGCGCCCACATCCCACGATTTTAACATGGCGACTAAGCGCAACGACGCCGAGAAGATCGAAACCTCTTTCTCCCGCCCCTCCACTCCTCGATCACCACCATCAACCTCCCGAGTTCTTACCAAGGTCACCTACGAACTCGACAATATGGCGGCCACCCACCAGGTCTTCATCGACGGCACCTTCGAGGACCTCGCCGACGAGCTCGCCGGCTACATCGACAATGTGAAGAAGATCGATGAGGCAGAGGGCGTTCGCGCCGAGATCAAGCCACTTCTGGCGGCCAACAAGAAGGATGATGCGCTCAAGAAGCTCGTCACTGCTTCTCCAGCACTCAACAGCGCGCCAGAGAAGGAGTTCACCGCCGCATACAATCTCCTGGTCTACCTGATCATCCAGTCACCAAACGTCAACATGTTCCTGAACAAGGTCTGCGAGAACCTCTCCAGACCGATCACCTCCTCTCCAATCAACGGGTCTGGACTGGCTCTCTCCGTCCTCACCACTCTTTTCAACCTTCTTCAAGAAGACAACGAGGTCAGGCATAATGTCTTCCTTTCCATTCTTCAACTGGTCAAGAAGACCGGTCTCTTCGAGATGCTCCGTCCACAATTGAAGAAATTGGATACCTGGATCGAGCAGTGGGAACTTGATGAGGAGGATCAGTGCAAGCTGTTTGTCCAGATCGCGGACGTTGCAGAGGATGCCGGCGAGGACGAGTAAGTTCATATCTGCCCCACCATTCTCTTCCGGTTTATTTTATACCCCACCAAACTCCTACTGACTGTTTGCTCCTAGGCAGTCATACCAATACCTTCTCCGCGCCCTGCGCACCTTCGATGCCAAGGATACCGCGTCCCTCACCACCCCAGAAGCCACCGCTCTCACCCTCCGTACCCTAAAATCCGCGTTCCTCTCCAACATCCACTTCGATTTCCTCGACCTCACTTCCCTCCCCACCGTGCAGGCGCTCTCCGACACCCAGCCCGTCTGGTCCGAGTTGCTCGAGGTCGTCTCCGAGAAGGAGCTCGAGGACTACAACGACTTCTGCGACGAGCACGACTCCTTCCTCGAGGACAACGACTTGGACGGTGAGAAGCTCCACCGCAAGATGCGTCTCCTCACCCTCGCCTCCCTTGCTGCCTCCACCAACAGCCGCGAGCTCGAGTACAAGCGCATCGCAAAGGCCCTTCAGATCCCAGCAGAGGAGGTTGAGATGTGGGTCATCGACGTCATCCGCGCCGGACTTGTCGAGGGCAAGCTGTCGCAGCAGAAGCAGATGTTCCTCGTCCACCGCACTACATACCGCATCTTCGGCGAGAAGCAGTGGCGCGAGGTCGCCACGCGCCTGGACACCTGGAAGGAGTCCCTGCGCAACGTGCTCGACGTCATCAGGCGGGAGAGACAGGCTGCCGAGGCGCAGAAGGAGCGCGACCTGCACGAGATCGAGCGGAAGGCGCAGGGTGCGAGCGGCATGGGCGCGGGGCGGAGAGTGGGCGGCAAGGATCTGGTTGAGATGGGCACCGACTAAGCGATTTCTCGAGCTCTTCACGTCCGATTTTTCTAAGTCGGGGCTCTTCTCTGCGATCGACATGACGGGCAGGCGTTTGTTGCTTAATAGATGCGATGCACGGATGGGGTACAGGACATGAATGATGCACAGTAAATGATGTTACTTTGCATGTCCTGATGGGGCCATCATAGACGATGAATAGTCTAGTCTAGCATTTCTGGGATAAAAAAAGATGAACCTTTCTAAAACGTATTGTACATAGCGACGTTCGCTGAATCCCTTCGCTTGCCTTCGCTCCGAAAATGTATGCTTGAGTTGAGAAAAATGAAAAGATGACTGACGAGTCGAGTCCCATGTTATATCTTACAGCCCGTATTCCCTCCCTCGTGATAGTCGCATAACGTCCCACCGACCACATCTCCTTCCCTCCATATTCCCCTTTCTCCCGCCGACCTCTCAGATCTTATCGTCCAACCGCGGCTGCATCCCCTTCTTGACATCCTCATATACCTCTTCCGGCTTCTTCGTCGCCAGCACCCTCACCACGCGGCCCTCCTTCTCAAACTTATCCACGACCGGCATGCTCGTCTCCACAAATACCCTAAACCTCTTTTTGATACTTTCGATATTATCATCCGCCCTCCCGCTCGTCTCCCCGCGCTTCATCAGCCGCGCCATCATCACATCCTCCGGCGCGTCGAAGAACAGCACAAACGCCGCCGGCACGACCGTCTCCTCGAACTTGATCGCCTGGTCCATCTTCCGCGGGAACCCGTCAATCAGGAACTTCCCCTTGCTCGTCTTGCCGTCCCGCAGCGTCTCCGCCATCGCGTTCTCCAGCAGCTGCACCGTCACCTCCATCGGCACGATCTTGCCGTCCTTGATGCAGTCGCGGATCAGCTGTCCGAACTCCGACCCGGGGCGGTCCTGCTCCGCGCGCAGCAGGTCGCCCGCCGAGAGGTGCGTGAAGCCGTAGTCGCGCACCAGGTTCGCGCACTGTGTGCCCTTCCCGGCGCCGGGCCCGCCGAGGACGAAGATCACGGTTACGTCGGTGGGGGAGAAGGCGGGCATCGAGTGAGCGGGCGCGGCGATCTTCCTCGGGCTCTTGGGCGGTTCGATTGTGGGTTCCACGTCTGCGAGGACGGGGTGTTAGTGTTTGCAGTCAAAGATTCCAAGATTGGTTTGGTGAAGAAGGGGATGTGAGAAGGGAGAAGGGGAGAAGGGGGAAGGTGGGCGGCAGACAGGCAGCCAGCGAATGCCATGCAAGGTCAAGCACAGCAGCGCCTGCCGTAGTTGCATCGCTCAAGCCGTCGCTGTGCATGTATCGCTTGTGCTACACCCGCCTCACCACTTCACTCAAGGCGCCTCATCCATCTCCTTTGTCTGGGCATTGCGCGACTGTAGGTAGGGGCAACGTACAAGTGCCATCACGGCTTCTGACCATCAACACGTAACTCGCAGATCCGAGCAGCGTGATTGCCACGAAGGGCCAGATCTTGAACGGGCTCTCGCCCGGACGCGGGTTTGGCCCAGACTCGCCGGACGCGAAGCGGCGCGCTGAGTGTCTGAACGACGGAGAGCGGAATTGGGATCTGCTGGCGGGCCGCAGTGGGCTGGTGAGGCGCTGGGCACAGAGGCGCGTAAAGGGGCGAGACATGGTGGAATGATAGGTAAGGACTGGAGTGTGGTGAGTTGGGAATGGGAGGGAGTGCAGGAGTTGAGGGCGAAAGGAGAGAGATTTACTGTGAGAGGTGCTGCCTTATTTTTGGTAAGGTCAACCAACGTTGGGGAGGCAATCGATAAGATTGTCGCGACGTCGGTGCGTTTTCAGGATCCAGATGGACCCTGAAGTTGAGAACTTTAAATGAAATTAATGAATGTGATATTGGTATCTGATTTATGTTTTATGTGGATGTTGTGTTAAACCTTTCAAAATGGACAGTACTTCATAGCTACTATGCAAAATCCAGATAAAAAGCTTGCATCGTCATCGTCCTCTGTAATATAACGATATCAAGTTCGAGTGTAGGTCTCCCATATGAAATTTGACAATCAATAATCATGAAAAGTTTTAACAAAATCAGCTAAAAATGAGAAATTTCAAACTGTGATGCGAATCAGCAATTACAGACATCCGTTCACCGGCTTTAGGTTCTCAGGGTGGGCTGGCTATTCAAGCAAGACTTAGCAAGTCTAGCTGACTCTCAACTCACGTTAGATCCCAGGAATCTCAATGTAACTAGTCATCCAAATCCATTCACCGTCCTACTCCTAATATTCACAATAACCTCATCCCTCATCATCGTGCTCCCTTTTCCCAGGCAAAAAAAGCAAACGCGTCGCTCCACCCCTGTCGCCACTTCATCATCAGAGCCTTCGCCGTTCTTCAAAGCAAATAATGTGTGCCAAAAAAACCGCAAATAGCACAGGGTATAAGCTCGTGAGCAAAATCTTCCTACCATGCCACGCGGCGAGTATGATTCCAAGGTAAAAAAAAAAAAAATCCAGCCACCAAGCGATGTATCGTACATAGCTCCCTTCCGCAACGAGAAAGAGCACTAGCCGTTCTGTTTATTATTAAAATTACATATTTGTGTCGGCCGGTCTTGTTTGGTCGTTATAAATGCAGTCAACACGGTGCTGGAGCCAGTCCATTCTCGCAGTTACTGTCTCTGTCGTGTCGATTAGTCGAAGAAGGACTCTTCATCTACCAAGCCTGATGAATGTCAATAATGTTCGGATTAGAACCGGGAAATGTCTTACGGTCACTCCGCAATCTATCCTGACTGGCCTTCTTCTGGCCCATTCCCACGCCAAACATGGAGCTTTCTCTCCTCTTCTGCTTTGATGTTTGACCACCCGGACCTAAACCGTTCTCGTTACCATATTGCCTGTTATACGCTGCATTGCCCCGGTTAAACTGATCATAGGCGGGCTCGGCAAGTGTCTGAGCCACGGAGCCATATTCAGGCCCTCCCATCGTATTTTGCCCGTATTGGCTTTCGTAAGAAGGCTGAACAGGAATGAAGCCGGTATCATAGACAGCTCGATTCGGTTGTGCAGGCAGAGGAAAGGACGGAGGAGGCCCGCGAGGAAATGAAGATTGGTTATAAGAGGGCGTCGGAAGTTCCTGGAACTGCTGCCTTCTTGGAGATCGGATATCCTCCGGAGTCAATGGCGGTGCCGTTATTGTAACCTCAACTGGCGCATGCTGGTGATTTTCAGGCTCAGACTCAAAGATACCTTCATATTGCTGGAGGAAAAGAGCGAACACTGGAGCTGGGATGTTCAGAGTAGGCGAGAACACGATTCCAACGTTGCGGACGGTCATCTTGTTAATATCGGAGTGGTTGATAATGTTGATGAGGAAGCCGGAAAGATAGCGTAGTAACGTGTTATTAGGCTTAGGAAGCCTATGGACAAGTCCATTCAAGGCAGTCACCCTCTCCTGTAAGTCGTGAATCTCAGTGACAGCGATGAAGTCCAGATGCAGCTCTCTCGTGAGGATTGTCGTTGGCAGTTCGCGAAGATACAGTTTTAGCAACGACGCCACGGCGTGGATATCGTAGTATTGCTCATCGGTGATCAAGTTGACATCGCCTTCAGTATTGAAACGTTCTCGAAGTGCTTTAATCACCACATTGGAGCCACTCAGCCTAAAGATACCTTCTTCTGCAGATGCATTCTTGCTATCCAAGTACTCAATGCAGCGGTAGACGACGGCCGGAAGTTCAACGTTTACATCGGCAGGATGATTGTATTTAACTGCTTCAGCCAAGGGTGCCCCGAATGCTGCTCGAATGGGGCCGTGTTGCTCGTAAGACATCTGAGACAGACTTGATGTTTCGGTATGATCTTGCGATTCAGATGAAGGTCTTGGTTTATTCCCAAATCCAAAGAAGCTTCTCTTTTTCTGTGTCTTCCTGTCATCGATTGGCGCCAGAGAAGACTGTTTGCTACCCCAGATGCTTCCGTCCGGAATTATGGTTGCATTCTTAGGTCCTGAGATAGACATGGCAGACTGGGAATGAGGCAGTCCCGTCGGATCTCTCTCGTGTCCAGGAGCTGGAGGTGATGGAGTGCCGTTGTCCTTAAACCTCTGGCCATCTCTCTCAGCACCGTAGACCGGAGGAGATGGAGTTCCCGAATCATTGGGTCTCTGCTTGACGCCGCGTGGAGCCTGGCCAGCTACAGTGGCTTCGTAAGGCAGGGCGCGTAGATCGACATCTGCCTCAGGTACGTTGAGAGTCTTTCCTTGCCCATATATCTTCTTCTTGGCATTTGCTCCGATGGTGTGACCAGATGCTCCAGAATCATTGCGAGCGTGATGGTTATCAACTGAAGCATCATCGTCGGAATCTTGATATTCGACGTACTGAACAAGTGCTTCAACCCATTCATCGCGCTCCTGGTCACTCTCTGCACAGAGAACATGTCTGACAAGACTAGAGGAATCCTTCCGTTTCGGCTCCAGGATCAAAAACGCATGTCGGTATTGATTATCTGAATCATCTGGCTGGTTCTCTTGCTGATGTTGCTGTTGTTTGCCAATCTTAGAATTCTGTAGCTTGATAGCGCCAAGGTGCGCTCCGCCAGGTGCTTCGTAGTACTTCAGTACAGGACCATCCAGAACGAAGAATCGTGCCTTCCAACCGCCAAAGTTCTTTCCTCTCTTTGTGAGATAACCATTTTTGAGAGGTCTTCCGCCAGGGCCTGTCTTTGTTGGACTTTCGCTCTTCGCATCGTTGGACCCTAGGGAATCCCTTGCATGTGGCTCCAGGGTGTTAGTCGAGAGATAACGGCAGATCTGAAGAGCTGAGCCTGTATCCATAGGCGTATTCAAAACATCGTCAAAGTATTTATCGAGGGCAGTTCTTCGAGCATCGATCTTAGCAGGCGAGTGACCACTAAACAACGATTTCTCAGGAGTCTTCATTGTAGAAAACAATGAGGATCTCTTCAGATCTTGATCGAGTTGATTTAGGGATGGTGAATCCTTTTCCACTCTCCACAACTCTTGCCCGTCAGATCTGGAGAAAATGGCAAGAGTAAAAACTGGATCTTCTTCCAATTTGCTTGGAAACATCATACTAGCCCTAGATGGCTTCAGTCGAGACGATGCGACTTTGACATCAATCGAAGGAAGTGCGTTGGGGGGTAGCAGAAGGTCAGGATATTCATCCGTAACGAATCCTCGGAAAATGTCCCCAGGTTCGGAATTGCTCGATAGATGGTTTGATCGCGCCTCTTTAGGTGATTCTCCTTCCGTAGCAAGCCTGCTGAGTTGTAAAGGTCTCGGCGACACCAATTCCAGCTGACCAAATTTAGACATGCCAGGTGATGCTATCGACATGGGTGTATTGGGAGGTAGTGGAATTGGCTGTCTTGGAGCTCTTGGAGAAAGGGGCATCGCTGGAAAACCTCCCATGCCCCTGGGTGACATTGGAGGAGATGCGATTGTGGAAGAAGTCTGGGATGGGTTTCGAGGTAATGGTGAGTTCATACCTCCCATTGGCCTTGGGCTCGAAGGAAGTCCTGGGCTCATTGGAGGAGACACGAAAGTACGGATAATGTCCTCGGGTTGCTTTTCTGAGCTTCCAGATGAGCTTAGAATGCCAGCCAAAGAGCCCGCAAGAGAGTCTGCTGGTGGTGAGAGATGCCTCGAATGCATATCGGGTGGGCTGATCTGAACAGCCTGGCGAGGAATTGGCAGAGGCTCTTCGACGGGCGGAGACTTCGTAGCTGTAGATGGTCTGGATTTGCTCTTCTTCGAAAGACTTCTCGCTTCTGCATCCCTCATAGCCGCCAATTCCCGCTCCCTGTCGTCTTCCTCTCTCGTCTTTCGGCGTCCTCTTTCACTGAAAACTGGGATTTCTTCTACCTCAAGCACATCATCATAATCAGAATCTAGATCGTCTGCCGAATCTGCTTGGTGTAAATGTGAGCTAGTATTTGGCTGTTTTCCCAGGTTCAACGGCGCTGGCGGTGGCCTCCGTGGTGGCGGATGGTTTATTCTACCTTGTTCTGTTTTAGGTGAAGCGTCAATCACATTGACCGCTGGAGTCTGCATTGTACTAGAGTTGCTCTTGCTATCAGTCCTCGGAGGCGGCCTAGCCGGAAGACTTCTCGAAGGTGGCACTGAAGCATTATAGGGTATCTCATGGGCGATCTCTGCAGCAGCTTTACGCTGCTGTTGCCCTGATTCGAATCTCTTGGCGGGCACATCAGCATTGAAGTTGTTCAACGCATGCGACGAAGGTTCAGGCATTTTATGCTCTGCATCCACCAAATTCGGCAGCGCTTGCCTCTGTGCCGTTGCGGGAAGATTTGCGGGAGGTGTAACGGGGTATGGTGCTAAAGCAATGTCGATTGGCGAATGCTGTGGCTCATCGCGATCATCGTGTACATCTCTCAGACCTGCAGAAACCAACGCTCCCACATTACCACCTCTAGGCGACTCAGCACTGCTTGGGCTTGGGGAAGATTTCTCCGCAGCATTTTCAGCTATTGGAGGCTTGGTTGGATCCGCCGACATAGCTGCCAAACTGTCCTTCATCTTCTTGCGATAACGCTCTTTATCCTTTAGTGCCCGCTCCAGGTCCTTGTTTAAACCTAATATCATCGCCCTTTGCTTGTCGACTAAGCGCCATAACTGAGTATTCTGCGCAGCTTGTGACTGCTTCTCTTTGAGAAGATATTGAATAACAGCCTCCGGAGATCCCGCAGCTTGTATTAAATTTGCAATGTCTGGAGACTGTCCACGCACTTGGGAATCTTGCGATCCCTTGTGTGAATGTGTTCCTACAGATATCGAAGAGATCGCAGAGTCGATCGAGGATGTTCTAGGAATTCCACGTGGCATGGCTCGGTGTTCGGGAACGGCAGCCATGGGAGGCGGAGTCGTCGTAGCTGGCCTTCCACCTAGCTTCACTGTAGAGACAGGATCGGACACGCTTCTGGAGGAAGCATTCGTTGGTCTCTGATTCAGTTCTGGTCTAGATGAGCAGTTAGTGCTGAAGACTGTCGGGTTGATCCGCCAAACAGCATACCTTGGTTTGCCTCCATTTATGACAGATTTATTTATTGTGTCCTCTGAATCATAGAAACTCCTTTCGGACGCTAATAGATCGTCTAAACGTTCCTTGGGAGATCGAGGCTCGTCTCCCCTATGAGACGTATAGCGCACGGTTTCAACCATACGAGAGGGTGAGTCTTGGAGAGAGTTTGAAAAGCCAGCTTTCGTAGGTGTCGATGTCGCAAGATGCGAATTTAGAGATGTGCTCGTCTGTAACGGACTCGGGATAGCCTTTCGATGAGACCTGCTCAAGCCAGCCAGTAAGTACAGTGCTTGTGTCTAAGTGAGATCTGTCGCAACGACATACCTATAACCTGTATCCGACGGAGGCGATTGATTGACTTGAGCACTGCCTGCTGAAGGCAATAACGTGCGGCCTATTGTAGGGCTATCTTGAACTGTAGAATTGGACCCATCTCTGTACTGTAAATGCTGCGACATCGCCCAAGTCGCGCGGTGAATAAGACCTAGAATGCGCTATGCGGATGGAAGAATGAAGCACAACCACCAATAGGCCAGTGATTGCAGCCAAGGTCCAGGATTCGGCCAGCGAAGAATGTACGTGGCGGCTGATGTCCAGGTGCTGGGGGGTTAGGAGTTTCGAGATGCTCTGGGGTGGCCCTGAGAATTGTCGCACATTCAGAAGGAGTTAAGTTCTTTCAGACGATGGATTGTCTCGAACATGGGAGAGTCGACAATTCTGTTCAATAGGAGAGCGAGTAGACGTGATGAGGGCGCGTGGAGATGATGGAGTGTCGAACAAAAGTGCAGTTGTCTGTATGAAGATGCCCAATGCGTGTATTGTACATGCACAGTCAGGCACGGTACTGTGCTGCGACAGGTGCGGAGTATATGCTCGAATGAAGGTAAGGAAAAGGAGCTCGATCCCAGACCGAGATTACTGTAATTCCTATGGCGGCGGCACTTCCACGGTAGAGCGTCGAGAAGGGAGTATGGGGGTATAGGAGCCAAGAGGGATCGATGGTGTATGTATGGTGGAAGTGGGAGGGTAGTGTCGGAGAAGTGTGATGCGTTCGAGCAGCGTGCAGATTATTAAAGATGCGCGAAGAGGCGCGTGCGACAAATACACTAGCAGTGGGACAGGCCAGCACTAAATCCTTACAACGGCCCAGAGATGCGATATGGCTAGAGGTATGTATGTACATCGTATCAGGAATGGCAAAACTTACATATGATTGATATGTACAGTATATATGTATATTCGCTTCATTTTTATTATATTCTGTTTTCATGCGGGACAGATAGCGGCTTTCTTACTTCCTAGACTTTTGCTCTCAGATAAAAATCTGTATGTACAACATACAGTCCCTATGTACTATGTGACATCCGGCATGGACGGGATCATGACAGGGCTTGATCACTATAATATTACTTCCACAGCGTATCCGCGCCGGAATTGGTATCCAACCATCAATGATGGATTCCCGGGAAGTCTTTTGACAGCAAGATGGGAACACCGTTATATTAATGCCAGCGCTGCTCCAGAGATTTATTGTGAAACACCTCTGATATCTTGCTATACGCACAGCATCTCTCTTCAACGTTTCAATAACCGCATGGTTCCCAGGGATGTATGTACATATATGGTGTACCACATGTAGTCCATAATTGTGGACTCCTATGGGGGACGCAGAGGCGGCCAACGCTCATGCAGGAACTGGTCTCTCACGTGATCGCAGGATGTCCGACGGGCCAAGCTGACGGAATGTTTGTTGGTGCAGATTTCAAGATGACCTGAATATGACAATAGCAAAGCTTGCGAACGATCTGTGTGGGATGGATTGCCAGTTGTGCTTGCTGAAATCTATGAGAGACAGTCCCATTAGCCAGATCCAAACCCTGATTCTGATCCTCTTCTCCGTCGTGTTGGGTTTTCCGTATTTGGCACTTATGTTCTCGTCATCGTCAATTGGGGGTCGTCTCATCTCGGCCTTCTCTCTGGCAGCCACACCGCCGTATACGAAGGCTCCTAGGTAGGTCCTGGTCACCTCGGAGGGACCGCACGAACAAAATCGGTGGATTACCCATGAAATTCGATAGACCTCCACCCACCAGTTCCTGGAATTTTCATAATCGTTCTCAAGTGACTGGCGCCAACACTTGGTGGTTGTCGAGCCCTCTCCGCCATCATCCAATCACAGCATCATAGCGGCCATAAGATCACAACCAGATCTTGAGCATATATGTATGGTGATTATCTTCACAGCCAGTCGATTATCATTGCTGAGCCTTCAGCATTGCTCCGTGCTGCGGTACTCATAGCTCTTGAGAATAAAAGGCGTCATAAGACCATCAGCCATCAACACCACCTTTGCCATAGTTTCTTATCTTAATATGAACCAAAATCAAGAGAGAAACCACGTCGTTGAAGGAGACGAAGCTTGTCTTGGTCTGACCCGTCCCTTATCATTTGCCCCTTATCCACACTTCGTTTATCGCATCTGCACATCATCACCTCACGGGGCCCCTTTCCCCTTTTTCCCCGCAAATCATTTCTTAGAGAGTCAGCGCGTACCCAAACGGACAATACACTTGTGCAAAACGAACCATGAAAAGTCATCTTTGATCGACGGCACAACCGCATCTGTATGGAATATGTAAATCCTTCAGCTGAGGAATGACATATCACGCCAGAATCCTACCTGTATATTTTGGTGCGCTGTCATTGCGCAGGATGACATGGCTGTCACACTACACCACTGAGAGCTGGAGTCGAGGTCAAAAGTCCACTCACCCAGATGTAAGATACAGTATATTATGTACCTGCACCGACTCTAAACAGTTTGGCCGAGGGACTCTGAAGACTCGAAGGTCGAAACAGCCTCACATCGCTATAAAGAATATATCCTTTCCCAGAAGAGCGGTGTAACGATCTCTCCCATGTCGAAACCCCAATTCGAGCATGTCTTCCCTCCATTGGCATTGGCCCGGAGATTAACGACTAAACTTCGCGGTGCTGGTCGTTGAAACAAGGCTTGGTTGATGTCAGCCATTGATTAAGGTAATCTAAACACTTTGAATCTGCCATATGAACAATTAGCCATCATCACGTACCGGCCGACCATGTCTCCATGAGCACCTACTCATACTGTCTGTACATACTCCGTCCACATCTTCCCATGTTTCTCCATATCTCTCATCTCAAGTAGCTTACCAAACACTGCCAAGCTTCTCCTCATCGTCTCCAAACCCAAGTCGCGTCGCCCATACGGGGTATTTCGTCTTTCCTAGCGCCTTATCCTCATCGGCCCCCGTCGAGGACACCAGCGCGCCACAGACCGACCACCACTGAGAGTCTCGACGGCGTCGACGGCCAAGACCCTTAACCCGCAGCAAACCCCCAAAAGCAAAATTACACGGATCATCCGCCACGACCCAAGCTCCTAAAGCGTGCAGGCGCCATGTCAGGTACAAGCTCTCTAACCCATTCTATGCTCAGGGCCGTGCACTTGTGACATCGCATCGGGCGGCTAATTAATGTCATTGCGAAAACCGATGCCAAATAATTTCGCAGGGTTGCTATCAAACTGCCAAACGAACCCGATGGACCTGTGCGCGGAGATACGCACATGCATAGGTACATAGGCTTTGAACTCCGCACACAGTCGTTCTGAGAAAAGGGGAGAGGAGACGGTGTAAGGAAATGAGCAACGAAACTGCAGCGTAGGAGAAGTGCGGTAAATCAAACAGTCGCATCTATTCATAGCGTTCGTAGCGATAGACAACCTCCTTGTATTAGTTCTCCTGAAATTGGGCTTGATTTTCATGACTGTTTGTATGTTAGGTATGTATATATGTTCGCTTCTTCCATTCTCCAAATCCAGCCAAGGTCAGTCACATGACAGAGTCTCGACTGTTCTCCCCCCCGGTTCTCTCCCACAGACCTCCTCCACCCCTCATCTTTACCCCAACGGGCAATTCAATAATCACAGCCCCCAAGCCAGCAAGCATGCCCTCCTCTGGTACCGAATCCGTGTCTCTACATAGTACTACTGCACGCCATGAGCAGTAACACTGCATGGCTAGAGCGCCTACGGACTACATAGACTGATCATCGAAGCATAGATCCAAGCCCACGGCACACCCGCGTCTCACAGCGCCCCATCTCCCCGCTCCTCCATATTCCAAATCCTCTCCCTTCTCCCATCTCAACTATTCTCCCCAACAACGCTCTTCTCTTCCCTCCGTCGAACCTCCCGCAGCCGTTCTCCGCAAGACACCATCCTGAAACACTCTTCCGCATAATATTGGTGTTGGCGATCAGACCTAGGACGATGGGTCCTACACTCCTACGACTTTGTACGGTCTCAGTCACCACTGTTTCTCAGTCAGGGAGACTATTTCCATGGCTTCTATTTACAGTTACTATGTACGTGTGCGATTAAGAAAGTGGATGAGGCTCAACTTGGCAAGAGATATATCTGAACAGTATTCATACCATGGCTGTTCAATCTGACTATTCAGGAGCTTCCCACGGAAATTTAATTCCTCTCCCACCTACTTCTTCCGTAACCTCCGGCACCCATTGGATTCCACTCCTTCTCGCCGCTGCCTTCCGTCTCGCCCAGTCCCCAAGAGCATCCGTTCGCAATCCAGCCAGCGTCATCAGATGCACCAGAAACAGCCATACTTCGTCTCCACGGGTTCCTTAGTCCATCTATATGCCTATCCGTTCGAAACCGTCGCCATGGCAATTTCCCATCCGCTTCATAATACCCCTTCCCCCAAGCCCTTTTGATGTTCCCAGAATCCGCTTAGATGCGGACTGAAATCAAATAGAATCGAGACGTTTTCTCCCAATGGCGACAGATCAGAAAGTCGCTCATTCGAAAATTCTCACATAGGCTTGGTCTCTTCCGTGATATAAGGATTGTTTTAGAAGCAATATGCTGCCACAGAATCGCTATACTCCTCTTTGTTCGCGGTAGCTCCTCCGTATATGTATCCCTGCATGGACGCAACGAGGGCCGTCAATCACGACGCAGCACTCCTCGTTGCGTGTCTAGCAGTTGACGTTCCTCCAGTTACGAAGGAGTGTTGTCCCAAGACAAGCCATGGCTTTGCAGTCGTCCCGGCTCCTCCATGGTTTTCAAGGCCAATTCTGGCATTCGCATTCTATGGGCCTTATTTGCCGTATGTAGTTCGCCCTCCGCATTATCGAATGTCCTTGATGCCAGGGGAAGCATACATCTCCAACTGTCGATGCCCCTTTCTGAGCAAGTACTCAATAGCCGAAAAGTCCTTTTTGTCTAGACGTATATTCTTATCGAACTCGCGCCTGCCAATTGAAGTCAGCACATATTACCGTTTTTCGAAGAAGATATCGGGGATATTGATATTACCTTGCAAACTTCTCGAAATGTTTCCTAGACTCCTATGCGCTCGTTAGACATAAGTAGCTCGTGAGAGCTCCAAGGACCACGCACCTTTGGCTTTTTTCTGCTTTCTCTTAAGCACTGTCGATAGAGTGCGAGGACATCCCTTTGCAATCCTGAGAGCCTCATCTCAATTGTATATTTCTGAGGAATTCGCACGAATTGGTCCGTGGAGTGATGATCCGAAGCGTATGCCGAGTGAAGGTGGTCTCGGCCGGCATATTTCTCTATTCGTGGAATGCGTCGGGTCCGCGTCATTCCGCAATTCGGAGCGCAGGGGTCCAACGAAAAAAGTGCGGGGATTAAAGACCGTTCCTTGGGGTAACAGGGACAGTGGGGGGACAATACTGATAGTCGACATTTATCAGCACAGCTGTAAATTGTCTTCATAGATTTTCCGCATTCCATCACTTGTATAAAGATACACGCTATTCTTGGATACTTGGACTCTTCATTATTTAGGGGTTTATTCAGCACAACTTCAGCAATTGCCCTACACGGACACGGAGAATCTCCAATGGCATCCTTTACTGTAAGCCATCCGACAACATACTTTTGTTTTGACTGAAGCTTCATGCTCACACTTCTTGCAGCGTCTTGTCCGCTTCCTCGCCAAAGACGGCCGAACATACTATGGCGACGCGATCCTTCCCCAAGGCACAACGGATATTTCAAAAGCCCGACAAGCCAAAGTGATCCAAGGTCCCATCTACGGAGCTCACAGAGTCACCGACCAAGTCGTCGACATAAAGCAGCTTCTCACTCCCCTTGCTCGCGAGGATATAAAGACCGTCCGATGTCTCGGTCTCAACTACGAGAAACATGCCAAGGAGGCGAACATGCCGCTCCCAAAATTCCCCGTCCTCTTCTACAAGCCTATCACCTCCCTGGCTGGGCCTTCTGATCCGATTCCCGTCCACCCACAGGCGCAAAAGGGGGAGGGCCTCGACTGGGAATGCGAGCTTGTCGCCGTCATCGGGCGCGAGTGCGCCGACGTCCCGGAGGCGAAGGCGTTGGACTACGTGCTGGGCTATGCGGTTGGGAACGACGTCTCCCATAGAGACTGGCAGATCAAGCACGGCGGCGGTCAGTGGGGGTTGGGGAAGGGATTTGATGGCTGGGCGCCGTTTGGGCCGGGGATTGTCAGCAGCAACGTCCTTAGGGATCCTCAGACGTTGAGGATAAGCACGAGGCTGAATGGCGAGACGGTGCAGGATGACAATACGAGCGATATGATTTTCGGGGTTGCGAAGACGATTGCTTTCTTGAGTCAGGGCACGACGCTTTTGCCTGGGGATTTGATTTTTACTGGAACGTGAGTGCTCTCTTTTGACACAAAATCCGGGAGCAGCAGACTAATATGAATAGGCCATCTGGTGTGGGAATGGGAATGAAGCCACAACGTTGGCTCAAGGATGGTGATGTCGTCGAAGTATCCTTGGAGAATGTAGGGACTTGCACGAACAAGGTGCAATTTACACAACCTAAGCCGAAGCTGTGAGATGGGTGTGCAACGGCTGATACACAACTATGATTGCTATGATAGAAAATGGAGTTGTAACTAGACATACACAGTGGGATGTGAATGATTTGAAAGAGGCTTATTAAATCCAGGGACCTCAAATACCAGAAACGAAACATCCTCCCATTTTGCCTAGAAAAGATCCGTCAACCAAAAGTGAAATATGTCCAGTCGCCTCAGCCGCCTTGGTAATTGGAAAATACCGTACCCCTCTCCCTCCTCGACCCCAACGACCAGACACCCCCCTGCATCGTCAAAGTCCACTCGGCCAACCTCAAACGTCTCTCTCCCCCTCCACCACCAAACATGCACCGCACCGTCCGTCGCAGCCGCCTCCTTCTCCGCCCTCTCCCTCCTCGACCCCAACGACCAGACACCCCCCTACACCGTCAAACTCCACTCCACCAACCTCACGTCTCTCCCCCCCTCCACCACCACACCGCCCGTCGCAGCCGCCTCCTCCTCCTTCTCCGCCCTCTCCCTCTCCGCCCACATCGCCACCCTCCAACACGCGCCCACATTCCCACCACACGCGCCTACCTTCCGCAGCCCGCTCACGCCCGACGAGCCTTTCCGGCGCGCTGACGGTCTTCTGAGCCGCGATTTCAGGCTACAGACTGCCTGCGGAGGATGGGTGCTGGCTAGGCTCGAGAAGAAAGTGGTTAATGCAAGCAAGGCGAGGTGGGGAGCTGGAGGAGGAGGAGGAGGAGATGGAGTGGCAGGTCAGTAGGATGTCGGCTATGATGATCGTGCTTGCGGGTGGCTAGGAGAAGTGGGGTTGAGGAGATTCGCTTCTGGGGGGTTGGAGGATGTGATGGTAGGATGCATTTGATCATACAGGATTTGGAGATGGCTATTTGGATGTCAATATCTACGTTTGTTTGTGAACTGCCAAGTATGGCTACAAGCTGTAAGAGACCTTGCGCTGCGTGACTACTTGCTTCCTTCCTTCTTCCCTTCTTTCTTTCTTCCCACAACCCGAACAATGCCCCTTTTTTGGCGCGACACCATTGCCTTGCCCGCTCCGCCTGTGACTTGGTCCTCGGCCCTTCTGGCCAGCCCCATCACCGCCAACTCCAAGGATCGGCAACGCTACAATGGGAACCCATCCTCCGGAATCTGTGACGAACGGCCGCGTCCCACCTCCGATGCATCGATCCCATCCTTGTGACTGACCTGGAATTGATCAATATACGAGCTGTTGACGAGGACTGGAGCCCCAACCTACCCTCGAATCGAGGACCTCAATCTGCCTCGTGGTCGTGCCATCCGCCTTCTCCCTTGTGGCAGAGCGACCCAGAACTGAGATTCTACGAAGCATAACGTGCACCCATTACAGCACACAGCTAATCGGAGAAATTCCCCACACCGGTATAGGGCAAACTGCCTTTTCAGTGCTCGCAACCGCAGGTAGGGCTCAACCAGATGCCGCCACAGAAATGAGCGTGCTCCGACTACTTGCCACATCTGACCTATCACTTCCACCGCTACCCCTACCTTCCGCGTAGAGCGACTCAAGTGGACCGAGGAGCATTTTCAGTACATTCTCCTTTGAGGACGAACTGCCAACGATGTCCCTGGAAGACGAGATGTTAGCATAGCATTAAACCCAGGAAACAGGGAAGCTGACTACTTACAAGCCGTAATCGTGCTTCGACACATCATTTATCTTTTGCATCGCGGCTGCAGTCGATGCGAAACTGATAAACTGGATCGAAATTTGGCCATTGGTGTATTTCTCTGAAGTAAGGAAATCTGCCGCAGTCTGAATCGCAATCTTTGGGTCCGGCCCTTGGCCCCACTCACCGTTCGTCAGGATGTAAAAGCTCGTTGGTCTGATATCACGAGGTGTTTTGTCTTTTTTCCCTTTAGGTGGTAGCGGGGTATATCTAGCGGCATGCAATTTGAGGCAGTAAGCTACCAGTTGAAGGTTGAGACGGTACGCAATATTAGTCTCTCCGGAGGGGACACGAACATTTCCAATGGTCTCGTTGGTGTCTAAAAGCTTACAGAGCTCAGAACTATCTTTCCTTCGATATGTATCGTAGTTCACGGTGAAGAAGAGTTCGCAGCCGTCTGGGCTCATGCCTTTTACCACATAGGTAAGCGCTCCGAAGACGCGTTTCATGTCTGGCCAGATAGGCCCCATGGAGGCACTGTCGTCGACAATGAAGGCCTAGAGCATAATATGATTAGCCATCGTGATACAAAAAAAGGTATGTGGACGGCAACATACGTGATCTCGGCCATTCAGTGCTTTTAACAGATGTGCGCCAGGTAACGGTGGCACTTGTGCATGATTCTTAACTTTCTTGTGCGCCTTCTTCCATTCCAGACATGTGTTCACAGATAGGTAATCCATGGATTGAGTATGGATTGACAGGGGCGTTACTTCGTCAGGAACGGCGTAGTGATGCTTAGTCACGGTCCTCTCTAAGGGACTAGGGCTAGAGGCAGCCGATGAATCTTTACGGAATCTTAACGGAAATAGTGAGAATCCCGGGCGTTTTCGTGATTCGAGGGTCTGGACTTCTTCTGAGGGGGGGTCCATGGCCAGTGCTTCCAGAAGGAAGAAGTTTGATGAATCTTGGTTGCTCGCTTTGCTCGCTCGACTCGCGGATCGACCAACGCTCCTTGTCTCATCGGGAACATTTGGATCGCCAGCAACAGAGCCACCATTCCATTCACTTCCATTTGCTGAAACAGCCGTGCTTTGTGCATATGCCGGAGGGTGCTCCGATAATGTGGGGGCTACGGATGTCTTGTCCGGCCACTCGTTATTGCTAATATATGGCATCCTAGAAGGAAATGCTGGGGGTCGGCTCCTGGATTCGTATGATCCTGGGCTTCGTAAAGTATGGGGTCCCCCTTCAATCGAATTGTGCCTCTGGAAATCGTATTGCACGCTTGCATGCGGAGAAGTAAATGGTGTGATAGGTGATATAGAGTTATTGTCTCCCATTTGCCAACTGGCTACAGAGCCAGTGAGATCCCCGTCAAAATCCGATATGCTTCCAGTGCTGATTGTTTGTAGGTCAGAGAAGCTTGGACTAGGCAAGTCACTGCCGGGCCCGCTAGTTTGTGATACCCTGGCCTGTGATCGCCACTTTTCGGCATTGAGCGGAGCTCGCTCTGTAATAGAGGACAATCTAGGTGGCAGGCCACGTGAAAGTGGTGGAAGAGGTGGAAGAGGCACTGTAGGCGGCTGAACGCGGAGGGGAGGTAAAAATCGGCCTCTGCTGCCCGGTCTAGGAAATTCGTATTCAGTCTTTGCGGAGAGCTTTTGACGTGCCTTTGACAGAACCGTTTCAGCCTTGCGCCACAATGTTTTGGCATTAGGTCGGTCTTCGTCCCACATCATCTCGCCCACCATTGAATGTAGGACGTCACTGGTGATATAGTCGGAACGTCTGAGGCTGTCTTCAACATCTCTGTGGACATCAAGAACAGACTGCAGCACTCGTACGCCGTCATGGAAACAGTCACCGCATTTGAATAAAATCCTGTCCGTTTCCGCCATGCGCTTCTTTCGATAGTCAACAAGTCCTTTGTATCCTTCTGCGATCCAGACGGCGGCTTCGCTGTAAATACAGCCGAGTGACCATATGTCTGATTCCCATGAAATCATGGGAGAATCTCTCCCCGTTGGTTTATCAGGATTATATGGCATGTAGCATTCAGGGGCGCCTATCGCGGTTAGATGATTTACGTGGTGAAGCACTGAACTTCTCACCATAAGCCGGAGCATCCTGCATTTCATTCGTGTCTCTGTCGTGTTTATAGACTCTGCCTCTGGGATTGTTCAGACCGAAATCAGCAAATTTAAATTGCCAGTCTGATGGCGATACTTCCCCGTTGCTGAGAACAAGCACGTTTTCGGGTTTGACATCATAATGCCCCCTACATTCGTTAGTATGATAACGATTGTAGCTTGCGGCAACATACTCCCGAACAGAATGTATGGTTTTCAATCCCTTAATCAATTGAAAGAGACCTTCCCAGAACTGAATGATATCCGCACTTTGGCTCGGAGGCGATTCCCTTTGGAAATATTCCTCAAGAGAGCCCTTGTCTGCGAATTCAAGAAGCACATTGAATTCATCTCGATGGATGTAGCTACCATAAAACTTTATGATACTATCCGCGTGCCTCACGCTTCGAAACCCATTTGTTTCCTGTGAGTATGGGCCTTCGCCTTCCTTCGTAGGGTATGTCTTAAGAACAAAGGTGTTGGCTGTGGGACTCGTTTTCTTATCTAATTAGCGAGGAAGACGAGTAGAATAAGTAGAGAATCCTACACTCTGTTGTCTTTGTCTAGCTGGGAGAAGTCTGTTGTATGGCCCATATAGCTTTACCACGAATTTATGGGTAGAGCCCTCGGTTCCATATGGCACTTTAGACGTGATTGGAAGGAGCCGCTGGCGCCCGAAGTGCTTGTGCAGCATGTAGTCGTCGAATATGGGAACGCAATACATCCATTGCTCGTCGCAGAATCGCTGCAGAAAGCTTGGCTCATCATCAGGGAAGCCTGCCGGAGGGTGGCTTGCGTCGAAGGGCAGGCGTCGATCAGAAAGCTCTTCATAGCGGGCGAAATGCTCGATATAGCTCCCTTGTCCGATGCGCAGGAGAATACAGAAGATGGCAGTGTGGTCGCGCAGCACAAGCTCCGAGTCAATAGGGGGATACTCGGACTCGAAGACCTCGGCGAGGATCTTGTCCAGCTTGTCATCGGCCGTGAAGTAGGATCTGACACTCTGCAGCGGCAGGAAGTATGCCTTCTCATCCGTCGCCAGATCGACCACCACTTCAACGCATGATTGACGCTCCCACTGAAAGAAGCTGCGGAGTGCAGGTCCAGGCTTCAACATTCTGGCGATCGTCGATCCAGATAACCAAGATGCGAGCGAGGACTGGCGAGTAGCAACCGGATTCAACTACACTTGCAGAATGCGGGGGATGGTATCTATGAAAGATAGAAAGATAGAAAGATAGAAGATGGCTGCTATGACGGCGGCAACTCATCTTGTAGCCATCCCTCAGCCTCGCGCGTCGGCCTCGCAGGACGCATGGCCCATATACAACATGGCGTACGAAGTGTATGCGACAGAGAACCCACGCTCCGCCTTACAGGGTCCACTTCTGCAGGTGCAGGGCACATAATGTAGGCCGATCAATGCTGTGTTGGACATTGGTCGATTTGGACACGATGATTCTGCAAGGTTACCAGCTTTCCACTGACTGTGAAGTCCTGGTCGAGATGTCGTCGACTGTGTTGCTGTTTATTGGGTGCACGTGCTGTTCGCTTGGCCAAGGCTGTTATATCTCCGTATTATCACGCCGAATGCCCTTTAGGTATTTGAGCACGTGTGTGTTCCCCTGGGCAATTTGCACATGTGTGTACATGTGTGTACATGTGTGTACATGTGTTCTCTATCACATTTCCTTTTTCTTTCGCAGTTCCCAACGACGCACGAGGCATGAGGCAGTTTACTCCGTATGTCGTTGCAATTATCGGACATTGCTTCACAATCCTTCACTAGTGATTCTATTCTTGGTCATAGCTTTATTGGTGCCCCTATCTCTATCACCCGAGGTGAGATGGGAGTAGGGAGATAGGTAAGGAAGGTAGAGAGGACAAGCAGACATACATACCAATGAATTAATGATACCATTCAAACCCAGTCCTCTAGAAAACTACCAAGAGACATTTGCCTCGTCTTTCGGAGCACTTTGGCGTTGGAGCAATGACGCTTCGCCATATGTCACTGTATCCTTGTAAATCCATCCACCTTGGCATTAATCCAGGGGAATCATGGAACATCACTTTGTTCCTGTTGTATTCTGGTGCACGGCGGCCACTCGTCCTCTCTGCCTGTCAGCAGCATCGTCTGAGGCCTTTCCATGGGCCCTGCTGCCCAAGCTTTTCAGCTTCTAGCATCCCGCGCCCGGGACGAAGCTATTGTTGCCAGTTGAAATCGGCGCTTCGGAGCTCGACCATCGCATCGTCACGGCACCCATATGTCTTCGAGAGGTTATATCAAGGTCTGTTCTGTGTTATACTAACGATTATGGCCGTTAATCTCTATATATTGGGTCAGGCTCCAGCAAGTCTCGACGATGAAGAATAACTGAGGAGTATTTGCCCTTCTTAATCTCTGGGACTTTCTGTTTATATTGTTGGGTTTCCCTAGAACGTCCTCAGTGTTCTACACATCACATCTTATCACATTGCATGAGATGTGGTATAATGAAGATATTGTGTACAATGGAGATAAATTTAACTATTTTATATTAGTCCGACTAACCTATGTAGAGCAAAAGGTATAGCAAATGATGCACACATCATCGCAGCTCTCCATGTTTCCCATATTCCATAAGTCATCCCATCATTGAAGCCTTCTATCGACCCAGTACATTCACATAAAGTATCATGAAAGAGATCAGCACGAGGAACAATTTCAGATTTGGCAATGGTTGAGCCGGCCGAGGCCGGTCGGGCTTAACGCCGCAGCAATGGCTCCGTAGAGACCACGCCGACAGTCAAAAGACTGCAAATGTAACGCAAAGTACATGCTATCCGATTTTTCCCATCCATACCATCCATTGTCACAACGCCATGTCGCGGCAAACGAATTTACCTGACGATGCCCTCGAAGCGCTGCTTGTACCATCTGACGATCTCATCCTTGCGGATTCTGTGGGAAGCACCGACGGTGGAGCGAGCTCTCTGTCTGCTGTTAGCTATGGTTCGTTCCACAACAAGAACTAGATTACGAACTCTACGCTTCGCAACGCGCTCTCCTCTGCGGCCCATGCAGACGTAGAAGTCCATGCCGTAGATACCAATTCCTGGGTCGTACTTGATGCCGAGATCGATGTGCTCGGAGATACCGAAGCCGAAGTTGCCGGTCTCGGAGAAGTTGCGCTTGCGCAGCTCGTACTCCTTGACCTTCAGGCCACGCTCGAGAATCTCCTCAGCCTTTGGGCCGCGGACGGTGACGTGAACGGAGATCTTTTCGTTACGGCGGATACCGAAGGTGCGGACGGTGTAGCGAGCCTTGCCTGTATAATTATATCAGTGGTTGTTCGCCGCGCGGAAAAAATCATCGGATCTGCAGAAATCCTTGGATGGATTGTTCGACATACTGTAAACCGGAGTTTGTCCAGAAAGCTGCTCGAGGACCTTTGCCGCTCTCGTGAGCCTATCACCTGACTTCGCCGGTGTCAATAATGGCATATAATAATATAGAGTATATAAAGCTTACCTCTCCCACGGAGATGTTAAGGACGAGCTTCTGGATGCGAAGCTCCTTCATGGGGTTCTCGGTCTTTGATTCGGCCTGCCATAGAGAATCAGTATATCGCTGGTAATAAATTGACATATTAAACATACCATCTTGAATGTCGTTGGCGGTTATTCCTCGATTGTCGAAAGGCCGGTGGTTCTGGTGTTGTCGAAATCGCGATATCAGAAAGTTCAGGGAGGGTAAATTCCACCGAAAACCCTAAGCGAAGATTGAGTGGTGGATAAAGACGCTAATGCCTAACTACTCCTAGCGCCAAAGCGAGATTTGAGCTTCAGCTAGCAGAGCCGCAATTGGGTCAAGGATCTATTAACCACAAAATCGCGATCTCGAAGCTTGTAATAGAGCTGTGGACGCGATATTGAAGTTATTGCTACTTCAAATACATAATCTTTGAAAATCAAAGAAGTCGCTCACGCGCTACTCATACAAAATGGCGAACAAGCAGGGAAAAATGGTGAGTCGCATCCATCCCCGCCTTCGAGTACGACGGTTGTTGACAGGACAGGCTAACCTCCATTTTAATAATAGGCCGGCCTCATAAATTACAGAGTAAAGATTACTATGAACGATGGACGGCAGATGGTTGGGCAGATGTTGGCATTCGATAAGGTCAGCCTTCTATTCAGGGTTATACATCAGCGGAATGCTGATATGACATAGCATATGAACCTCGTTCTCGCCGACACCGAAGAGTTCAGACGCGTCAAGCGCAAGGCTCCGAAATCCAGCGCTGCTCCAGGTGCGGCCACCTCCGCACCGCTCGTAGAGTCCGAAGAGAAGCGCACTCTTGGCCTCACTATCATCAGAGGCGCACACATCATCTCCCTTTCCGTTGAATCTCCACCACCAGCCGAGCCCTCAGCAAGACTTGGAGTAAGCGCGCCGGGAGGAGCTACAGCGGCAATGGCTGCAGGTCCAGGTATTGCCAGACCTGCTGGCCGTGGTCTTCCTGTTGGTCTTACTGTAAGTTCACTCGGGATGTTGTATATGGCGATAGCTGATTTGCGTTACAGGGTCCAGCTGCTGGTATGGGCGGAGCACCGCCACCACTTGGAGGTTTCGGAGGTCCGCCACCTTTTGCTGGCAGAGGTATGCATTCTCATTCAATCATAAAGAAATCTGTACTAATAAAATGTTATAGGTGCACCACCAGGATTTCCAGGCGGATTCCCTCCACCACAAGGTTTTGGCGGACCACCAGCAGGCTTCCAGCCACCGCCAGGATTTGCCCCACCAGGAGCTCCTCCAGGTTTCGGTCGGGGAAGATAGATACCCAGGAATAATGAGGGAGGACTCGGATTATGATGTCAGGATTTCTGAGTTGATGCTGAGCGATGATTGTCATATAAGGCGTCAAAAGGGGGGGCGTACCGGTTTCGCATACCAAATTAAAAGTTGTAGCATAGAAAGCGATAAAGCTATACATTACATGACCAAATTCACTGATTCCGTATATCAAAAGCACTGCTAATAGACTCCCCAAATGGATCAATTCATGGGCAATTATACTTGTTAGCTCCTATCTATAGAGCTTTCATTTGAGAGACTAAAATACACAGCTCCTGCCTGCGCGACCAATGCGCACGTGACCAATTGTAACCCGGCCCGCTATTCCCCCCGACGATATCCCAACCAACACCAAAAGACTCACAGCTCTCGGCTTTAAGCTCTATAGGACAACTTCATCATGGCCGCCTTCATCAAAGCGATCAATGCGAAGATCCGGGAGCGCCCGATGCTCAGCTATGTGTGCTCTACACGTAAGCTCCCTCCCTCTGTCTACTGAGCTCCAGCGACCTTCAATTGTCCCATTTCGATCGGGAGAGCTCAATGACGACGACTGATGGACTAGGCTGACGTCGTCGTGTAGATTTCTGGGGCCCAGTGTCGAACTTCGGCATCCCGGTTGCGGCGGTGATGGACACGCAGAAGTCGCCTGAGCTGTGAGTTTGCATCTCATCTCACTCCGCACTCACCACCTCCGCAGTCATCCCGTCCAAAACCACCGTCCCCATCCCAAGCTCCGTAGGCAAGTTAGCTGACGCCGTTCTCCCCCAGCATCTCCGGCACGATGACGGCGGCCCTCGTCGTCTACTCCGCGACCTTCATGCGCTACTCCCTCGCCGTGACGCCCGCCAACTACCTGCTCTTCGCGTGCCACTTCATCAACGAGGGCGCGCAGCTCACGCAGGGCTACCGCTACCTGCAGTACCACAACTGGGGCGGTAAGGAGGAGGATCTAAAACGGAAAGCGAGCGAGGCCAGCGCGAAGGTGAAGGAGGAAGCGGGCGCGGTGGTTGAGAAGGCGCAGTTGAAGAAGTAGGCTCTGGACCGGGGATTGGACGGGAGAAGGGAGAGGAACTAGGGAGGACGGGGATGGGTTAGAGAGCGGAAGGGGAAATGCAGTGGAAAATAAAAGCTGCGTGGACAGAGGGGGGGGAGGTCCCGGAAAAGATGAAGGTCTGTATACTACAATAGACTTTGGCACTATATGCAATGGGGCATTGCTTTTTTGATTTCCTGCGATTATTTCAGGCTCACGGTGACTGTCGTTAAGATTTCTGATTTCAGAGAACAATCTCATGCTCGCTTTACAGACTGTGGCCGCTGAACGTCAACATCGGACCTGCCTCCTGTTTAAGGGCCATCCGATGTCTAGCTCAGCTCTCGACCCCACAGAGCCTGGGAGCCTTAATATTCATAGGGCTTCGACATCTCACATCTGTCATATCTTCATAATACGTCTGTGTCTGTCATGTCTTTACAAGAGTACAAGATCCTTTCTTAAAGTCATTTGTCATAAATACGTTACTTGTGTATACAAATCATAATCATAGTTATAATATCCAACCCCTCCACTCACCAGACGCCGGGTATCGAATGAATGAAAGTCCAACGCAGCACTCATTTACTCAATCACCCATCTATCTACCTACTACAACGAGATACTGTCCCCAACACCCGTGATCTCCACCACCAGGTTCGCAATCGTACTCAACACCCACAACCCAATCAACCCGTGCCCGATTTTTCGGGTCATCATCCACTTATTCAACGGCACAAGAACCAGCAGGGCCACGAGCGTCACCAGCAGCGTAACCGCCGAGATCAACAACGTAGGACTGATGTCGATCTCATACGGCTTATACTTGACGGGTTTCCCCGGATGCTTTGCGTGCTTGTGCTTCGCCTCCGTCAGCGTCATGTAAAGCCCGCTGATACCCACGCCGAGCAGGATGTTGAGCATCGGCCCGCCGAAGCAGGCCGAGAGAGCCATGACCGGATATCCGAGGCGCGCGACCGTGATGTCGGCGACGAGGTCTCCGAGCGAGTTGCCGACGGCAAAGATGGTGAGGCCGAGGATGGCATCAGAGATACCGAGGATGACGCCGAAGGCTTTGAGGACGCCGACGACTTCGTTGGCAATTGTGGAGATCCAGGCGATGCTGACGACGAAGCCGAGGAAACAGAAGAGGTAGCGGTATTTGGGGATTCTGTCGTGTTTTGTGGTGACGACGAGCACTGCGAATGCCACTAGTGATCCCAAAAGACCGTAGAGAACCATCTTCAAGAGGTATCTGGGGTTGAGATCATCTTTGTACATGTTTCCCCATAGAATGAGGGAAACGAATAAAGGTGCCGTGAAAATCTGGACAACTACCAGCCATCTGTTCCAATCGGCTGGTGGTAATGTGGCAATTTCAGTCGGCGCAACGTATCCTTGTGCTGGATTAATATTCTTCGCTGGCAGAGGAACAGATTGAGCATGGTGATGATGGTGCTCCTCCGTTGAAACGGCCACGCTTGCAGATGTGCCATGTCCAGCAAAGCCGCGCTCTGGATGAGTCGCGACAGGAGTCTGCAGTAAAGAGTTACGACGATAGGCTAACCATTCAGGCTCAACTTCATTGTCCGTATAGGGTGCTTCGCCAGGAATGATTTGATCCGTGCCACTTCGAGACCTTATCTGATGTTCTCTCGCTCGGTCAAATTCTAGCTCCGCATCGTCTTCTTTCTCCTCACTCTCAACAACTGGCAATGTCACAGCCAGCATGAAGATGCTGGGAGCAGAAACAATACTCAGGAATTTATCCCAGATATTTTTCCCTTCCCAGTTTTCAAATGTAGGAAATAACGCTGCACGCATAACTTGCGGTGGAGGAAGGAATCGATATGGCCACCATCTGATGGGTTTCACAGGGTGCATGTCGATGCAGTTTTGAACATAGAACGGCTGCGAATCTTCCATCGGTCCGGCCAACGTCATACTTCCTAATCTCGACCTTGGAGAGGAGACTGCCCGCGGAGAAGACATTGGCCGAGGAGAATCGGTGTAAGCTGGGAATGCATATCCACCTGGCGAGGGTGAAAGTGAACGTCCTCTATCTCGAGACTCTGGAATTTCTATCCGAGGCCGACTTGGCGCCTTACTTGTAGGTGATTCAGCTGGCGAATCATTACTGGCTACACTTCCCCCAGTCTGGAAGAAGTCTGTTCTCAGATGTCGGGCTCCGGGGAAACCAACAATTGGTGGCGCAAGGCCATTCTCATAATTCTGATGCTCAGGCGGTGGTGGACTTGTGTTTCTGGAGCTGTGAGTAGAGGGAGGAGGTGATACGGAGATCGTCGGTGATGGGGGCCGTGGGTCAGTATTACTCAACGGAAACCCTTGACTAGAATCAACACCTGAAACTTGATCTGGGACATCAAGATATTTAGGAAATGTTGATTCCGCGCTCACAAGGCCAACGTTCGGAATCTGTGCAACAGAATATGCTGCTGGATCCTCGTTGAGATTGGCATCGTTCATGGAAGCCGATCGTATCCGAGAGGAATGTTCAGTCGAATTGGTGGGATCCGACGGACTATCTGCATTTGTAACAATTACACTGCCACCATATTCTGAAGCAATCGTTGGAAGCATTGCTTCGTCATATGATCGGTTAGGTGTGCGCCTGCCGTCAGAATAGCGGCGGAGGTGTATGCTATGAGCATTGCTACCTCGTGCCTTTTGGAGTGAGGATAGGACGGATCTGAATTCCAATGCCCCAACAAGACTGGGTCTTATGGGGGTCATTGTGCTCCTCCTATGGCCTCTAGGGCGGAGAACCCGCATACTGTTGCTGACTTCCGTAGCAAGTTGTCTGCCTCTCTCCCCTTCGCCGTCACTATCATCATCAGAATCTTGATCTGCTTCGGCGTTCAGACCCCGTTCAAGGGCATCAAAATCTTCCGTATTTCTTCCAGGTCGTCTCCCTTCGGCGAGGCCGTCTTCATCTTCGTTATCTTCCTCCTGCACCTCTATTTCAGTAAATGATGGTCCTTGATAATTTCCACGAGAAAGTGCAATCCGTTCCTTCTCTCTCCGTTGCCGCTGAAGGTACCAATGCCATGTCACCACGACTGTCACATAGAATATGTAGAACGCAATCATGACACAGCACTCCCATAAGAGAAGGTGGCCATCCGCCAGGAAAACCATACTGAAGCTTGCCGCAACAATGAAGAATCCCACGTCGCGGACGAAGCTCTTCTTGCCGACTTTGAACTCCCTGACCAAAGCCATTGAGCCAGCAACAACGGCAGTGATGAAACCCGCAGCTCCGATCAGTTCTCCAATTGCCATACTGCCACTATGTGTGCTCATCGCAGCGAAGGTCGAGAAAACATCCGGACTACCGTTTCCAAAAGCTAAGAAGGTGACGCCGGCCATGCTTTGGCTCATACCCAGAATTGTGGCAATCGTGCTCAGGTTTATACAGAAGAAGTCGCTGGCGGCAATACCGATCGTCGTGAACAGAAGTCCAATCCATAACACGAGTATTATGAAGGCCACTGGCTGCGCATTCGGGAGGGCGCAATAGTAGAGAGACAGGTATGAGAACATGCCAGCTTCTTCATCGGGGCAGTTTGCTTTTATGAAGGCGCATTTATCCTCTGCGAAATGGACAAGCCGGCACTAAATGCGCATGTCAGTAGGCGTTCTCTGGAAGCTTTCCGTCCACATCACTGACCTCTTCGTCCCTCTTGAAGAGCCGCTTGCCATCGAGCGCCGCCAGTGCGCGCTTCTGCGCAATGCCATACTGATCGCCATTCCTGTATCGCGAGACCTGCGTCGAGACAAGACTCAACAAAGCGAATGCGCAAAGCAACAGAGTAGAGATATAGAATGCCCGAAAGGAATATTTTGACCTGGCCCGCCGGTGCGGAGCCGACGTTGTCATTGATCTAGGCTTAAGCATCGCATCGTCTGTAGCAGGTAGCTCACTGCTATACGTGTGTCTCACTCGCTCAGGGTCATATGAGAAGCGATGTTTGAGACAATCGCCACCGAGGATTCACGGAGAACATGAATAATAATGAGGGTAAAAATAGGGTACTATTCAAGAGCGGTTGATTTGCTCTTGTGAGCACATCTCGACTTTAAGCTGCGCAAGCTACAATCGTAGCATTCTAGAGTACGTACTGCCCACGAATCTGGGAGTCCACACATGGCTCAAATGACGTTAGTGCCCTCCGACTCGCCGTCCTCGCGGGGGTTCTCCTCCTTCCCTTATCGAACCCTGCAAAAATGCAGCTATGGCCTTGGTTTTCCGGCATCTGTTTCGTCTTCCACGAATAAACATCCCAAAGTCACGTGCCTCCCCCCGCATGCTCCACGCGAGCAGGCTGTCAGCTCGTTGTTTACTTTGGTTGCGACGTCGCGACCGCGAAATAGACGAAGAGGCCGACGACGACAACAAAAGATCTCGAAACGGGAGCGAGAACTCAACGTCTGTATCGCATACGGTAGGCTCTATTCAAGATGCCGCGAGTCGCTCAGCAGCCTAGGGCTTCTAACAGCAGAAATGTCTCAATTCCCGCAGCCGGAAGCCCGTTCAAGTCGCCCATTAAGTATGTAGCCAGGCCGAGTAAATGGTGGATGATGGATGATGTATTGATTCAATGGCTCTCTAGAATTCCGCTCAACGATGACGTGCAAGAAAAAGCAAAACGGTTGCAATCGAGACATGCGCTGCACGACATCCAGATGAACCAGATTAAAGCTGCCGCATCCCCGATGCGCAAGCTTAGCAACTACGAGCGGGCAAATAGCGCATCGCCCTCGTCAAATCCGAAGACGCCCAGGAGGACGGCTGATAGAGGAAAAGAAAATGACATGGACGAAGAGCTCATCAATGTGGGCGGCTCAGCTGTCACGCCAATGAAGCGTGTGCCGATTCTTGCGAACTTCGAGGAATGGATGAAGATGGCTACGGACAACAAGATCAACGCTACGAATTCCTGGAACTTTGCGCTCATTGATTACTTCCACGACATGTCGCTGCTGAAAGAGGGAAATGGCGTCAATTTCCAGAAGGCGAGCTGTACGTTAGATGGATGTGTCAAAATTTATACGAGCAGAGTCGACAGCGTCGCAACAGAGACAGGAAAACTTCTGAGCGGTCTTGCGGATAGCGGCAATAGCAAGAAGAAGCGTGGCGGAGAGGAAGGCGAAGAGGGGGAAGAAAGCGAAGAGGAAGTGGAAGGTGAGGATGGCGTGGTCAGGAAGAAGCCGAAGAGAAAGGCTCAGCGATCGTCCGAAGCTACCTTGGCGCCATCATTCGCTCCCTTACAACTGAAAAAAATGGAGTTGGAATTCTCTGTAGATCCCTTATTCAAGAAGGCTTCGGCAGATTTCGACGAGGGTGGCGCCAAAGGACTGCTGCTGAATCACTTATCTATCGACTCTCAGGGCCGAATCGTCTTTGATAGTAGCGATGATGCAGGCGATGCTTCTGCTGAAGGCAGAGGAAGACAGAGAAAGGGGGATGTTGTCAAGGAGGAATATGAGACACCAGAACCAGACTCCTTACTAGAAGATACAGCGAAGCTGGAAGAGGAGGATGAAGATGTGGAAATAGACGTTGCTGCTCTCGGCGCCAGATTCTTCCCAAATCTGGAACGTCTAGAGGAACAAGATATCTGTCCATCATTAAAGAACTTCGACCTCGGGGATGCTTCTGGCTCACTGGATATTCCATTTCTAAAGGCACCTGAAGATTGGCGCCAAGAACGAGAAAAGACCGCCGAAGCCGGTGCAGCAGGTGATAAATCAGGCATTTTCCTCGATGATGACAATCCTGCTGGATTTGACGATGAAGATGATGGACTCCTCGGAAATTTCGATGGTCCTGATGCAGGCTTCGGTGAAGGTGGAGAAGCATGGGCCAAAGAAGCTGCCATAGAGCCTCAAACGCGTGTTCGCACTGCTGGGCTTGATGATGATGGCATGGAAGGAGGTGATGGCGAAGACGGTGTTGGCACTTTCGATCCAGAAAGCGGCGAATTTGTGGTATCCATCAATCGTCAGAAAGGCGGCATGGAAGGAGCTCATGAAGACATCCTGAGTTATTTCGACCAAGCCCTGCAAAAGAACTGGGCTGGCCCAGAGCACTGGCGAATACGAAAAATCAAAGATGCGAGCAAAGCATCTACGGCACCCAAGGCTCGCAAAGAAAAAGAGCCTTTCGAAATCGACTTTCTCTCACCTCTCGAGCAAAGCCTTGGGGAAACCATCTATACCCCTGCCACCTCCACCTCCGCCATCTCCATGCCTAAGAAAGACTGGAAATCAAAAACTCGCAATCTTCTTCCCGATGATAAACACTTCTCCTCCAAGCAACTTCTGCGCCTCTTCCTCAAGCCCAAAGCCCAAATCGGCTCCCGTCGGCCAATGTTTGGCAACAAGCTGGGCACCTTCGGCCAGGGTCCTCAAAAAGAAGAGGATGTGCCTGAAGGTGAAATGGATGAAGCCTTCTGGGCACGGAAAGAAGATCCCATTATTGCTGGAGCCGAGGAGGATCCTCCGAAGGGCGACTACGATGCGAACTTCTTCCAGGACGACGGGTTGCATATGGGTGGCATGGACGATGACGACGATATGGAATTTGCTGACGCAAGAGATCATTTCTCGCCTGGCCCAGACGGCAATGGTGCTGATAGAGGGACGGCGGGGATTAACGATGTGTTGAATGGCGGAATTATGGGTAGCCAGGAGACGGAAGGAGAAGGTGCTTTTGGGACTCAACTCATCACTCAAAGTCGCAGGTTACGGCCGGAGTATGTGCAGTATGCACGTGTGGCCAAGAAGGTTGATGTCAGGAGACTGAAGGAGGAGCTGTGGAAGGGAATGGGTGCCAAGGGTCTGCATTCGGTATGCCTCAAGTCTCGCCTGCTCCGCTATCAAAACTAACAATGCCACAGGAAACAACATTAGATCCATCCGGACGTCTACCAACCCCTGCACCAGAGGTCGCGGAGAAATCGGATGAAGTCCTGAAGTTCACAAACGTGATGCAGAATCTCCAATCGGTGTATCCCAAGCAAGCCATGAACGACATCTCTACCAGCTACTGCTTCATCTGTCTGCTGCACCTGGCAAACGAGAAGGGACTGGTAATCGAGAACCAGGAGGGACTGTCGGAGCTGATGATTCGGAGGGATTATACGGCTGATCTAACGTCTGGCGGAGACTGAGCGAGGGTGTGGCAGGGCGGGTATGCCACTTTTATGTTGTAATGAATATCTCATGTCTGGCTTGCTGGTGTTGGCGTTTGGGGGGTAGCAGAATATATGGGTAGTCGTGCGTAGACGGGTTGGGTTGCATGGGAGGAGGCAATGCATGCATGGGTTTCAATGAAGAGTGAGAATCAGGATTAAATCCCGTATCTGAATCTGCGAGTCCGGGATGAAGCATAGGGACCTTTCAGCTACATATGAAGGAACAGAGAATGCGATGGATGCTATGCTCCAGACGTGGGGTATTCATCTTATTGTCACGAACTAAGCCACGCGAATATACAAATGGCCGCAGAGTGATCCTATGAGAGCAGCAAAGTCAACACCACAGCATCTCCCTAGAGCCAAGAAACAAACATCCATGGATCGATTGCCAGATAGCCAAAAACCCGTACATATCTTGGCCTCCGGGGAGGAAGTCCTTGGCCCCTCCTACATATGTATCGACTATCGAATCCAACTCGGCCAAGAGCACGTGTCCATACTATCTCTCACTTCCCCCAAGATATGCGCGATCTTGGAAATATCAAAGGTCATACATAGCATGTAATTTCACAAATTCGCCATTTCTAAGATTGCAGAGCTCTCAGCTCGCCCTGAAGCATTCCTATTCCTCTCTAAGCTCGTCCAGACTTAGTTCGCATGCAAGCTCGCGATGATATGTTTTGGAAGGGTGTTTAGGTACATACATACATACATACATACATCCCATCTCGCTCCATCTGAGGCCAAGATCAACAACACTTGTGCAGTGTGCAGTGTGCAGCGTGCAGTGTGGAGTGGTGGAGTGTGGACTGTGAGCTGGACTACTGTGGAGGAGCACCACCTGCGCGGAAAGCAAGAGCACCACACCAGCGACAGACGCCACACCAGACACCAGACACCACACACCACAGACCTCACCCGGCAACGCAGACAGACGGACACAGACTCCATAGAGTAGCCGCATACATACATCTACATCCAAGCCAGATACTCTAGCCTTGTTGACACCACTAGAGCAGGTTACTACTGCTGTGGCCGTGATGCTTTCCCACAACTCAACATCTCCATCTGCATTGTCTGCATCTGGTGTCTGAGCTCTTCTCTTCCCCGGCCTTCACTTGCGCAGCGATGAGCCAGGAAACACCAGCAGCTTCACTTATGACATCTCAACATCTGCTACTGCCACTCCTGCAGCAAAGATCGAGGCGGCATCACAAAACAGCACGAATGTCCCCGCTGCAGCCATTCACCCGAGCAAGATTTGGGAACTCGGTCACGGCCACGCATCAGTGAATTCTGCACCAGCACGCTGGTTCCCCGCATCGTGATCTTGTCTCGTGATACCGCAGCAGTCCCTCGGTCACCGCGTCCATCAAGGCCTCCTCCACAGTCCACTCCACGGCTTCCACCAAACCTCCCCCCACCCCGCAAAGACCACCGCGCACCCAACCGCCACGCACTCGTCCAACCCACCAATTCCCGCACCCTCAAACCACCTCGCCCATCAGCCGCCACCCCTCGCACATCATGCCCGCATCTCCGTCTCCCCGCCAACCACCCCAGCCTCTCACCGAACCCCCCCGCAGACCCCCCCGCAGCGCCCGCATCGCCATCTGGCTCGACGAAGTCGCGCGCGCCACGTCCGCGCACCCGACGCCCGTGCCGCCCGCGCCGCTGCGCTCGTGGCAGAGGCTGCGGCTGAGGATGCTGCGTGGCGTGCGGGGGAGGAAGGGGGGCGTGGAGGCGGTGGGGCCGCCGGAGGAGGGGGGGGCGGAGGGCACGAGGATGTATGGATTTGGTGGCGGGGAGGGGGTGAGGGGGGGGAGGGTTGGGGGGGAGGGCGTGGATGGTGATGGTGATGGTGCCTTGGGAGATGGAGGCGATGGGGAGGAGATGTTTGATTCGCTGTTGTCCGAGGATGAGAGTGGTGAGGGGAAGATCCCGAGGGGTCGGAATGTCGCTGAGCGCCTTGAGCGTGCGGAGAGGTTGCTGGAGAAGCAGCAGGAGACGGAGAGGCAGCGGGAGACGGAAAGGAGGATGGAGAAGGAGGAAGGGCGGAGAGAGAGAGAGAGGAAAGGCGGTTGAGGAGCGGTGATCGGAGTGGCACGGCGCTGAATGCTATCGAAGCGGGCTCAGGGCCTGTGGGCTCAATTTCCGTGTGTTCAATTTCGTTTTCTGTGGGCTCAAGATCGATGGGCAGTCGGTCTATGGCTTGAAGGGGATTGGTAGGGGGGTTGGAGAGAATACGTGGAGGGGAAAGGACGGGGCTTTGTAGTAGCAGTAATGAGGCGGCTGAAGGTTGGAGTGGGAAGATGCATAAGTCTTCTGGGTCCGATGGATCAGTTGAAAGAAGGCAGAGCGACGCTTCACAGTTAGGAACATTACCAGTTGCAAAATACAAGCAATGGCACAAAAATCACACGCCATCACATCACATCATATCATAACACATCGCATGAGCAGAAGACACAAAGATCATGTGGTATACCGTGCGTGAATTTCATTGCCCACCCACCACCATCACCCCCATCGATAGGCTCCGAAAACAAACACGAAGGAGACAAATCAACAAGACAGGGCTATCCGCTATGACAACGACAACGAGGTAATGTAGGAAATCCGAGGGATATCTAGATAGTCCGCTGGCCACGCCCAACACATCGAACCCCTCTTCTCACAAACAGACTACCATACTACCAGAGAACAACAAGATGCCCAATCCATTTGGGATGGAGGTCGAAAGAAACTAGCGGATTTTTTTGTGATCTCTCTCTTGTTTTTCCTCCCTCGCCCCACGGCAGGATTCAACATCGCGTTCTCTTCGGTAATACAGAAATTTGAAAACGAGAAGACCCGAGTGATTTCGATAGCCACCGTCCGATATATCAAATAGACGCCAAGTTGAAGGAATAGTCGAGCCCGTCATGCCGAAGCCGTGCTTCCTCCGTACAACAAAAGACGTGAAACCACAGGGAAACATCGCAAGAGAGTTAGGATTGAAAAAGAGAAAACCATGATATCGAGGATCGCAGGATGGTGTATTCGCAAATCGCATGTATTCATACGTAACGACTCAAATCCGGATCAGAGATGGCTGGCCTCGCGACCAGCTGGTATCAGAGATCGAGGAGAGTCGAAACGGTCTTCGTGACACAAGATATCTAGGACGCTGGCGCGGCGGCGGCCTCGGCGGCTGGCTCAGCCTCCTTGGACTCTGGCTCGGCGACCTTCTCGGCCTCCTTCTCGGCTGGTGCTGGCTCGGCCTCGCCGCTGTCGGATGAGGTCCACAGGGTCAGATTGTCGCGGAGAAGCTGCATGATCAGGGTGCTGTCGCGGTAAGACTCCTCGGAGAGCGAGTCAAGCTCGGCAATCGCGTCGTCAAAGGCCTGCTTGGCGAGATGGCAAGCACGATCTGGCGAGTTCAGGATCTCGTAGTAGAAGACCGAAAAGTTAAGGGCTAGGCCCAAGCGGATTGGGTGAGTTGGGGTGAGCTCAGTCTGGGCAACATCGGTAGCGTTCTACGATACAGGGTCAATTCCCAGTCACTTATGGAGAGGTTGTGTAAGAATCTTACCTTGTAAGCCTCATGGGCGGCAGTCGCAGCAACCTTGCGCTTCTCTCCTGAGGCGAACTCAGCAAGGTAGCGGTGATAGTCGCCCTTCCTGTAAACAAGGAGATTAGCACATGATAACACTCAAAACATGGACGAAAAGATAGTGTACATGGCAGCGAACGTACATCTTGTGATAAAAGACCTTGGACTCGCCAGATTCGGCCTTTGGGATCAAGGACTCATCGAGAACGTCGAGGACATCCTGGCAGACCTTCTCGAGCTCGGTCTCGATCTTTTGACGATAATCGCGGATGGTCGCGACGTGCTTCTCGGTACCCTTTGACTCCTCCTTCTGCTCGATCGAGGAGATAATGCGCCACGAGGCACGTCTGGTACCAACGACATTCTTGTAAGCAACAGACAGAAGATTTCTCTCATCGACGCTGAGCTCTCCACCAAGCTATCGCACAGGATGTCAGTCATTGTTGCCCAAGCCTAGAAGAGGTGAGATGCAGCTTGGTTGAGCGTCGTACCTTGGCAACCTCCTTCATGTAGGTGACCATCTCATCGTATCTCTCAGCCTGCTCACAGAGCCTCGCCAGGAAAGTCTTGCTGTTGGATGAGACATGTTAGCTAGCTGCTTCGTGTGGATGACAGCGACAGTTGTGTCTATCAGCAAGAGGCTGCAGGCTGGCTGAGATCGCAAGCTGTGCTGTTGTGTACAGGCGGTGGGAATCGTACCTTTCGCGCTGTGAAAGAGACGAGATGTTAGCATTCTGATAGATGAACAGCGTCACAAAGGTATCAAGCAAGGTAGACGGGGCGTATCAGGGTATCATGTTGCTGAGATAGCCCGTCGATCTTGATCTTGGTCTTGATCTTGATGTTGCCCTTGCCGGATGACGTGGAGTTGATGAAGGGAGGACTTACTTCAGTCGCCATGTCTTCGGTGTGATGAAGTAGTGTAGAGGAGGTTGGTATGGTGTATAGTTGAGGGGAAGGTTTGTTTATGCAAAATTCGCGTGATCTGATGACAGTAGGTGGATGTGTGATGTGGAAGTTGGAGGAGTTGATGGTTGGGATTGAATACCTAAGGTTCCCGCTGTGATGGTGCGAGGTGGTCTAAGCGAATGAGTTGTGAGGCGCAGATTAAGTAGTCCACCCCTCAGTGGTGCCGTGCGATGGGAAACAAACACATACACACGTCCATAAATAAATAAGGTAAACAACGCCAGATTATAATAATGGCCAACACAATAATTCACTTCTATCATCTCAGTGGTCTCTTGTCCAGCTTCCACTTTTTCACTACATTTGCCTCTGGTCCTTCTATTTATGTGTACATACAGAGGAAAGTCTTGCCAGCTCAGTGCTTAATTAAAAAGGGCGACTTGTATGTACACTCCCGTGTTTTGTATCTTAAACAGCAATGTCTTCATTATTATGTGTTTCAGCTGGCTGGTGATGATGCGGTGCAGTAAGGTCATTAACATTGCTGCAAAACATCTAAGCTGTTTGTGAGCTGTAAGCTGTAGGCTATAGGCCCAAACTTATGGCATAGCCTCCTTATAGCCTCCCAAACATAACAATGATCGCTGCATGCTCACATCTCAAACTCATCATGACAGGATTATCACTATCGGCGGGACACACACACTCTCGCGCGCACATGCTAACACAGCACTTTGTTTCCCTGGGTGCGTGGAGTACATACCATGATCGTGAGTGGTGTACTGCAGTACTTACAGTATTCTCCTCAATCCGCATGTTCTACCCCTTTACAAGCACAAATCACCGAAGACGACGTATCGAGAGGGCAATCCCCACATAAACGGGTTGGAATGACAACGATAAAAGGATGGTCTTTTGAAAGTGGGGAGCCTATCGCTGAGTTGTACCCCTCTTTTCCTCTTTTCCTCCTTTCACAGAATCACAGAACACCAACGAAAAACCCATGGGCCATGACTTTGGAGAACAGGAGCACAGTTCAATTCCAGGACATCTTTGCCCAGGCACATCATGGAAGAATGGAAGAAGGGCTCGGGGATATTTTCAAGCCAGGTGTGCCAATCATCGTCCCAGCGGCCACAATAACATGGAACATAAGGCCATCGCAAATTCCCAGTAGCTGGGATACCAACCAGCAATCGCCGACCCGTGGTCACCGAGCCATATTCCTTTTTTGCCCCTCCTCCTCCTCCTCTTCCTCGACCAGTTCGATTATGATATTCTCACGCTGAGGTTATGATATTCTCATGCTGAGGTTCGCCGTGATGGGAGACTGATCGATGACCATTCAGCCCAAAAGGAAAAACCTGAGAATAGAACTCTGCCTTCTGGCCTGGCATCATGCATGTCGTTGAAGCGGTATTTGCGCACCATATCCCACTTGCCTGCTTGAAGGCTTGCTCATCGCCGAATGGACCCTCAATGAAAGAAAGAGTCCTCTTGGCGCTCCCGAAAACATCATGGAGAGATACGGACTCTGCCATGTTCCCAAAGTATCCCGGACATGGAATGGCGAAGAAGATCAACATAGGTTCTCAGTTGCGTACACGTAGCCCCTTTTTGCTGACCATCGGGCAATTTGTACTGCGACACCAGAGATGCTCCTTCAGCACCTTCCTTCCCCCCACAAGGCACTTGAAACCTTGAATTTTGTCTCCGGATCAGAAACTGGAGAAGCTTGACTTTGTGTAGCTTGAGCGACGAAGACCTCTGAGCATGTTATCTCGCTCGACAAGATTCACACCTGTGCCATATTTCACAAGAAAAGATCCTATCCCAAGAATCTTGCGGGTTGAGATAGAGGTAGGATCTCCGATATACCATGGCTTCTCCATTTTCGAATCTCTTCTCTTCAATGAATGGGAGAGGCTGCGGAAGGTCTTCTGAAGCTGCAACGAACGGAAGCCTGGAACCTTGATGCTGGTCGTAGTGAAAGACTGCGTCATTCTTCGCCATGTCAACACACACCCTGCTAGATATGAGGTACAATAAAAGTACATATGACTTTCATGCAGAACTAGACATTTCTTGGGGAGATCAGATAATTCGATAATTCTTTCACTAATCGGCACATATGTACCCAGGTATAGAGTATGAGGGAGGACTGTCGATATGCGATAATATGCGACATGAGGCAAATGCTGAAGCCCAGTGCCCTGGCCTTGGCACTGTCGCACTCTAAATCTCTAAATAATGGGATCCAGATCTTCGTAGCTTGCTAATCCTGGTCCACTGAAAGCGGCAACACGGACTAGTTACTGTACATACATCAGGTACTACTTTCTACTGTACAGTGCCTATTTAGGTACATAGTACCTACCTACCTAGGTACCCAACCCACAGAGTCGCAACGTGTTATCCAGAACATTTTGGAAGCTTACCTGAGCAACTTAGACGTCAATACGGATATAGCCTCTAGGCTTTCTTTCCTCTTTTCTTCGCCTTCTTATGAGTTCTCTTGTTTCTCAGATATCTAGACCTGCAAACGCTGGCTTGCACTCTTTAAACTCCACTTCGCTTCTTGCATGACTGCTTAGCATTAAATCAACGTCGTTGACGTTGCACTCGTCTGGATAAGATACTCGGAGCAAGTACTTTTTCCAACTGCGCTCCATCCCAATCGCCACCACCATGGAGGACGCATACGCGCAGTCTACGGGACAAGTCCTGAAATATTTCTCGGTCAATGAGCATAAGGGACTGGGAGATGCGCAGGTAGTTGCATCGCGAGAGAAATACGGGTGCAATGGTACGTTTGCTTCGATGCCGCCAACGATGAGCTGAGCTGACATGGGACACAGCCATCGCAGAAGAGCCGCCTACTCCCTTATGGGAACTTATTCTCGAACAATTCAAGGATCAGCTCGTTGTTATTCTTTTAGGATCCGCAGCCGTATCATTCTTTCTGGCTCTATTGGAGGAAGATGGAGGCTGGGCAGCTTTCGTCGACCCCGCAGTAGTCAGTAGATTCAGATCCGAACCGTCTTGCAATTGCTGACAGCTCTTTGAAGATTCTCACTATTCTCATATTAAATGCTGTCGTTGGTGTTTCTCAAGAGAGCAGCGCCGAAAAGGCTATAGCCGCTCTTCAGGAATACTCCGCGAACGAGGCCAAGGCAGTACGAAATGGACATCTTGCTCGAATCAAGGCCGAGGAACTGGTACCTGGCGATATTATCTCAATCTCAGTGGGCGACAGGATTCCTGCCGACTGCAGAGTTATCACCATCCATAGCAACAGCTTCTCTGTGGATCAAGCCATCTTGACTGGAGAGAGTGAGAGCGTGGGCAAGGATATTGCTGCAGTTCGGGTTGAAAATGCTGTTAAGCAGGATCAAATCAACATGCTCTTCTCTGGAACGACCGTTGTCACTGGTCATGCCACCGCCATCGTCGTCCTGACTGGATCGTCAACTGCGATTGGAGATATCCATGAGAGCATCTCTGCGCAGATTTCCGCACCTACACCATTGAAGGAAAAACTCAATGACTTCGGCGATTCGTTGGCGAAAGTTATCACTGTCATCTGCATTCTTGTCTGGGCGATCAATATTCGGCACTTCAACGACCCAGTGCACGGCAGCTGGGCAAAGGGTGCAATTTACTATCTGAAGATTGCGGTTTCTCTTGGAGTTGCAGCAATCCCTGAAGGTCTAGCCGTCGTTATTACCACCTGCTTGGCTCTTGGAACCAGAAAAATGGCTGCCAAGAATGCTGTAGTTCGAAGTCTTCCTTCTGTCGAGACCCTCGGCAGCTGCAGTGTTATTTGCTCCGACAAAACGGGTACTCTGACTACGAACCAGATGAGCGTCAACAAAATGGTCTTTCTGAGCGAAGCTGGCAATAATCTCGTAGAATTCGACATTGAAGGAACTACTTTTGCACCGATGGGCAAGATCCGTTATAGAAAAACTCAAATTATTCCTGATCTAGCTTCGGTATCGTCTACTGTTCAACAGATTGCCGAGATATCTGCGCTATGCAATGATGCTGAACTGGCGTTCGATATCAACACCGGTGTCTACTCCACCGTCGGCGAGCCTACAGAGGGCGCGCTGCGTGTGTTGGTCGAGAAGATCGGCATCCCGACCGTTGAAGAAAAACTATTGAACACCGGTATCACCACCGTTGAAGAGCGCCTAAATAAAGCCAGCATGTGGTACGAATCCAAGGCTCCTCGTTTGGCGACATATGAGTTTTCAAGAGACAGAAAGAGCATGTCTGTTCTCGTCGGAGACAAATCGACTCAAAGACTTTTGGTAAAGGGAGCCCCTGAGGCTATCATCGAACGCTGTTCGCATGCTATAGTAGGTGCAAACGGCAAGAGAGTCCCATTGGACAAGAAACTATCCGACCTTCTTCTGAAAGAACTCATTGAATTTGGTAATCGTGGGCTCCGTGTTATTGCACTGGCAAGCACAGACGTTGCGGTTTCAAATACGCTACTCAAAACCGCGAAGACTACACAGGACTACCTACAGCTCGAGCAAAATCTGACTCTTGCTGGCCTTGTTGGCATGTTGGATCCTCCCCGGCCAGAAGTTTCTGACTCGATCAAGAAATGCAAAGATGCGGGCATCAGAGTTATTGTCATCACCGGAGATAACCGCAACACCGCTGAGACCATCTGTCGCCAGATCGGCGTCTTTGGTCCAGATGAGAACCTGACTGGCAAGAGCTATTCTGGACATGAATTTGATAGTCTGAGCGAGAGCGAGCAATTGGCTGCCGTGAAAAGAGCTTCGTTGTTTTCTCGTGTGGAACCAAGCCACAAGTTGAAACTCGTGGAGCTCCTTCAGACTCATGGCGAGGTTGTGGCAATGACTGGCGACGGTGTCAACGATGCCCCAGCTCTCAAGAAATCCGATATTGGTGTGGCCATGGGATCTGGAACAGACGTTGCCAAACTGGCAGCTGACATGGTCTTGGCTGATGATAACTTCGCAACCATCGCAGTCGCTATCGAGGAAGGACGCTCAATTTACAACAACACCCAGCAATTCATCCGCTATCTTATCTCATCGAATATTGGCGAGGTGGTCTCTATCTTCTTAACGGCAGCAGCTGGAATGCCTGAAGCTTTGATTCCTGTTCAATTACTCTGGGTCAATCTTGTCACCGACGGCCTTCCAGCCACGGCATTATCCTTCAATCCTCCTGATCATGATATCATGAAGCGCCAACCCAGAAAGCGTGACGAACCACTCATCAGCGGCTGGCTCTTCTTCCGTTACATGGTCATTGGCACCTACGTCGGTCTGGCCACTGTCGCCGGATACGCATGGTGGTTCATGTACAACGCCCAAGGTCCTCAGATTAGCTTCTACGAGCTCTCGCATTTCCACCAATGCTCCAAGGACTTCCCTGAAATCGGCTGCCAGATGTTCTCTAACGACATGGCCAAGTCCGCCTCTACCGTCTCACTGTCCATCCTGGTTGTCATCGAAATGCTCAACGCCATGAACGCGCTGTCTTCGAGCGAATCGCTCCTTACACTACCGCTTTGGAAGAACATGATGCTGGTTTATGCCATCGCCTTGTCAATGGCTCTTCACTTGGCGCTATTGTATACGCCATTCCTCCAGTCGCTCTTCTCGATCGTTCCCCTGGATCTCAATGAGTGGAATGCCGTCTTCGCCATCAGCGCTCCTGTCATGTAAGTACAAATCCTGTGTTGCTCCAAGTGAAACGGACACTAACGTCAGCCTAGCTTTATCGACGAGGGCCTGAAATTTATCGAGAGGCAGCTGTACGTCCAAAAGACAGATACCATAGCGGACAGACCCAAGAAGGAGTAAGCATAAAGGAGAGCATAAATAACAATTGTACTGTACATACAGCTACCATCTTGCATAGTAGACTTAGATCTTACATGTATCACATTAGCAAATAAATGGCAATGCACCATGCCAAGATTCCCATATGCCAAAAAGTATGATGCAGAAGTCTCATTCGTAGCCGTCTGACGCCTATTTGCCCTGTATTGACCAGAAACGCTTTAACTAATGGTACATTCAAAGGAAGGCCTCCAGTAGTGTGATGCTCGTCCCTCCCGTTCCCTTCCTCTCCCATCCACGCCAGATCTCATCAAACGCCTAGTCCTGTCTGCCCTTCAGTAACCGCTTCGTCACCTTGTCCTTCTCGATGATGTAGACGTGTGCGCCCCAGCCCGACAGTGCGTCTCTATCCACTGCATTAAGCAACGCCTGGGAAATGGTCTCGAAGAGGTCCTCGGGCTCCTACACACCACTAGTCAGCACACTCCCCTCTCCCAATTCTCGCGGTGCATATCCATACCAAATCCGGCTCCCACAAGCCCTCGCATGTTCCGAACAACTGATCGCTCGCCGTGCCACTGACGATGAAATCCTTCGCAAAGTCGATGCATCCGATACTGTCGAAGCCGCAGATGAACGGCTTCCCGGTCTTTGGGTCGAGGCCCGCGATGACGGGGCTGACGAAGTAGGGGCCGAAGCGGCGCTCGTAGAGGGTGGAGGAGACGAGGTTGGCGAGGGTCGAGGGCGCGATGGGCCGCTCCTCGCGCAGGCGGTACATGTTGACTTTGTAGCGGAACAGGTCGGACACGGTGATCACGTCGGTGGCGAGGCCGGTCAGGCCGAGGTAGACGGAGCCGTAGGGGAAGATCTTGGGGAAGTTGTTGGACACGGTGAGGGATTGCAGGCCTAGGCGCAGGTCGCACGCGATGGCCACGCAGTCTTTGCCCACCATGGCGACGCAGGCTCCGCCATCTGGGGGGCTGGTGTTAGAAGACTGGGTGAGGAGGGAGGGGGTCGGGGAGCTGGGGACGGACTGATGGAGAATGGGGAGCTCTGGGGATGGGATTAGCAATTGGTCAAACGGGGAAGTGGTGAGGAAGGGAGCGCACCATGGCAGTGGTCTATTATTTGCGCAGTGTGTATGGAGAGTTGGAGGAAGAAGAGGTATGGTTCTGGGTGTCGTAGATGTAGATAGTGATGTCGTAGTTATGGCTGTGATGAATTTCGTTGGATTTAGAGTAGGTGCAGTAATTCGCAAGGTAGACACGGCTACGCGTTGAAGTGAGTGAGCTTGAGCTCTGGGGATGGGATGCACGAGCCTCAGGAGCTCGGACCAGTAAGGCATTCAAGAGGGACGTCAGTCACGGCCAGATGCGCAGGCAGCATGATGCAAACCTCCGAATTATTTCTCTTTATATATTCTCCTCTGATTTTAAATTATTCAACTAAAAGCTTTTGTCGCTACTGCACTGTCGAGCCATAGCGATACTTTCTTCCTGTGATATCAAAATCCTCTGTTGATTCACTGTTTACTGTTTACGCAGTTGCATGATTCACCCCGCCACGACAGCTTGATAATAAGAAGCCCAGCGAATCTTACGGAAATCACCACGCCAGCCAGCATTCAAGCTGCCATATCTTTCACGACTTTTGTAAATAGGAAGTGTAGGAAGTTTGCGACGCTGCTCTTTATTGCGGAGATTGATAAAAGAAGCTTCAACTGCTCCAACGTTCCACGCCTGAGCTTCAATCGTTGAAGTAAGCCTGCCTGCCCATCAACGCATCACGAGAGGCCCGCCACAACGATGTCCGCCCATGTTATGATCAGAGATACGGGCTTGCAATGGCGCAAGGTCACAGTGACATCAACTACACATATGAGCGAAGTCCGAGATAAGGCTTGTTCCCGTATGAGGGACGATCCAAGCAACTATGGCTTAAAGTAGGTGCACACTTCACCGCACCACCAGCAGTTAGATTGCCAATATGCTAACATAATCTAGGCACAATGGCAAGCTCGTCGATCTCTCGAGGACGTTTAGACAATCCGGCTTGTCGTCTGGCGCCAAACTCGATCTTATCACAGTGTCGAAGTCACCATCTGTGGTCTCGGTGGCCTTACAATATCCTGATAATTCTCGCCAGATGGATAGATTCCCGAGCAACACGACTCTATGGCTTATATTGAGGAAGTTCGAGTCCGATACAACGAAGAACGTTAATATCACGGCCAGAGGTGTGGCGAAGACGGACGATGGGTCGAGTGGTAGGATGTACTACGAGACGCCAGTTCTGAATATCATGAGCAGGGAGTTCTCGGATTTCGTAGACCTGCAAAAGACACTGTCTCAAATTGGATTCAACAGCGGGTCGGTCCTCATTCGTCTAAGTTACAGAAGAACAGATCAGCCGCTGGAAGAAGCTATGGCCAAGATTGGCCAGTACTTTCAGCAAGCCGCCGAAGGGGATGATGCTGGCACGCAGCTGATCAGGGCTTCTGCAAGCGAATCTGCTGTTACGAAAGCAGCTGCAGGAGGATCAAGTATTCAGCTACCATCAGCCATAGACACCGAGGATCTTGTTGCAGGTCCGTCCCCATCGAGGAATGCACCAGCAAGTCTCATACAGGAGACGCAATCCAAGAGTCCCGTGCCAGAATCAGCTATTCTCGCAGGCGGACGTCAAATTACAGTCTTTGCCGCGCCAACTGGGACGGTTCCTAAAGCAACCCAACATGAGTTCAATGAGGCCGATTATGTGCCGTCTATTGCCCATGTCAAGCTGCATCAATCACGCCTGGAAAGTAAAGGAAGGAATACGAAATTGCTCTCAGATGCAGAGTTGGAAGCCATAGAACAAGAGAAGAAGGCAAAGCAACTAGAGGTCAAAGAAACTCAAATCAGAATCCGATTCCCTGACCAAACGCAGGTTCGTTTTCCAGTTCATGCCAAAGACACAGGTGCATCGCTGTTTGAGTATGTTAGAGGCCTCATCGTTGCAGCAGATCAGCCTTTTGAGATTGTGTATCGGGGCGCCAAGAACCCGAATGAGAAGATACCTGATAGCAATTCCGTGTATCTGATCAGGGATTTGGGATTCCGAGTGCCAACACTGGTCATCTTCCACTGGCAGCCCGGAGTGCCCGACAAGATCACGAAGCTTCCACTGTTGAAGGAAGAGCATCGCGCACAAGCGCAGCCGGTACATGTCCCAGAACCTCTGAGGGCTGAGAAGGAAGAAGCCGGACCTGCTCCAAAGCAGGAAAAGAAGCCAAGTGGTGGTGATGGGAGGAGTAAAGAAGAAAAACTCAAAAGCCTCTTTGGAATTGGGAAGAAGAGGTAAACCTGGGGGACTAGAAAGTTCAGAATTTGGATGAGTTACGATAGATGACAGGATCCTGTCAAGACATAGCATTGGTCGGACTAGATGGTCATAGCGAGGCGTTCTGAGGTATTCTATGTGGCATGAGAGTTCAAAATGACACACATTCGCAAATCATGCATTCCGCAACTGAACATTTTGCACATTGGTATCAAGTTGTGATTCGTTGCCCGAAATCTCCATGTCGAGTGTATGCCAGCTATCTTGTAGTCCGGCCTTTCCACCTCGCACAGTAGTCCTTCCAGCCATGTATGGCACCCATTTTACACCATCACTCCCTGACCAAAGTTCCCAAACGCATTGCGAGTATGCATTTAGTGAGCAGCGGCACGGCGGGACTCGGCGATGACGCCCTGGAGCTCATCGACCTTGGCCTTGGCGCGGCCGAACGTACCAAGACGCTTCTTTGCCAGCTTGCGGGCGCGCTTGTCCTTGCTGTTGCGGAGGAGTTCGATGACGCGGCGCTCGTATGGGGCGAGGCTGCGTGATGCGTCAGTACAGAGTTCCCATCACGTTCCCGTTCCCATGGCATGGATGGGCGAGGTCGTCGGAATCGCATACCCAGAAACCTCCTTGACGATCTCGCGGACGAAAGCAGTGCGCTTGCTCAAATGACCCTTGGTCTTGGAAGGCTTTGGCTTGACGACGCGGGCCTCGGTTTTCTATATTGCGCAAAAGGGTTGGGTTAGCCATGTGTTGGACGGTCCATCGCCTTCAGCGCGGTGGCAGTGAAGGGATCCTCCAAGAGGTGAGACGTACGTGGCCCTTGTTAAGTCCGACGGCGAGGCCGGAGCGTGGGGTTTCTCTTGCCATCTTGACGGAAGTTGATGTCGAGATGCTGGTCGATGGAGTTGTCGGTGGTCGTGAGGTCGGAAGTCAAAAGTTCGAGGGTGGAATTTTGTGTGCGCGTTTCGCTTGGGGATTGTGGGTCACGTGGAGGCTAAGATTGGGAAATTTGTGTTGGGCCCGTGCACCGCTCGCTGATATGTACGGATAAGAATTGGGAGCGGAGCTTACCGAGGCGGGGGGATGGAACGTGGAACGTTTGGAGGCCACGTTGGGCAGAAAAGTTCAAAAGTGGCTCACCGCCCAACGTGGGGTATCCTCCTCGAATGCCAATGCGTGATAGACACATCCGTTTGGTGACTGGCAAGGAGGTATTCTTGAGTGATTTTCCTCTTCAGTCCAACTCAACGATCTACTCATCATCTCTGAGTATATCTCCATCATTTCTGAGTTTCTCTCCTCTTTAGAACTCACAAGGCCATCACAATGTCTGGACTACAAGCTATCAAGTATTCGCGGGGCAAGTTGGAAGTGTTGGATCAGTTGAAATTGCCGCACGAGTTTGTCTACGATGATGTCTCAACTTGCGAGGAGGCCTTTGATTGCATCAAATCTATGCGAGTCAGAGGTAATTCTATCATATCTTTTCAAAAATATCCTAATACTGAACGTTTAAAGGAGCTCCAGCGATTGCAATCGTAGCCGCCCTGGCCTTGGCTGTTGAGTTAGAGAATAAGGCCCTTGGTATGTTCTATACCGGCTTCAACCTGGATTTCCCATACTGAGTAACTACAGACCAGCCATCCGTCAATGGACAGTTGAAATATGTGCACGACAAACTCGATTACCTCATGGGAAGCAGACCCACCGCTGTCGACCTCTCAAACGCCATCAGACTCCTCAAATTGACCGTCAACGCCGCAGCAATTGTCGAAGCAGACGAAACCGAAAACAATGCTGCCGTGCCAGATGCCGCCATTATCCGACAAGCATACATCAAAGCCGCCGAGAAGATCCTCGAGGATGATCTCACCACCAACCTGGCGATTGGCAGATACGGCGCCGAGTATCTCAGACGCCAACAGATGCCCATTCTCACACGAGTCCCCGAAGCCGAGGATCCGCTCTACTTCACCACCAGCCCTCCAGGAACCCAAGGCGCGCCAGACATGACATATCGCAAGCTCAGCGTTTTGACACACTGCAACACCGGCTCTCTCGCAACCTCCGGTCACGGCACGGCCCTAGGCATCATCCGCAGTCTGCACAAGATGAACTACCTCGACCACGCATACTGCACCGAGACCCGTCCCTACAACCAAGGCGCGCGCCTCACGGCCTTCGAGCTCGTGTACGAGAAGATCCCCTCGACACTCATCACAGACTCCATGGCCGGCGCGCTGTTCTCCCGTCTCAAGGAGGAGAAGAACATCTCCGCCGTCATCGTCGGCGCCGACAGGGTTGCGCGGAACGGCGACACGGCCAATAAGATCGGCACCTATTCGCTCGCCGTGCTGGCGAAGTACCACGGCATCAAATTCGTCGTCGCGGCGCCCACCACCAGCATCGACCTGGAGACGGAGACGGGCGCGGACATCGTCATCGAGAACCGGCCGCAGAAGGAGCTCACGCAGATCAGCGGCGCCGTCGTCGACAAGGACGGCCGCGTCGACGTCAACCACATCGCGCGCGTGGCCGTCGCGCACCAGGGCATCGACGTCTGGAACCCGTCGTTCGACGTCACGCCGCACGCGCTGATCGACGCGATCATCACGGAGAAGGGCGAGGTGGTGCGCTCGGCGAACGGCACGTTCAGCTTCCAGCACGTCATGCCGGCGCGGTGGAAGGCGCAGGTCGAGAGGGGCGAGACGGCCGAGGGGGTTACGGCCGCGTCGAGTAAGGCGTCCGTCACGGATTCGGAGGAGGGGACGCTGTTCAAGATGGAGCATGTCTGAGGGGAAGGGGGGCTGCTGCGTCCGCCGCGGAAGAGAATAGGATACCCAGACACCGGGGAGCAGCAGTGCGGCATATGGCTGCGGAGAGTGCTGGTGAGGACATGGTGGATCCGGAGCGTTGAGGGGGTTTGACAGCGACTGCCTGATTGTCGGGTAGATGGATCGTGTGTAGCCTTGCACGGCGAGCGGAGAGGAGCAAGTGAGGAAGAATGTAAATAGTGTTGGAAGCTATCGCGTGATGACTTAGACGTATATACTCAATGTATGATGATAACCGACCCTCTGCACGTCGTGCGTGCCCAATTTGCTGCGAACATCTCGCAGAGAGCCGGAGAGATCGGGGATAAAAGCCTCGCAAGGACGATTCATGAGCTATTATTTATTTCTTCTATTCTTCTCTAATGCCTCCTGATGCTATGCTATGCTATGCTATTTTATGCAATAATCTCTCGTGTCCAAGCAAGGTACTATAATCTAACAACCCATTTCCAACGGGCCAACAGTACAATATTCAAACACTCCATCCCAAACGCCATGACGCTATGCAAGTAAAACCCCATGTACAAAACGCAGGCAAAATCCCTATCCCCCCATCCCCCCTATTCCAGCCCCTCACCACGAAGTATACTCCTCAAAATCCCCGCCCCCAGCCCCTCAACCGCGCCCTCAATCTCCTTCTCCCCCACACAACTCCCCACCCTTTTCTCATCCCCCGTCCCAACCCCCGCTCCAAATCCCGCCTTCCTTCCTCTCTTCGACGGCGTCCCCGGCATCACAAACGACCCCGTCCTCCCATCCACCCCCGCCACAAGCGACAGCGTCTCGAGACTCCCAACCACATCTCTGAATTCACTCGACGTCAGCGGCTGCAGCACCGCCTCGCTCCGGCACAGCGAGCAGTACGTGTCGTACAGCTGCTTGACCGTCGGCGCCGCCCCGGCCAGCTTACTCGGCGTCGCCATCACGCTCGCCGCTTGTGCCCTCTTCCGCCGCTCCAGCGCCACCAGCGCGCACAGCGCCGCTTTCTGCTGCAGGTTCAGCGTGCGCAGACGGCTCGAGGTGCCGTGCGAGAAGGCAGCGGAGGTCACTTTGTTCAGGTGCGCGATGCTAGCTCGCGGCGCCGTTTCGACGGTTAATTTCGCGAGCTCGGTTGAGAGGGTTGCGCGGCTGGGAGTTTTGGCGGGGGAGGGTATGAGCGGGGAGGAGAGGTTGGGGTTCTCGGCGAGGACCTTCTTGGACGGAGTGGAGGGGTCGGAGGAGACAGGGGCGAGGACGGCGGCCTTGGTCTCGGACTCGATCAGGTCGATGGCGCCGCGTACGATGTCGAAGGCTTTACGCAGGTCGCCAGTCTGGGCTGCAACTTTGCGCGAGCAGAGTTCGATGGCGGCGGGGTGGAGGAAGGGGATGTAGCCGGGTGTTGCGCTGTCGGCGGGGACGAGGCTCTTTAGTCGCGTGGTGATGACGGCTTTGATCTGAGCGGCGGTGTAGGGGAGAAAGGGGAGGAGGTTAGGCTTCACGTTGCGGGCTTTGAGGCGCGGGAGGAAACGGTCGGTGAGGTCGAGCGCGTTGGCGATGCCAATGAGGATTAAATGGGAGGAGGGGTGGAGAGACCATTCGAAGAGCTTGTACATGAACTCTAGGTCAAGGGTGAGGACATGGTCGATTTCATCGAGTGTGATGAGATAGACTGTGTTGCTGGTCACGCGAGGCGCGAACATGCCTTGGAGGGTTTGCATTGCTTCGTTTTCGGTAATCTCGATGTCTCCGCAAAGGGAGGAAAGGAGCAGGGTGTAAAGATCTTTGGAGGATTTCATAGACATGCAGTTGACGTATGCTTTCTTGACGACGTCGCTCGAGGAGATGTCTTCGGTGACTTCGTGGACCATGGCGCTCTTGCCCGTTCCTGGAGGCCCGCTGACATAGGTGCAGCCGCCGGATGTATTGGTGATGCAGGTATTGATAAAGCTGGATAACTCCACACGCTCCTCCTCGCGTCCAACCATGCGACCGGGATCGCTGCTCCGCGTGAAGAGTTGGCGTGCAAGATTATAAACCGTAGATGCAGATGGAGTAGAAGGAGTTCGAGGCGTACGGGGAGTTGATACCGTGCCGGTGACCGTGACGCGGTGCCTGGGCGTCGTGGGTACTTGCTTCGACAGCGCATCTCTGTGTCGAGGGGTACTCGGCGTCCTGACTTGAATAATCTTTGCATTCTCATCCGTCTCCACGGCCTTGACAGTGTTGAAATGCTTCTTGATCTGCATTGGCTGCAGAGCAAGTCGTGTCGAGGTTCCATTATACTTGGGCGGTGGTGATTTGAGAGTCAGAGTATCTGCAGTCTTCTCGAGATCATCGGAGCCTACATGGCGAGCTCTAGCGCGTGTCTGCCGCGGAGCAAAGGGATTCTCGTCGTCGTCGGTGTAGATCACAGTCGCTGCTTGCCTTTTGGCTCGCGGAAGTGCGGTGGAAAGAGCTATGAAGGATAGTGAGTCAGTATGAGAGTATGAGGAGGGAAGGTGAGATGTGAGAGTCGTCCTTACAAGCATCTGGTGAGCTCCTCGTCCGTTTACCCAGTACTGCAGAAGGCATGATTGCAGAGGATTGAGGATGATGGAAGGTGAAGAGGAGAGAAGAGGAGAGGAGAGAGTTGGAAGGTGGAAGGCGGAAGTTGAGGTTGAGGAAGCTGAGGAAGTTGCGGAAGTGGTGGTTGAGAGGTGAGGTGAAAGAGCCGCGGGAGTTCCTTCTCGCATACAAAATGAGAGCTTTGGTACTTTGTACGAAGGAGTACATTGGCACTTTACGCGATTCGACGCGTTTGACGCGTTCGACGCGTAGAAGTGGTCCATGGCGGGCATCCTAGCGCGAAAGGGGATTTGACATCACGTGACCTGTATCTTTCTACATTTCAGCATTTATCGGTCGCATGTTTGCAGTAACTACCTTTCATTCGCATTCACATTCACATTCGTCTTCTTAGATGCTTTTATCTCAAAGAGAACCTCAAAGTGAACCTCAAAGAGAACCTCAAAGAGAAATACCACCGCAGTGACTGAGGTCGAGAGAGGGATAGGTATGTACAGAGTACTCTCTGCACATACATACCTACTATAGGTACTTATGCTGTACATCCCCGCCATGACATGCCAAGATGGCCTCGTCTCATTCTCCGCTCATTCTCTCCTCCTGCACTCTCCAACCGCCCTCATGGCCTATGTCACTAGTACTGCTGATGCACTGTCGCTTGCTGCAACTAACCTTGTACCTGTACATCATGCTCTTCTTCCTGGAGAAGCTCGGTGGGTCTCATTGTTACTGAGGTATGTTCCTACATTTTACATTTCTCTATATCTATCATTCTTAAACGCGGCTATTCAATCGCTCATTTCATCATGTATGTATATCTCCACTTTATCTCCATTTTATATTCCTCGGTCACATCTTCACATCTTCACGTCTTCATTTCCCCTCGTCTCCTCTTACGCGCCCTCTCTTCCCACCAGGCTGTGGCTGTGGCTGTGGTCGTGGACAGTAAGTAGTAGTCCACAATGCACAGTCCGCAGTGAACGGTGCACCCTGGCTGAGACTACTACTGTCTGTGCTGTCCATAGCCGCCCGCCCGCCCCTCCTCCGTCACCCCCAATATCCCACATATCTCCAATCAACGGCGGGAACCACGCTGCAAGTACCGCCAGATCAGCCCTCGACTCCATCTACCATGTAATGTCCTGCATCTTTTTCACTGAAACAAGCCGCCCGGGACTTCATTCATCGTATTTGAAAAAGAATATACTCTTTTTCCTTTCCTCCAATCTACTTGCATTTGCGCTCCTCTCACCTGCGACCTTTCTGCCCTTTCTGCTTATCTTTGTCTCGTCCTGGGCCTCCGTCTCGGTCGCAGAACGATCAGCTTTCCACTTTCAAACACTTGCGTATACTGACATCCTTCGCGTCTCTTGCGATCGCTGTGTTGGACCCCAACCCTATAAATAACATCTCGTGCGTCTCTAGTGGCGCCGTTGCCAGAGCCGCAGATTCCCGTCCCTGACCATGGCCGCTCGCAAGGGGAATGCCGAAGACGAGCTATTCTTCCAGAGGCCAAACGATGGTGCAGACAGCCCGACTATCGAGCCTTTGAGGATCAACAAACCTCAATCCACAAGCCCTCCTCGAGCTGGCTCCGCTGCCTCCAGCCGTTACAACTATCCGCCGCCCCAGTCGGCAACCAAGCAGCACTCTTTCCCTCTCCCGCCGGGAGCTTCGAGCTCGGCCGCACCGTTGCCGTACCCAGATGACGAAGGCACGTTTCAGTATACTCGTCCTGCCGAACAGCGAGTCTATCGTGCTCCATACCCAGATGATGACAGAGGAAGTCAAAGTTCCCCACTTCAATACTCTAGCTCCCCGCCGCTCAGAACAAGCTCCAACGATACGACGCCGAGATTAGGGACAAGTCCCGTGGATAAGAGAGGCCCACGCCTGGCGGAGAGGCGCGGAACAGCTCCAAAACCTCTGCCAGAGTCGTCTAGCCCAAATATTGCAGATAGCCAGGGACTCTTTTGGCGGGAGCCGCAAAGACCTGCCAACATGACTGTAGGTCCAGAACAGTCATATGCGCACCAGAACGTTCATGACGGCTTGATTGCGCCTCAGCCCACCAAACTAGACCGCTTTGCTTCGACAGCATCTACATCTACAACCAGAGCTTCAAGAGGGTCACCAGCTCCACCAGAGACTCCGATAGTAGGTCCTGGTGAGTCTGGCGGTGGCATAGAAGCTCGCTATGCCGCTGCTGGAATCTCTGGTACGGCTACCCTTAGCAGCCTTCAAGCTCAGAACGCCGCAGCAGCTCAGCGAATGAATCAATATGCGCCTCCGCCTGTTCCTCAAATGCCAATGTCCCCAGCATTCTCTCCTGCACCGCAGCAACACGCTGCCCCGCGTCCATGGACACCAACGGAGCTTCCTGCGGACCAGCCTCATGGCCCACCAACAGTATATCAAGGTGCCAATCAAGTGTCATCTCCGCAACGGCCAGAGCATGCTCGACAGGGATCATCCGGACGTGTGTCCAAGCCGCCAAATGCCATGGAGCAAGACTTCCAGCGGATGCACCTGTCAGCTTCACCGCCTCCAGCTTATTCCAGCGTCAGTGAGAATGGCCCTACAAATGGGGCTACTACTGCCCAAGGATACCCTAATGAGAAATCAACTGCTGCAACGGCGGCGGCAGCAGCAGCATCATCCTCTAGCAAGGCTGATTATGCTCAGCCATTGGCTTCCCCTGGCTTGCAACATCCAGGGCATCCAGCGTTTGCAAATGATCCCAGACCAGACCAAGGCGGGCCGGTCCAACAGTTCGCCGGTCCTCAGCCATTCACAGGCACACTCGGTCCAGCATCTCCACCTCCGCTGCCAGAAGGTTGGATAGCCCATCTTGACCAGAACTCGGGCCAATATTATTATATCCATCTTGCAACTCAAGCAACGCAGTGGGAGTTCCCCAAGGGTCCAACTCCACTAAATCATGATGCTGCTACACCACTATCACCAACCGTCTCGACATATGGAAACCCATTACTCTCGCCAGGCCTTATGTCTCCTGGTCTCAGTCACTTCGGAAAGCAGCCGATGGCGTCGCCCGGTCTATTCCCACCAAATACTCCAGGATATGCCGAAAGTATTATGAGCAGCATGTCTCAAGCCACGACTACTGGAGGATTCAGCGGCCCTCCGCCAAGTTCTGGTGTTGATATGTACAAAATCGCTCCAACCAATGGAGTATATTTCGGTCCTTACTTGAAGTACATCAACATGGATATTGAAAGAGGAATATGGCTTGGTTCGATCATGCTTGTCACAGACGGTCCTCAACCACCAACGATCCACATTCATCAGAGCGTTGATCTATCTCCCAATCCCAGGCAGTTGAAGGCAAATCCCATCTTTACTCATCAAAGATGGGTCTTTTATCGCTATGATATTGATCTACAGATGGGCGAAGGTCCTGGTGATAAATGGACATATGCTATTACATCTCATTTGGGATGCACACGCTACGAGTTTGTCGTTGCTGGACGTTACGAGACTAATTGGCGCTTCATTGCCCATTCAGGTAATGACTTTGCCATGAATACCAATGCCAACGAGCGAAGTCGCCTCGGAGGTATTGGGTTCATGTGGAAGGATATCCTGCAGAAGAACATCGAATGCGGTGGTTTCCACGTCCAGTTAGGTCTGGGTGATCAGATTTATGGCGATAGGCTATGGAAAGAAGTCCCACTGCTCAAGCAATGGCTCGCTCTGCCTGGCAAAGAAGCTCGCAAGGCGACGGCATGGACAGCCAAGCATGAAGAAGACGTCTCGCATTCCTACTTCCACTACTACACCAGCCACTTCGATCAACCCTACCTGCGCGAAGCATTCGCCCAAATCCCGCACGTGCTCGAAATCGACGACCATGACATGTAAGTCACACTCCCGCCCCCAACACATCCTCTTCCACTCTAACAAATCACTCCAGCTTCGACGGCTTCGGCTCATATCCCGAGTACATGCAACAGTCGCACATGTTCAAGAACATCGGCCGCATCGGCATTGAGATGTTCCTCCTCTTCCAGCACCACACCACCTTGGAAATCCTGCGCAACGTCAACGATGATATCGACCTCTTCACCATCACCGGCTCGGGCTGGCACTTTGTGAAGTACCTCGGTCCCGCCGTGGTGGTCATCGGCCCCGATGGACGGTCCGAGCGCACGCAGCAACAGGTCATGGCCGGGCCGACATACCAGGGCCTATTCCCCAAGGTCGCGACCTTGCCGCCTAGCGTGCAGCACTGCGTGTGGATGATCAGCGTGCCGATCGTATATCCGCGCCTCGACACGGTGGAATCGCTCGCGCATACGGTCGCGACGGGCAAGAAGGCCGTGAACAGCACGTACAACCTTCTTGGGAAGGTGACGTCGTCTGTCGCCGGCGTGGTGGGCGGCAAGGAGTTCGTGTCGAGCGGCTTCTCGCAGGTCAAGAAGGCGGTCGGCAAGTCGGGCTTGATGGGCGGCGTGCTGAATAGCTTCGGCGACATCGATATTGCCGAAGAACTGCGCGATATGTGGACGCATGAGTCTAAGGATCTGGAGCGCACGTATCTGATCCGCACGCTGCAGGGAATCTCGCAGCAGAAGGGCATACGCATGACCTTCCTCTCTGGTGGTACGTCCCAAATTTCCCAGCCCCCCGTCTCTGTAGAGTGCAGCTAACTAGAACCCCAGACGTCAACGTCTGCGGCGCCGGACTCCTGCACGACCCCACGCACCCCGGCGACCACAAGACCATGTACCAGATCATCTCGTCGTCCATCGTCGCCGCCCCGCCGCCCAACTACGTGCTGAAGATGCTGCACAACAACAAGCCGCTGTACATCCCGGCCAACGGCCAACGCAGCAACCACGCCGTCAGCGACACCAAGGAGGACATGATGGAGATCTTCCAGGCGGACGCGAGCGGCGGGGCGAGGGAGCTGAAGCGGTTGATGGGGAGGAGGAATTACGTCGCGTTCGTGGCGTATGATCCGAGTGATATGGGGATGGGGATGGGAATGATGGGGATGGGACAAAGTCAGGCGGGCAGCGTGCATAGTGGGGGGCAGGGACTGAGTAAGTTGAGCCTGGCGGTGGATTTTGTGGTGCAGGGCGATGGGGCGTTTAATGGGCCGACGAAGTATGGGCCGGTGATTATTCCGAGTTTGGAGTTTGGGAGATAGGAGAGTGGTGGTGGTAGCGACGGAGATGGATATAGGAGATAGGGGGGTAAGGGGAGGGACGAGGTGTGATGATCTGTTCTTGGCATTTGCGGTGTTGGTTTAGCGGTTCAGAACAGCGAGTTTGAAAAGATGATTCCCCAGATCAATGTTCCTGGCTCGCAATTCACAAGTGATCTGCTTCTGATCATTCATCGTCTTCTATTACAAGTATAAAATCTATGCCCAGACACATCTTCTAAGATGCTGTGTTTTTCGCCTTCTGTATCAGACTAGATGACAACTCCCGCTGCGCAGTCTTTTATCTCCTCCCACAATGTCCGCCCCATCCATCGCTGCCCGAAATCACAAAGCACTCATTCTCGCCCCTCCCCTGCCCGTCTCCGGACCCAGTCAGATATCAAACAACTTCTTCAGCTCCGCCGCGGTATCATCTGGGCTCGTGACCGTATGCCCAATCGTCCGCGGGTCCTCGTAGATCTCGTAGTCGTTGCCGCCCTTGTACGTCTTGTCGCCGAAGAAGTGGATGGTGGTGTACTGCACGCCGTCGGGCTTCTGGGCGTCGGCCTCGAGGTGTTGCAGGCAGTACGTCTTGTCCCATCCGGTGGGGAAGACGTCGAAGGAGATCTGGCCGCCGATGGAGTAGCTGGCTTCTGTCAGCCCCTGCACATTGGTATGAGGCAGGAAGAGGAAAAGGGGGGGGGGGCTCACGTCAATCCCAGATCCGCGAACTTCTCCCTCAAAATACCGACGAAGGTCTCGCGGATCTTATGCTCCTTATCGTATCTCTCATACTCATTCCTCTCCTCCACACTAGCATTGCGGCCAATGGGACTAACATTAATCATGCCATTGCGGTATTCCACAAACGTGCCACGCTTCACCGGAATATCCAGATCCGCGACGTAGTGCAGGATGAAGCGCACCAGCTCCTTGTACTTCTCCTCGCCAATCCACCCGATGAAGCTGGCCGTCGCCAGCGGCGCGCCCAGCTTGTACGCCGTCAGCCCGTTCTCGGCGAAGCAGAAGTCGAAGAGGTTCGTGACGGGGATCTGTGCCGTGCCGAGCTGCTCCTGCTGCTTGACGAGGTCGGAGCCGCCGACGAAGCCGATCGCGACCTTGTGGCGCAGCCGGGAGAGGAGCTCGAGCATGGCGGGGGAGACGGTCTGGAGGGCGGGGTTAGCTGGATGTGAGGTGCGAGGATTGGGGGGGCGGTGAAAGGGGGGGGACGTACGCGCCGCGCGGGTGTCAGGGTGCCGTCGACGTCGAAGAGGCAGATTGTGTTGGGAATGGGGCGCTGGGAGAGCGCGGGGTAGAGGGCTGCTGCTTCGGCCATTTTGAAGGTTTGTGGTGAGAATTGGTGGGACGGAGGAGTTGGAGATGAGGATGCAGAGGGAGATGGAGGGAGAGGGGATACGTATCGTCCATACGAAGGTACCCCCAAGCTAAAAGGTACCGAGAGCCAATGTGGGGAAGCTTGCGGGAGCTAAGAGCACGAAGTAAGAAGGGGTCTGGGAAGGTCAGGTCACGTGTGGAAGTCATCGTGGGTCGTGTGGATTATTGATTCTTGGATCGGAAGATTGTATGGTGTGAATGCCACTACTGTAAAGTTGAAGTTGAAGCTGAATATTTTCATGATCGGGTTTTGGAAAATGTTTATGTAGGAACCCAGTAAAATATTAGATATTAATAAAATACAAATACAAATATTAAATCGAATTTTTTCTTCACAGGCCAGCTTGTTGACCGCAAGATAGTTTCCCTGAAAATCAGGAGCAATCACCGACACCCAAGACAAATTCATTCGACCAAAAGTTTAATTCTCTCTAATGCATCGTTTCAGCCTTCCCGCGGCCCGTATCGACAGACAAACTCCTCTTTTTATATGCTATGCACGCATATCCACAAATCCCTATGAAAAAAACCCATAGAAAAGTCATGAAAATCCACGTCTTCAGCACAGTTCGCAATCATCATATCCATTATCCATCTGGTCATCTAAGAAGAAGAGCTTGGCTCGAGAGTGACACCGCTAAATCCAAATCAGCAAGGGAAGTGCATGTGGGATGGGAAGAGAACTTACGCAGCGATGGTGGCCCATCCAATCAGACGCCAATGCTTCTCGATACGTCTAGACAGAGCAACCTTCTCACCTGTGTTGGTGCATGCCGGGCTGGTAAGAACCAACTTGGCAGCATCTTGACGGACAGCGACGACCTTAGCACCAGTAGCGGTAGATCCGATGTTGACCATGAGAACTTCGTTCTTGGCCAACTTGGCTACCTTGGCCTGCTTACCATCGGCCGTCTTGACACCGAGAAGACGACGGAGGAGGTAGTAGTTGACCTCAATCTCCGTGTAGATATCTGGGAGTCTGCCCTTGAGGCCCAGTACGAAACCAACAAGACGATCGGCACGGCAAAGAGTTGGGTCAATGCGAGTACCAACACCGATGAGTCCACCAGGAACAGCATACTTAAGCTCGTTGTTCTCGGAGTTGAGGGTGACGATTCGGCTGAAGATAGGGGTGCACCTGATGGCTCCCTTCTCGTCTCTGGTAACGATACCCGGGCGGATCTCGATCTCGTCGCCGAGTTTGATGACGCCGTGGAGAATAGATCCACCAGCAACACCTCCCTTAAGATCGTCAATCTCAGCACCTGGCTTGTTGACATCGAATGATCGGATAACGATCATCTGTGGATCCTGAGTGAAGTCACGGGGTGGGACTGGAATGGTAGTAACAATGGCCTCGTTGATGGCATCGATGTTGAATTTGAGCTGGGCGGAGATGGGAATGATTGGCGAGCGATCGGCAACAGTTCCACGGATGAACTTGAGAATGGACTGGTAATGTTGCTGGGCACCGTCCTCTCTCATCAGATCAACCTTGTTCTGGAGAATGATGATCTTATCAAGCTTCATGATCTCAATAGCGGCCAAATGTTCAGACGTTTGTGGTTGAGGGCAGGATTCGTTTCCTGCGATAAGGAGAAGTGCAGCGTCCATGACGGCCGCTCCTGACAACATAGTGCTCATGAGAATATCGTGACCAGGGCAATCGACGAACCTGTTTTTACATTAGCATACCGATCTGTTCAGAACTGCTGACGCGTGCATCCGAGCAAACTTACGAGACATGTCTGAGCAATCTATATGTGCCTGGGCATCCTTCTCTCTCGCAAGGCGGGTCAACCTCCTTCTCACTCTTATAACTCCTAAAGCATCCTGGGCGCGGGCATCCCTCGAAGTCGCATTTGTAGATCTTCGCATTCGCATAACCAAGCTTGATGGTAATATTGCGCTCCAACTCGTTCTTGAAACGGACGGTCTGGACTCCTGAGATAGCCTTCACAACCGTGGATTTTCCGTGAGCGACATGTCCGATGGTACCAATGTTGATCGTGGCCTGTCTGGCAATGATTTCGGGGGTGAGAGGAGTGAGGCTCTTGACGTCCAAGTCCTTTGGATCGGTCTGAGGTGGGAGTGTTGGGCGCACAACTGCTGGTGCTTGGTCTTTCGCCGCCGAAGGCTTCTTGAGGCTCGGCTTTAATGGCGCCTCTGGCACATTGTCGTTATCTTCGATATCGCGAGTCGCTTCTAAGGTTGGGGATCCTGGCTCAGAGCCCGACTCCGACTCCATATCATTTCCATATTTATCTCCTTGAGTCGCCATCGTTGCGCTCCGCTCGAGGTCCTCTGTGTTCTTCGTTGGGTATCGCTGAGTGATGGGAACTGCTTATCGATAGATTGTATATCGAGGGCTGTATAATTCAATATCTGGTGGATGAGTGAAGTTGTTTGTTGTCGTCTCGTGGCGTTAGACCGAATGAAGTGACGGGCTGAGCTCGAAGAATTGTATAAAGTTTCCCGCCATGGTGACTCTTCATGGTGGGGTGAACTAACCGAATTTGTCCTGTGTCGATCACGTGAGTGGGCTTGATGCGACCTCTGTGGATGAGCTTCACTGAAGCTCGAAGCTCGAACAACAAGCAAACTTCATAAAACCAACTTCAACACTCTCATTAATTACACTTCTTATATCAATCATTCAATGGCCATGGCACAACCTACAGCTCACGCTCTTCCGCGCTTCCTGCTGCCCAAGCTCAGCTGGCAAGCAAGCCCATCCTCTACACGCCATGCCATCCGAGCTATGAGTACAATGCCAACGGGCTATCCAAGACATACGCATTATAGACAAGCACCTCAAGCACCTCGAAATATGCCTGCATCTACGAAAAGGCCTACGTTGAAGGCACAGCCAGCTTCCACCATTATGCAGAGCCGATTCATCCGGCGAGCATTCAGCGCAACAGCAATCCAATCAAGAGACCACCACTTCGACACACTGAAGTTCGTCCGACGGCTCAAAGAGGAGGGCTTCACAGAAGACCAAGCTGTCGCAATGATGAAAGTCCTTAGCGACGTCATCGAAGAAAGGTTGCCTCCCTTCCATGCCATCACCCCTCCATCACGCCTCTCACTAACCCGACGCAGCATCCAGAACCTAACCCGCACCATGGTCCTCCGCGAAGACCAAGCCAAAGCGATCTACACGCAAAAAGTCGACTTCGCGAAGCTGCGCTCCGAGCTCCTCTCCGCCGACTCCACCGAAGCCAGCACCACACGCGCCGCGCACGAGCGCCTGACCAACGATCTGGCCAAGCTGAACAGCCGGCTGCGCGACGAGATCAGCCGGACGCAGGCGTCGGTGCGGCTGGATCTCAATCTGGAGAAGGGGCGGATCCGGGAGGAGGCGAACGTGCAGGATCTGAAGATCAAGGAGACGGAGTCGAAAATCGAGCAGGAGGTCGCGGGGCTGAGGGAGAAGCTGGAGGGCGTCAAGTTCCAGACGCTGCAGTGGCTCATGGGTGTTGTTACGGGTTTCAGTGCGCTGGTATTGGGTGTGTGGAGGTTGTTGATGTAGGATTATGTGGATGGCTACGGAATATACCCAATTATCAAGTCTCGCTTCACGTCACGGTGTCAAGCGTATTGGCCATATTTCAAGGCAAGATCATTTCATTTGGTCTGACCTCCACCGTTATTCTCCTGCTTCCACAAAGAGCTCAAGTTCCTTGATCAAAGCAGCGCCATCAATCAGCTGCGCCACTGTCGGACATGCTGGATCTTGGATCTCCTGTTGCTTCAATCGTCAGTCCAGAGTCCGAAGCGTCACAATGGGATTAGAAAGACCTTAAGGAATAGGAGCCAGCAAGGCCGTAGTAGCACAGGCAGCAGAGCAAGTGCCAAAAGCCGTGTTGCAACCGATCACGGTAGCAGGAGCAGTCGCCCCCAAGGTTGCTCCCCAAGTAGCTCCCGCAGCCGTGTAGCAGGCGGTCACGACAGCCGCGCAACCTGCTTGGCAGATGCCGTAGGCGATAGGGCCAGCAAAGGCTGGAGTGGCGATGAAGAGTACTGGGACGAGAGTAGAGAGACGCATGCTGAGCTTGACGGTAGGTCGATGGACTTATATCGTCAGGCGAGGCTGAGGCTGAGTTGGGCTGAGGTTGAAGTTGAAGTTGTATTGGTTGTTGGAAGACTGAAGCTTCGATTAGGTGATGAGGAGGAAAAAAGAGAAGAGGAGAGGAGAGGAGGATAAGTGAGGTCTTTATACCTTGCTGAGCGAAGGCGGTCACTCCAGTGGTCGCAGTTGCCTATCCAGCCTTCAACCAACAATTCAGCTTCCAATCCCGTTTGCGCAGCCTCACCAATCAATCCTCACTGCACATGTTGGAGAAAGACCCAGAAAGGCAGAGACCAATAAGAAAGGCCAAAAAAACTGCAACCGTCCATTTTGATGCAGTCCTCTACGGTGAAAGATAAGTGAAAGCCATACCAACGCCAGCCCATGCACCTGCAACCAACATAGCCAAACATCCCCCTAGAAAGTAATATGTCTCTTCCTGCCCGTGTACTTGCTACTCGCCTTGACCACCTTGCCCTTGCGCTCCATCTGTTCCTTCTTATTCAGAATCCACTGCTTGCTGCCCTTCTTGACGTCCTTCCTCTTCTGCGCCAGCTGTCTCCTCCTCGCATCCACCACATCCACGCCCTCCATTCCCTTAACCACGCCCGTAATATCGCCGCTCTCTCCCTCCGTCGCCGCACCACCAACCGTCAACACAAGATACAACTTGCCATTCTTAGTCCCGGGGTCATCTTCAAGTATACCAGCACCGAACCCCGCCTTGATAGCCGCACCACTGATCATAGTACGCTGCTGGTCGTTCTTGGGGTAGAACTGGCACACCGCCCTCCCCCCACGCTTCAGCGACGCATAGAGGCCGTTGAAGAAGCGCGAGAGGCGGCCCGTGGGCGACACGTCGGAGGACTCGGCGTTGCACAGCCACTGGATCGCGGAGATGGAGATAGCAGCGTCGAAGGCGCCCGCGCGGAACGGGACGCCCTGGCCGATGTCCGCGAGCATCAGGTCGCCCTCGACGTCGCGCTGCAGCGCGATGTCGAGCATCGACGCCGAGATGTCCATGCCGACCCAGATGTGCGGGCCGCCGTGCTCTTCCTCCACCGAGCTGACGATCTCGCCCGAGAGGCCCGAGCCGCACCCGATGTCGAGGATTAGGGAGGGGGAGTCGAGGTCGAGGAGCTCGAGGGCTCGGTTGGTCATGGAGGCTTGGATGTTTTGGATGCGCGAGGAGGTGGTGTATTTGCGGGCTTCGACATCGTTGTAGTGGAGGTCTGGGGGCCTAGGGGGTAGGTGTTAGTATGATGGAGAATTGAAGAGATGGAATTCATGGTGGGGTCTCGTACAGAGTATCTTCGGGGCGAGACATGGTGAATGGATGGTGTCTGCCGCAGCAGAAGTGCGCAGCGGCTCTAGATCATACACCAGCTACTAATTCCTCGACAATTGCCCGCAAAAGAATAAACGTGTTGTCGTGTATTTATGAATTCTCTGTTCGTCGTCGTCGTCGCAAATGCCGTCGTTATCAATCCATCAATCAACACACCCAAGAAACATTTTTTGGATCCCTATCAGTGCGCCCACGGCGATTGCCGAAACCTGGGGTAAACAACACGAGTCCATTCCGCCCCAAAAGTCAAGGGCGTTTGACAGATCGGAAGTCGGAAGTCCACGCATTTACTGTATCGTGTCCTTGAGTTATGTCAACTTCATAGTGCACATTGCCCATTTTCCAACATGTGGATCTTACCTCTCGTCGGGTACCTGGGCATGATCCTGGGCTTTGGCTTCCTCACTCTAGCCATAGGTATTTGCTGAACCCCCTTGGTTGCTTGCCCTGCGCTGCGATGCTGGCGATGGGAAACAATGGGCAAAGCAACTGACAGCAAATAGCTTCGGGATTATACTACCTGTCCGAGCTCGTCGAAGAACACACCGTGATAGCCAAGCGCCTCCTCACCCAGCTAATCTACTCCGTCATCGTCATCCAAGCCCTCCTCCTCCTCGTCGATGGCTTCCCCAAGATCCTCTCCCTCCTCGGCATCGCCTCCCACGTCGTCTACCTAGGCAACATGCGACGCTTCCCCATCGTGAAGCTCTCCGACCCGCTCTTCCTGCTCTCCTGCCGTACGTTCCCCCTCGTCTTCGCTGCCCCCAACACCCCCAGCTGACGACCCTAGTTCTCGTCCTCGTAAACCACTACCTCTGCTTCACGCACTTCTCCTCGCAGCCCCGCAGCCCCGTGCGCAGCATGTACGACACGCCCGACGTGCCCACCTTCACCGAGATCGCGTCCTACTTCGGGCTGTGTGTGTGGCTGGTGCCCTTCGCGCTGTTCGTCAGCCTGTCGGCGTCGGACAACGTGCTGCCGACGATGGGCAGCGAGGATCCGAGCGGCAAGGACAAGCAGAAGCGCCAGGGGCTGGTCAAGGTCGCCGTCGACGCGTTTAGGGATTGGGTCGGCGATGCGGGGAATGTATTGGGGTGGTGGAAGACGGAGAGGCGGACGGGCGGGTTTTTATGAGTGATGATGTGACGATGATGGGAGGAGCTGTACGATTATGTGGCGATGGGTGGAAGGATTAAGGGGCGGACTGTATGCATAAATAGGCGTTTGGGACGGTTGCTTAGGATGATGATTGTTCGAATATGAGAAAATTCTCAACTAGCTTCTTGTGCGCATATATTTAGGAACCCGACAGTCATCAATGAGTGTGGTTGAGATTGATGCGCTTGGGATCGGAAGAAACCAACAATGGGATGCACTGGGATTGAAAACAATGGCCTTGGGAATTCTGCTGCCCAGTCCTAGATTACCCGTGAACGTATCAGCGGAGCAGATGTTGCTGCTGCTGCTGCTGCCGCTGGGATGCAACTGATTATCTGATTGGCACGTCGCCAGAGATGCCATCTCCCAGAGGCAAGAGTGAGCTGGTTCAGCTACACTACCACTGCACCAAACAAACATTCACTTGATGAACGACTTCTTGAATAAGGGACATCGTAAGCGAACCGCCGAACTGGTCCTTTGCCTGATCAAACTCATTATTGTCTACCTGAACATGCTGCTTTTACCAAAACTATACTGTGGTACAAAAAACTTATATATGCATATATACGCTCGGGTATGACAACGCTATAAACACGAAACAAATGCCATGCTCACATGGCCCTTCTCAAGGGCCCAGACTCGTAGTCTTATAAAACTCCCTCCTCCTCCCATCCTCATCAACAAGCACCCGTTCCCTCTCCGCCAGCCTCCCCACACTAGCCCTCGGCCCGGCCTCATACGTGATGCTCCTCCCCCTGGGCCTGCCGTCCTCAATCTGCATCGCATCACGACTGCTCTCCAGCCCCCTCGCCACCCTCTCGACCTCCCCCTCCGTCAGCGGCGTGCTCAGATACACCTTACTCCTCCTCTCCCGACTCGGTTCCCTGCTCCTCGGCCTCTCCTCGTTCTCGCCCCCACTAACACGGCGCGCGCGGACATGCCCGTCCACCGACCCCGAGCCCCGCACGTGCCTCCAATGCACGGCCGGGCTGCGACTGCGCGCCGGCCCCGGCGCGGCGACGATGAACGCCCCGCGGCTGTCGCGCCGCGAGTGGTGGCTCCGCGCCGAGTGCCGGCTGTGCACGCTGCCGCGGCTGTTGCGCGGACTGCCCTCGTAGACGGTGACGACGTGGGTGTGGCTCGTGCGTGGCGAGGTGCGCGGCGAGCGGTTCGGCGGCGTCGGCGCGTGGATGATCATCGGGAGGGGGCTGGTGGGGGGTGCAGCGGCATCGTCGGGAGGGGCGGGCGCGATCACGTATTGCGAGGGTCGCGGGAGAGCGTCGAGGGCGACGGAGTGGTGGGAGGTGGAGCCGTGGCGGATTATGACCTTGGAGGTGCGATGGGTGGAGTGCACGGAGGGGCGGCGGCGGACGTAGGTTACGGGCCGGGAGGGCTCGGTGTCGTCGTCGTCTTTGGAGACTAGGGCGCGTTAGTTAGTGACGGGAGGAATGCGGGGAGAGGCTGGGGAGGACGGAGACTGGAGAGGAGAGCAGAGAAGTGGAGAGGAGAGGAGAGCGGAGTAGGTACAGTACCTCTGACGAGACACATTCTGTTCTCGCGCGACGAGACCGCTGAGTTGGTGGAGGTCTGAAGCGCAAATTGTTATACGAGTCTCAGCTCGGCAGCGCAGCGCTGAGATGCAGTGAATGGAGCGGAAGGCTTGCAGTAATGGCCAATGCGCAATGGCAGTGAATTCGGCGCAGGTAAGCCAACGGCCGCAACGACGGTGCTAGATCTCGTGCAGAATTTGGGACTGAATGACGTTGATTATGTGATAAAATATGTACTATGTACTCGCATGAGGGGATATTATATATATATATATATATAATATTATCATTACATCTGAATAATTCCAAAAGCCATATATAAGAATAGCAATGAGGTCTCTCGAAAATAAGAGCCAATTATAGAACGGCGGCCCGTGAGCAGGTAGGTTGTGGGGGTGGCTGGTAAAACAAGTTCGAGGCTGAGTTCATGGCACGAGAGAGCTGCCAAGGCTGAATTGCACGAGGCTGAGCGCCGGCGACGACGACAACAACAACATAAACATAAACATACACATGTATCATCTCGACGAGTCAAAGCTGTTGCAATACATCTGCAAGAATCATGTCGCTTCCCGAGATGTTTCTGCTTGCTAAACAAAGGCGTTCTTTTTCATACCATTCAAAGCCCGGATCTCGAGATTCATCGGAAACCATGGCCTACGATGAGATAATATCACGACCTACGAGTTAATACGAGCTTGAACAAGCTTCTGCTTCTGTGAACTGCAGCTCTCATCATTTCTGCAGAAAGGTGCCATATTATGTTATGGTACCTTCTCGTGGAGGCAGAGTAGACCAAGTTATATCAACTATAAAGCCACCTGCGGAGCGTGTTATCTATTCGACAAAACACACAGGTACCAAGTCTGGATTCTTTTCTATTTCTCTCTTCCTCCCTTTAAATCCATTTCAAGCGGCTCATTTTTTTCTGTGATCGCCATCTCTTCTTCCGTCTTCTTTCCTCTCGAAGCCTCTTGTCACCACATCTCTCATATTGCCGAGCCGTCTCTTGTCCACATCTCTCATATTGCCGAGCAGTCTCCTGTCGTGGGCAAGTGCACCGCATAAGAAGAGCGAGCAAAGACCAAGAAGTCGATCGTATAGCGGCTGCAACACGAAGGATCCCACGATTGCACAGGCTCTCTTTGAATCTTCTCGAACCAAGAAGACGACGGTCCTATAAGCTTTATCCTCGTTTGAATTCAGGAACCTTATACGTACATATCATACACCTTAATTTGGGTATCAAACTCCATCCCATCATCTCATAAATCATCACCCTCCATCCCTCCTCTTCATATCACCATCCACCCCAGCATCCCCGCCACCACCGCCACCCCAACCACCCCCGCCCCTCCCCTCACCCTCGCCGCGCCGCTTCCCCTCCCCGCAACCCGCTCCTGCACATTCTCCCCAAACCCACCTCTCACATTTCCCGGCGGATAATACTCACAGACCACAAACCATCCGGGACTGCCTCCCCTACCGTCACATCTCTCCCTACCACAGCCCACCGCCGTCGTGGCCTTCCACACCATCTGCGTGAAATGTCCCGTCGCCTTGCCAAACTCCCCCTTGCTGAAATCATACCCGGCGCGCTCGCCGCCCCACCCGTCGATCGCGGCGCTCGCATTGGCGTAGCCCGCTGCGAGGTTCTCACCAGTCGGACCGCCCTGGAGTCGGCAGCGGTGTTAGCACTCTGCTCTCTCTGCCTTCCGCCTCATCCCGACGTTACGCCCTCTTCTGCCGCGGCGCCGCCAGCGCCAGCTCCGACATCAGAGACGGAGAGGGGGGGCGGGAGACGGGGATTTGTACCGAGTGCGCAAACGCGCAGGCCCGCGCCCAGTCGCTCGCATACCCCGCGATGGTGCGGTTCCAGGCCAGAGCCGTGGCGTTGTGCTCCGCGCGGTAGACATTGTGCGTCGAGAGGACGGCGGCCTGGAAGGCGCTGGCGTTGGTGTACTGGCTGGACGGCGTGGCGGAGGCGGCGGGGGCTATGGTGACTGTGGACGCTGCTGCGTGGGTGGATGGTAAGAGGAGGAGGAGGAGGAGTGGAAGTGCAGGAGAGGCTGATGGACGCATTGTGCGGGAGAGGGAATACAGTCGGGTGTGTAGAGATGTGTTTTGGTGGGGGCATGGATATATAAGAGTAGACAGCACGAACGCAAGAACAAGGAGGATCGAGGCTGATATCCGAGACATTCATCCTCCCCTTCCCACCCGCAACACAATCCCCCGCACAATTCCAACAAAGAACAAAGAACGAAGAGCCTCGTTCCCAGTTTCCACAATGCGAACAAAGAAGAACCAACCAACCATCGTCATACGCAAGGACAAAACCTTGCTTTTGCACACACTCACATGTAGTAGCACTAGCACACAGCACACGCCTCGCCGCAAAGTCGCTGCCAAATCCTCTGCTTTTGGAGAAAACAAGAAATGCGTTGAAGACGACGATCGACGATCGACATCGACGATTCGTCCCGCCATATTCCAAAGTTCCCACGTGGCTTGCCGATGACGCACGTGGCGCAGGGGCCACATTGAAGGGGCCAGATCACTCACGTGAGACATGTCCTTCGGCGTTCCAGACGACTCCGGTCTCGAAGAATCTTGGATCATGCATCTTTGATATTTCATATTTTCATCATAGTCTTCATATTCATAATCATATAAATGCCCACTCATTCAGCCAGCCACCCACTCACTCACTCACTCCAAGGCCACCGCAAAAGAAAAATCATACAATCCTCCTAACACAGGCCCAGGCGGAGAAGCCAGACAAGACAGACTCCCTCCCTTATCCGCATCGTCATCATCATCACTCCCTCCCATTTCATACATATCTTTTCCCAACCCCTGTGACTCCTGCGAGTCTAATACCGTGTCTTTCCATTCGGATTGTTGTTGTGTTTTTGGGGTTGTGTGTCCCTTTCCTTTCCCCCAGAGTACGCCTTATGTATGCCTATCCGTCTTCGTACTCCTTCCCCAAAAAGGCCGAGATGTGTTTTTCTTCTTCTTCTTTTTGTTTTTATTTTGGATGAAGGATTTGGCTGTTTTTTTGTGCGTTAAGAAAGTTGGTAGGTATGCGAATTCTCCCAATGCGCCCGCCTGCGAAGCAAAAGAAATGGCGGGAAGTGGCTGGTGGCCTAAATACTACTATTTGAGGTGATGGAATAAACATTCGCCTGTGTTATGTGCTAGCCATCGGAAAATTATCACGATGCCGCGGCCAATCTCTGCAAAACATTAAGCACACCTGCAACAGCGGGTTAGTCTGGTTCCGAAGAGGCGGCTCTCGGAATCGACTTACCAGTGACGCCCTGCGTCAGCGTCTTCATGGCCTCCGTGTTGCGGCTGCCCAGGCTGACCGTCGTGACATACGGCACATTCTCCGTGGCGCCCAGTTCGTTTGCCCAGCGGAAGATTACCTCGTCCTCGCGCCCATCTCCGATGACGAGGAGGAAGTCGACGGGGAACTTGTGCTCGAGGTCGGGATGCAGGCGTTCTTTTAGATTATTGACGATGGTCTCGGCAGCCGTGCCCTTGGTCCACTCCGTCGACTCGACAATGACAGCCCCCTCAATAGGAACCGCACGAACATGCTGGTCCTCGCAGGCGTCATTGATATGACTGGCACAGTCTCCGGCTTGACGCGAAGCCGCCTCGAAGTCTTCGGCGTTCTTGTAGTGGAAGATCAATGAGCAGTGACGAGTTTCAATCCAGCTGCCGGGAGTTCTGTCCTTGTAGTAGTTCATGATGCCAATCACGGAATCCTGCCAGGCATTCATCTCTTCTGGATCCGACATCTCGTTCCATTTTGTCGTTCCAAACTCCTTCAAGAATGCGCCATTTTCGGCGATCAATCCAAGACTTGGCACACGCTTGAAGAGCGTATCGAGCTCCTCGGGTTTGCGACCACTCATCACATATACCTCGTTACGCTCGTCCAGGATGAGGTCATTCAGCGCATCAATGGTGCGCTGTGGACTGGTCAAGATGATGTTGCTCGGCGACCCCCAAACGGCCAGAGTTCCCTCGTAGTCGAGAATGAAGAGACGACGGCCTGCTGCTTGATATTGAGCAGTCAGTGTAGGAATAGACAGGCGTGGCACTGAAGTCGTATCGCGCTTGTGCTGCTCCTCGTAGACTTCGTCCAATTTGTTAATGAAAGCGTTGAACCAATGATCAGCAGTATGGTGCATGACAGCCTTGTATAGATTCTTCCATCGTCTCTCCTTTTCAGATTCTTCCATCTCAAGAGCGCTGCGTATTGCATCCGCGCATTGGCGATAATCCCAAGGATTAACAGAAAGATCATTGCCGCCGAACACAGACGCAGAACCAGTAAATTCGCTTAGAATGAGAGATCCATACTTGTTATGTCCTTCAAACTTGCCATCCTGGCAGAAGAGGTATTCATGACATGTCAAGTTCATGCCCTCACGCTGACTGGCAATCATCAGAGCGTCTGCTACGGTCAGGAGTGCCAAGTACTGCGAATAGCTGATATCCTGCTTCAGGTAAACCAACGGCTGATACGCCAGATTGGCCCACGATGAATTAACACGAGTGACAATATCAGATACTGTGGCGTCCAATTCGGCTTGTTCGGTGGTTGACGTTGCAACTTGAATCAAGACAACGTGATCTCTCCATTCCGGATGCTGGTTCAGAAAGAGCTCATAAGCTAGAAGTTTTGGTCTGACACCTCGGATATGATCCAGCTTGTCCCTTGCGACAATGAGTTTCTTTCCCTTATATCGCTCTTGCATTGTCTTCAGCCATTCTGCAACCTCGGGATCCTCGCGATGTGTATTCAACGCGACTGGATCAATGCCGATGGCCAAGTCAACAACATTGACAAATCGGTCCTCGAGTTGAACACCGTCATTGGTAGCCTCGACGCACAAAAGACGACTGCAAGTCTGAAGGAAATGACGCGAATACTCGTGGATTTGAAAGCCAATAAGATTTGCGCCTAGCATTCCTTCCAATAACTGCTTGCGAACCGCAAGGCAGCGGAATACCTCTGATGAAGGGAACGCAACGTGGAGAAAGAAACCAATCTTTGCGTCTGGGAGCTTCTTGCGAACCATGGCTGGAACAAGCAGAAGATGATAGTCATGAACCCAAATCACATCTCCACGCTTCCAGTTCTTAACAATCTTGTCTGCAAAGGCTTGGTTGACTTTAACATAGTAGATCCACGAGTGATCCTCATAGGCCTTGCTCTTCGGATTATCGGGAATCTGATAGTGGAAGACAGGCCACAAGATTTGTTTGCAGTAGTGCGTATATGCACCATCGAAATCGCTGTCTTTGCAGAAGACGGTAAGACAGTCGTACTCGGTAGCCATAACATCATCAATGTCCTGCTTCTGCTGGGTATTCTCAAGGGCATCTGTTGGCATGCCGAGCGTTCCAACCCAAGTGAACTCCTGGTTTCCGCTTCGAGCAGCTGCTTGCACAGCATTTCGCAAGCCGCCATTGCCCTGGTCTGCAGCTTCGACTGTCCACTTTGCTTCTGCAAAGACGCGATCGAGACTCTCCCTACGATGTGTCTGCGACAGTCTTCGAATCCCTGCCCGTCTCATGGCAGCAGCTTTTTCAGCCAACTTCTTGTTGTGTTCCAATATTGATGCGGGTGGTGGGGAGCTGGCTCTAGACTTGGGCTGAACAAAAATCTTGCCAGAACCCCATTCGGGTGCATGCGGATCGCTGGGCGCAACGACAGAGCGTGGACCTATCTTCTTCGGGAAATGCGTGCGTATACTGCCTTCAGCCGGTGCAAAGAAACCCTCATGGTCATCCTTTTCTTTTATGGGTGATTGTGGGGGTGTGAGAGTTCGTGCGCCAAAGAGACTTGGGGTATCTTTGGAGGTATCAATCTGAGCTGGAGCGCGGCTGACAGCATTTGGTCGGAAGGAGGCCCGGCGGGGAGTGCTTTCTGCAGTTGTAGGGAGAGCGAAGTTGATGGTATGGGGGAGAAATCTGGATAGCAAATAGTCAGTGAATTGCTCTATGGAACATGAAGGTGAAGGTTGACACCAATGTGCTGGATGCGGGGATCTGAAGGTTGCGCAAGCAGAGATTGGAGGTCTGTTGAAGGTTGACGCCCACCCAAGAGACAATCAAAATAAAGGGACAGCGTCGTGAGCAGTGGCATGATTAGATATTACTCACAGGGAAACGACAAAGACTGTCATGGTTGTATTGTGGGCAAAGTCACCCAGAGCTCTGACGAGGTTGATAGCAATATGTAGGGTATGATGTAATTGATCCTAGGTAGAAGAAGTGTAGATAGTTGCGAGCAAATGGAGGTGTTTGTCTGCCAATATTAATAAAGAATGATTGAGTTGTGCAACAAGAGTTGGAGTAGTAGGTAGAATAGCAGTCTTGAGAAGGTCGTAGCTGGGTATTTTTGAATGAATGGATGGTCTTGCTCTGCTACATTCCGAGGTTGCTTGACAGGCGGCTGAGGTGAGGAGGGGCGGAGAATGGAAGAAGGAGAGCAGCTTCTCAAACCGAGACCGAGTGGTGTCTCTTGTTCGTCTGTTCGGTGCTGTTGTGTCGTTCCGAGTTCGCCGATGAAGCTGTGGGAGGAGTTCTGTGGTTTTCTATATTTCGTATGTTTCCTATGCTTGATGATGGTGATGGGAGATGTGATTATCATATAGGTAGGTAGGTAGTATATAGTAGATAGTAGAGCACATACATATGCATGCAATCTTGGCTGTACCCTTAAAGAGTACTCTGGATGTACATGTGAGTATTATACAGTAGAGTTCTAGAAGATGTATGTAATGTACATCCACATACAAACATACCTGCACAGTACAGTACAGTACAGTACAGTACCAGGCTCACAGGCTGAACGGCCGAAGCCTAGCCATAGCCAGCCCATTCCTTTGAAATCCGGACCGACGCCGACGTCAGGGTTTCGAGTTTCGCAGGTGGGCAGGGATCAATCAATCAATGGCAGCCAAGCCCACCTTCCGCAGCAGCGCTAATTAAACGACCATCCTCTTTGCAGGTCTCTCACACAGGTAATCGTCCTCGACGTCTTCCTCATCTTTTTCTTCCTCCTCTTCTTCTTCTCACTCTTCTTCTTCCTCATCAACATCAACATCAACATCAACATCAACATCAATTTCCACATGATAGGAATACATTCGTATGATTCTGCATATCCTGTCATCAATCAACATGCAACCTCAAGCGGAGAATTTGAATGATACTATGTAGAGTACAGCACATACAGTACAGCACAGTACCTACTCCTACTCATCTCGCCTTGGCCAGCTCAAGGATGCGCATGGGACGACTTCATGGATGCTCTTTTTTTTTTTCCATACAGCCTTCACTCCAACAGTACAGTGCTGTATTACGACTGGACCTGACCGGAGTCTGGAAACCAATATCTGCCGTGATCGACCCTGGAATTATTGTGCAATGAGGTGTTTTTCATCCTGGATGATACAGCTAAGAAGTACAAGGTCTGAGAAGATGATGTACCGTGGGAAAGTGCTCAGATGCGGTTATCTCGCTCAGGCTCGGGGCGAGAGCAAGCCCTCAGATCAGATATGCTGCGACTACAATATGTCTTGAACATGAGACACCCCGGCTACCTACCTACCTACCTACCTACCTACCTGCCTGCCTTCTGATGTCTGCATGTGAGGAGGACTTCCAGCTCGAGCACCAAACAAGAAAAAGAGCTACGTAAGCCAGAATTTTCGAATTCGAGACATTGGATTTTCTGGATTGCCGCCGTTCCATTGGAAACAAATGTCGCGCCAACCACGGGAAGCAGGGAAGCAGGGAATCAACGGACAGAGGCTGGAACATCAGCGTGGCAGCACGCACAGATCACAGATTTTCTGAGGTACATACATATGTACATGCATAGGTGCAATTACGTACATACGTATGTATTGTGCTATATGGACCAACCTGCCATGAGCTGTGTACCTAGGTAGGTATCCATGAGCCATCCACGAGCCATCCACAAGCCATCTCCGTCTTCCCGCAACGGAAGAGACCAGAGTTCAATCCAAAGCATGCACCAAACCCTTCATGGTAACATGGAACCACTCATAGAAGGTTAAGCAGACACGCGGCCACCATCATTGGCTGCAAGTCACACTTTCAGACTTTTCAACAGCTTCTCGCGCGTCCATGTCATCTAAAACACCAGTAGGGAGGGACTTATTCCGCAGGTCAACGACAGAATAGGACCGCGATATCACGATCACGATCTCTTGGCCATGCGACGAAAACACGATGCGCCGTTTATTCCCGACATGCCCCATAGGGCAGCAATTGCCTCACTCAACCGATGTCTCCATGTCTCCATGTTTCCATGTCTCCATGTCTCCATGTCTCCATATCTCCATCCATGTCTTCATGTCTCCCAGACACGCATCTCGGCGCGACAAACCGAAAAGCTACATACGTACTGTACTGTACTGTACGCGCCGTGACAAAGAAGGGAAACTCATCTCATCTCCTCTCAAAAAGTTTGACTTTAGCCAAGAGCACGCCCTCTCAAGTCTCCAAGTCTCCATGCATACTTACCTAGGTAATGCATGCGACGTGATGCGATGCAGCTTCCCGGCTGAATTCCAGACGTTGATCCATCTCTGCGCCTCTCTTGGCAGTAGTGCGCAATCTTTACCTCACTGGCACGCTCTAGTTTCCGCAGTTGCCGTTCCTCCGGGTCTCATCGCTGCTGCGCTAGAAGCACCACACTACTTTTGGCACTTTGGCGTTGCTGGACCATTCACAGCATAGCGCAATTTTGCATGTGACGGCATATCACGTTTTACACAGGGTAGAGAGCAATGGCCATCGCAATCGCGGGGACGACGAAGCCGCATAATCTGGCGGATGGTCCATGCCGACTTGATAATTGTATAGCAGGCACACTTTTTTATATCTGACAAAGCTCTGACTAGTCTTCTCTTCGACAACTGCCACGAAGTTGCCACGGGTATAAGCACGGAGACGATGGCATCGGACGATTCTTTTGCCCCTTTTTTTGCGGTGCTGATGATTAGGCAGGAGATACCTCTATACCTCCGCTGACGAGGAGCTGTGCAACAGGCGGCTAGAGAAGGCATTGCCATCTGCAGAATATTCTGCTTCCAGCAAAGCTTCAACAGCTGTTCGGTCAGAAGCCCCTCCTTTCGCTGAGGACATGTCATCAGAAAATTCGGCCTTGTCCAAATCCAATCGGTTGGCACTTCATTACTCAATATCCGCTCCTGAATCCTGTTCTTCCTCCTCAGTTTCTCCACACCCTTACGGCCTTGTCTTTGCCTCCACTGCCAACCTTCTCTCCGTCTGGACTCCAATCGACGGCATACACTTCGTCTTGATGACCTGGCAAGTCTGGAAATGGCGTTAGTCAAAGGCATCACAGATTAGATAACGGGATGAGGGGTAATGAGGGGTCGTGGCTCGGCGAAAGCAGAACGTGGCTTAGGGTACGTACCAACAGCAAGCTTGTGCGTCCTCATATCCCAGACCTTCAACGTCGTGTCCTTACTGCCCGTCACGAGTAATCTTGAGTCGGGACTGAACGCGCATTGATATACCGGCCCAACGTGGCCCCTGAGAGTATTGATGAACTTTCCGTCCCTAGCGTTCCACAGCTTCGTATGGTTATCGAAGCCACTTGACGCAATCAGGAGCCCATCTGGGGAGAAGGTCACATGATTAACCTGCTTCTGATGTCCCTGCAATCTCGCGATGTGCTTCGAGCCCTTCGCAGGCTCCCAGAGGAACATGGTGAAGTCGTCGGAAGCGGAGACGAGACGCTCGACAACCTCGCCTTGGATCGTAGCGGCTTTGAGGAAGCGCTCTTTGGCAGCGGCAACTTTGCCTTCCTCTGTGGCAGGAATCTTGCCAGTATGATCGTGGTATGCGGTGCGGAGGACGAAGTCTGTAGAGAGCGCCAAATGGTTCACCCAATGCGCGTGCGAGCTGAGGGTATGAGCCAGAGTGCCATCGCTGACATTCCACACCTTGATGGTCTTGTCGTGAGACGCAGTATATATGAATCCTGTTCCTCCCCACTTCACACAAGAGACAGAGCCTTTGTGGCCGCTGAAAACCATGTCGATCTTCCCCTGGTTCGCCGACCATACTCTGACCGTGCAATCTTTCGACGAAGACGCTATCCTCGGCTCTCCCGATTTCTGGGCGTGATATGGCTCCCAACTCAGACTCGTAACCCACTTCGTATGCCCCTTCATCGGCTTGCCCACCTCCTTTCCCGTCTTGGGATCCCATATCCGTACTGTATTATCCATACTACCCGTCGCTATCCTGCTATCGTCCGGCGACCAACTGACGGCTAAGACCCAACTCGTATGTCCCTTCAACGTATGCACCGGCGTGCCAGTATCACAATCCCATATCCTCGCCGTGTTATCGCCACTCCCACTGACCATTCTCGACGACGATCGCGGGGAGAACTGTGTGGCCAAGATGGCCTCGCCGTGGCCGGGGATCGTGGACGCACATCGCGAGACGGGCTGGACTCTGAAAACAGCCTGCGGCGCCGCAGAGATGTTCTGCACCTCTTCGGTGCTGATGAGGCCGGGCTCGAGGAGGGTCTTGTAGACGTTGGTGGGAAAGGCGGTGGTGATGAGGTTTGTGGAGGCTTTGCGCTCGGGGACGGGGAGGGTGAAGCGGTAAGGGATATGCTCTGAGGAATCCTAGATTGCAGTTTAGTGACTCCATACAACTTTTGATAATCGGAGATTGATTCCATACATGGCCTTGGAGCGCATTCAGGAGCAGCTCTAGGTTCTTGGGATTCGCATCCGCGACCGGAACCAACACCGGCCCTGAACCTATTGGCAGACCGGTCGTCTCGTCGAAAAACTGGATGCGCAAGCTGCCCGCATCGGCGGGGATCTCCTCGATGCTCTGCTGTGCGGCGGCTCGCTCGGACGCCGCGACTCGCTGGCGCTTGCTCGGGGGTGGGAGGACGGTCGACATCTTGCGTTAGAGGTTGCTGAGAGTGAGAGTTGAGTAGACTCAGCAGCGGCATCGAGGAATTCCCTCGCAACCCCAGCGTGAAGGCTCGACGAGGCACGAAAATTATTTTGGGTCGATGGTCCGTGCACCGCAGCCTTGCGCTAGCCCATGCAAATGTCAACGTCAATCCCCATTTCTTGCATCCTCGAATCTTCAATTTGGGGTCTCAGCTTCAACCCATCATCATCTTCATAAATCCTCCCACTCGATAGTGAAGATCAGTCAGGTTCACAGATCCAGGTTTCTCTCTTCAATAACTGAAGTATTGTACAGCACATTTACAACCGACTTCTTCTCTTTGAAGACTTTTTCCTACAGAAGTTGAGGAAAAACTATAAAAGTTCTTGTAATAAGCTTTATGATCCATGTGTCTACCGTTCTCTTTATTTTCAATTTTTCATACTGTGGATTTCTATATTACATCGAGAATAAATGATTCATAGTAAGTCAAAGATATCTACAGCTCTTAGATGTAATTTTTGACGCTCTATGGAAAGGGTGACGGGATTTCAGGACTCATTTTCAACATTAACTCGCAGTAGTTGCAACTCGTCATCTCATGCATTGACAGAGGAAAAGGATCAACCGTTCTCATCGAGTCTCATAAGTTTGACATATTGCTATCAGCCTAACTTTGAGGTATCTCACTAACCCGAAGATTTAACAACCATGTCTCAGACTCCCAGGCCCTCGACTTCTTATAGTACAAGGACCACCTCCACGTCCTATGGCTATGGCGGCAACACAATTTCAACTTCTCAGATCCAGAGTTTCCAGCGAAGCATGAGCCGTGCCACCAGTCGGCCTAGTCGGCCACCCACGAGGGCCCGGTCTCGCGCAGCCTCTTCCATTGGCGGCGGCCAGTCTCAGCACATCGTATGTGCTGTCAGTGAAAGCCGCGGAGTGTCCCCGACCGTTGGACTGGCCTTTGTGAATGTATCCACCGGAGAAGCTGTCTTAAGCCAAATATGTGACAACCAGTTCTACGTGAGGACTATACTGAAACTGCAAGTCTTTGAGCCTACTGAAATCCTCCTGGTGTCGACTTCTGGACCTCCAAATCCGGAGTCGAAAATGTACTCTTTGATCAAGGAAGGTGTCATCGGATCTAGGATTGTTTGTGTTGATCGCAGGTACTGGTCTGAATCAGCTGGTATGGACTACATCCAGCAATTGGCCTTTCCCGAGGATGTGGAAGCGATCAAAGTTGCTATCGAAGGCAACTTCTATGCTACTTGTTGTCTTGCAGCGGTATGCCGTCCTCTATAAAAGAATAGAGAAGTATAAGTTTCTAACTTTGGTACTCTAGTCTCTAAAGTACATGGAACATGCGTTATCTCTGACATTTGCTTCTCATTCTCTCCGTATCAAGTACCAACCGTCTGAAGGCTCCATGATGATTGATCTTTCTACTATCCAATCCCTCGAACTAATTCAGAACATCACGAACATCAAGTCCAAGGATTGTCTGTTTGGACTTATGAATGAGACTTTGACACCAATGGGATCTAGGATTCTTCGTAGCAATATCTTGCAGCCATCTACGCGAGAGGACCTGCTCACCCATCGTTATGACGCCGTCGGTGAACTGGCAACAAAGGAGGAGATGTTCTTTGATACCAGAAATGGCAAGTCCTGCGCTGATACCAGAAATGGCAACGCTGACTGATGTTTTCAAGCTCTGAAACCTTTCCTTGATGTGGACAAGCTCCTTACAAATGTATGCTGCGAATTTTCGCTCTGGAAACTGCATGCTAATATCCAAAGCTCATCATCCGGCCAGCTCAACCCGACATTCAGCATTCAGAACAGTCTATCAATCGTATACTGATGCTGAAGAGTTTCGTACAATCCGTGGCTCCTGTCTATGAAGCATTGTCAAGCGCACGGTCGAAGCTATTGACAGATATCAGAGCTGTGTGCAACCCAAACAATATCAATCCGACACTGGACATAATCAGCCAAGTGATAAACCATGATGTCACATACCAGAGAAGCCCACTTGACTTGAGAAATCAGAGAACTTATGCTGTGAAGGTAAGAGGGTTCCATGCTGGTAGCACTTTCGATTGACGACCATAGTCTGGGGTCAACGGCTTACTTGATGTTGCTCGTCAAACCTTCAAGGAAGCCACCGAAGATGTACATCAGCACGTATCTGAAATCAATGGTAGATGACTCCTTTTAACCTGATTTACTTTTCTGTACTGACAAGCCGAAGAGAAGTATGAAATGCAAACAGAGACGAGATATGATAATGCACGGAGATATTACCTCAGGATTCCTGAGTCGAACTTGGAAGGGCGAGTTATGCCTGAAGTTCTCATCAATTGCTATAGGAAGAAAGGATCCATTGAATGCCAGACCTTGGATCTTGTCAAGCTCAACCAAAGGATCGAAGATTCCCACCAAGAGGTTGTGCTGATGAGCGACAAGACGATCGAAAATCTCATCGAGGATGTTCGCGGCCAGATCCAGCCCCTGTTCCGTGTGTCCGACAGCATAGCCATGTTGGATATGCTCGCAGCCTTTGCTCAACTGGTGACGACGAATGACTATGTCCGGCCAGAAATCACAAGATGCCTCGCGATTAAGTCTGGCCGCCATCCGGTCCATGAGAAGGTGATATTCTCCTCCAGAATATAAGCAGCCATGCTGACGCAGTAGCAGGCACATTCGGAGAAGTACATCCCGAATGATGTATATGCTGACAAACAGAAGCGATTCCAGATCATCACCGGATGCAATATGAGTGGCAAGAGCACATACATCCGTTCGATTGCTCTGATGACGGTCATGGCTCAGATCGGAAGCTTCGTTCCGGCGCAATATGCATCTTTCCCGATTATGGACCGGCTGTTTGCTAGAGTATCAATGGATGACTGCATCGAGGCCAATGTCTCAACGTTTGCTTCTGAGATGCGAGAGACGGCATTCATCCTCAGGTACGTTAGGGTCTGAAATCTCTCCAGCCTCCAAGCTGATCCTATCATCGAAAGGAACATCGGGAAGAACAGCCTCGCAATCATTGACGAGCTCGGCCGCGGCACCAGCACCCGCGACGGCCTCGCTATTGCCCTGAGCATCTCCGAAGCTCTCGTCGAGTCGCAAGCATTCGTCTGGTTCACTACACACTTCCGAGAACTCGGTAAGCCTCCGTTCTCTCTCCACATCCGCTCGCCCAGCCCTGCGCTAACGCTCCCAGCGCAAATAATGAACGAGCGCGTGGGCGTCGTAAACATGCATCTGAAAGTCGACCTCTCGCAGCCGGACAAGATGGTCATGCTGTACAAGATTGCCGACGGCTTCGTGCAGGAATCGCACTACGGGCTGGCGCTCGCGCGCGTCGTGAATCTGCCGCCGAAGGTGCTGGACGTCGCTGAGGATGTGGCGAGGACGCTTGAGGCGCAGACGAAGGCGAAGAAGAAGAGCTCGAGGAGCTTCGCGATTGCGCGGAAGCGGAAATTGGTGTTGGGGCTGAGGGAGATTTTGCTGCAGGCGGAGGAGAGCGAGATGGAGGGGAGGGTGTTGGGGGAGTATTTGGCGAGGGTGCAGAGGGAGTTTGTGAGGAGGATGGATGGGATTGATGGGGATAGGGGGGAGAGCAGTGATGAGGCGGGAGAAGAGGAGGAGGGAGAGGGGGATGAGGAAGTGAGTGTGAGGGAGGATACAGACGAGTGATTGGGTCGTTGTTTGCTATTGGCTTTGTAGCTTGCCATAACCTGTAGCTTGCCATACTTTTTCGAAGAGAATATAGTTGTTATATGTGTAGATGATAACCGCAGAAGAAAATCTGCTAAGCAGACACTACAGTGATCTGTAAACTGTGATATATTGGTCTTGGGTATCTATCTATCGACCATTTCTGCAATGCTACCTGCTTTTCCAAATAGTAACGCAGCACGCGCTCAAAACCGCGTCTAGTCTAGTCTAGCTCTTAATCATGAAGATCTATTGCAAATCAGTCAGCAAACCGACTTTTCTGTCTCCCAGAAGTCCAGAGAACAAAACTCACCTCATTCAACGAAGCAGTATGCGTAGCAGCCAACCTCTTCTGCTCAATATTCCTCGCCCGCACTGCATGGCGTCCACCCAGGAGAATGGGGCGGGGCGCCGCGGCGGCGGGCGTCGGCACGGCCGCCACTGCTGCCGCGGGCTCGGCCGTCTCAGCATCGTCGCGCGAGCGCTTGGATTTGGACTTTGAGGATCTGGATGCGCCGTCGTCCTCGGATTTCTTCTCCTTCTTGGAGCGCTTCTCTTTCTTGGATTTCTTGCTGTGCTTGGATTCGGAGTCGTCGGATCTGGAGCTCTTCTCCTTCTTGGACTTCTTGGATTTCTTCGTCTTGACGGCGGCCTCGTCTGCCTCGGCCTCGGCTAACTTCCGCTTCTTCTTGGATTTGGATGTGCTGCTGCTCTCGGTCTCGAGGACAACTGTTGATGTCTCGATATCGATTTCGACGATTTTCTTCGACTTCTTCGATTTCTTCTCCTTCACGACGACCGGCTCAGGCGTAGTCTCAGACTCGGATCCCGAATCGGAATCAGTATCACTGCTGTCGGATGAATCCCGTGAGCCGGCCATATCAAGCCTCCGTATCCTCTCGGCCTCGCCATCAATCAAATCCTGGATCTTATCACCAATCAGAAAACCCCCGCTCACAAACCTGACACTCCCCCACTTCCGCTCCGTATAGATCGCCCTTTTCAGGTCCTCCCGACTCCTCTGCTCCCTCTCAAACTCATCCTCATCCTTCGCATTCAGACGTCCCAGCAGCGTCTGGAACACATCCAGCCCCACACACTCGCCCTGCTCGACGCCGCTCCCCTTCTTCGCCCCGATGCCCAGGTTGTCGTCCTTCAGCATCACGCGGATGTGCGACGCGTTGGCCTCGGTGTGGAACTCGGCGTGTGGAGCGTCGACCGCGCCGAGGTACTGGCCTGGCGCCCAGCCCTGAGAGGTCATGATCTTGTGCCCGAAGCTGGAGGTGTCTTTCGTCCATTTTGTGTTGTTCGGGTCTTTGGAGAGCTTGAGGCGTCTGCGGGGGGTGTTAGTAGGTGGACGGTGAGGAGCGGTGGGGGGACTCGGACTTGCGAGGTTCGGCGAGACCCATCTTGTCGTGTTGGCTGGGGCAGTTGCCGCGGAAGAGTGCAAGGTGTTAAGGATTTGCAGATGCTTTGAGCAAGGCTGGTGTACGTTGAATGGTGTGAAATCCTTCAATGCGTTCACTTCCAGTCCTACGCTTGAACTTCAGATCTGGGGGCTCTTGAGGGGGCGGAATAGGATGCCGAATAGCAAATAATCGAGACGATATATAAAGCAATTAGCAGCACAATTATGCTATGAAGCAACAGAAACAATTCATCCCCGAAGCTCGAGATGTACGGGGACAAGAATAATTCAACTTTCGTTATCTCAACTTTGTTATCGGAAAAACTTTTGGAGTGTGTGTCGGAATATAGTATTGCCACATCCGCGTGCCTACTCGCTCTCCGAAGCAACGCTGCTTTATATGGACGACGCTCGCTGGACATCATCAGCTTCTCTCTCTTCACAAACCTCAAAATTTCGAATCTGCATATGAAGCAGACAAGAAACAAGAAAATCTCGGAGTGCAAGCTACTGTTCCTCTGTTCAAAGTGAAGTATACAGTATAAGTGTACATCGTATGAACCTCTCACAACTCCTCACCCTTTCATCAAGACCTTACACTACCATCTTTTCATTCCTACCCTTCTATCTCACTTCGTCTCATTCCTACCTTTCTATCTCCCTTCATATCGTTCTCATCTCAATCCACTTCATCTCGTTCTCATCTCAATTTATTTCACAATTTCATCGAAGCCTCACCCAACGCAGCCTCACTCAACGTGCCGTCTCGTTTCTACACCTCCACCCACCATGTCGTCCGCCTCCGACAACGAAGACTGCAGCCAAGAAACCACCAGCGCCACAGACCTCGTCCATCTTGTCGAGCAAATGCGCGCCGACGTACGCGTCCCCGCATGCCCCCCATCTCCACCTCCCCCTCACTGACCAGCCGTCCCACAGAGCAAGCGCCGCAAGGAAGCCAAGCGCAAGGCGATCGAGACCGAGTACGCGCAGAAAGTCGACAAGATCCGCGCCAAAGCCCACGCCATCCACGACGCCCACAAGGCCAAGGTGTACGTCCCAGTTCGCCCTTTACGTCTCCCCCTATCTCCACTTCCAACCCCCCCATTCCCTCCCTATCCACAACCTCCCCATCCCCATTCCCCCCTTCCTCTGCTAACCCCCACCACTAACCCCCCTAGCGCCAAATCCAACCACATCCACCACACCCGCCTCGCCTCCCTCCTGCACTCGCGCCAAATCGAAGAAATGGCGATCTGGGCGTCGCTCAAGCGCCTCGAGGCTGCCCGCTGCGCCCTCGCCGACCTGCTCGTCCACATGTACAGTCAGCGTCTTGAGGTCATGGCGGAGATCAGCACGACGGGGAAGTTACCTTCGGAAGTCGAAGAGCAGGAGCAGATGGAGAGGGAGAGAGAGGGGGAGATGCAGAAGTAGGATGTGGTGGATATGATTGATGGGATTGGAATGATTGATGGGGCGGCGAGGGTTTTGGTGATGGGAGGGACATGAAAGTTGGAAGATGGGGATTGCAGCAGAGACGGATGATATTGCTATGCGAAAGTTGCTATCTTTACTAACCAACAAAACAAACAAACTAGCAGTTCGCTGGATGAGAGGCGTCTATGGCCGCAGCGAGCGCAGAGAATAAGCACATAGCTAACTTACCAATTTCAAACAACGAGCTTTTGACCGGTCACTTACTCTCAGTCAAAGCACGGTAACAATCTCAATTCCCCTCTCATCCTGCTAATCATCCATTCTAACCATGCCCTAACAATACCATTCTCCCCCCCCCCCTCTTAGCAAACCCTCAAACTATCCATTCATCCCCAACCTACCCAACTACTTAATCTCCACCACCCTCACCTCCCCCCGCAAATCCCTCCTCACCCACGCACAGTCTAGGCAGCCTTGGCCATCTTGCCTCCCGCCCCCGCCTCCCCAACATACACCTCCAAAGCCCTCCCCGAAGCCCTTACAAATCCCCTTCCCCAGCGCGCGCCATCGCCACACTCTCAAATGAGCCATCGGCAAACTCGGCATATCGTCTCAGATACCCATCTTCACGCTCACGTGCAGGCTGCGATAGTGACAGATCCGGAACCGCCATCACCACATCACCGTCCGCATCGCGCTCGAGGCTTGATCTGCGACGTCTCCGGCGCGCCGGCCGCTGGCCCTGCCGAGGCTCAAGTGCTGGCACCGCGCCACCAAACTGTTCCCGCTGAGGCTGGGTTGGCGATGGGATGCCCGGTTCCGGACCAGGAGGAAATGCATTGTCCACATCGCACATCTCGACATCCCCATCCGCATCAGCCTCTCTCACCGTGCCATCTCTTACAACAAACCTCTGCTTGACTCCCGGATCCGGCGTACCGTCATCGATCGTCCATGTAAGCGCGACGCCCCTTCTGCCGAACGCCCAGATCGTCTCACCGATGCCAGGGCCCGTGTGGATCGCTACATCGGCGACGTCCGCACACTGCCCGATCTCCTGGCCGCGGATCTGCGCCGGCCACATCGTGCTCATGCTGCCGCCGTAGCCCAGGCTTGGCCACTCGAGCAGGCCGCCTCCGTCGTTGCCCCACCACGGTATCCAATCTGTGCTGCCCCTCCCCGCATCTCTGCCAGCCCCAGATGGAAAGCCAGGGCCATACGACACCTCGCTCCGGCCGTATGAGTGGGTGAAGATGTCGCCGGGGACACTGAAGAGCCAGATGCTCTGCTCCTTCCCCAGCCCATACACCGCTATGACGCGGACGCCGCATCGAAGGTCGGATGCGGCCGCATACGCAACCGGACTGCCTTCCCCAACGGGGCCGGAAAACCACAATTTTCTCAACAGCTTGGTTGGCCCACCAAGGGGTGCGTCGTTGCCTAGACAGAGAATCCCCGAGGCAGGATCAGTGAATAAGAGATGATATCCATCGCTGAGAGGAACAGCTCGATAGTGATCGCTCCCATTCCTGATGCGACCTCCGCCCGACTCTGCCTCGCCTTCCGCGTCCATAAAGAGCTCGTTCTGGTTCCAGTCACCATGTACGCTATAGAACACGCCGGATTTCTTCCTTCCGGAAAAGCGTTCGCCGACAGAGGCTCGCTCGCCTGGCGTACCCTGACTGCTCACCAAGCGCAGTTTCTTGGCCGAGTCGACCCCAGTGCGCGGCGGAAGGAAATAGAGATAGTCGCTAGGTGCCGTAAGTGGGAACCAGCGATTCAGATCTTCGCCAGTCAAGGCATCGACCCAGTGTAGCTCGATGCCAGAAGAACACCCAAACGCAACACAACGGCGTTGTGGGCAGAGAGCTACGGACCTTGGCGGATCATCAGCGGAACATAAAAGAGCATACAATGTCGGCGGCGATGCCTCGATGGGCATGGGGTATGAGGGCGACATCAGAGTTGGATAGGCGGCATGCTGTCGGGGTGACAGCGGATAATAATGGTGGTCGAGGTGATTATTCTCCCCTTCAGCGTCCGGGGAGTCGCCGACGCCAAATGGATCAGATGCCAGTACGGAGAAGCGCAGGTGTTGGTCAGAAAAGGCGTAATATGAACGAGGAGAATGAGATGTCCCAAGTGAGACATTCTTTCTCCAACTACCGCCGCGCGAAACTGGAAAGACATCGGGCTGTTCCTGCATCCTCCTTAGATCTCGAACATTAGCAGCTCGCCCCGAATGGTTGGTGTTGCCCGTTACGGCGCATACGAGTCCCATGCGGCCGTCCATCAGGATAGCGATGGCATCACGGTTGCAAGATGTGTCCATGCTGCAAGCTAGCACTCTTCGAGGGCAAATAATGCTGGTTATGGGTCGAATTGCACCTCGCTCAATCTTGACATCCGCTCTCCCAGTCCTGTGGCTGCGATTGAGCTCGTAGACAAAAACGACACAACCGTGTGCAACCATGAGAAATTTGGTACACGCGCTGACCGTGAATAGCATGCCGCATGTTTCGAAATTGGGGCCTGGATAATGGGTGCCAGCATTAGTAAAGTCCGTCTTGGAATAGAGACGGAAGGGTGTCTGTCTGGATATGCTCTCTTGAAATACCGGACTCTTCTCGCTCGGCAAGGAAGATACTCCATTTCCCCTCCAGTCTGGACCCAGAGCACATTCTCTCGCGAGATGCTTGCTCATAAGCCACTCTTCGTCGATTCCGATCTGTGGGTCGAGCAAGTTGTTCTCGAAAAGTTCGCACTGAACGCTCGAATACCAACCTCCGCGCTTCAACATGGTAGCCAGCAACGAACAGTCCAGGCTGTTGATATACCATGATCTACACGCATGTCTAGCTGAATTGAAATCCGATGGTGCGAGATAAAGATAGACCTTGTGCAGGATCTCTGCTGGAAGGAGCAATGCTAATGGCTGTTTCTGTGCTGGAGTCTCTTCATTGGGATGATCCAAAGCCCACACAGTAGATGACGAATCGACATCCATGTAATCAACGTTATTCACATTCGATTGCGATATTGTCTCAGGAGACAAGATCGGAATGGAAAAAGGGGCTTTGAAGTCCCTGAAGATAGAGCGTCTTCGAGGATCGATACTTTCCGGACTCTTGCCTTTGTCACGGCGAACATGCTCCAGCGTCATATCCGCAAACTGCTTCTGGAGCCGCAGAATCGAATCCGCCTCATCCTCCAAGACCTCATTGACACTGGCGCAAATCGGACCCGGCGCCAACGGTTCCAGCACGGCATCTTCGAGCTCAGCTTCAGGCGTTGATGGATCCTCGAAGAACGTGCTGCTTCGTCTCAAACGCATCTTCATGAGACGGACATTGACTTCGATAGCTGCATCGCCGTCTCGCGCGCGAGATTCGGCTCTGGAGAAGGGATTTGGGACTCTGTCGGTTCTCTCCGAGGCCCTACCTCTTGGAGGAAAAGGATTGTCGGAATCATCTTCGTGGGTGGAGAATGAAGGGCGTGATTTGTCCCGGTCGGACGAGTTATGCGATGTCTGTCTGCCGGCACTGCCATGCCCCAGACCTTGTTCGACGCTTGAAGACGTTCCTTCATGAGACTCGGTATGCTCGTCAACCCGTCTGGAATCTATAACACTGACAATCGAGCTGACATCTACACCATCGCCATCAGCGTCAGCATCAGATCAGCCACCATTCCCACGTCCCCAAGCAGGGTCAGGTGGCCTAACACACCTAACTGCACCTCACTGTCCGGCTTTGTGCCTGCCTGCTGCTGGAGCCTCACAGCCCTTGCAGGCGCCCCCATCGTCATGATATGCCTCGTCTCCGACTCAAAGATCGAGACGACGGAAAACGGGGGAGCCGCCGCGTCTGAGGACGGCGACGGGCTCGGCACAGACACGGTGCTTGCGACTCCCCTCGACAGGAGGATCTGGGACGTCGTGGCGGCGAGGAGGGCTTGTCGAGCGCCGAGTTGGCGGGGAAGGGGAACGGAGGAGGACAAGGATGGTGGTTTGGGGGATAGTATGACGAGAGAGGCTGGAATAACAATCTGATGCTCTAAATGAAGGTGTTGTAAATGAAAGTTAATGAGCGGCTTCGCATCTCTAGGATGCGTGTGAATAGGAATGCTATGTGGATGTTGGGTTATAGAAGAATGTCGCCATGTCGTCGAATCGATGAGATATGAAGGTAGGTAGACACAAGGCGCACGCAGAGTGGCACTTACGCGGCTAAGTAACAAGAATGGAAAGAGGTATTGGTATCTATGTGTGATTAAAATATTACTTACAGCTTCCATAAATAAGGAAGGCGCGACGTGACCGACTCCATGTGACCCGCTACGCACGAACAAATGATACCGGCATAGTTTCACACATTGCGGTCGCCGTTCTCTCTCCATATATGAGTGTCTCCCAAGCTCACCAGGCTCGCATTGCTCTCTTCATGCTCCAACACCGGCGTCTCATTTCTAGAATCGGGCTTCTGATGTATCCAGACCCTCTCCAGCCTGTTCCTCATTAGCAAGCGCACAGTGATTTTGAAAGTCAGACACTACTTACGGCATCACCAGACTGGGGTTGATGAACCTTTGGCCCCTCTCCCTATCCTCGTCAAGGGTGCTGGGACGCCTGCCGGTTCTAGGCGGACGCTGAAGGCGGATATATTCGTCCGCAAGATCGACCGCTTGATCATCCGTGCGCGTGATGCTTCTTAGAGCAGTGTACTTCGTCAGCGGCTCGAACGTCCGCGCGTAGAAGTAGCTGAACCACATGGTAAACATGATCAGCGGCACGACGAGCGCTGCTGCCGTGAACGCCTGCTTGAGCGCGATCACGCCGGCCATGGCGAGCTGGAAGATGCCGATCCCAATCATGACGCGGTACGAGATCATGGTCCACGCCGCGCCAGTTGCGTGTTGCGGGTGGTCCATGGCGTAGAGGAGCTGGTACTTGTAGGTGAAGTAGCCGAGCACGAAGTAAATGAGGCCAAATAGAAGGACTAGGAAGCCTGCGGGAAGGATGCTGTAGACTATGCACAGGATGAAGACAAGAATCGATGTCGGTAGGTAGAAGCCGTATTTAAAGACGGGAGGTTGGACAAGCTCTGCATAGTCTCGCGGTGTCTTCGCTCCCCACAGCATGATGGGATACAGCGATACACTGCCAAATTCAAGCAGCCGCAGAGGGAACAGACCGATTCCCTGGAGCATTATGAAATTTGTATAGAATAAGCCCAAGGCCTGAAGAGAAGTAGCCAGGTTGTATGCAATCTTAGTCGCATCCTTCAAGGAATCCTGCAATACGGGCCAAATGTTAGTTGCAGTGCCGAAGACCGTGAAGACCAGGAAAACGTTGAAGAACGTGAAGAAGAAGTTCTTCGAGATCACAGAGAGCTCCACATCGCTCTGAGAGATCGAACCCTGGTTGTTTGCCAGGTAGTCGTATAAGAACGGAACTGCGACATTGAGCAAGGAGACCACAAGGGTAGGCAAGCCAGTCTGGACAAGAGCTCTGACGATATCATGTCGAGACAATATTGCGGCGATTTTAGGCGCCACTTTCTCGATAGAGCACAAGTTTAGCAAAGACGCTAATGACGCGACCGGTACAAGCCATATGATTGTTAAGATCAGGATGAAAATGGTGATGCTCCAAGATCGTATCATCCGGCTGCTCCTCGATAAATATGTGTTCGCCCACACTATATCGGATGGCGCGGGCGCAAGGGTCGCCACGAATTGCATTGGCGCGGGATCGAGGAGTGCTTGAACTGCCATCTGAGCAGCTGGGATCGAATCCATAGTGACGAAGGCAAGAGCAGTCGCTTTGTACTCCTTTTTCCTAGCATCTGTGATCTTCTCATCAAGTTTCCGCAGCTGCTCCTCGTAGTAATCTATGGCGTCTACCTTCCTAGACGATAGGTTCAAGAAGCCGCCCCAGATCCTGGTTGCAGGACGCGGCTGGTCGTATGGCGAGATATGACCATCAGAGCCGCTCAGAAGGTTCTCGCCTTCATCATGATGCGCGTCCTCTTCCACATCAACATCTTCATCGCGGTATCTCCGCCGATCATCAAGGATCGGATCAATGCCGATCGCTGTCCTCGGTATTTGTTTCCTTCCCAAGTGGACCGATATCGCCTCCTCAAGCTTCTTCAGCATCTTGGCTCTCTCGTCCATCAAACTGTCGAGATCCTGCCATTCGCGGCACAGCATCACACTCTCCACCTTGCCTATCTCCAGCCTCTCCAACGTCTCCGTGATTTTCCCTTCGGATCTGAAATCCTTCGGGATGCCAGAGAGTCTTATCGTCCTGTCGGTCACCGTCGATTGGCTCCCCAGATACTCCTGCCGGATCCTGATGATCTTCCTTGTCTCCGCCACCAGGAAGTAGAAAGCCAGCCCCGTGAAGACATATGTGAAGACCAGATACGCCCAGAGATAACTCTCATCTTCCTCGACCCCGTGCTTCGCCTTCCCAGCTTCATATATATATACGACCCCCTGCGACACATAGTGCGCACCGCCGTCCGTTTCCGTACCATTCCCCTCATGTCCCGTGAAGTCGAGCCCAACGAAGTGCTTATTAATCGGCGCAATGATGACTGCCGCCAGAAGAAACGCGACACCCAGAAATTTAATCGACATCTTGAAGAACGACAGAAACTATACTCCATTAGCACCATATCATCGCTTGCCCCCTTCCTCCTCCTCCTCCCTCATCCCTCCTCCCCCGAGACATCATCGCACATACCACAAACGCATCCAGCCCCGCACACGCCAGCACCTGCTCCTCCGTCACCCTATACAGTACCGGCATCCACCCGAAAAAGCCGTCCGGCAGCTCCGGCAGCATCGCCGCGGCATCCGTCTGTCGCTTCCGCGCCGCATACAGGCCCTTCCACCGCGGGCGCAACAGCTGCGTCTATCGTCAGCCCTCTCTTTCCCTCTGCAGCAACCAGCAACACCACCACCACGACTTACGCAGAACGCGACGAAGCTTGACACCCCCAGCCCCAGCGAGAGCACCAGCTGCACGTAGATGTCCTTCTGGCCCGCGCCGGGGCTGACGACGTCGTCGCCGTGGCACTCCTCCAGCGGGCTGAAGATCGAGGCGCTCATCGCTTCCTCTTTCGCACGTCCCTCCACAGCAGTATAAGGCGAAGATGGGATCGGACCATGCGCGAGGGATTAGTTCATAATAGTACTCTGGGCAGGTTGATAGAGTGGATGCGCATGTCCTGAAGCTTGGTTGCGATCTCTCCTGCATGTACATACGCACAATGACGGTGTTGCGCGGCGCGGCGCGGCGCGGCGCACGCCGTGGAACTGCCGACACGGCCACGCTACTAACCCCTGGCGTTCACGTGCCGGCCTGCGCACGGCTGGGTTTCGGCAAGCAGGTAGGTATGTATATGGAGTAAACAAAACAAAACAAGAACTGGGTCGTCCTGGTATTTTAAGGCTTCTGGTTTTCGGGGGGTATCCTGACTGTTGCTGAGCCTGGTTTAGCAGTGTGATACGGCAAGTATCCCGGAACTCGATGTGGACTAATGGACGGATTATCAAAGTTCAAGACTGATGAGTTGAGATGCCAGCAGGACTTTGGCGTTCCGTCAGAACAGGCCTCGATTATACCCCTCGTATGAAGAAAAATGTTGCAATATTATTCACTTATGGGCGGATTTCATGCACTTTTGTTACTCACAGCATGAGCAAGTGGGGCCAGATTCTCATCAATCAAATGATTCGTATAATTCAAGCAAGACTATCTATTAAATTGGGGGTATGTAGCTACGACAACTTCTTGGACGTCATTTCCAAACATATGAGAACCGTCCACGCCTTCACTTCCGTTCAAACTGCAGCAATCTGCAATTTAGCTGATAACCTTGCCCCACTGAGGAGCGTTGATGATGATACCGGTCAGGCATCCGGACATGATACCGGTGACTGGGAGGGTGATGAACCAACCAAAGTAGATCCAGGCAATCATTCTCCAGTTGATGGTTCTCCAGGTACCGGCGCAGAGTCCGACGCCGACGGTGGCACCGGAGATACACTGGGTGGTGGAGACGGGGAGGGCGAGGCGGGTGGCCATGACAACGGTGACGGCGGAGCCAAGTTCCATGGAGAAACCGCGCGATGGGGAGTGGAGAGTGATGCGGTTACCGAGCTGGCGCATGATGTGGTAGCCGTAGAACCAGAGACCCAAGGAGAGAGCGACACCGCCATAGGCGAGAATCCAGATGGGGACGGGGGACTTGGAGGAGACCTTGTTGGTCTGCCAGATGAGGAATATGGAGGCGAGAGGGCCGATGGCGCTGAGAGATGTTAGGATTAGTCAATGGTGGGATCGGGGAATATGCTTACTTGGAGATATCGTTGGCACCGTGGGCGAAGGAGGCGGTGGAGGCGGTCAAGACCTGGAGGAAAGAGTAGGTGTGCTCGGCCTTGTTATCGTATTGAGGGGCGGCGTCGTGGATGCTCTTGAGGTTGCCCATGAGCACAGATTCGGACTGATGAGTGACGACTTCCTTGTCGACACCGTGCATGACGACGAGTCTGAGGTAGTACCAGAGGTTCTCGATGCTGTACCATGGCAGATCTGGGTTTGGAGCACGCTCCTTCTTCGCCTCCTTCTTGGGGGTAGCTGGGCCAGAAGCATCGCTGGAGGCCTCAGTGGCACCGGCGCCCTTCTCAATATCATCGCCGCCATTGGTGGATGGGGCAGCAATAGTGTCGTCGCCGTGCTCGAAGCCCTCGTAATAGTTGCGAATGATATTGTGGCCCTCTGGCTTTGGTGGGACCTCACCGCGGCGAAGGAGGAGGGGACCGTATGCGTAGTGGTACCACTTGAGCTCCCAGTCCTCCTTGATGAGGAGACGGTAGAGGTATGGGAGGAGGAAAACGATCGACAGGAGCATGATGACACCGGCAACACCAAAGATGCAGGCAAGGATGTCTCCGGTGCTGAGCTTGGGGAGGGTCTGGGCGCCCTTCCAGACGATAAGCACTATATCAATTAGCACGTAGGCCCATAGCATGGCAGAGCGGAGAACTCACTGGTCAAGATGCCGGAGGTGATACCGAAGTAGATCGGGACCATGATGAAAGCTGCGCGGACAGGGTTCTCGCGCTTGAGGACGCCGTACTTGGTGACCAGGAAGATGATGGCGCCGAAGCATCCAGCGATACCTGGGGCGATACCCCAAGCGGCGAAAACCTGGGCAACACCCGTCCAGCCCCAGTTGACACCGTCAGCGCCGACGGTAGCGATACCCATTCCGATGACACCGCCCATGATGGAATGGGTAGTCGAGACTGGCATACCGAGGCGCGTGGCCATGGAGAGGTAGAGGGAGGAGGAGACAAGGGCGCAGGTCATTCCCAACATCAGAACGGTTGGGTCGGACTCGAAGAGCTTGGTGGAGAGGATCTTGGTGCGAATGGTATCGGCGACACGGCCACCGACACCGATGGCACCAGCAAACTCCATAACAGTGGCCAAAACCATGGCCTGCTTGAGGGTGACGGATCGCGACGAGACGGATGTGGCCCAAGCATTGGCGACATCGTTAGCACCTGAAAGCCTTCGTTAGCACCCGCCGAGGTCAAGCTTCCTGTGTGAGGCAGTAGTCTCTCTCATACCGATCATGAAGGCATCGAGGAAGCCGAAGATCATGCCAATGGCAAAGATATAGTCGAACTGGTGCAATGGAAGGGCAACCATTGTGGCGGTTGTTCTGAGTATCAGCTCCTTTGGAGAAGAGAAGACGGCTCAGTAATGTGCGGGCCCAGAAGGGTTGTTCTGGTGCTGTCGTGTTGATGTGATGGATGGGAGAAGAAAGAAGGCCTGTGATGGAGGAGCGATGCATACTTATATGTTACAGGCCACCATCACATTCGCACTCTGGCAGCACAAGATCCCGACAACACGGGGGGGACAAGAAGTGTGGCTCGATGTGGGACCCACCAGAGGATCCTCGAGGGATTATTGTGGCAAGGACCACAGGACCATTGATGCACTTAGTGATTTTTTCTAGAAGCCAAGGAACAGGTCTGCGCAGCTCGTACGGAGGGAGCATGAAGCTGCACACTGCACATCTTCACATGGGGGGAAGCAGAGTCCGACGTTGGGTGCAGAGGACAGGCCAGGAATATCTGTGAGTAGTACATGCAGCATAGGCATTAGTCGTATGTACAGAGATGTACATATGTACTTCCTCGATTAACACTACCGCTGGATTGTGGAGGGTGTTGTCTGATGTGGTAGTCCCTGGTGGATCTCCAATGTGAATAAGCTTGGCGGCTCTCTGCTTCCCTAGCGTCTCTTGTTTTGTTCTTTGTTTTTTTCTGTTTTTTCCCCTTCTTGGGGCGAAGTGACATGCTGACAGCGCTTGAGAGGGACGGACGGTCAGTCAGGTACAGTACGTACATATACAGTACATACATACAACCCTTCTTTCTCGGCAAGCGGGATGTACACAGTATGTACGTATGGAGCGGGATGGATCTCGATAATCGTTGCAGGGTGCAGTGCATAGTGATTACTGTCGATGGACATTCGCGTGCTTAAGTTGCTGCAATTCTCGACGGAGTATCGCTTTTCCTTTTAGAGCAGGAATAGGTCACCTTCTGTCAACTTTCCCTTCCCACTGTGCAGTACCGGTTTGAGAGGAAAGCGAACAGAATGGGTACTCTGCTGTCAGTAGCATTAGGAGGCTCCCGAGTTAGAATTACAGTACCCCTCCATGCAGAGTACATACATACATCTGGAACTATTCTCCTTCTCAGCTAGCCCTTCCGCTGCACAGGCCTGTATATGTACATACATATGTACATACGAGGCATCTTGCCATAGTGCAGGCCCCTCTCCAATGCCGCTGGCCGTTTCGTGCACGGCGTGATGACAGGACATGCCAGAAGAGCAGGACTCGGCTTGTCCGATCAGCCCAAGCAAGCCATCTCGGGTCCCAAAGAAGGAAGCAGAGGGAGGCGGGTTGCTTCAGCCCCATCCATCCTCGCCCGACTCAAGCAGCCAGCCTTTACGCGAATCCTCTGTCTTACGGAGTACAATATAATACAACTCAGGGTCCAGACAGACATTGAGCAGGGAGTATGTAAGAGTGACGAATCGAGGATTCCCAGTGGAGAAAAAAGAAGGGAGGAAACAAAGAGAAAACCCATCGAGGAAGGTCGATAGACAGACATGCATGAATATCCATTCGTATGAAGTATATACATACAGTAAGTACAGTACAGTAGATACATAGGAACTAGGTGCCCCAGACTGTGCGTGGGTCCTTGGACGTCAGGAAGGAGACTACTGGCGACTACTGGCGACTAAGTCGATGTCACCCGAGAGGCTCTCGATTGCCGATGGCGGCCCCGCCAAGCTAGCCAAGCGCTTGGCAGACGCTCGGCAGGCGCTTGGCAGTCGCTCGGCAGGCGCTTGGCAGGCGCGTGGCAGGTCGCGGTGCTCCACGGATGACAGACCTCATAGCGCCCACGTGTGTCCAGATCGTCAGGCACGCGTTGTGCTGCGAAAGTGAGAGGAGGATTGACTCTTGACGTCGGCGAATGCTTCGAAGCCAGCCTTGGTGATCTTCGCCATGAGAGCATGCCTCATTGAGCACAGCAGTGAGCACAATAGCAAGAGCCGCAATGTCCTTCGATGTTTTTTTTCTCCTTTTTTTTCTCTTTAAAATCCGTTTTCAATGCTGTGGTGATACGTAGTGGCGTGAGAAGGTCTCGTTGCTCGTGACGAAAGGAACAAAATGCCTTACCCCAGGCAGACCAGCGAGAAACCCCAGTGCTCCATCGCCCGTCAAGAGCCACGCAGAGCACTGTAGGTTCCCAGACTGCCTGCCAGACTCCGTGCGAGGCACATCAGGTGCTGTGTAACCCCCCCCCCCCCCCCCCCCCTTTTTCTTCCCCCACACCCCCCCCCCCGCCGCCCCAACCTCTCTCCCGCGCCCAACTGATACAAAACCAA